>QWCN01001424.1_pt1 | contig 36864 bp, 37 predicted proteins | sample 1972711 | NCBI WGS metagenome assembly QWCN01 (sample SAMN09866707, study PRJNA288562) | Human gut metagenome isolate term1_stool, whole genome shotgun sequencing... | isolation source: gut | host: Homo sapiens | place: USA: California
ATGAGCCTACAACCGGATTACACTTCGAGGATATAAATATATTGTTGGGAGTGCTACAAAAGCTGGTTGATAAAGGAAATACCGTAATCGTTATCGAGCATAATTTGGATGTGATTAAAGTGGCCGATTATCTTATCGATATGGGACCCGGTGGAGGTAAGATGGGTGGTTCCGTCGTTTGCACCGGAACGCCGGAAGAAGTTGCTCAGAATAAAAAATCCGTGACGGCTCCTTTCTTGCGAGAGGAGTTGGGGATGAAATGAGTTTGTAAAGTCCATAAGGTTTATGGACATCTACGGAACGCTTTGTCTACGGCAACGAGAGTTGCCGTTATTTATTTCGAAGGATTCCTGTGATCATCTTAGATGATCATAGATTGACTTGGGAATCAAAATATTTTGTATTTTTATTCGAGATTTGTGAACATTCTTTGATTTGTCCGTGATTTCTGTAATTTTGTAAATCTTTTATAATGTTTATTGGTGTATGAATAAAACAATCTGGCCGATATGAAGAATTTACTACAGGATAATTTGGAAGGGAATGTTACTTTTAAGAAGATTTTTGTGACTTATTATGCCAGGATTGTTTATTTTGCGTTCCAAATTATAGGAGATCGGGAAGAAGCAGAGGATATTGCTCAAGATACTTTCGTGAATTTCTGGAATCAGAAAGAGAATGTTAGTCAACATGAAGTCGCTATAAAGAATTACTTGTATTTGACTGCTAAAAATCTTTGTCTTAATCAAATTAGGCATAATAATATCGTCAAGGACTATCAGGCTAAAAATCAATTTTCAATATTCGATGATACGGATATTGTGAATGCCATCGTTTCATCTGAAATTTCTTCCCGAATTTATCAAGCTATAGAAACTTTACCGGCTCAATGTCGTGAAGTTACTCGTATGGCATATATTCAAGGATTGAAAAACCAAGAGATAGCGGATAATTTACAAATTTCTATCAATAGCGTAAGAGTTCATAAACAACGTGCTATTCATTTACTTAGGGATAAATTGAGTAAAAAAGATTTGTTGTTAATGATAATTTTTGAAAAAAAGTTGAATTCTTTTTAGTCGTTTTTTCTTTTCATGTGTCTTTATTGTAAATAATATAGATTTCATGGACAGGAAAACGTATCACATTATACAATTACTTTTTAAGTATTATCGAGAAACGTTAAGCGTTTCTGAGAAAGCTGAGTTAGATGCTTGGTTGGCAGAAGACGAACGTAATCGGGAACTCTTGAAAAGTTATGAACATTTTTCCCGGTTTATTCAAGATATGCACTTTTATGGAGAAACGGATGTGGAGAATGGATATGAGCGTGTTTTCCGGAAAATTGAAATACAACAAAAGAAGATGGTTAACCGGATGCGTTGGATCGGGTGGGGAAGTGTGGTAGCCTCTTTGCTGATTGTGGTTACATGTATGATATTGTGGCAGCGGGGGACAAATGAAAGGGAACGACATTCCATGATAACTCTTGCGTCTCCTGACCGTTCCGGTGTACAGTTACAACTTTCTGATGGAAAGACTATTTCTTTGACCAAAGTGTTGGAAGTACAGGAAACTGATGGAAGAAATGTGGCAACAAATGACACGGCGGGAATTGTTTATCAAAATATACAGGAGGATATGTCGCAAGGGGAAAAGATTATGTATAATACGGTGATTACTCCCCGGGGGACAGAGTATCTGTTAACGTTATCCGATGGTTCAAGAGTTTGGTTAAATTCCGATTCTCGTTTGAAGTTTCCGGTGAAGTTTTCTAAGGGGACGAGACGGGTTGAACTTGTCGGGGAAGGCTATTTTGAGGTAGCGAAGGATACTTCTTCACCTTTTATTGTGAATAGTGGGAAATTGGAAATAAAGGTTACGGGAACTTCTTTCAATATTGCAGCTTATCCGGATGAAAAAATAGTGCAAACTACATTGGTATCTGGTTCTGTTGACGTGAGTTGTCCGGAGTGTGCGGCTACAGAAAGCGTGTCGTTGGTTCCGAATGAGATCGCCATTTTCGTACCGAAGATTCAAAAGATAGAAAAGAAGAGAGTGGATATCACTCCTTACATAGCTTGGCATGAAGGTTTCCTAACTTTCCATGATGAGAGTTTGGGGTCCATTGCGAAAAAATTAGAACGTTGGTATGATCTTACTTTTGAATTTGATCAGCCGGAAACGAAAGAACTCGTTTTTTACGGGAGTATCAAACGACATGAAAATATCTTGCAGGTCTTGGATATGCTGAGATGCACGAATTTGATCGGTTTTACAATTATAGATTCGAAAACAGTACGCGTAACTCGATTATAAAAATCATTATTTATTAAAATTGAATTATATGAATGAATTGAACGATTGGCGACTACAGTCGTGTAGTCCGAGGTATATCCTTTTGCGAAAGTGTTTTTTCATACTTATCGTGATGTTTTTCAGTATGATGACAAGTTTTACTTCCTTCGGGCAGACGAAGGAAAGGATTACTCTCAAGTTGGAAAATATGGCATTAGAACAGGTTTTAAAAAGAATAGAATTGGAGTCCGGCTATCGAATGTTGTACAATAAGGATCTTGTGGCAACGGTAAAAGGGATTACGATTCAGGTTAATGATGAATTGTTAGCTACCGTACTGGATAGATGTCTGGATGGAACGAATTTATCATACATGATTAAAGAGAACACGATTATTATTGCTAAAAAAGGTACTGAAAATAGAATTGAGGTAACCGCAACAATAATTAAAGGCGTGGTGAAAGATAAAAAGGGAGAACCATTAGTTGGTGTTTCCGTGGTGATTGCCGGAACGGCAACAGGTACAGCGACAGATGTGAATGGTAATTTCTCTTTACCGGTAAAGGATTCGACAGGAACTTTGTTATTCACGTATATTGGTTTCAAGATGCAGAGGGTGGTATTTCACCGGGGTAAAGAAGTGCTGGTTGTAATGGATGAGGATTTATCTGAATTGGATGCAGTAACAGTGATTGCTTATGGTTCTCGTAAAAAGAGGGAATTAATTGGTGCCGTATCTTCTGTAAAGGCAGATGAGATGAAGGAGCTTCCGACCGCAAGTTTTGAAAATTTGTTACAAGGACGCATGTCTGGAGTAGAGGTTGTAAATCAGTCCGGGGCTCCGGGAGGAGGAGGAACATTAGTTGTTGTTCGGGGGTATAATACTTTTAATTCACAGTTTGATGAACCTCTTAGTAATAGTGCTCCTCTTTATGTGATTGACGGTGTACCCATGTATTCATTCACTTCTCCTCGTACGGGAACCAATACAATTGCGGAAATAGATCCGTCTATTATTGAATCCGTGGAAGTGTTGAAAGATGCGGCTTCAGCTGCAATCTATGGTTCCAGAGGTGGAAATGGCGTAATCCTTATTACGACTAAAAAAGGGAAACAAGGACATTCAAATTTTTCTGCTAATTTTTCATATACAGGTTCTATTTTTCCGAAAGCTCCGAAACATTACGGTGGGATGATGGAACGAAATTATAATATAGCAGCATTAAAAGCTTATCGTACAGCGAGTTTATTTACTGGGGAATATCCTAATTCAATTGCCGAGGGAAGTGGTTTTATGGGAGGACAGTATGATTATTTTTGGAACAAAGGTAATCCTATTGACAAAAATGATATAAAAGCACTTAGAGTCTTACAGGATAGTTTGAATCCATTTTATAATAATGCTACAGATTGGTATAAAGAAGCTTTTCGCACGGGGAAAGTATACAATGTTAATTTACAGGCTAGCGGGGGAACTGAGTTAATTCGTTATATGGTAGCAGCCGGGTATTATAGTGAATCAGGAATCATGTTGAGTAGTGATTTTAATCGGATGAATGTGAATGTGGGATTAAATATTCAACCTCATAAACGGATAAAACTAGATACTCGTCTTTATGCAGCTTATACGGATCGTAGTCGAGGAAAGTCTCCGAATGGGAAAAGAATGAATTATAAGGTCGAGGGATTAACGGTGGATCCGAGAACGGCCTCTTCTTTAACATTGAATTCTGGTGTGGTAAAAGATAAATTATTAGAAGCTCTTAATGAACAGATTGATAAAAATAATTCTTATCGGTTCATGGGAAATATGGGATTGAGTTTTGAATTTATAGATGGATTGAATGTAAGGGTAGATGGCGGTATTGATTATAATCAGAATAATCGTAACTTCTTTCGTCCTAGCACGATGGATGTATCTAAAATGAATGAAAATTATATAGAGGAGGGAATTACGCGGAATATTTTCATGCAGGGAGAGGCTCTTCTGAATTATAGATTTTCGATCCGAGAGAAACACAATTTTGAGTTATTATTGGGAATTTCTATGGATAAATCTCAATTATTTGAAAATGATGCTGATGCTCTAGGTACTCCAAGTGATTACATTCACTATATACAGGGGACAACTCCTATTAAATACACGAAGCCCGAATGGGGTGATCCTGAGGCTTATGAAACCGTGCATGCTTCTTCTAAATTGGAAGAAAAGATAAATTTGAGCTATTTTGGTCGTTTTGCTTATAATTTTAAAACTCGCTATTTGTTTGAGTTTACTTTGCGTCGAGATGGTTCTTCTGTTTTTGGTGAAGATCAACGTTGGGCAACATTTCCGTCAGTAGCTATTGGTTGGACATTTTCAGACGAGTCTTTTTTGAAATCAGTTAATTGGTTAAGTTATGGAAAAATTCGAGCAAGCTGGGGTCAATCCGGAGTACAGTTTGATAAGGCTTATCTTGCTCATGGATTGATGGAAATAGGCGCTATTTATGATGGAGAACGAGGAATGAGGGCTAGCGGCATATTGAATCGAAAACTGGGTTGGGAACAATCGGATCAATATGATTTGGGATTGGATTTGGATTTTCTTGATTATCGGATCAAATTTAAATTTGATTATTATTATCGTTATACGAAAGATAAATTGTGGAAAGTGAACCTGCCAAGTGGAGGAAGTTTTTTAGGTGGATTCTCTAAGCAATGGCGGAATGCCATGGAAGTTTCCAATGAAGGTATTGAATTTGAAGTAACTTGTGATATTCTTAGAGAGACTAAAGTTACTTGGCGAAGTAAAATCACGGCTTCTAGAAATTGGAATCGTTTTGAAAAATCCTATTCGGGTAAAGATGAGGATTCGTTTATTATAGGTAAACCTCTTTTCAATATTTATCTATATAAAGACAATGGCTATTATAATTCACAGGATGAAGTTCCTGTTTATTATCAAGCTGACGGATCTAAAAAATATTTAATGCCGATGTTTGAAACACAATATTTTACGTCAGGAGATCCTAAAGTTATGGATGTCAATGGTGATGGTAAAATAGATATATCTGATTTCGTGAGAGTTGGTTCTTCCGTGCCGAAACTTTATGGCGGTTGGGCTAATGAACTAAGGTGGCGGGATTTTGATTTAAATTTACTTTTTACCTATTCTTTGGGAAGGGATATGTATAAAACTTATGATATTCGTTCGTTAGATGCTTATAATGGTGGACAAGGTGGACGGGCATTGTATATCAATACAGATAAAGCCTCGTTTTGGACGGAAGACAATCATAAGGCTCAGTATGCTCGTTTGGGCACGTTGAATTCCATGGGAGGTATGCTGGAATCTAATCTTGAAACAGTTTCTTACATGAAACTCAAGCAACTCACGTTAGGTTATAATCTTCCGAAAGAATGGGCTAGAAAAGTGGGAATGGTTGGATTAAGAGCGTTTATTACAGGAGAAAATGTGTTTACTCTTTCTAATTATTCGGGTGTTGATCCGGAGGTTGTCAGCATAGAGAATGGGCAGGATGATTTTAATACTTACCCGTTGGCGCGAAAATGGACCCTTGGTTTAACTCTTAATTTTTAAAAACATGAGACTAAAAAGATTGTTATATTTAGTGGGATTATTAATGTGTTGTTCTTGTGGAGACATGTTGGATGTAGAGCCTGAAATTGCTGTAACCTATACGAACTATTTCCAAAATGAACAGGATGTACACAAAACGTATATTGATATGTATGCTAAAATACGAGAAGTATATTTTCAATATCAATTACAACCTCATCATAAAATGGGACTAGTATATGATCAATGTAATGAATATTATTCTTATGCCAATGAATTGAAAAGTCTCTCTGTTGAGGCTTTTAAAAAAGTTGCCGGAACGAGTTGGATACTTCATTATAATGTAATTTTTCAATCAAATTTGATATTGGATAATCTGTATCGGGTTCAGGATTTACCTAAAGATAGAGAGAATTTTTATAAGGGACATTGCTATTTTGCCAAAGGGTTAATGTATTATGAAATTGCTAGACGTTGGGGGAACGCTCCGATTACTAGAGATGCCAAAAGCATAGATCCGTTAGGGCGTAGGGATGCGAAAGTTGTATTAGATACAGCGTTGTCTAATGCTTTGAGAGCTTTTGATCTGTTAAAAAACTATGATGAGGCAGTTGATTATAACGGACAGAAATTGAAAAAATATTATGCACATAAAGGAGCGGCTGCGGCACTTTTAGCTAATATCTATGCGTGGAAAGGTGGTTTATTCAATGATTCGGATGCTTATGAAGAGGCTGAAAAGTACTGTACTTTAATTATTGAAAATAAAGTGGGGATTTATAAAATGGTCGATACGCCTGAAGAAGTCTGTTCTGTTGTCATGGATCGCATGAGTTCTGAATCTGTTTTTGAATTGTTGAATAGTAGTATTGATTTTGGTTTCACGACCGGACGTTTTTCTCCGGGGATAAATTTCCATATAGGGGCAAACTATGGTTATGGGGGGTATCCGTTAAACCCCTTTGGTTCTTTGTCTAATAATCAATATGAAAATCTTTATCTCATAAAGAATGATCGGGTAAAGAAAATTTGGGGTGATGAAGATTTGAGACGTGCGGCTTATTTTTGGAAATTTGATGAAATGGCAGAAGCTGATAATGAGGTTACGGGAGGCTACGCTTATCCATATTTCTGGCGTAAACCATTATTGGATGCTGCTTGGGTTCCGGCAGAAATGATAAATGTAGACGGTAATAAAATATTTTGGCGATTGGCCGAGATTTATTTACTACGAGCAGAAGCACGTTGTCGTGCAAATTTGCCGGGGGCAGAAGATGATTTGAATTATGTTAGAAATCGGGCTCATGCAAAAATATATCCTGCGGATACTGATACTGAAGGTTTACAGATGGCAATATTCCGAGAGAGGGAACGAGAAATGTTTTTTGACGGAGAACGGTATTATGATATTGTTCGGAACGGATACTATAATTTTCCGGGAATGATTTCTGAAACGTTCGAAAAACTTTCCGAACAGGATGTAAAAGATGGAGCGTTATATGTTCCGATAATGGATACGGAAATGCAGCGTAATACTTTAATGCGTCAGAATCCGTATTGGTTAGCAAGATGGTAATGATTGGTAAAATATATAATGTAATTATGAATAAATTATTAGTTACAATGATCGTACTCCTTTTGATAGGAGGGTGTTCTACAAATTGGAATTTTGAGAATACGGGATTAGCTAAAGAACATTTCGACGGAAATATGTATGAATATTTAAGAAGTGACTCTTATAATTGGGATTCAATACGATTGATAATAGAAAGGGCAGAATTGGTGCCTTTGTTCGAGGGAAAAGACCCGATCACCTTTATAGGTCCCACGAATCACTCTGTTAGAAAATGGATGAATGACAAGTTTATAAATTGTATCAATGACATAGATAAAGATGCTTGTATTAAAATTGTTAAGGATCACTTGTTTGCCGGGAAGATATTACGTGACGATATTCCCCAAGGAAAATATCTTACACAGGAAGGGGGAGATGTTTATACAACTCTCTCTGGAAAGAGTATTTGGATGGGGCTGTTTTATGAAGATTATGGTAATGTTGTAGAAGGGGGAGTACGGGTGATCTATTTAAAGGGAGATGTGACTATTGATATTGCTTCTTCTAACATACAGCCTACAAATGGGGTTGTACATTCGTTGAGCTATAATTACGTGTTAGGTGGATTATGATGAACTTTAAATAATTGATTATGAGATGTAGTATTATATATTTAATATGTGTCGTGTTTCTTATTGCATGTAATGATGTTACGGTAGGGTATTTAGAGACTGAAAATGCTGAGTATATACCTGATAACATGGAAATACCTCAAATCGAGGATCTAGATGAGGTTGTGGATGCCCTACGTGTAAAGAATAACGCACCTTGGGTAACACAACCTATTCAGGGTATAGAAGGAACTGATCCGATGATTTATTCTATCGAAGAAGTAACTGCGACAGAAGGCGGAGATGCTATGATATTTAAACAGGAATTGAGGATTATAGGAAACGGAAGTTTTTATTATCCTTTAGAACATAAAGCTCCAGCTGGTAAGTATGTGGTTTCGATTAGAGTTACAAACGAGGGGTATAGCCGTGTCATAAAAGACATTTACACTTTTGTCGTGAAGTAAACAAAGAGTGATCGTGGGGGCGTGGGGTCCGTGTTATGCGGATCCCTTATTTTATCTTTTTGAAAAATCTCTGCCACACGTATTTTTTCGTGTGTGGGTTTTTTGACGTGAGGATGAATGAAGCTTTGCCTACGATAAAGTCTTCGGGGATGGGACCGATATATCGGGAATCCCTAGAGTTGAAGACTTGATCTCCGGCCACGAAGTACCAGTTTTTTTGGAACGTGTATTCCCGGATCAAGGAGTCTCGGATGTAGAGTTGGCGTTGTTGCGAGTGTACTGGAGCTTGGGTTTCGTAAGCGATCAGGTGACGATAAAGCGAGAAATTTAGTGTGTCGAGGAGGATGGTGGTTCCCGCTGCGGGAAGGTATAGGGGACCAAAGTCTTGGATGTTCCAACGGTGCCAGTAATCGAAAGGGAAAGCGTTGTAAATACCCGGGGCGTACTCCCCGTGATAATGATGTAGGCGTTGCTGTTCTTCCACGTTTCCGAATCCCGTTTTGCCGTTGACGTGATTGATTCCCTTGATGATCGATAGCGTGTCTCCCGGAAGGGCGATACATCGTTTCACATAAAATGTCCCTAAATCCATGTCCCAACGACCGTTTGTATGCGTAGGAAAGTTGAAAACAATCACGTCATTACGTTTTAGGGAAGAAAATCCCGGTGTCCGCACAGTTTCCGGGTGTGCGCCGTCCAGAAAGTCGAAGTTTTTGTAAAAGCGGGCTCCCATGTACATTTTGTTCACCACGATAAAATCGCCTGGTTCGATGGTGGGGTACATCGAATCGGAAGGGATGCTGTAAAAGTCCACGATAAAAAAGCGCAACAGGGCGGCGATCACGATGGCTAATAGTATGGCTCCCACGTACTGGAATATGGATTTAATTACTTTTTTCATTTTTTTCTTGAGATAAAAATACGTTCTAAATAGTAATAAAACAAGGGAATGATGAATAAACTGACAAAGGTTCCAACAGTCATTCCGGCGATCAGCGTGATGGACATGGGGCGTTGTAGTTGTGTTCCGATGTCATTTCCCCACAACATGGGTACGAGGGCGAAAATAGTGGTTAGACTGGTCATTAGAATGGGTTTCAATCGCCGTACACCACCTTCGTGAATCGCTTCTTCCAGGGCAAGACCTGATCGCTGTAGGCGTATGATCGTGTCGATCTTTAAGATCGAATCGTTGATCACGATACCGCTCATTACCACGATCCCGATCATGGACATCAAGTTAAGGGAAATCCCGGACAACCACAGGATAAGTAGCGTGAAAGCCACGTCTAGCGGAATTTCAACGAGAAGGATTATCGGTAGGGTCAACGATTCAAATTGTGCGGCAAGGATAAAATATAGCATGAGAATAGCCACGATTACCACGACGACCATTTCCCAAAGGGTTTCCTGACCGGAAAAATACTGTCCGTCAAACGTGGTGTTTAAATTCCGGTTACCGGCTTCTTTTTTTATGGTCTGTATGATTTGCTCCGTGGAATCATCGATGTGGTAGATGTTTAGCGGGACAACAACCCCTTCTTTACGTCCGATGATACTCTTGTAATCCAGTTTTCTTTCCATTCGAGTTAGGGCGGAGACAGGAATATCCAGTTGATCGCTATTGCTCACGAAAGAGGAACGAATGATGTCTAGTATCGTTTTTTCTTCTCCCGTGATAACGATCGGAACATATCGGCTACCCGTGTTTAGTTTCCCGATATTCATTTTACTGATATTCTTTTCCAGCACGTTAATCAAGGCACCTTGATTGACTTTGTAGAGGGCCAGCCTGTCCGGTAGTATTTCAACCACGATGCGTTCGGACGTTGAAGGTTTGTCCAGTTGTAAGGTTGGCATGATCGAATCAAGATATTCGATGAACGTGTTCACGCTATCCAGTTCCGGACCTCCCCGGCGGGATTCTCCGCTAAGGTACACGACTAGTGGGACGTCGTTGTCTTTGAACAGTTGTTCGAACAAGTTGTCCACTTTAGTGATATCGACCTTTGCACCCGGGTAATCCGCTTTGACGTATTCCCGGATGGAGGAGATAACTTGTTTCAGTTCTTCGGCATGGAGGGTACGTATATAAAATTCCGCCTCGTTGATGTTCTGATTCTTTTCCCGGTTCAAAAAAAACATCTTTTCTCCCGTGTGGCAACAGATTTCTTCGCATTTATTGCTTAATCGTTCGATAATATCTTTTACCCGGTGTTCGTTTTCGTCTATGTGGATACTGGAGTTCCAATCTACCCGTAGGATCATTTCGTTGGTGTCTATTGTCGGCATTCGTTCCAAACGTAATTGCAATGCCAATACGAACCCCAATACAAGAATCGTAAAACAACCGCTCATGGCAATTAACCTGTGATGAAAGATGAAATGAAATATATTCGTGTAATAATTTTCAAGATGCTTGAAACTGATTTGTCGGATAAAACGGGTTGCTTTTCCTTCCTTGGCATGTATGAATAACAAGTGGAATACGACCGGGACGATCGTGATCGAAACGGCCAGTGAAACGAACAATCCGATTGCCACGGCCATCGCCTGATCGTAAAACAAGGCTCCCGCGATACCGCTCATGAAAATTAACGGGACAAATATAGCGCAGGTGGTCAGTACCGAAGAAAGGAGGGGAGTGATGATTTCGTTTGTCCCGTCCAGGCAGGCTTGGAACAAGGATTTTCCTCTCATCCGGTGCTGGTTGATGTTGTCAATGGTTATGATGGAATTATCCACCATCATCCCGACTCCGAGTATTAATCCCGATAGTGAAATCGTGTTGATCGAGATTCCGATCAGCTGGAAAAACAACATGCAAATTATGACCGAAACGGGAATACTGATGGCGATAATTACAGGTGATCGGGCATCTTGCAGAAAAAACAGCATGGCCACGATTGCCAGTAATATTCCTTGCCAGAGACTCTGTACGAGATCGTCAATCGAGTAATTCAGTAATTGTGCCTGATCCCGGGAGACGGAAAACTCCACGTCCGGGTATTCTTCCCGAAATTGGTCAAGTAGCCCCGTGACCTTCTCTTTCATTTCCGACATCCGGGCATTGGATTGTTTGATCACGGCCAAGCAGAGGGATTGCTTGGCTCCGTTAAAGAATATGCCTCTTTTCTCTCTCGGACGGATACCAGAGCGGGCGATATCCTTGATTTGCAGAAGTCTGCCGTTGATATTCAGGTAAACATTTTCCAGTTCTTCCGGAGAGGTGATCTGGGAAGCAAAACTGATACTGTATTGGTAATACCCGTCTTTCACGGCAAGGCTTCCTGAAACCTGGTTATTGTTGTCGATAGCTGATTTTAGCTGATCCTGTGTGATCTTCAGGCTTCTCAGCTTGGCTTCGTCCGGGAAAATATAGAGTTCGGGAGAGTACATTCCGCTGATGTCTACCATGGCAACATCCGGCAACTGTTCCAGTCTTTTTTTCAGTACGGCATCGGTAAATTCACAAAATTCCAAGAATTTCTCTTCCGAATCATATTCTTTCAGGTTGATATTAATGTAAAATACAGGCAGGTCGGAAGTGGAGGCCTTGATGATTGTCGGGCGTTGAACCTCTTTGGGGAAACTATTCACGCAGGCATCCACTTTCTGGTTCACTTCGATAAAGGCGTAATCCAGAGAGGTCCCGTACTCGAATTTCATCGTGATCAAGCCGCTCCCTTCCTTCGATTCCGATTGTATTTCCGTCAGTTTCGGTATCTGTTGCAACTGTCCCCGCAGCCCGGAGGTGAGTGTGTTTTCCACCTCGTTAATCGAAGCGTTATCCCAGGTATAATGTACGGTAATCTCCGGAATATCGATTTCCGGCATGAGCGACACGGGTAATCGGAAAGAGGCCACGATTCCTAGTACGATAAAGGCTATCGTACTCATGATGACGGCTACCGGGCGTTGTAATAAAAACTTTACCATGGATTGATTTTAGATTTTAAATTTTAAATATTCGGCTACCCCCTCTAACTCCCCCTTACACAGGGGGAGGACTAGCTACATTGGAATATTGTTGAGCTTCCTTTCGTCTGTTTCCTCTCCTGTGTAAGGAGGGGTTAGGGGAGGTCGTATCTTTATTTGAGAATGTCATCGGTAAATAGATAATTAAAACCGGAAGAGAGAAGGTTAATCCACTCATGGTTCCGATGGCCAGGCTTTTCCAGAAGGGGTTGATGTCTCCGATTAGGAAGGGGATAAATCCCAGCAGGGTAGAGGCTATCGTCAGGAAAATGGGGATAATCTTGGCATTATAGGCTTTTATATAAGTTCGTATTCCCCGGGGAGCACCTTCCCGGACCTTGATGTTGTAATCGTTTAGGATGTAAAGTACGGCGTTTACCGATAGCCCGCTTAACAGGATAAAGGCTGCCAAGCAACCTTCGTCAAACCCTACCCCGAAGAAATAGCCTCCTAGAAAACAACCGATGAACGAGATGGGGGTGATACAGATCACGATAGCGGCCTGACGTAAGGATTCCAACAGGATAGCACAAATAAAATAGATGATCCCGATGACCAGTAATATATAAAGGATACGGGCATCAATTCCCCCGATCTCTCTCTGCCAGTAGTTTTTCCAGTCGTTGCCTTCTTTCACCCGAAAGCCCACGGGCATCATCTGGTTTATGGCTTTCATCTCCCGTTCTTTTACTTTCTCCGATAGGCGATAGGCCCCGATAAAATCGTATTGTACTTCGACTTCATATTCTTGATTTCTTTTCGTGATATTTTCGAAATTCTTTTCTTCCGTGATGTCTCCCACGTCTTCTAGGCGAAACACTGATTTGTCTCCCCGCAAGGGACGATTTCTCACGTCCCACACGCTGGCCTCCACTTTTTTCTCCGGTCGGATATCAATCGTGGTATATTCATCATTTATGTATGCTCGGGTGGAAGAGGTCCCGGAATAGGTCAACGAATGTAAATTGCCCAGCAGGTTGTTGATATTTGAGTTATTACGAGCCAGTTTTTCTTTGTCGACCTCCACGGCGAATGCTTTGGTTTTCGGGGAGCGATCGCTACCGATATGCAGTTTTTTGACCCGGATATTCTTTTCCAGACGTTGCTTCAATATATCGGCGTATTGTAAGACCTTACGGTAATTGTAGCCGATTACTTTGATGCTTTCACTTCGGAATTCATCACTTGTCCGGTTCGAGAAACCTCGTCCCACGCCGTTCACTTCCGAGTCACCGTTTCCGATCGTGTTGGCAAAGCGTATCAGCTCGTTTTTTACTTGTTCCGGGGAGCCGTCTTTCTCGTGTTCTTCCTTGAACATGATCACCATTTCACCTCGATTTGCGGAGGAAACATCAGAGGTAAACGTGGCAATCGTTTCAAATCCGGAGAGAAAGTTCTCCAATTTCTCAAAGGCTTCGTTCATTTGTTTGATCGTGGCTCCATGTGGCATACTCATGGTCAAGGTTAATCGTGTTTTCTGGCTTTCCGTGGTTTTTCGGCTTTGTAGCCATGTATCACCGCCTCCTTCCATGAACAAACGGAGCGATCCTCCCAAGGTTTTGTCGATATATGGCTTGATGGTGAGGTAAGTTTCACTACCGAAAACGGTGTTGTAAGCCGAGCTGTACCATTTGTCCCGATCCACGCTCGACGGGAGCAGGAACACGGGAAGTCCGAAACCGAGAATCGTGACTATGATGACGATTTTTCGATACTTCCTTGTGAAACGGGCAAAATGTAAGTATCTTCTGTTGAACCGGATAATTCGTTTTTGGCGGTGTAGCTTGCGTTTACTATTTTGTGGTTTTAGCGGAATTTTTTCCATAAGTGCCGGAACGAAAAAAAGAGCCACGGCAAGAGACACGCCTAGATTTATGATGATTACCGCCGAGAAGTCCCACATGTTCTTCATGATGTTGTTATCCATGTTGAAAATTACCGTTAATGCCCCCACCGTTGTTAGTGTGGCGGCCAGTACGGCTAGAAAGGCTTTCCGGTTGTGAAAATGGCGGTAATGATCGGTCATCACGATCACGCTGTCAATGATGATACCGAATGACACGGTGATTCCTGCCAGCGTGTAAAGGTGAAGTACTATTTTGAAAAAATAGTAGAACACGAGGGCGATCGACAAATTGGCAAGCAAGCAGGTGGTGATAATGCCAAGGTAACGGAAATCCCGGCTCACGAGGTATACGAAAAGGAGTAGGATTAGGATGGTCACCCCTGTCCGGTTAAGGATTTGCGATAACTCGTCCTTGATTTCCGTGCTGTTGTCCCGAATTAGCTTGACCGAGTAATTTTCAGGAAAACTTTCCGTCAGTTGTGCCATCTCTGTTTTGACCCGTCCGGCAAGTTCGATCATGTTCGCGTTCTTCGCTGCATATACATTTAGATTTATCCGGTTCAGCCCGTTAATCCGGTAATATGATCCGGGATCACTTTCTTGGTAATCGAGGGCGACGATATTGTGTAGATATATGATTTTACCGTTAATGACCTTGATAGGCAGGTTCATGATGTTTGTTTTGTCATCATCGGAATTGCCTTTAAACACGAGGTACGAATATTTTTTCTCGGGGACCGTTTCCGTGAGAATCTTTCCACCGTCTTTCCGGAAGTAGTATTCCGAAATGGCATTGGAAATATCGTTTGCCGAAAGACCTATATCGGCAAATAATTCCCGATCGTATTGCATGATCCATTCAAACGGGACGATTCCGGTAACGTTCATGCTTTCGACTCCGGGCATGGTGGATATAACCGGGACGATCCGGTCTTCCGCGAAGTTTCCCACTTCTTTCGAGTTTCCCGGGCCCGTTAACACGTATGTCATCAATAAGTGGCGTTCTGTTTCTTGTACCCGTCCGTCATGTATTTCCCCGCCACTGACGCCTGAAATGCGGACTCCTTCCGGTAAACCCGGAGTAACCGAACGGATAATCGAGGACAGGTACAATTTCACGGCATCTATATTTTCTTTCGGGTCAATCGTCAATTCAATGGCTCCGTAGCCGTTTCCTGTGGTGGAATGTATCTCGTTTAATCCTCGTATTCGAGCGAAAGCTCCTTCCAGTTTCGTGGTGACTTCTGTTTCCAACAGTTCCGGGTTTGCATTGGTCCACGAAAACGAGATGTTCAACTTGTTCGACCTTGACGACGGTTCCAATTGTAATGACAACCTAGGAATCAAGCTGATTCCCAGAATCATCATGACAACAAATATCGTGTTAATCGAAAAAGCTGATAAACGCATATTAATTTTAGATTTGATGATTTATGATTTTAAATTCTCTATTTTCAATTTTCAATTACTACCGTGTTCATGTGTGACAGCCCGAGGTTATTGTCGTAAATCACCGTGTCGCCGGGAGAGATACCTTCTTCTATGCTGACTTCCGTGCTATTCTCGTATCCTGTGGTGACATATCGCCACATGGCTTTTCCTTTTTGATAGATAAATACAACTTTTTTTCCTTGTCGGGGGAGAACGGCTGTTTTTGGGATGATAATCTTATGATCGATCTGTCGTTTGATCAATATGCTCACGTTCATTCCGTCAACCAGTAGTCGCTTGTCGTTATCTGTGACAGCCTTCACTTTCACCATGCCGTTCTCGTCGATACGGGGATTTACTTCCGTGATCTTTCCGGTCAGCGTGTTTTCATGGTTGGCGTAAGGGGTGATCTCGACTTCCATTCCCGGATGGAGGTTCCCGATTTCAGTTTCCAGTACGTTAAACACGACTTCCATTTTTGAATCGTCAATAAGTGTGCATAAAGATTTATAGACGGAGGTTTGATTATAGGGCTTTGCCTCCAAGTCGGCGATGATCCCGTCAAAAGGAGCTTTGGTTTTAATAAGGGTGTACTCTTTTTCTGCTTTTTCGAATGCTTTGAGGCTAGATGTGTAGCCGCATTGCAGGTACATGGCTTCTTTGCGTTGCGGGGTTAATTTGGTCGTATCGTCCAGTATTTTAAATCCTTCGTTTATAACGGCCAGTCTTAAATCAAGAATGGATTTTTTTAATGCTAACCGGGCATCTTCCAGTGTTTGCCGTGCTTTTTCATCGTCCACTTCCGCGATAATATCTCCTTTTCTCACCCGGTCCCCGTTTTTCACGTTCACTTTTCTCACGACATCAGCCACCTCGAAATTAAGAACCGCTTTCCGGTTGGCCTCTGCTTTTCCGTTACTCACCAATTCCAAGTTAAACCGATCTTCCTGGGCCACCTGCACTTTCACGATTGTCTTCTCGTCCTGCTGTTCGATTTTGGCATATTGCTCATCCTCGTTTTCCTTTTCCTGTTTCTCTTTCCCGTTGCATGCCAACAGGAGGAGGGTCAGTGGTAGTATAAATCTATAATACATATAACAAACATTTTCGATCCTTTATTATTTTTTAAAGTTGCGGAAAACTTTCTGAAAATAAGCATGGAAATATGATAAAATTATGAGAATTTTATTGTATTTCAATTATAGCGGTTTCTTTATGAATGAGGCGTGCATTTTTTTTAAGTATTCTGTGAAAAAAATAGTTGTTTGATTGATCAATAGAGGTGCCATGACTTGCTGTTTATCATTAAAATAGAAAATTAGAATATGATTATCTATCTGTTTGGAAAGATCTTCTAAACTATTAGAATAGACTACATTTCCTAGTTTTAAATTGTATTTTGTGTCATAAATTTTATAATTCCGAGCGAATTTATTTGATACAATGGCTGTGACGTCTTTTTTTATTATAGGATCTGTCACGGAAAGAGCTTGAAAAATACTTTGGAAACATACATCGCAAATATCACACGGGAATAAAAGAATTATTTTGTTTTCGATTTCTTTTGATAAAATACTATCTCGAATTTGATATGCCTCAAATATTGGAATTTTTTGAATTGTTTCTTGGAGGATGATTTCATTTGTTGAGGAAGAATGGTATTGCTTGATTATTTTTTTGTATTCGAAAAGTTTGATAAATAGCATTATAATGATAACTAGTAATATAAAATAGTATATGTACAAATATATTTTTTTCATAAGTTTATTTTTTTTCTAATAAAACTAGAATACTATTGGCGTCTAAGTTCAGTTTTTCAATAAAACGACAATTGTTTTGAAATTTTTCTCTATATTCTGCATAAATATTCTTTTGTTTTTTAGTATCTATGATTTCAAGTAATTCAAATGGTTCTATATAAAAAAAACAGTATTTAGTATTATTTCCTATTTGGATTAATTGTGTTAACTCCAATTTTTCATTTGTTATAAGATCATCATATATTTTTGTATAAGATGTAGATTCTTTGTTTGTCTTATTTGTGATATTAAGATATAGTTCCTTGTTGTAATTAAAGAGAGAAAAGAACATGTCCTTATATTCAAAAACATTAATATGTCCCCATATATATTGATTGTTTTTACAAATATCAATGAATTCATTTAGTCCTTGATATCCTTTATATAATAATTTTTGAGGGAAAGCATATTTTTGTTTATCAAAATACCAATATGCTTCTATTTTTTTGGATGTACATCGGTATATAGTATCAATGAAGGTCTCGTAAAAATAAAAGTTATTGTTGTTTTTATATAGGTTATTGTATTGAGAAAAAGAAATATATTCACTAGATTCTTTATTTATTGGCAAGAAACCATTTTCCAAAAAGTTTTTTTGTATATTATAAATGTTGATTTTATATTCTTTGTTATTTGTAAAGCCACATTGTTTATATAAAATATCGCATCTATATACTTTAATGTACCAAAATTGATTTGTAAATCACATCATACTTGTTGTACAATTTATAAAAGGATTTAAAAATGTCAGCCTACTGCGAATAGGCTGACACTGGAGTTACTTAGGATTATTACAGAAATGTTGAATTATTAGAATCACTATGTTTACAATTATATCTGCAACTATACTTGCAATAGTGCCTACTAAAATTTGAACTAAACAATTTGTAATGAACTTTTTAACCTTGCCATGCTTGGCTGTAATTTTTATTTTCATAACTTTAAATTTTAAAATTTTACAGCCCTATGTATATAGGCACATCTCACAAATTAGCAGTTTCAAAAAATTTCAACATACTGTAAATCTGTAGATTCAATATTTGTTTACAAATGCAACGTCTATTTTCAACAAAGTTTAACTACCCAAATCCTTTAAAAACAAAACGAGCTACTTGATGTAGCTCGTTTTCAATCAAATATGACTTAAACATCTAATCTACCCACCAAAAATTCGTACAACAAGTTTTCAACGCTTCATTGTTACCGTTATTGATTACGATAATCTTATGATGCTTTGCTTTCTGAGACACGTCATGAATGAACTCTTTATTGTAACTTGGCTTGTGGCACGCAATTAAAATTGACTCAGGCACTTCTAAGTCCAATTCTAAATCATTATTATAGTTGTCAATTCTGCCAAATGACACGCTAAGATTATTCACGTGTCCAAAAATTCCATTCAAATGCTGTCTTAGTCGATTATCTGCATACACCGAAATTCCAATATACAATAACGTGTCTCTACCATAAACATGATGGTCTCCATATAATTGATACAACACGTTAGCACTGTCAATTTCAATTTTCTTGATATCATCAACATTATTGATTTGATATCTTGTAGACCAATAAATTATGATTTCTTGGTACTCTGTCATATTATGACTGCGCTAACCCAATAACGATAATAATCAATAGCACTACAATAGCTATACCTGCAGTAATTAACTGTGTTTTACGTTTCTTGTTCTCGTAATTACTCCATTCTAATTTCTTGTTAGTAAAATACGTAATCATTGGATTGCTTGCATCTACTGCACTTAACATTGCTAAGCCAGTGTCAAATTTTGACCTTGCTACATTTGCGTTTTTACTTGAATCCTTTATCCACAGGTCAACATATGAAGACAAAGATGTCAATGTTTTAACAATGGCATCTTTATCATTGGCATCAAATTCAACGTTGATTATGCTTTCCAAGAATTTGGATTCTTGCTCTTGTTTCAATGTTTCCCTTTTAGCCTTTTCCATTGCCTCGTAATTCGTTGTATCACGTTGCACGTTTTCACCACCATTAGAATTGCTGTAGCCATGTTCAATTCTTGCACCAAGTCTGATATCATCAGCATGTTTACCATACAATTTGTTTCCAATGGCTTTACCTGTTTTCTTGCCAAATTCATTACCTAAATTGTCAAAAAATCCCATAACAGTCAAGTATTTCATCTCTCCCCAGCCTCAAAGAAGAATGTTTATCAAAACAAGGAAGGCGCAAGACTGTTAACTTACGTTACTAATAGGTTCTGGACTACCCGTGTTAAACATAAGAAAACAGCTCACGCCTTGTCTGTATGCAAAACACGCTATGTGTTATACAAGCAAAACAAGGAAGAGCATCTTTTCCTTATTCCTTTAACACGTTTGAATTGTCCAGATTCATTAGTAAGGAATAAGCTAAACGCTTCCCAAATTATACAAGTCCCAAATTGAGACATTGCAAATATAGAAATAGTTTATCAAAGATGCTCAAACATGAGCTGTAATTGCGTCAAAAATAAGAAAACATTTAGCAAATCAATGCAGCGTATTTCAGTCTATTGTTACATTCAAGCAAGAATTTGCATAATCTTTCACCATCAGATAAATGTCTTGTATTGTACCTGTATTCGAATTCATTACAATACATTTGCAAATGCTTGCTACTTACTAAATGATAAATACCGATAATGCCACGTTTTAACTGGCTCCAAAATCCTTCTATACTGTTCGTGTGAAAACCGTTATTAACGTACACACCTTTACTGTGTTCCACGACAACGTGCTTGTAATGTTCACTTAAGCCCTTGTAACCACGCCAGCCATCAGATACAATCGTTGTACCAAATTTCACGAAATCTTTAATAATGCCTTTCAACACGTTACCACTTGCATTAGGAATGACTTCTGTATGGACTTTGCCATCCGATAATAAACCCATCACCGGAGTTTTCTGTAACAAGCTACGTCCTTGATTCTTTTTATGTTTCCGACTTCTACCACCAACATAAGTTTCGTCAACTTGCGTAGTATCATCAAAATTTGAATCTGATTTCATGTTGTCACGAATCCTGTTCAACATGAACCATACAGTCTTTTGAGTAACGTTTATGTCTTTGGCAAGTTGAACACTACTTATACCTTTCTTGTGTGACAAGAACATGTATATTGCCAAGAACCATTTTCGCAAAGGCACATGTGAATTTTCAAACATCGTACCAACTGTCACGGTAAACCTGTTCCGGCAATCCTTGCACTTGTACAAGCCTTCAAACTTTCCGTCTTTTGTTAATCGATAATGTTTTTCAGATACACTGCCACAGTGAGGGCACACGATTTGCCCATTATGCCACCTTACACTTTCCAAGTATAGCCTACAATCTTCCTCCGATTGCAGGTTATCTATCAAATGTAATAATGACTCGAACTGTAACATTGTTTTCCTATAATTTATAGGAAGATAGTACTACAGCAGTACCCAGATTTGCACTATTTTATCCAAAAATATAGTTAAAATATATGAAAAAGACTTCCATGAAAATGGAAGTCTTAAAGATGCTATATGCATATTTGCACATTTAAACTGTTTTTGTTATCTTTGTTTTGAAGACTTAATTAGCAAACGATTATTTGGCAGATTATCAGCTAATTAAACAAATTAATAACATTAAAAAAATATATGCATGATAGCATCAAATACAACTTTAAAAGTAAAAAATATTATAACTATATGTTCTGAAAGAACTGATTCATTGTTTACTACATGGATTTCAAATAGAAATAACTTTATACCAAATATTTGTTCATGTTGTCATTGTATAACTGACATTTTAACTGGTGGCTATTTTGAATATAATAATCAGCATTATACTGCACCAGTATGTCTTGAATGTCTTGAAAAGGCAGATTTAGACATTGATAATGATAATCAACTTGTTAAATTATAATTATTGATTATAATATACTACGCTTTGTATTGATTTGCAATTGTATATAGTGTTCTTCTGTATTGAATTTCATGAATATAATTTGATATGGAAGAAGCTATTCTATTTGGTACATTAAAGTATATAGATGCGTTCTTTATTTATGTGGAATGTTTATAAGGTGTCCCCAAAGGACACCTTATATTTTTAATGTGTACAAAATATATCTTCACTACAGTGTCTTCCAAATTGTGATATACATCCTGTTTTGCCAGGAGGTACAACACAATAGATTCGTTTTGCATTTTGATATCCGGTGAGAGAGGATTCTCCATCAGCTAATGCTTCAATGTTTTTCATTGAAAAATTTGTAGCTTTAGTAGTTATGCTAAAATTCATTCCAACACTAATAATAATAGCAAGTGTAAGAATTGACGCTAAAATAATAATACTATTTTTCATTATTGAGAATTTTAATTATTATACTTATGTTAATTAAAAATATTATATGACTCTTTATTCCAATAATTTTTTTACATTTGTCACACCTCCTTTCATTGTTTAGGAGAGGGCAGGCGATTGTCGGGATCATTTTGCGATGGACTTTCCCGGCATCGCCTTTACTCTCGGGTTTATAAATTTGCTTATATCTTTTAGCTGTAAAAGCAATGCTTCAAATATATACTGAAAATTTTGGAAAAAGCAAAGGAAATATGATAAAATTATGAGAATTTTCAATAGTGAGTTTTATTTGAAAATATATTTTATAAGAATTGGATTATCGTCTATTTTTATGGATTGCAAATTGTGAGGTATTTCTTCAAGGGAAAATATTGTCTCAGCTTGACAAAAGCATATATACGTGCTTTTGTCAATATAAATGAAATCATTATTAATTAATGGAAACTGGTGAGAAGTTATAATACCTCCAACGTGAGCGACATCTTGTTTCGTGTGTTTGAAATAAATGTATGGAAAAATGCCTTTCACGAAAGTGAAAAAGAGAAAATTATCACATATAAATAAATTATCTATTCTTCCAATGGGTTGTTGAAGGGGATCAGAATACCGCATAATATAGTTTATACGTTCCTCATCTGAATAATTTTTGAAATTTTCTGGATACATGTAATCTTTTCCAAAATTGATATGACAGACTTTTTCTAATTTTTCATGGCATTTGTAGATAGAATAATCGTATGGAAAAAAGCAATACACGGAATTTTGGTATTTAGCAAAGGTTGTCTGTCGATATGCAATTCCTAGCTGTTTCTTGGGGAATGAACCGAACTTGTTTAAATATTCTCCTGTAAATCTGTTGTATATATAAAAGTTTTGTAATTCTGTGGAACAATAGTTTGTAAAAATAAATAAACTGTCACGGTTAAATGTAATGGATGTCCCATGTGTAACAATAGGAAAATCAAAGTTGAATTCGAAATTTAAGTTGTAGACGGAGACTTTTTGTTGATCAGATGCCAGAATGTAAATACTACTATCCGTGATGAAAAAGTCATCTAATGAAAGATATTCACCATAGCCCCTGCCGTGTTTATCTAATTTACTTTTATATTTTCCTTCTAAATCGAAGGCAAAAATGATTTTTTGTTTTTTATCTAGTATATATATAGTGCTATCTTGAATGTGGATTTTGTTTATACTTACAAGTAAAGAGTTTTTTGACGTTTCTAATGGAATATATGTTACAGAAGAAAAAAGAGAATCGGCCGAAACCCCTTGAAAATCTCCTTTTATAGTGATGTGAATACTAGTTTGATCTTGTGAGTGTTGGGCATTCCTACATTGATATAGAAGAACAAGACATATGATGAAATAAAAGACTTTCATGTTGTTGAAATCTCCTCTTGCCAATGCTTCTATTTGTCCCTGTTTAAGATTTTGAGTGGGGTTCATTTGAAATAGTATTTTACAAGAATGGGATTTGAATTATCGGTTAATTCTTTAAGTATTTCTTGGTTTGAAATATTTGCGTTTTTAGCATTCATCAAGGAGGATAATGGCATCCAATCATCATCCGTGATTCCTATTATTTTTTCATTGTCAATAGATAATGGAAAAATTCCGATGTTTTCTTCCATGGTAGAGAAAACAATATCTTTTTTTGACATTTTATCTTGAAAAACATGAACCATTTTTTCTTTCATGAAAATGGAACAATAATAATATTTATCATTTTGCCCGCTGAAACTAAAAGTGTATGGAATTTTTGAAGAATACATGACTTCTTTATAAAATTTCATTTGTTTTGTTGGGTCTGTTAAATCCGGGAGTTGCATTTGGTTGATATCATATGAATACTTTCCGAAATTCCATGAATAAGCGTGATAAAGTGAATCATTGATAATTTTGTAAACCTCGTTATGTATGGCTTGTGAATAAAATAAAGTATCTTTATAAACTTGAAGAGGTCCTTTTATATTCCATGCTATAAATTCTTGTTGTTTATTAAATTGTTTTGTGATAGAATCGGCTTTTCTCGAAAAAATTCTAAATGTATCATCAGTTGTAATGTAAGGTTCTGTGTGTAATAGAATAGAATCTTTATTTAAAATTGAAATGAGATGATATGCCATGGGTGGATGTGGTAGATATATACTAGAAATATAGTTTCCCTTAAGATCGTACGTTATAATTTTTCCCATGGGATCAAGGGCCTCTAATGTCTCTGAATATGTGTTGATGGCAATATCATAAAGTAAAGAATATTCGGAAGGAGCTCTACCTACGGTATGAATTTTTGATATGAATTTTCCGGCCTTATCAAAAATGAGTATTGCTTTTTGACGAGAGTCAAGTATATATAAGCGTGAATTGTATTCAATAACTTTACTTATTTTTTGTATTAGGGACTGTTCATTTGTCTCTAATGATATAATTTCAATTTTAGAGAAAAGTTTTTCTGTAGGTATGGATTGGTAATGGTCTAAATCGGAATGAAGTGTTTTATAGGAAATATCAATAGTTTTATTGCATGAGGTTACCAAGACTATGAGTAAAGTGTAAATTAGTACTTTCATAAAAAAATGTTATTAATATTTTCAATGTAATGTTTTAAGATGTTGTACATTTTTTCTTAATAAATTTTCTATCATCTTTTAGCTGTAAAAGCAAAGCCTCAAATATATACTAAAAAACAGGGAAAAATCAAAAGAAGTATGATAAAATTATGAGAATTTTTGCTACCTCAAAAACAGGAAGTAAAACACCTCAAAAACACGAAACGCTTTTGTTGATCCGGAAAAATAAACCCCGAAAAGTCGATTAAAACTTTTCGGGGTCTTCCTTTTAGCGGGTAGCCGTTATGATCCTAGTACTAACGTTTCACGTGCCATCGTTTCTGCAGCCAGGCGACGATGATAGAACTTAACACTCCGGCCAGCAGGCTCACGGTTCCGGCCAGCAGGCTGTCGGATACTTGCGTGAGGAACGTGTTCAGGCTCAAGGAGGAAAACATGCCGATTAAAAAGTAAATGTTCATGATAATAATGTAAGATTTAGAATTTAAAATTTAGAATGAAAAATCAAGAAATTGCCAAGTGTCGGCTGTCGGAAGCCATGCGCCCGTTTTTCGACGTGGCGAAACAGTAGGCGTGAACTTTGGCCGGGTCCCAGTCTTCCGGGAGGCTAACGCTCGTGCTGCCGTTTTCTCCTCTTTCCCGGAGAGTCACGAGTTTTGTCCGGCTGAGGGCGGTCTCGTACAGGGCTGCGTACACCTTGTCGCTGGCGCAGGAGAAACCGTCACCTTCGTCGTCCTGCATCTCTTGGGTGAAGGAATACATTTTAGTCGACTCGTCGTAGCTGACGCTGACTTTCGGCGTGTAGAGGGGGCCGGAAGCGCAGAGCAGGCGTTCAAAATCTACCGTGGCGGTGTATTTCTCGTCGACTTCAACCCTGCTTATGTTGAGCGAGGTAAAAGCGTTCGAGGTCGAGCCTCGTCCCACGCCGACAAAACCTTTCCGGATGACGGGGAGTAACTTGCGGGCAATGCTGATGATGGCTTTCATTTTCGCCCTCTGCGCCAGTATTTCCGGGGTCTTCACGTCCTTCCGGGAGAAAATTTTGGCTTTAGCGATGTTCTCCTTGTTGAAAATGCACGTGGTGATGTTACCTACTGATTTTCTGACTTTACCTAAAAGGTAAGAATTGAATTTTGCCATAATGTTTAACATTTAAAGATGAATAAATTGGAAAATAGACCTTGCATCTCGCCCGTGGGCCTCCCGTTCGAGGTGCAGGTTTACGATTATCGAATTACCGGTTCAGTTCCAGTATCTCATGCGGGAATGCCGGGCCCGGGTCGATTTTCCGGGGTGTGATGTCCGAGTGGCGTAGGAGATAACGGATCGGGTAACGATCCATCAAGAGCAGGCACACGAGAACGACCGTTTTAAGCTGTTCGTCCGTGTAGCGGTGCCAATAGGTGGGTTGCCCGTTCTCCTCGTCAACGAACACGTCCGACGGTTGTACTTCCTTGCCACATTCGGCGATGAATTTTTCGCCTTCCCTACGAAGTTTACCGAGATTATCGAGTTCGATACCGATGGAGTAGTGGTTCAGGTTAACCCTTCCGAGATGAAAGCTTTTCCCGGCGTGCCACGATTCCACGTTGAAGGGTACGAGCTGGATAATGTCCCCGTTGCGGTCGATCACGAGATGGGCGGATGCCGCCACGTCCGGTCGGGTTAGGTAGTAAGCGGATGCCAGACCGTTCGAACCGGCCGTGTAATGTAGGACGATGGTGTCCGGGGCCGTGAGCGGCCGGGTGTTTTTAGAGCATGTCAGGTGAACTGCCTCGCAGTCTACCAGACGGTGGTTTAGGATATCCACGGGGTGAATTGGGAATTTAGAATTTAGAATGAATACGAGGGTTATTTCCGGGGACGTTTGAGGAGAGAGCTGACGAGTTGCTCGCTGCCTCGTCCGATGATGTATCCGCCGAGTCCGATTTCCAACAAATCCCAAAAGCGGGAAGTGTCGGCGAGAATCGGTAGGTTCAGGAACGTTCCGGCGAGGATGATCAGGGTGAAGACCAGCATCACGATCGGTCGCCACGATCTTTGCAGCCAGTTGCCCCGGGCTTCTTCCCGGATCGAGGCCGCTTGTTCCGAGATGGTTTTTTCCTCGACGGCAATCAACAGGCGCAAAATATCGGTTTCCAGTTGTTTCTTCTCCCTTCCGGGGAGGGTCAGGCGGTCGACGATTTCGCCTACCGCGCTGACCAGGTTCGTTACCGTTTTCATACTTTTTCGCGACTTAAAGATTGTTCCACTTCTTCCCAGTAAAAATAGAGACGGCTGCCGAGTTTGTGAACGGGAATATTGTAGTCTTTGATGTCCCGGTACAAGGTGCGTTCGGCGATGTTCAGTTTCCGGCACAGCGTTTCCTTGTCAAGTAATAGCGGGGGGATATTCCCGGCGGCTTTTTTCACGAACTCCCGGATTTCCGCAAACTCTTGCGTGAAATCCTGAAGAAGTTCCGATACTTGGTAGAGAATGGCGATAATTTTTTCCGAGGTGTCCGTGTTGTTTTCTGTTTGTATCATTTCCTTTTTCGGTCTAGTAGTTCAATATGTTCCCGTAATTCTTTCAATAGTTTTTCAAGGTAAGCCGTCGGGTGAGGGCGGGCCAGCGTGTGACTGATCAACGTGTAGTAGTCTTTCTCCGCGGGCAAGTTCCATACTTGGCAGAAATACAGGATGAATTCCTTGATCCGGTACTTGTTGTCGGGCGTGATGGCTAGTGACGTGTGGAGGTGTAGGGCCATGATCTCGGCAATGTCTGTGTCGTTCCCGGGTAACGTGCCGGGAAACGGCAGGGGTATTTTCCGGGATTCAAACCATTTCTTTTGCCGGAGAAAGGAGGCTTGTTGCAGGCGGAGATACTCTTCGAGTAGTTCCCGTTCCGTGGCATCGAGATATTCCCGTTCGACGGGCATCCCCTCGTGCGTGATTGTCAGGTAACGGTGGGTGGCGTGTCCGTCCTCTTCCCCGAAGATAGTTTGTAGTTCCAGGAGGGCTTCCCGCACGGAGACGGCCAGCACGTCGTTCTCTTCTTCTTTCCGCCGGATCTCCCTCAGGCAGGCGATAGCGGGCAGCTCCACGTCGAGCAGGTGGATGCGGTAATCGGTCAGGGAGTCGGCCCCATTAAAATAGAGGGGTTCTGATGGGTTGTCAGAGACCACGACTTCGGCCCGGTAGAGAGCGGTGAGGTACTCTTTTAAGATTTCGTGTTGATTCATAATTTAAAGTATTTATCATTTGAAAAATATTTATCGTCTTGCGAGGCGAAAAAGCAGTAGATATGTGCTTTGATCCCTTTTTTGCGTTGCAGGGAGAACGTGGCAATCTCGTCTTCCCGCAGGAATGGGAGTTTGTCGAGAACAACCGGGGTAAACGACCGATTCCCGTACAACACGACCACGATCAGACGGTCGGTAGCCTTGGCGGACGGGGAGCCCGAGTTGTCATCCCATTGTAGGGTGACTTTATCCTGCGGGTCAATGGAGAGCGTCATGTTATTGACATCTTGCCGTCGGCCGATCCCGATTTGCAAGCGGGAGAAGTCGGCAATTTTCCCTTCGGGAGTGAACACGTGATAGTTCTTTTTCATGAAGAGGGCGTAGCCGTTTGTTTTCAGGCGATGTCCCTCGCTTTTCCACACCTCTTTGAGCAAGGTTTCTTTGAGTTGCTGGTAAAAACGCAGGGCCACGGTCAGGTGGGCCCGGTTCTTTTGTTGTTCGGGCGTGTTCGCGTCGTGATATTCCAGCGGGTAGGAGCGGATGCAATCCTGATCGCCATTCCGGTAAAAAATAGTGTTACCGATTCGGCCTCGCAGGCCTCTTAATAATGAGTTGCAATGTTTTGCCATGGTATTAAAATTTTAAAGTTCATCATTCGTTTATCCGAAAATCCGCGGGATCATGGGGACAATCCGGCAAGAAAAAGGCCTCCCCGGGTTTCATGCTGACGTGTTGCCGGGGGATCATAGTCAGTTGACAAACGGCTATGAAACGTGGGCGATACGTCAGTCACTCCTTTGTCATGCCTTATTTCTCCTTGAACACCCCCTTAACTCTTTCCGGGTTGCCGGGTATCTCGTGATTTTCTGTTGACAAAGATAGGGCATGCCGTGGCGGGGAGCGTGACGGGTATTGTGTGACAATCCGTGTCAAAACGTGACAATGTTGCTGGTTATGTGGAAAAATTGATATAATGTTGGGAAATTTGATGGAAATGGGTGAAAATCGGTGGTGGGAGGATGTCGTGGGAGGTGTTCCGGTAATGTATGTAGTGATCCGGCGTTTTGGGGCAGAAAGAGGGTAGGCCTACCGGATCACTATATTCAAAAAGGGATTTATATCGCGTGATTAGAAATGACTCTCGAAGTGATAAAATTCTGCAGCCCGTGGCACGATGGTGTCATGGTAGATAAATAGTTGTTTCCCGTCCTTGTACAAAAAGGGATGTTCTTCTTTTCCGGCAGTCAAGTCTCGCAGCCAGTAGATACGGTCAAGCGGCACGTTATCAAATTGTAAGAAATTGTAGCGGGCCAATCGTGTACCCGCGTTTTTCCAGCCGTTATCCCAGTACATGAGTTGGTAGGAGTGACCCACGACGATATGATTTTCCGCGTTTGCCGGGGCATAGCGTATTTTTTTCACTTTCATGGAGCGTTTCAGCGGCATTAGGTCTATTTTCCCGTAAGAGGAGTATTGCATGTTGGGATTGTAGGCAGAATAGTATCGCAGGTAACTATATTTACTGGTGTCGGCCTGTAATTTGCAATAGCGTTTTTCTGAGCCGTTGCGGTTTATTTCCCCGGGAGAGTATACGGGGAGTGCCGTGGCCGGTTGCAGGGAATCTTCGGGTGTGTACTCGTCAGTGAGAAATTCCAAGAGTCCCATGTTACTGGTAGGGAAGGAGTCTGGGGCAACATAGCGGTAGTAGCGGAATGGGCGACATATTTCCGGGGTTAGTTCCTGCAAATTGAGGATGGGGGTGGTTTTGATCGTGCCGAGTAACACGGAGTCCTTGAAATCTTCCCGGTTGGCTGCTTCGAAACGTCCCCCGACCATGAGGCTTGCCCGGTATTTTAAATACGCTTTTTCGGGGTATTTGCGTTGCAAAAGGAGTTGTCCCCTTTTTCCCGGTTGTTCGGGTGAAACGGGTACGAGCGTGGTGGAAGTATAGAGCGTGTCGGGTGATGTGATGTAGAAGGGTGATGCAAACGGGATGATGCTGTCGCCTTTTAGGTAGACGGGGAAATAGAGGACGTTATAAACCACGTTTTTAAACCATGCTTTCCGGTGTTGATGATCCACGGTTCCCCACGTGGCAGGGATAAGGCCTTGCGAGACGTTGAACGTGTACAAGTAAACCAGGTTATTGGATAGCTCTTTTTCTATCGGGAGTTGTACTGGGGCCACTCGATAGTTTTCATTGGTCACTTCCCGGATACAGGGGGTGTCGAAATAATCCGGCAGGGTTTCTCCTTCCGCTTTCAACATAAATGGACTATCAGCTTGTGCGCCAAACGTGTTTCTGAAAAAGCTGGGAGAAGCGGAGGTTGAAGGTGTACTGGCCGTGTAATTCATGGTTTGGTTATATTTGAAACGTTTGCCCGTGCTGTCCAGCAGGGTACAGTGGAAATGTCTTCCGCTTCTTTCCCGGTAAGAGAGGTTACAATCAACGACGGTCGGGATCCCGTAAGCCCTGAACACGTGACAAAAGTTATCCGCTATGGATATGCAGTCGTGGTGTTGCCCGATAAACATATCATAGGTCCCCACGTGTTGAGTTTGCTGGTAGTTGGGGAACATTTGACGGATGCCGTTTTTGTAAAGGTTGTAGCGAGTGATGATTTTGGCATAGGTTTTTTCGTCACTTTTGGCTAGGTGTTTGCCAAACATATCGCTTAGCCTTTGCCCGTTTTCGTAAAAAGGATACCCGGTTACGGCCCGATAGGGAAGGATCATTTCCTTGAATTGCCCGAACGTGAGGTAGGAGGCATAAGGGGAGGTGTGCCACGTGTGGAAAGCGTTTTCAATGTGAGAGATCAAAAACGCTGAGGAAATATTTTGAGGGTCGGGGAATGTCCCTTTTACGATCGTGGGGGTGTCGGGTGGAAACACGCTTGCTACTTGCCGGGCAGCGTAGGAAAATTGCCAGTATCTTTCCCGGTTACGCTCAGAGTACAAGGTGGAATCCGGAATTCTAAGCATCATGTTCGTGTACAAGCTGTCAAAACGGGTGTACCATTCGAACAGCGAAGAATCGGGGAAAACGGTCCGTTCGGTTGACAGGTGCCATTTCATGTTATCGATCAGGAAACAGGCAGCTTGGTATTTCAAGGAGTCTTCCGGGTGTTCCCGGTAGTGGCGTAACACTTTTTTCAACTCACCCCGGTTTCTCCCGGCTTGTGATAGGGTTTCTTCCACTCCCGCCGGGTAGCGGGTGCAGGCGAGTATTGAGGTACAAATCAAGATGGTGTATAAAATGGGTTTCATGGTGAAGAGTTTTATATGGAATAATTTTGTTGTGCTGGCATATACCGATTTGTATGTTGTATTAATAGTTGAATCTTTTAATTTCAACCAATTCACTTTTTGGGGAATCTACTCCTCCTAGAAATTGTCTATTTGCTTCATCAACAATAATAAAGTTTACAAAAGAGTCAAATTGATAAACTTTTTCTAGTATTCCGTTCCAAGTAAATACTAGAAGATAAGGAGGGCGATCATAACCGTTATTTGCCGATAAGCCGGACCATAGGAGGTAACAAAAATTGGAGGTGCTGTATATCTGGTATGAGGTAACAAGCATATCTTCTGATAATTGAAATTCAGAGTAGTCAACTTCATCATTTACGAGGTCGAGAGAAAGACTTTTTTGTAGAGAACCGTCAGTGTGATAAAAATTAATCAAATTAATATATTTGAATGCCGCAATGATGCTGTTATGTTGGGAATTAACAGAAAGTATGTGAGAGTAAGCGTCGCTTTTATTGCCTCTCCTTGATACATAAAATTGAGGTTCATAATCAATCTTTTTTATGATCTTGGCGTGTTTATCATAAAGGTAAAATAGTATGCTGTCTTCACCAATGGGAGATCGGACAATGGTTGAATCGATGATATTTAAATTTTGCGAGTTGGCTAGTTCGGGGGGTAATATCGTGTTATGGATAGAGGTGTCGTTTTTCAAGTAAAACCGGGTTAAACGATTTTGTACCAAATCATGGATTAATAGGGATGAGGTGTTTGTATCACTCTTGATGATCAACGGAAATTGATATTCATTAGGCCCTCTGCCGGTAGCGCCAAATTCGTATAGCATGTTTTTGGAGTTATTGCTGAAGATTTGAAATTGTTTTTCAGAGCATGTATTTTGTAAACACAGGAATGTATCTTTTATGATTCCTGCTGTGTAACATCCTGCCGGGATTTGAGAAATGGTTTCTCCTTTTATTTGGATGATATTATCGATGTGTAATTTTTCAATTTGAGTTATTTGCTGATTCTTACAAGATAGGATGGAGAAAACGATAAAGGGTAGATAGATTAATTTCATAAGTTTGGAATTATGGTTGTGGGGGATAGATAATAATAATGAAGTACCTCATGTTTTTGCTTCGATTAGAATTTGTTTATATAATTTCCATATGCTATGATTACTTATTAGTAATCGTTTGTTTGTATAAATTCCATATTTGTTCATTTTGTATCGGATTTCCAAAAAGGATAATTTTGTTCATGCTATCTAGTAAAAAAGTTCTATAAAGAAGTTTTGAAGAGAGATGGTTTATTTTCCCAATTTTATTTTCTTCGTCTATAAAAAATGGGAATGTGATGTTATTTCTTTTCTTAATAGATTCTATATATTGAGGAAATTTATTGTGTACAATATATAGGATGGTTGCGTTCTTGTTAAGTGAATCTAGTTTTTTATGTAATATTTCCCAATCATATAGTTTTAGTTGACATTCAGTACAACCATTGGTATCCACGTATGTGAAAATTTTAAATTGTTTTTGTATTGCGGCTTCCCACAAAGAATCTTGTACATTTTGCCATGAGGATGGTAAGATGATTTCTTTCCCCTCCCATGAAGCAATAAATTGTTTGATTTCTTTTTCTCTTCTGTTCTGACATGCAGAAAAAAAGATTAGACACATTGAAATTAATATATAGTGAATTTGCATAGTGTTTTATATTTCGTATGTCACAATGCAGAAATCTAAATCAATGCCTACTGCATATATTGTGTTAGAGTTTCCTTTAGTTTCGATACGCAAAATAGGCATTCCCATATCAATGATTTTTTTTAGATTAAAATCGTAATCATATACAAATATTGTATTAGGAACTTGAGAAAAATCCCTAATACCTGTTGTACGTTTGGTAGAGGTAGGAGCGTTTTCTTCCTTTTGTAATGTGATAATATAATCTTTTGTAAGAATTATTTCGTGAGGAACTAGAGCTTCTTCAATAAAGTGAATATCTCCGTTTTTGATTTCATAAAAGTTTTTAGAAGATATTTTTTCCCATTTTAATTGGAAATTATTTCCTTCTTTTTCGTATAAAGCAATGTAAGGGAATAAGCTTGCACTATAAATTAATTTTTGATTATATGGATTGTAAGATAAAGTTCCTTGTCGAGAGTTATAGTAGTCTTTGAGTTTTTCTTTTATTGGACTCTTGCCAAAAAAGGATACAGTTGAATCTTGATGAATCCATTGAAAGAGTTGTTCATTTTGAGGATGTGTTGAAATGAATTCTCCTTCTGCTATTTGAACTATATCTAGGCAATCTTCGATGGGTAAAGGCGGAAGTAGGATGAAAGGATCTTTCATTACTAGTAAGCTGTCAATAGAGTAGTAAGCTTGTTTCGTTTGATTGAGATCATAGGTGAATATTTTATTTCCTATAGACTTAATAGGTACAGGGGTGATAAATTCCTTTGGACCTCGTCCAATCTCTCCTATAGCTTTAATTTCTCTTCTAGTATTTATATCAATAATGTGTAAAAATTTTTCTGGATTAAAAGGATCTTCCCAAACTAGATAATGGTCGCCACACAAAATTAATGCTCCTGGCATCTGTGTGAAAAGACTATCTTGGATGATAGATGAAGGAGTTAGGGATAAATGTTCAACTTTGGAAGAGTTATTTTTGCAAGCAGAAAATGTTAGGATGCAATATAACCATAAAAATGTATAGTATTTCATATTATTGATTATTTGGGTGTTGGATCCAAGATTAAATTATTCTTGGATCCTTTGTTTATAATATTATAAAGGGAGAGCCCATGAATAGGTTATTCCATTTTTAGCTTTACACTTATCCTTGCGATCAAAAGTCGCTTTACATCCAAGTTTTGCAAATTCGGCTTCCGTCATGCTACCTGGGGTCAATTCTCCACTAGCTAATGCTTCAATATTTCGAAGCAGTAGATTTGAGAAGTTTGTGTTAGAACTAAGGTTTACGTTAATTGCTGCTATTGCTGCAATTCCAAGAATGGCTACTATGCTTAAAATTTTTTTTCTCATTTTTGCTATGATTTTACTTTATCTTTCTTTCCGTCCTTTTTCAAGTATATATCCTTTCAACGAGAGAGATGACGTGTGTCTCAAAATTTCTTATCTTTACACTTTCTTCTTTTTTAGGAGATGGGGTGGTGTCGGAGGGCTTTCTTGCTAGGATTGTTCCGGCACCGCCATTTTCTCCCTTTTATTGTTTTTATAGGGTTTGACTTCTTTATTCTGTCACGAAACCTTCTAGCTTCAGGTCGTGCAACTTGAGCCTGGTGTTACATAACACCTGTATCGTTTTCGTGAAACGTCCGAGCGAGTTGGGCTTGAACGTGACAATGATTTCCCTTGTTTGTCCGGGTAGGACGGGGCGTTTCTCCCATTGCGGGTTGGTACAGCCGCAGGTTGTAAGCACGTCTTTTATGAGAAGGGGATGTGTACCCGTGTTCTTTAACGTGAATGTTGCCTGTGGTTGCTCGTCATAACGTATTGTTTTCAGGTTGATAGAATCTCGTGGAATCTCGATGGTCGTGAGTGGCGCACTACTAAAGTTGTCGGGTTGAGTGGTGAACGCGAACCAAGTGGCGATGACACCCAAGGAGGCGATCATTAACGCGATGAATAATATGGTGTGTTTCTTTTTCATGATTTTATACCTATATATTATAGCGAACCAGTTGAGCATCGGGAGTTGTCCCGTAGAGCGCGTTTTCTTCCATATCGTAAGAGATGAACGTTGCCATTTGGGGAAGAGTGCGGGTTTCCAGCAATGTCCCGTCCCAGTCGAAGACAAGCAGGGTTGAACAGTTTGCAATGTTTTGTTTTTCATCTTTGTATGTTTTACCGGAGTAAAGAACAAAGACCCGGTCGTCCGATACCGTGACATCCCGGAATCCGATGATGTTATCGGAGTAGTACGCTACACGAACATCTCCCTTATCGCGAGCGTCCACGTGTGGATAGTAATAACAATGGCGGCAAACAAGTGAAATTTTCTTCCCTTCGATTCGGCAAAAATCAATTTGCCCACTACGTATATCTGTACAGACAAACATCTGGTTGTCGGGGCGAAGACCTAAAACAGTGCTTGCCCAAAGAATGCTGGTCGAGTAGGGAGATAGATCGGGGTATCCCGGATGAACAGGGTAATCAATAAAATATTCTTCACTTTCGTCTTCTAAAGAATAATAGCGATAACGACCTTGCTCGTACAATCCGGTGGAAATGACAAAATTGTCACCTTGAACAGCCGAAAGGTGGATCGCCGTGTTGGCTAACGTTAGTGGGGGAGTCGTGGAACGACTTAAAGAGGATGGATTACAGCGATGTAATTTTCCTGTTTCAAAGTCAAAAGCCGAAATTTCACCATGACTATTTATTGAAAGATTGTCTATCGAGTACGCTTCGTTTTGACCTTCTCCCATGGGTAGCCAAGGTTGAGTAGCGTGGGTTGATAGATTGACAAGATGAACGTTTGTAAGTTCGTAACGCTGTCCCACGGCAAGGATGTCCCCATGTTTTGAAATTCTAACGGGAGTGTTGATACCGTAATCAGAAAGGTTAACAACATAAGTAGAAGGAACATCATTTCCTCGTGTAAGAATATCTGGAGCAACAGAAAGATAATTGTTTTCTGTTGTGCAAGATGTCAGTAATAGAATGGCTATATAGATATTAATATGTTTTTTCATGGTTTTCGTGTTTTAGAGACATGCCGTATGTGATAATTCCGTTCTTTATGCAACGTCCGACATCTACTGTACAATCGATACTTGGTGTATTTTCTCCTTCTGATAATGCTTCAATATTGCGTAATGCTTGGCTATTTTCTTTTGTCGAGTCGGTAGAAAAACTAGAAAATAATCCTAATATTAGGATTGTCGTGGTTAAAAATGTAATTTCTTTTATTAAATCTTTCATTTTGTAAAACTTTTATTTAAATTGCATATAATTTTTGCGCTGTATGTAACAAAAATATATGAAATAATTTGCAAACGGACAATTCAATTCTGATAAAATTATGAGAATTTTAGAAAAGATAAAGGAAAATACGTGTCATAGTGAGTTGTTTATAAGTGTGATTATAATTGTATTGATAATTAGTGCCTTGGTATACATTGTGAATGTATTATTCGTAAGTGAGAAATGTTTTATCAAAAATGAATTGAGTCAACAAGCAATTGGTGCCGTGTGTTGTTGGAATGAATTAAAGCTGATGAAACCGGATGGAAAGGTGAGGGCTCATTCTTATAATGAGAGTAAACGTGAAGTACATATTTATATCGAGGATCAGGAGCATATATTTGAGATTGATTCTCTCGTAGATGTCAGAGAAGTAAATATGAGAGTAGATTGTGACTTGAATTTACGTGATCCGATTAGTTTAGATACTTTAGAGCGTTTGGTCGAAGCTCGTTTAAGCGAAGAGACTCTGAAAATTCCTGTGGTATACAGACTGGTGGATTCGTTGGGTAATACGAGAAAAGTTTATCCGAAAGGAAATACTAGATATATGGACATGGAAGAAGCAGAATGTTTGAAATTAGGATTTATTAGTGGGGAAAAGATTCAAATACTTTTTGATTATTCTTGGAAAGATTTTTATATGAAATTCTGGTGGCGAGTACTGGGATTGGTTGTAGGAGGGAATGTTGTGATTATATTGATTATTAATTTTGTAATGCAGATCAGAAAGCACCGACGAATGAAGATGTTACAAGAAAGAGTGTTTCGCCAGCGACTACACGATTTAGGAAATCCTATTTCGGTGATAGAAATTGTATTACATAGTATATATGAAGAAAATCCTGACGTGTTTAAGAAAGAAAATGAGAGGCGTTGGTTTGAAACCGGGGTGAACACGGCGG
>QWCN01001425.1_pt1 | contig 36844 bp, 24 predicted proteins | sample 1972711 | NCBI WGS metagenome assembly QWCN01 (sample SAMN09866707, study PRJNA288562) | Human gut metagenome isolate term1_stool, whole genome shotgun sequencing... | isolation source: gut | host: Homo sapiens | place: USA: California
GATCTTGAGCCAGCCGTCGGCAACTTCAAACGTCACCTTCGAGAAGTTCTTGCTCTTGTTATTCGTGAACTGGTCAGCGGTCAGACCCATCGGGTAGGTGCCCGCGTTGGTGCCCTTCGCTTCCGCGGTGCCGCTGAACGTGAAGTCGCCTTCCTTGTACAGATCGTTGCTGATAGACACGTCGTAGCCCGTAACCGTATGCTCATCGCCGTCATACGGCACGGTGTCATTGTGTCCCGTAATCGTTACAACCACTTCGTCGACAGGATTGATCGTCAGCTTACCGTCGTTAACAACAAACGTCACTTTCTTGAAGTTGCCGTTCGTGTTCGCGAACTGGTCAGCTTTCAGACCCATCTGGTAGGTACCCGCGTCGGTGCCCTTCGCTTCCGCGGTGCCGTTGAACGAGAAGTCAGCCGTCGTGTAACTTACACCTTCGGGGGCAATAGATACATCATACCCATTAACGGACTGTTCGCTTCCGTTATACGTTACGGTGCTATTGTGTCCCGTAATCGTCACAACCACTTCGTCCGTGACCGCCGTGACTTCCAGCTCGCCTTCGGCCGTGGTAATCGTATAGTTGATCGCCTTCGTATTGCCGTTCAGCTCGTAGGTGAACGTGTTCTTGCTCTTGCCAACGTTCGTCTGCGTGCCCGTCACCTTGTACGTCGCGCCTTCGCCTTCAACAAAGCCGTCGCCGCTTACCGTCACCTTGTCGTTCGTCAGCGCATTGCCGTCGTAGACCTTCTTGTCAGAAGCGGAGGTCAGCGTCACGCTGCGCTTATTGATCGTCAGGCTGCCGTTGATCGCCTTCGTAACGATATACTTTCCTGTCGCGTCAACCGTGTCAACCGTACCATCCGCAAACGCTGCCGTATATGTTCCGACATCCCTTCCCTTCGCGCCAACTTTGATCTCGCTGAAATCAGCGTCTTTCGGCGCACCGGTAAAGCCGGAAACTTCCTGCTCTTGTCCATTATAAGGCACCGTATCGCTGTTCGCCGTCAGCTCGACGTTCTTATAATAGTATAGGTTAAGAACGTTATCGCCATCGACAATCGTGAGCGACGTTTTCTGATCCGGCACCAGCGTGTAGCCCGAAACATTGGTGTCCGGTGTCACAGTTTCGCCGAGCTCCTTAGTTCCTGTTGTGGAGGTTTTAACCTTTTCCTCTGTTCCGTTCAGATAATAGTTCACCGTGTAGTTTCGCTTCACAGGCCCCATGTCTTTATAATAGAACTCTACATTTTTTATAGGTTCGTCAAAATATATCTTGGTGTCAAGATTCGGATTGCCTTCCCGTTTTGTTTTTAGTTGATAAATTCTGCCCCCATCTATGATGGTTTCAGGCACAGGGTTTCCCGCATAATATTTATTTGCCCATAGAGGATTTGTCCATCTACCTGTAACTTTCTTCGGGGTACCTATCTGTTTTCCATTAGAGTTGTTGACCTTAAATACAAGATTATGAACCGGCGGGTTTTTGTTGATATCTACAATGATATCCAAATGCCATGTCGGTTCGGAAGTATGGGGTTTATAGGTGTCAGCACCAGGACAGGCCTTGAAATTTGCGCTTATCCATTCGTCGGACTTGATCACAATGCTCGTATTATACTCTTGTACGAGTCCTCCGATAATCCCACTGGCAGAGGTCGAATTTATGGTGCTGCCGCAATAGTTATTATTATTGTAATACCAATATTGCCCCCAGCTTATTCCGCCAGGAGACGGCAAATTCACGTCTTTAATATAGCCGATCGTATACCACTGACTGGCATTCAAAGTCACGCCAGGCAAAGGATCTCCATCAAACCGCGCATAGACATAAACCGTATAATTTCCTGTGCTTGCCGCGACCTCCGGCTTATACCCGATGCTGGTAATCCCATCCGCCAGCGCCCCCACCGGCATCAGATTGACGAGCATCAGCGCCGTCATCAGAATGGATATAAAGCGTTTTACTTTATCCCTCATTGTCTTATCCTCCTGTTTCATCTCGAAGCGGCATTACCCTTGCTTCCAGAACGATCAAAGCGAATCTGCGGCCAAACGGTGCGCCGCCTCAAGAAAAGATTTGGGAAAAACGGGCGCGTCACGCCTGCGCGCCGGTTTCCGCCGCCTCGGCGGGCTCTACGGGTTCAGCCGCCGCGGGTTCGGCGGCCTCAAGCGTCGGCTCGGTCTGGACAACGGGGGGATTCTTCCAACTGATGTTATCGACGGACACGCGCCAGAAGTAATCGCGGTTTTCCTCGTTCATCTGCACGCGCAGCGTGGAACCGGTCGCGCCGTCCACGTTCGCCCAGTTCGCGTTATCCGTGGAGAATTGCCACTGGAGCGTGTAGTTCAGGTCTTCAAACCCGGTGAGAATGGCGGTCAGCACCATGTCCCCGCCCAGTTCCACCACGTCGCTTTCGGCGGAAATGGCCACGCTCAGCGTGCTGAAATCAATCTCGGGGATCTCGGGGATTTCGGGTTCAGCGTCTTCCTCGGGCAGCTCGCCCTCTTCGGGGAGGGTAAAGTCTTCGTCGAGCTCGCCGTCTTCCTCGGGCTTCTCGGCGTTAGCTTCCTCGCCCTCAACGGGTGCTTCGGCGGTTTCGCCCATGTCGATCACGGTGCCGTCTTCCGTCTCGGTGACGGTCGGGCCGTCGCCGTCCGGGAGCTTGGCTGGGTCTCCGTCCATCTGATCGTCGATGAGGTTTTCGTCGTCCGCGGCGGGCTGCTCGTCCGCGGCGGGCTGCGCGGTGCTGGTGTAGGTCACGGTCAGGCCGCGAACGTCCTTGTCGTAATCGGTCACGTCGTCCGCGTCAACGGAATAGTAGATGACTTCCGCGCCGCGCTGGGTCGTCAGGTCGGCGAAGGTGTGCTGCCAGCCGTCCTTTTCGGCGATCTTCGCGGAATAGGTCTGGCCGTCGGAGCCGCTGAGGGTGACGGCGAGGGTCTGCGGGCGCAGGCCGAGGGCGTTGTCCTCGTCCTCCCACTCGATGCACACGGTGATGTTTTCCGTCTTCACCTCGTCGGCGGCGGGCGCTTCTACGGCCGGCTGCTCAACCTTGGTGACGGGGACGGTCGGCTGCTCGACGGGCTTCTCCTCCGGCTTGGGTTCTTCGGTCTTCTTTTCTTCGGCCTTCGGTTCCTCAGCCTTCGGTTCTTCGGCCTTGGTTTCTTCTGCCTTCTTCGGCTCCTCGGCCTTCGGCTCTTCCGTCACCGGCGCGGGCGCAGGCTCGGCCTTCGGTTCTTCAGCCTTCGGTGCTTCCGGAGCAGGCTCGGCCTTCGGCTCTTCAGCCTTCGGCGCTTCCGGCGCGGGCGCGGGCTCGGCTTTCGGTTCTTCCTTCACAGGCGCGGGCGCGGGTTCCGGTTCCTGCACGGGTTCCGGCGCGGGCGCAGGCTCTTCCTTCGGTTCTTCCTGCACCGGCGCGGATTCCGGCTCCTGCACGGGTTCCGGCGCTTCCTCCTTCGGAGGTTCTTCCTGAGTCTGCTGCTCGACCACCTCGACGATTTCGGTGTTCTCGTCCGTCTGCGTGTCCTCGGCAAAGCCGGTCACGCCGCAAGAGACGCACAGCGCCGTCGCGAGGATCATCGCTACAACCTTGTTCCAACTGTTTTTCATCTTGAAAAACCTCCTTCAGATTGGTTTGTATCTATCTTTGAACGTTCCGCGCGCCTTTCCGGGCGGCGCTTTATCGTCATGGGGAAACGAAATTGTTTCGCGCCCGTCACATTTGCGTGCTCCGGCGGCGCGGCCTCTGTCCGTCCCTTTTCTCCGTTTGATGGGGATGAGAAGGGCGGAACATATTGTTTTCCGTTTGAAAAAGCGCACATCCGCGCGGCTTCCGGCGAAAAACGTTCATTTTTTCAGTTACACATGATGCGTCGTTATCTTACGTTTTCGCGCCCGCTTTCCGGGTTTTCGTCACATTTCTGTAACACTTATTTTCGGGACACATTGTCCTCTTCCCCGCCACTTTTTTCCAATTATAGCATAGTATTTCGAATTTGTGAATCCTCAAAATAACATTCAAAACGGTTTTTTTACTCCGGCTTCACCTTTTTTTAGCAAAGTCCGAAAACTAACCGTTTTTTCGCGTAACCCTCACACCCCGATTATACCACAATCTGTCCGTCTGCGGATGGGGCGCGGACGGGTCATTCGTGCCGGAAAACCGCCGTTCGGCCAGTTCGGCCTGCCCACTCCAATTCTTCGGAAACAAAAAAAATCATATGCCCGGCGCACGCGGCGCATGTCGGGCATATGACTGGGGATTTGATTCAATCTTTCCCCGCTCCCCCAGACCTCCCTCCTCGAGGGAGGGGGACCGCCCGCAGGCGGTGGAAGGAGTTCGTAACCATTACGGGGTTACGGGGAATTGCAACCATGAGATGCATTTGCATCTGTGAGTTGCATTGCTGCCGTTTAGGAAACGTGGAATCATCGTCTGCGGACGATGGCACGCGCTCCGCTAGGCCTAGGGGATTAGGGGGAGATTTCGATTTCTCCCCCTTAAATCCCCTAGGAACCCCATAACCCCCATTGAAACGAGCAGGGTTGCGACCCTGCACCCGGGGTTGTATAAAAATCTTCGAGAGGACGCGGTATGTCGACGGGCGCGCAATGCGCTTACTCCTTCCACCGCTGCGGCGGTCCCCCTCCCTCGAGGAGGGAGGTCTGAGGGGTTCGCCGGTCAAGGCCTCCGGCCTTGCCGTCGATTGCATATAGGGGCTTTGCGGTCGCCCCTATGACCCTTCGCGCGCCCGCTCGAAACGTTGTTGTTATAACCATTCAAATTAGCGGGTGCGGCAAATATAAAAAACGGGCGCGCAATGCGCGCCCCTACGGTGTACGGCGGTGCAACCGACGGTTGCAAATGCATCTCACAGTTGCAATTTCCCTCCCCAAAGACCTCCCTCCTCGAGGGAGGGGGACCGTCCGCAGACGGTGGAAGGAGTTATCAGACGGTGGAAGGAGTAAGCAGACGGTGGAAGGAGTTCACCCCTTCACCTTCCCCTGATGCCTGCGTTTATCGACCCCCCCCCACTTTTTTGGTGGTTTCGTTCCTTTTCGGCATACATGCGCTGGTCGGCCAGAATGCGGATATCCGCCGCCGCCGCGCTGTCTTCGGGATAGTGGGCAAAGCCGCAGCTCGCGCCGATTTGCAGGCGCTTGCCGTCGATCTCGTAGGGTTGGGTCAGCGTTTCGACGATAAGCGCCTGCTTTTCCCGGCGCTGCGTTTCGTTCAGGTCGGCGCGGTAGACGACGGCGAACTCGTCCCCGCCGATGCGGAACGCGCAGTCGCGGCTGCGGATGCAGGTTTGCAGGCGCTGGGCAACGGCCTTGAGCAGCTTGTCGCCCATGTCGTGCCCATACGTGTCGTTGATGGGCTTGAAGAAATCCAGATCGAGGTAATACAGCGCGAACGGCATCTTCTTCTTTTCCAGATTGGCGAGCACGCGGCTGAAATACCGCTCGTTGTACAGGCCGGTCAGGCCGTCCGTGTTCGCCAGATTCTCCAATTCGACCTTCTGGCCGACGTCCTGCCCGATCATCATCACCTGCGTCAGCAGGCCGTCGCCGTCAAACACGACGGGAATGATGTTCAGCAGCGCATAGACGTTTTTCTCCCGGATGCAGTATTCGAATTTGAGGATGTCCGTTTCCTTGCGCAGCACGCGGCGCAGATACTCCGGGTCGATGATCTGATCCATCTTCATCCCCTCCGCCTTGCCGAGCACCAGATACCGGCGGCTCATCAGCTCGATAAAATCGCGGTAGCGCCCCGATTCGGGATAGAGCGGCTTGGAGAGCATGTTTTCGCGATACTCGTATCGGTCGCGCACGAGGTCGCAGACGGCGTAGCGATCCGCAATCCGCCCCATGCCGGTGAACAGCCGGTCGGAGACCTCCTTCTGCCGGGAGAGCATCTGCTGTTCCATCTTCAGCGATTTAGCCTCGGCCTTCATGTTGGCCAGAATCAGCCACGAAACGCCCAGCATCGTCAGCGAGGCGATGAGCGTCGCCAGCGAGATGGTGTCGGCCTGCATCTTCCGCGCGCCCGCCTCGACGACGGAGGCGCGCACCACGCCGACGATGGACCAGTCCTCCATCCCGGACGGCTGATAGACGATGTAGTATTCTTCCCCGTCCAGCCACCCGACGAGGCCGCCGCTCTTCCCCTCGGCGATATCCGCGCGCATCTCGGCCTTTTCGCTCCGGCTCACGGCCAGCGCGTCATCCACAAAGTCGAGGAAGTTGTCATGCAGCCCGTCAAACTCGGTCTGCGATTCCAGCGAAAGCACGACCGTGCCGTCGCGTTTCACCATATAGCAGTCGCTCGCCCCGTCGTAGAGCGAGACGGAAATCGTCTTTTCCAGCACGTCGTTTCGAAAGGTGACGGCCAGCCCGGTGTATGTCGAGCCCTCCATCAGCACGGGCGTGCGGATCGGCTTGGCGAAGACGACCTTTCGCGTGCCGTCCGTGGATGGATACGACGTGAGAACCGGCCGATTCTCGTCGTATATCGCCATGAACACGCTTTCCTTGTGCGGCGAAATGCCGTGCCGCCCGCTGACACTGCTGTATTCGCCGTTCTGGTTGAACATGTACAGCTCGCTGTACTGCCAGCGCGCCGCCTTGTCCCTGATGACCGACCACGCCTCTTCCGACGTGAGATTGTAGAACTGGTTGGGCAGATCGCTGTCCCACTCGTCCAGCAGCTTCCAGTTTCGCTCCGCAAACAGGGCGAACGTCCGCGCCACCTGCGCGTAGCTCGCCTGCAAATGGGAGACGTTTTCCTGACGCATCAAGCCCCGGTTGATATAGCTGTATCGCGCGATTTCAACCAAAATCAGGACGAACGCGCCGAGGATGGCCAAATATAAGGGGGTGCGCTTTTTCACGCTGCCACGTCCTTTCACGTGATGGATGGGCGCAGGGACGGCGCTTGGCAGTCCACTCCTGACATTATAGTATAACAGACCATCTGTTTTTTTACAATCCTTGGGTGTGAAAATGGGGTTGAACGCCTTCTGGCGCCTGATAACTCCTTCCACCGCCTGCGGGCGGTCCCCCTCCCTCGAGGAGGGAGGTCTGGGGATAGGAAAAGCGAGAGTTAGCGGAACGTCGGCGGGCGCGCGATGCGCGAACTCCTTCCACCGCTGCGGCGGTCCCCCTCCCTCGAGGAGGGAGGTCTTTGGGGGTGGAAAATCGAAGGTCGGTAGAATGTCGGCGGGAAATTGCAACTGTGAGATGTGTTTGCAACGCTGGGTTGCATCATTGCAACGGTCAGATGCATTTGCAACCGACGGTTGCACCGCCGTCCTCCGTAGGGGCGCGCATCGCGCGCCCGTTCGTCCCCGATGTTATAATCACCCTTCGAGCGGGCGTGCGAAGGGTCATAGGGGCGACCGCAAAGCCCCTACATCCAATCGACGGCAAGGCCGCAGGCCTTGACCGGCGAAGCCCCCAGACCTACCTCTTCGAGGGAGGGGAACCGCCCCGCGGGCGGTGGAAGGAGTTTCCGGCGGTGGAAGGAGTTAAGAAAAGCCCCTTCCAAACTTCATATGCATCATATGCATCATATGCCCGACACACATCAGGCATATGATGTTTTTTTCTCTTTTTTTGAGTTATTGCGTTCTTTTTCCGCAAACGAAGCCCTCAAAAAAGCCCGCGCCCGCTCAACCCTTCTCCGTAAAATAATTGAACATCGGGTAATATTCAAACTCGATCTTCTCCCCGACGCGGCCGTTCCGGTTTTTCAAAATCACGGCCTCGATCTGCCGGGGATTTTTCTTTTTCGCCTCCGTCGGGTCGAAGGTCGCCTCGCCCGCGCCGCGAAGCTGCAAGCCGATCAGCACGTCGCTGGAATACTCGATCGCGCCGGATTCCTTGAACGCCTCCATGCTGATGCGTTGGCCGTAGCTCATGCGGTTCAGGCTGGAGACGGCGATCACGGGCAGCTTGAAATCGCGGCTGATACGCTTGAGCTCCAGCACCGCCTTGTCCATGTTCTGCTTGTCCGTCGCCCGCTCGTTGTAGGGCGCGACGATTTGCAGATAGTCCACGATCACCAGCGGGGTTTTGCCGGTCATGTCGATGTGGCGGGCGATGCGCTCGCGGATGGCCGTCACGCCAATGTCGCCCACGCCCTCGGCGATGAACAGATGCCCGGCGTATTCCCCGTAGCGCGTCACCGCGTCGCGGATGACCTCGCGCTCCCGCTCGCCGTACTGCGCGTAGCGGCGGCCGTCCGTCACGCCTCTGGCCGTCTTGGCGCAGGCCGTGCCCCACTTGCGCGCCAGCGCGAGGGTCAGCGTGTGGCGCGAAATTGACTTGGCCATCAGCTCGGCGCGCGCCATCTCCAGCGAGAAGACGAGCACGTCCTGCCCGCCGGAAGCGATCTGGTCGCCGATCTGCGTCACCAGCGTCGTCTTGCCCAGCGAAGAAATCGCGCCGACGATGTACAGCCCCTCGTACAGCCCGCCGTCCAGCGCCCGATCCAGCGCGTCAAACCCCGTGGGCAGGCACGGCGTGTTGACGCTTTCGGCGATGCCGTCCACAAAGGCCTGTAAATGCCCCTGTGCGCTCGTCTGCAAGTAGGTAAGCCTTTCTATCTCGGGCAGGCGTTCGCCGTCTCCTACCCGCCTTAGAAACGATTCTGGGGCCATTTGCAGCGCTTCGTTCGCGTCCTTACAGTCGCCGCACGGGTTGTAGACGAAATACGGCAGGCTGGCTGCGCGCAGGCCGTCTTCCAGCTCGCAGGAGGCCTTCCGCCCGCGCTCGTCGTTGTCAAGGGCGAGGATCAGCGGCTGCGCGGGCTTTTTTTCCGCGAGGCGCTCGAGCAGCAGGCGCACGTTTGACGCGCTGCCCAGCCCCACGGCCTCGCCGCCGGCCTCCACGATGCTCATCGCGTCGATTTCGCCCTCGACGATGAAGACGGGCTTTTCCGCCGTATCGAGCGCCTCGGCGTTGAACAGGCGCGTCTTGCCGACCTTGACCTTCGTGTATCGCGCCTCCTGCTCGCTGAGCTCGTCCTTGCCGCGCACGTCGCGTGCCAGATAGCTGGTGCGGCCGGTCGGGATAATCAGTCGGGGCGAGGGCGGCACGGTCTCCGGCGCCTTGGGGTTGCGCCACGCGGGGTCATATCCCAGATGGAACCGGGCGCAGGTCGCGGCGGACAGCCCGCGCCGCTGCGGATAATCCGTCTGCGCAAGGCGCGCCTGCGCGGCCTTGAAGAAGGCGGTGCAGTCCGGCTCGGGCGCGGCCGGGCGCGCGGCGGCGCGCTCGGTCATCCGGCGCGGCGCGCTCACCGTCAGCCCGTAATAGGCCGCCGCCCCGGCGAGCTTCTCCGGAAACGTCTCCAGCCCGAACGCCAGCCCGTAGAGATCCAGCACGTCAAAATAGCCGCCGCAGGCAAAGCATTTCCAGTGCGTGGGCGCGCCGGGATCGCGGTGCAGCCCCGTGCCCTTTGGGCCGCTGCCGCTGCCGCACTGCGGGCAGACGTAGCCCTTCCCCTTTCCGTCCCGCGCCAGAAACGCGGGTTCCCGTTCGTTAATCGCCTCGACCATCGCCTCGTTCATAAGTGACCTTTCTTTCTTGGGCTGCCGCCCAAACCCGCCTGGGGACCAGTCCCCAGACCCCTTCTTCGCTTCGCGCAGTTTTAAGTGATTTGACGTACAGTGCGCATGCGCACTGTACGCAAAGTCTGTTCAATCCGCCGCGAAGCGGAACGGAAGGTCAAGGGAACTCAGTTCCCTTGTGGGGTTTGGGGCAACGCCCCAACGTTCCCCCGTCTCCCATCGCCCTGCTCTCCGCCGCGGCCTTTTTATTTTAGCATAGGCTCACGCCCTAAAGGCGTGAGCGTGTGCGCCTTTAACCGTTTTAACCGTTTTAAGAAAAATGACACCCAAAAAACCTAGATGGCGTAAGGCCAAAAAAATTTTTTTGCGGGAACAACTACCCCCCTTTTGCGGGAACAACTACCCCCCTTTTTCAAAAAATCCTCCGCGGGCGAAAATGCCGGTTTGCCCATGTAGCGGCTCGATTCCGTGCGGGAACAACTACCCCCCTTTTTCAAAACGGATCAATCGGGGAAAAAGCGCCCGATCCGGTCGGGGATTTGACGCTGGGCGGCGCGCTTGGTATAATGGCGGGGAGACATGCGAAGAATATGAGGTATATGAAGCATATCAGGCATACGAAGCGCATGAAGCATACGAAGCATATGAAGTTTGGCGCGGAAAACGCGCGCGAGGGGGAAGGCGCTATGGCTCGGATAACGGCACTGATCAATCAAAAGGGCGGCGTTGCGAAGACGACGACGGCCCATGCGCTGGCGGTGGGGCTCGCCCGTCAGGGCAAGCGCGTGCTGGCGATCGACTGCGACCCGCAGGGCAATCTGTCCTTTTCGATGCGGGCGGACGATACGCTGGCCGGGCTGTACGAGGCGCTGCGGGGCGACGCGGCGGCTTCAGATGTGATTCAGGCGACGCGGCAGGGCGTGGATCTGGTCGCGTCGTCGCTCGACCTGTCCGCGGCGGATATGGAGTTCACCCGCGTGGGGCGCGAATACCTGCTGCGCGGGCTGTGCGACGCGGTCGCCGCGTCTTACGACCACATCATCGTGGACTGCCCGCCCGCGCTGGGCGTGCTGACGCTCAACGCGCTGACGGCGGCGGACGACATGGTGATTCCGGTGGGGCTCGAGGTGTTCTCGCTGCAGGGGCTCAAGCAGCTTTTTAACACGGTGGAGAACGTGCGGCGCTACTGCAACCCGCGGCTGAAGGTCGCGGGGATTCTGATTACGCGGCGGGGCAACCGCGCCAGCCTGACGCGCGAACTGATCGACGTGATCGGGCAGACGGCGAAGGATTTGAACGTCTATCTGTATCCGACGGTGATCCGCGAGGCGGTGGCCGTGCGCGAGGCGCAGGTGATGCAGGAAAGCCTGTTCGATTCGCACCCCAAGGCGGCGGTGACGGCGGACTACGCGGCGTTTGTCGCGGACTATCTCAGGCAGGAGGACGAGAAGCATGGCGATTAAAAAGGGCAGGGCGACGGACGCGGTGGCGCGGCTGTTCAGCGTGACGGCGGCGGAGCAGGCACATGAAGCCTATGAAGCACATGAAGTCAAGCGGGAACATCCTGTGCCTGAGACACACGAAGCACAGGAAGCATATGAAGCGCCTCGTATGCCTGACACGCAAGAGGCATATGAAGCACATGAGGATAAACGAGAACATCGTATGCCCGAGACACGCGAGGCATACGAAGCACATGAAGCATATGAAGCGCACGCGCCGAAGGCGGACGGCGGCTACCGCGCCGCCGACACGCAGGGCAAGCGGGGCAAAAAGGCGCTGCGCATGACGATGGCCTTTTCCGAGGAGAACATGGATTACATCCGCACGATGGGCAAACTGGAGAGCGGCGGCGCGACGGCCTACGTCAACCGGCTGATCGAGGCGGACCGCCGGAAGCACGCGGACGTCTATCGGCAGATGAAGACCCTGCGCCCGGATGCGTGAAGGAGAGCGCCATGGATCTCAAGAAGACGAATTATTTTGACCCCAGGAAGATGGCGGCGCGCAAGCGCTGGACGGTGCAGGAGACCGGGCAGGGGCTGATCGCCATGACCGGCTATGCGTATCTGGGGGACGAGGAGAAGACGGCGCTCTTTTCGGGCGCGGATCTGGATGCGCGGATTCGGCAGGCTTCCGCCGAAAAGCCACGGGAGACGGAGCTGTATCTGCGCCTGTCCAACTGGCTGGTGATCCGCCGCCGCGAGACGCTGCAGCTCAAGAGCCACGCCATGCAGGTGCTGCAGCTCATCTGGCGAGGGCTCTTTGTGGATATGGCGCAGCAGGTCATCGCCGCCTCCGAGCTGAAGGACGAGCGCCTGAGCGCCCGGCGGCAGGCCGTGGCGGAGACGCTCTCCCTGTCCGACGAGCAGCTCAAGGAGGGCGTGGACATCCTTCGCCAGAACTTTTCGACGATTGCGGCGTTCAACGTGCTGATGACCCTGCTCAGCGACACCTATCAGATTGACACGTTCGGTTACGTGATCGACGCGGACGACGAGCTCGTGATGTACGAGGAGGCGCGCACGCTGGACGAGCTATCCGGCCACCGCGCGGGGCTGTTCGATCTGGCCGAAATCGCCGTGACGCGCGACAAGCTGGACGACGCGCGCGCGATTCTTGAAGGGGGCTACACGTTCCCCATGGCCGACACCCGCCTGCTGGACAGCCTGCTGCGCTGAGGAGGACGACATGCCGAAAAAGAAACAGGTTTTTGAACCGGAAAACCTGGAATCCATCCGCAGCGCCATCTCCGGCCTGATTGTCGAGCCGCCGGAGACCATCGAGCCGGTCGTATACAGCGTCGATCTGCTCAGCCGCCACGACCCGTATTATCCCATGGTGCAGGGCGAGGCGACCAGCCGTCTGGCGATGACGGCGACGCGGAACATGGCCATCAACCCGATCACCGGCGACGCGGTCATTGAGGACGAGGGCTTCCGCGCGTTTTTTGAGGGCTACGACGGGCTGAAAATCGGCCTGACGGTCGGCGCGCAGAAGCTGCTCTCCACCGCGGCGCTCTACCTGACGCAGAACAACCACTACCGCCCGGAGGAATCCGCCCGGATCGAGACGGAGGTGCAGATTCCGCTGATCTCCTACGCGCGGCTGCTGGGCTATCCCGTCGACGAGCGGGAGACGGCCACGCCGGAGGAGGCCGAAAAGGAAAAGCGGCGCATCAAAAACCTGATGAAGGACGTGCGCGGCAAGATCAACGACCAGCTCGACGTGCTCTACAGCCTGTCGCTCTCCTGGTCGGAAAAGAAGGGGCGCGTCTCGGATTATCAGGACGTGCGCCTGCTCCAGCGCAAGGGCGTCAAGCGCGGGATGATCTCCATTCAGTTCAGCGACGACATCGCGCGGTATCTGCTCTGCTCGTATGTGATGCAGTACCCCGAGGCGCTGCTGAGCATCGACGAGCGCAGCCCGCGCGCCTACCGCGTCGGCTACAAGCTGGCGTATCACAGCTCCGTGCGCCGCAACATGGAGCGCGGCACCGCCGACATCATTTCCGTTTCGGCGCTGCTGGATGCGTGCGGCGACATCCCCGATTTCGACGAGGTGCAGAAGACGGATCGCGGCCATTGGGAGAACCGCATCAAAACGCCGCTGGAAACCGCGCTGGACAGCTGCGTGCGCGCCGGCGTGCTGGACGGCTGGGAATATTGCGGCGCGAAGAAGGCGAAGCTCTCCGACAGCGAGGTGGATATCGGCGATTACGCGACGTTTATCGGGCTGTATGTCCGGTTTCGGATGGGACGGATGAACGATGAAGATTGATTTTTCCCGGCTGGATGCGCTGAGGCCGACGGCCGCCGTGCCGGAGGGCTTCGAGCTCGTGCCCGAGGCCGAAACGCCGTTCGATTCGGGCTACGAGGCTATGTACCGCGCCGCGTGGGATTTCCATTTGGAGACGGACGACCGGCTCCGCGCGGCGGCGGGGGAGGCGCGCGAGGAAATTTGGCTGCGCGCCGCCGCGGCTATGGGGGAGAAGGTCGCCGCCTTTCCGGATCAGCCGTTTGCAGCGGCGCTCTTTGCGGCCGTCTGGCAGGAGTTGGAGAGACGGTACGCGGGGGCATGAGAAGAAAACAGGCGAAATATGCATCGGAATCCAAAAAGTATTTATATTGCAAATGTTTTTGGATAAAATGGTTCAATAGGCGCGATGAATCCGACGGACGCGGTGCGCGCAGGGGAGGAGGGGTTGCATGATTGATCGACCGCAATACCTTCGAGCGCTCCGGCGTTGGAAGGACAAACAGATGATCAAGGTGATTACGGGGATTCGGCGCTGCGGAAAATCGACGCTGATGGAACTGTTTCAGGCGGAGCTTCGCCTTGACGGCGTTCCCGATTCGCAGATCATCGCCGTCAATCTGGAGGACTTCGCCAACATCGAGCTGCGCGACCCGATGAAGCTGCACGCTTATATTTTGTCGCGCGCGGGAAACGAACGGGCGTATGTCTTTCTGGATGAAATTCAGAATGTCCGGGATTTTCCGCCGATGATCGACAGCCTCTTTCTGCGCAAAAATCTGGATCTCTACCTGACCGGCTCGAACGCCTACATGCTGTCCGGCGAGCTGGCGACGCATCTTTCCGGGCGCTACGTCACCATTGACATGCTGCCGCTCTCCTTTTCGGAATATGCGGCGTTTACGGGCAGCCGGGACGGCTTGAGCGCCACATACCGCCGCTATCTGGAGACGAGCTTTCCCTATGCCACCGAGCTGGGCGGCGACCGGAAGGCGATTGAGGAATACCTAAGCGGCATCTATCACACGGTCGTGCTGAAGGACGTTGTGGGGAGACTGAAAAACGCCGATCCGATGATGTTGGAAAGCGTTTTGAGGTTTGTGTACAGCAGCACGGGCAGCCCGATTTCCACCAAGAAAATTTCGGATACGATGGGCTCCGACGGGCGGAAGCTCGACGTGCGCACGGTTGAAAAATATCTGTCGGCGTTTGTGGACAGCTACATCGTCTATCAGGCGCGGCGCTATGACATCCGCGGCAAGCAGCATCTCAAGACGCTTGAAAAGTATTATGCCGTGGATATCGGCCTGCGGTATTATCTGCTTGGCGGGCGCTATGCGGATACCGGCCACATCCTCGAAAACGTGATTTATCTTGAACTGCTCCGCCGCGAATATGACGTGTATATCGGCAAGCTTGACGAGTTGGAAGTCGATTTTGTCGCCGTCAATCAGACGGGAACGCTCTATGTGCAGGTTGCCGCGTCCGTGCGGGATGAACATACGCTCGCGCGCGAATTGAGGCCGCTGCAAAAAATCCGGGATTCATACCCCAAACTGATTTTGACGCTTGACGACGATCCTCCTGCCGATTACGAGGGCATACGCCGCATCAACGCGCTGGAATGGCTGATTGATTCGCCGTAAACCCATGCCGATGATCTCGACATTCTCCGGAAGGGCACCTGATGGTTTTTGAAGAAAACATCATATGCTTTGGACATATGAAGCATATGAAGAAAAAGCCAAATTCACAGAATGAATGTGGCTTTGGGGAACGTGGGGGAATCATCGTCCGCGGACTCCTTCCACCGCTGCGGCGGTCCCCCTCCCTCGAAGAGGGAGGTCTTGGGGGATTCGCCGGTCAAGGCCTCCGGCCTTGCCGTCGATTGGATATAGGGGCTTTGCGGTCGCCCCTATAACCCTTCGCGCACTCTCTCGAAGCCTCGTATACAGCCCCGGGGACGAACGGGCGCGCAATGCGCGCCCCTACGGGGGACAGCGGTGCAACCGTTGCAATGAAGCAGCCCAGCGTTGCAAATGCATCTCACCGTTTCGATTTCCGCCACGTTGTAGGGGCGCGCATCGCGCGCCCGCCGACATTATTCAAACCTTCGATTTTTCACCCCAAAGACCTCCCTCCTTGAGGGAGGGGGACCGCCCCGTGGGCGGTGGAAGGAGTTCCCAGGCGCTGGAAGGCGTTCGTCCCCATCGCTTTTATGCCGAATATCCTTCTATTTTCCGACGCACAGTAGGCATACGAGGCACAAGAAGCATATGAAGCATATGAAGCACAAGAGCCGATTTTCCTGAAAAAAGATCGGCTCTTTTTGATTGGAAATTTCACAAATCGGCGTTTTTCTGAAATTTCATGCGCTTTCTGATTTCAAAATACGTTGATTCGATGAAAAAAACATGCCGATGATTTCGACATTCTCCGGAAGGGCACCTGATGGTTTTTGAAGAAAACATCATATGCTTTGGGCATATGAAGCATATGAAGAAAAAGCCAAATTCACAGGACGAATGTGGCGTTGGGGAACGTGGGGGAATCATCGTCTGCGGACTCCTTCCACCGCCCACGGGGCGGTCCCCCTCCCTCGAAGAGGGAGGTCTTTGGGTTTCGCCGGTCAAAGCCTGCGGCCTTGCCGTCGATTGGATATAGGGGCTTTGCGGTCGCCCCTATATCCCTTCGCGCGCCCTCCCGGAGCCATTTATACAACCCCGGGTGCAGGGTCGCAATCCTGCTCGTTTCAAAGGGGGTTATGGGGTTCCTAGGGGATTTAAGGGAGGATCGAATCCGAGCGCGCCCTGTGGGCGGTTCAGCGAGGCGGAGCATCCAAAGCGAAAGGGAAGCAACCCTGTTGCGACCTTTGAGCGCGGTAAATCGAAATCTCCCCTTAATCCCCTAGGCCTAGCGGAGCGCGTGCCCTGCCCTGTGGGCGGTGGAAGCAGTTCGTCCCCATCGCTTTTATGCCGAACTTCCTTCTATTTTTCGATATGCAGTAGGCATACGAGGCATAAGAAGCATATGAAGCATACGAGGAATAGAAGCTGATTTTTCGGAAAGACGGCGGAGGATTCCATGATTATGGATATTCCGCGCGTTGGGCACGGACAAATCCCGTCTTTACAAAAACTTCCAATGGCAGAAATGCCATTGGAAGCGTATAAAGGGGGGCTATTATCGTTTACTTTACTTTGTAAACACGACCTCATCGCAGACCAGAGGACCGGAGTTGACGTTTACGGAACGAACCATGCCGATCTGACTGCCGTCGTCCGAGAAGGTCAACGTCAAGGTATCGACAAAGGCCAGTTCGGGGAAACGCCATGTCAGCAGCAGCGTATTCGCATCCTTCCATTCGGCATAGGCGTATACCGGCTCGGTGGGGTATTGATACTGATGATGCGTGTAGTTGCTGGTCATGCTGGTTTCGCCCTTGAGCCACTGCCAGATGCCGTTGCGAATGGTGTGTGTGCCGCGCGCATCGGTCATCGTGTAATCAATATAATCGTCGTGAACGTCCAGCGAAAGCGTCGTAATTCCATACTGATTTTCCGCCGCAGTGAAGGTTACGTCGTCAACGAGTTCTCCGATCGGCGAAGCGGTGAAATCCGTTGTGAACATCAGATTCAGGTTTTCGGCGCGTTTTGCAAGGGCAGCGCTGAGCGCGTCGTCGGGTTCCGGAACGGTTCCCGCAGCCAAAGCGTCGCCGTAGGGCTTAAAGATGTTTTGGTACAGCAGCTCTCCGATGTTCTGCTTTGTGCCCGCCTGAATCGCAATGACCATGTTCAGCTTCGGGCAGATGGCAAGCGTCTGGCCGTAGGAACCGGTGGCGGTGTAATACAGGCCGTCTTCGTAGGCAGTCCAGTGATAAGCGTAGGTGCCCTGATTCTCCACCGTTTTTTCATAGCCGATGGCTAGATCGCACCATTCCTTCGAAAGAATCTGCTTTCCGTTCCACACGCCGCCATTCATGTAAAGCTGGCCGACCTTGGCCAGGTCTTCGGCGGTGATCTTAATGCCGCCGTGACCGGCGTTGAATCCGTCAGGGCTCATGTCCCAGGTGAAATTCTTAATGCCGAGCTCCTCGCAGAAGCCGGTCGTATTCAGCAGTTCAAGGCAGGTTTTGCCGGTGGCAACGGTAACCATAGCGGAAGAGAGCATGGTGTTGCCGGAGGAATACAGGTAGTAGGTGCCGGGCTCATGCACAATGGGCTCCGTCAGAATGTGCTCGATCCAGCTGGTGGTTAGCGGGCGCAGTTCGCTGCCGCTCATAAAGCGATCCACGCCGCTGGTCATGGTGAGCAGGTGTTTCAGCTGCACTTTGGATTGCAGCTCGGATACGTCCTGCGTCACGTAATCCTTCAACACATCGTACACATAGTCGTCCAGATGCAGATACCCTTCGGTGACGGCAACGCCGACAGCGGCATTGGTGAAGATCTTGGTGCCGGAGAACATGATGTGCGGGTCCAGCGCGGTATACGGCGCATAATGGCCTTCAAAGACAACCTCGCCGTCGATCGCCATCAGGATGTTATGCACTTCGGCGTCCGCATAATCGAATGCATCCAGCAAGTCCAATATGTACTGAGAGGACATACCGTGGGTTTCAGGCGTGGAACGGGGCATCATCGTGCTTTTTTCAGGCTCACTGTACGTGTAGTGATCGGCCAGCGCTGGGAGAGTCAGGGAAAATGTCATTGTGGCCGCCAGAAGCAGAGAAAACAACTTTTTCATTACATGATCCTCCTTTGTTTCGTGTCTTTTTGCCCTCGATCATGTCCGGATCACGACCTCGGTGTGTTATTCGATGACGACATTCAACGAATCGTCATCCCCTAACTTATTTATATCATTGTTTCTGTTTGACCGTCAAATATTTATTCTATTATGAAATTCATAAATAAAATTTTATATAAACCCGCATCCAAGCGGATTATATGTATTTTTTTAATTGCACGTGCCTTTGTTTATCGGGTTACAAGCCGTATATCATTAAGAAAACAAAGTTCGAATCTGATTGTCAGATCATTGGTTCCGTACAAAACGAATAATTCCATGCAAGGAAAATGAAATGAACTTGTTTCAACCCCTGCCGGGGATTGAGAGGGTTTCGCCGGTCAAGGCCTGCGGCCTTGACGTCGATTGGATATAGGGGCTTTGCGGTCGCCCCTATAACCCTTCGCGCGTCCTCTCGAAACATTGTTGTTATAACCGTTACGGGTGCGGCAATATACGAAACGGGCGCGCAATGCGCGCCCCTACGGGGTACGGCGATGCAGCCGTCGGTTGCAAATGCATCTAACCGTTGCAATGATGCAACCAATCGTTGCAATTCCCCTCTCCAAAGACCTCCCTCTTCGAGGGAGGGGGACCGCCGCAGCGGTGGAAGGAGTTCGCGCATCGCGCGCCCGCCGATATTCCGCAAACTCTCGATTTTCCCATCCCCATACCTCCCTCATCGAGGGAGGGGGACCGCCCTGTGGGCGGTGGAAGGCGTTCGCAAGCGCTGGAAGGCGTAAGAAACCCCGCCGGGAGGGATTTTTCTCTCGGCGGGGTTCCTTTTATGCCCTTAGTATGCCCTTAGGGATTAGCCCAGCGGACGAACATCGACGACCTCGAAGAACAGCGTCGCTTCGTTGGCGTTCTCGGCCAGCGCGGCGGCGACGGCTTCATCGGTGATCGCCTTGAAGCGGATGCGCGCGCCGGACGTGGCGAACGGCTTTGCGCCCTCCTCGCTGGACGGGGTGGCGGCGTACACGGCCACGCCCTCGCCGTTGGCGAGCAGGTTGCTGCGGGACTGGTTCTCGGCGAGGCTGAGCTGCACATAGTAATGATCCTCGTGCTTGACCATGCCGAAGACGAAGAACGCGGCGTTCGGGGAGTTGTCCGGGTTGGTGGTGGTCACCAGATAGAAGCCGGAGAAGGAGTTGATCGCGTTCATCAGGTCGTCGCCGGTGAGCGCCGTCTGGCCGTAGAAATCGGCGACGGAGGCGGAGGAAACCGCGTCCTCGGCGAGCGCGGCGAAGGGCAGGCACAGAGCGGCCGCCAGAATCAGGGGAATAAACTTCTTCATGGTGTTTCGTCCTTTCAGTCGGGTGTTGATGGGGGAGGGCTTACTGCGCGGCCTGCGTCAGGCACTTGACCGCCGCGTCCTTGATGCGGCCGGAGGTCAGCGTCGCGCCGGAAACGCCGTCCACGTCCACGCTGTTGGCGTCCACGATGGCCTGCGGCACCTTTTCGAGCGCCGCGGCGGCGACGGCCTGCGTTTCGTGGTTCTCAGCGACGACGACGGCGGCAATCTTGCCATCCGCCACGGTGACCTTGACCGTCATCGGGCCTTCCTGGCCGTCCACGGTGGCCTCGTATTCGCCGTCCGCAAGGGTCTGGCTCATATCAAACAGGCTCTCCGCGCCGTCCGCGTCCTTGGCGAACATGTCTTCGGTGATGACCGCAGCCGGGGTCTTGAGGGTGTAGCCGGTCGCCGGTTCGGTCGCCATCGCCGCGCGCGCAGCCAGACGGCCGAAGACGATCGGACCCATCACGCCCGTGCCGCCGGAGACGAAGCGTCCCCAGATGCCGCCGACGCACTCGCCGGCCGCGTACAGACCCGGAATCACCGCGCCGTCCACATCCAGCACCTGCCCGTCGGTGTTGGTGCTCACGCCGCCCAGCGTCATCACGACAAGCGCCTTGAGCGGGATGGCGTAGTAATGCTCGCCCTCGATCTTGTTGATCGCGGCGCAGTAGGCGGAATTGTTCTTAATCGCGTCCTCGGTGTACTCGCGGCCGAACTCGTCGGGCTCGCCGGATTCGACGTGCTCGTTGTAGCTCTTCACGGTCGCCTCGAGGTTCGCCGCCGGGATGCTCAGCTTTTCGGCCAGCACGGCGAGGGAATCCGCAGAGACCACGGCGCTGTTATACGGCTTGCCCGGCGCGTAATAGAAATTCCAGAACACGGAAGCGTTGAGCGCCTCGGTATCCTCGATGATTTTGTCGGTGAAGATGTCGTACTGAATCGCGTTGGTCTGCTCTTCCAGCGCGGTCTCGCGCGCCACGACGTCCGCGTCGTTCTCGTTGGCGAAGCGGAAGCCCTCCTGATTGACGGAGATGCCGCCCGCCTTCCACATGTAGGAGGAGGCGATCACGCCCATGCCCGGCGCGGTCTCGTGACCCATCGGGAAGGTCGGAATGTAGCCCATGGCCGTCGGGTCGATGTTCGCGCCGACCTGCTGCATCATGTAAATGCCGTAGCCGTCCGCCGCGGTGGAGCCGCCGACCAGATAGTTCGCGCCGTTCTTGGCGAACGCGGACATCATCTTCGCGTTGCCGGAGTAGCCGCCGGTCGCCATGATGACGGCCTTCTTCGCCTCATAGCGGACGGTCTGGCCGTTTTCATCGGTCGCCAGCACGGTCAGCACCTGACCCTGCTCGTTGGCGACGAGCTGGTTGGCCGTCGTGTTGAAGTCGATGGTCACGCCCTTGTAGGCGTCCGTCGCCAGCACGGTATCCATGATCTCGTGCGCGGCAGCCTTGTAGCGGGTCGGGTCGTTGGCGCTGGGCTTGTAGGTGCGCGCCACGGAATAGAGCTGATGCTCCGGGGCGAACACGGTATGCTTGCCCGTGGTCTTCATGGACGAGAAGTTGTATTCGGACAGGCCGTTGTCCCACAGCCACTGGATCGCGTCCACATCCTCGTCCACGAACGCGCGAATCATCGCTTCGTTGCCCAGATGCGCGCCGTTATTCAGAATATCCTGAACAAAGCTCTCCTTGGTGTCCTCGATGCCGTCGATCTTCTGAATCACCGTCTCCGCGCCGGACATGGAGCCGGAGGTGAAGTTCAGCGAACCGCCCGTCTTGCCGGTCTTTTCCAGAACGATGACGCTCTGAGCGCCGTCGTTCACCGCCTCGATGGCCGCGGACAGACCGCCGCCGCCCGCGCCGACGATGATGATATCGGCGTTCTTGACGTTGTCCTCCGCCGACGCGGCAACCGCCGACGCAGCCAGCAGCACGGCCAGCATAATCGTCAAAAGTTTCTTCATGTTGGATGCCTCCTCCATTGTATTTGAACAGGAAACCCCTGTTCCGGGTCGAAACAGGTCAAACGCCGTCGGTAAATTATCAACAAGCCGTTTGAGCCATTTGTCATTGTAACCGATGGCGGGCGGCAAAATCAAGGGAATTTCGAAAAAAGAGGACGGGGATATTAAGAAATTTTAACGCGGTCAGCGGCGGGGAGAGTGGGCTGTTTGATTTATTAAATTTCCTGCGTTCTGGGCGGATGTTCCCGCCCGAAAAAGGCAGGGACATTGACTGACCGCGCCGAATTAAATATAAAATAAGTAAAATGCGCCGCAATCCCGCGCATGGTTCGGCGTTTTGACGCATATATTTTAATTTGGGAAAGCTATACGCCTTCGACCGCCTGAAAACTCCTTTCACCGCCTGCGGGCGGTCCCCCTCCCTCGAAGAGGGAGGTCTTTGGGGAGGAAAAATCGAAAGTTTGCAGAATATCGGCGGGCGCGCGATGCGCGCCCCTACAACGTGGCAGAAATCGCAACGGTGAGATGCGTTTGCAACGCTGGGCTGCATCATTGCAACGGTTAGATGCATTTGCAACCGACGGCTGCATCGCCGTACCCCGTAGGGGCGCGCATTGCGCGCCCGTTCGTCCCCGACGTTATAACAACAACCCTTCGAGAAGGCGCGCGAAGGGTCATAGGGGCGACCGCAAAGCCCCTATATGCAATCGACGGCAAGGCCGCAGGCCTTGACCGGCGAAGTCCTAAGACCTCCCTCTTCGAGGGAGGGGGACCGCCGCAGCGGTGGAAGGAGTAAACGCAGACGGTGGAAGGCGTTCCCACCATTTCCGTTGATTTCCTGTTTTCTGTGAGAAAACAGTTGAATCTTGTTTCTGTTTTTTGCCCGACAGGGGAGAGGAGGATAGGGGCATCCATCGGTTACGCTCCGCGGCGCAGAGGATCGACAGGCCGCTGGGCGAACGAATCCGAACATACGAGGGAGGAATAATTTTATGACCGGTATTCCGTTGATTATCGCCTTTTTCATCATGGTTGTCGTGATGATCGTCGCCATTTCGAAATTTAAGATTCATCCGTTCCTGTCCATCATGGGCGTGTCGCTGATTCTGGCGCTGCTGGCGCTGCCGCTGGCCAAGGTGCCAGGCACCATCGGCGCGGGCTTCTCGGGCACGTTCTCCTCGCTGGGCATCGTCATCATTCTGGGCGCAATGATCGGCTTCTTCCTTGAAAAGACCGGCGCCGCGCTCACCATGGCCGACTGGGTCATCCGCCGCGTGGGCGACAAGCACCCGGAATTGGCCATCCTGCTGATGGGCTGGATCGTCTCCATTCCCGTGTTCTGCGACTCCGGCTACGTCATCCTCAACCCGATTCGCAAGGCCATCGTCAAGAAGACCGGCGTTTCCGCCGTCGCGATGGCGGTCGCGCTGAGCGCCGGCCTGTATACCTCGCACGTGTTCATCCCGCCGACGCCGGGCCCGATCGCCGCGGCGCAGTCGCTGGGGCTTGAAAGCCACATGCTGATGGTCATTCTGGTGGGCTTCCTGGTCTCCATCCCGTCTCTGGCGGCGGGCTACTTCTACGCGCGCTACATCGGCAAGAAGGTTCACGCGGCCGATGAGGACAGCAACGAGACGACCAAGAGCTACGACGAGCTGAAGGCTGAGTTCGGCCAGCTTCCGGGCGCGGGCATCTCCTTTGCGCCGATCGTCATGCCGATTATCCTGATGGCCGTCAAGTCCATCGTGGATATGGCCAAGTGGACGGGGCTCTTTGCGCAGATTCTCCAGTTCCTGGGCACGCCGATGATCGCGCTGACCGTCGGTCTGATTATCTCCGTCGCGACGCTGTTCTCGGCGGGCAAGGGCAAGGAATTCTACGCGCTGGCGGATGAGACGCTGCGCACCGTCGGCCCGATCCTGTTCGTCACCGCCGCGGGCGGCGTGCTGGGCAAGGTCATCTCCGAGGCGGGCATCGTCACCTACATCACCGAGCATGCGTCCTTCCTGTCCAACGTCGGCATCTTCTTCCCGTTCATCATCGCGGCCATCCTCAAGACGGCGCAGGGCTCGTCCACCGTGGCCATCACGACGACGGCGGGCATTCTGGGGCTGTACTCGGCGGAAGGCTCCCTGATGAGCGCGCTGGGGCTGACCTCTCCGTTCGCCGCCGCGCTGACCGTCATGGCCATCGGCGCGGGCGCGATGACCGTTTCCCACGCCAACGATTCCTATTTCTGGGTCGTCACCAACTTCGGCGGCATGAAGGCCGAGGACGGCTACAAAACCCAGACGATGTGCACCCTGCTGATGGGTCTCGCCAGCATCGTGTTCATCTGGATCATCTCGCTGTTCTTCCACTAAAAAACGCTTCTATCTGCAACCTGAGGCGGGATGGGATGCTGTCCATCCCGCCTTTTCATCCTGCTTTTAACCCAATACAAGGAGGTCGTCATGCATATGACGGAAGATGCAAAACGCATCATTGACGATTCGATTCGGGCGGTTCTGCCCGACGCCGCCGTTTACCGCGCGCTGGAAGGGCGGCGTTTTGACCGCCCCGTTACCGTGATCGCCATCGGAAAGGCCGCGTGGCGCATGGCGAACGCGGCGGCAAAGGCGCTGGGGGAGAACCTCCGCGAGGGCATTGTCATCACCAAATACGGCCACAGCGAGGGCGATATCCCGCGCATGACCATCTACGAGGCCGCCCACCCGATTCCGGACGAGGCCGGCGTGGCGGCGACGCGGGCGGCGCTGGCGCTGGCGGATCGCATGACCGCGCAGGACGAGGTGATTTTTCTGGTCTCCGGCGGCGGCTCGGCGCTCTTTGAGCAGCCGCTTGAAGGCGTGACGCTGGACGACTGCGCGGAGATCACGCGGCAGCTTCTGGCCTGCGGCGCGGATATTGTGCAGATCAATACCATCCGCAAGCATCTTTCCGCCGTCAAGGGCGGCCGCTTTGCCCAGCGCTGCGCGCCCGCGCATGTGCTGGCCATCGTGCTCAGCGACGTGCTCGGCGATTCGCTGGATTCCATCGCTTCCGGGCCGTGCTATCCGGATCGCTCCACCTGCCGGGACGTCGAGCAGCTCATTGAGCGCTATCATCTGGTCATCCCGCCGCACGTCCTGCCCGCGCTGCAAACGGAAACGCCCAAGCAGCTCCATAACGTGGAGACGCAGATCACCGGCAACGTCCGCGCCCTCTGCGACGCGGCGAAGGCCTCGGCCGAGGCGCTGGGCTATCGCACGCTGACGCTGACGACGACGCTCAACTGCGAGGCGCGGGAAGCGGGCGCGATGCTCGCGTCCGTCGCGCGGGAAATCCGCCAGAGCGGCCAGCCGCTCGGCGCGCCCTGCGCCGTGATCCTCGGCGGCGAAACCGTCGTGCATCTGCGCGGCAAGGGCAAGGGCGGGCGCAATCAGGAGCTGGCGGTCGCCGCCGCCGCGGGGATTGACGGCCTGCCGAACACCCTGATTTTCTCCGTCGGCTCGGACGGTACGGACGGCCCGACCGACGCGGCGGGCGGCCTTGTGACCGGCGAATTTGCCGCGCGCTGCCGCGAAAAGGGGCTTTCCATCGAAAAGACGCTGGCCGATAACGACGCTTACAACCTTCTGCGCCAAACGGACGGCCTGATCGTCACCGGCCCCACGGGCACCAACGTGTGCGACCTGACCATGCTGCTGGTGACGTGACGGGCGCGAAAAGCGGCTGAAACCGCGAGAAAAACAGAAAAAACAGCAAGACTTCGTGAAACGTGAATTTCGCGAAGTCTTGTATGCGTTATGGATTTAGAACCGGGCGGAGGCGTTTATTTCAGCTCTCCGCGCTTTTCCTGCGCCCAATGATCGACAATGACGCTGGGCGCATAGACGAAAATCATATGCATGTCCTCGCTGCCGGTGTTTACGAGCGCATGCTTCTTCATGGAGGGAATAAACACGCAGTCGCCAGGGCCGATGGCCTGCGTTTCTCCGTCCACCGTCATCCGACCCGTGCCTTTGATGATCGTGTAGGATTCGACCGTTTCGTGCTCGTGCTCGGGAATTTTGCCGTTCGGGTCAATGACCACATAGCCCTGACAAAACTTATCCCCCGTTATCGCCCCGTTCTGGCCGATGACGACGCGCGTGCGCCGGCCGGCCGGGAATCGCGTTCCTTCCAGATCAAAAATATGAACCTTTTCCATGGTTATTCTCCTTCCGGCTCGGCGTTCTCGATTCGCCTGACGGATTGCCGCTCAACCAGCTTCGCCTTATAATAGGTGATCGAGCCTTCGCCGAACTCGCGCGTGTTGATTTGATACATCAGGTTATTGAAAATTACCTTCAGGGTATCGTAGGTGGCATGGCGTATGGTTGTCAGCGGAGGCGCCATATACTTGGCCGTCGGAATGTCGTCAAAGCCCATCACGGAAACATCATCCGGGATGTGCAGGCCGCAATCCAAGATGCCCCGATAGACGCCGAAGGCCATGTTGTCGTTGAACATAAAGACGGCGGTTGGCCTGTCCGGCAGATTCATCAGCCGGACGGTTTTTTCATAGATGTCGTCTTCATCAAGATCCCGCTGAATAAACGGCTTATAATCCGTCACGCCGGCGTCTTCAAAGGCTTTTTCGCAGCCGCGCAGCCGCTCGACGTTGTACTGCCGATGCGTATTATTCATGTAGAGGGCAATCTTTCGATGTCCCATATTCAGCAGATAGCGGATGGCGATGTTTGTCGCCTCTTCGTTGCAGATGTTGATGCAGGGCGCGTTGATATCAAAGGTGCGGTTGATGATGACCATGGCGATTCGCTCGGCGTATTCCCGAACAAATTCGACGTCTTCCGTGGACGGAACGTACAGAATACCGTCTACGCACAGGCGCTGAAGCGTTTCAAAATAATTTTTTTCCCGCTTTGCGTCGCCCTGCGCGTCGCACAGAATAATGGAATACCCGGCTTCCATGGCCAAATCTTCAAGCGTTTTGACAATCTGCGGATAATAGGGGTTGACGATGTCCGGAATAATCAGGCCAATCAGGCGCGCACTGCCGGATTTGAGCATCTGCGCCGTCATGTTCGGCTTATAATTCAGTTTTTTAACCGCCTGAAGCACCTTTTGGCGGGTTTCGGGCGAAACCTTCGCGCTGCCGGTCATCGTTCTGGATACCGTGCTGAGCGATACGCCGCAATACTCGGCTACATCTTTGATTCCAGCCATGTCATCTTCCCCCGTGCGATCCGCCTTCAGCGACGATGAAACGTATCGCCTTCCCTGTATTTTTTCCATGCCGTTTCAAACCATTGATCGCTGTCCGGAAGCCCTCGAACCGGCCGCCACGTTACGCGGCACGATTCCGTTTTTCGATCATAGACGATTTCCTGAAGGCGCGCGGTATCCGTCTGTTTTGTGACGTTTCGAAAACACTCCGCCACCCCTTCGTGCGGCAAGGTACCATTTTTATTATACACTAAATAGGAATTTCTGGAAACACCTATTTGCCTTATATAGTCGTCAATCGCGCTCAGGTATACGAACTGGGCGATCAAAAGCTCCCGCAGGCGGAAAAAATCCGGCAGCCTGCGCTTGTCCGTCAGCCCGTGCGCCCGGCTCAGGCGGCTTTGCTGCGCCCTGTTTTCGCGCAGCGCCGTTTCGACGCCCTCCTGAGAACGGATGAACGCCCCGTATTGGGTCATTCTGCGGCGAAGCGCTTCTGTTTCCTGCTTCACGTCGATCGGCTGCTGACAGCCGGTCTCCTCGATGAGCCGCTGGATTTCGCCGATGGCCTCGGCCTGTTCGCAGAGAAACGCTTCCCGTTCGGGCACGGACGGCGCGTCATGGTGCACAATATACTGCGCGGCGCGCAGACCGCCGACCTGACCGGCGTTGAGCGCCGTTCCGCCCGGCCGATACACGCCGTGGCTGCCGTTCACCTCGCCGATGGGGAACAGGCGGTTGATTTCGCTCTCCCACCATTCGTTTCCGGCTACGCCGCCGTTATTGTGCTGCGCGCAGATGGAGACCGCGATTTTCTCTCTGGACAGATCAATGCCGTGATCCAGATAGGTTTGAATCGACGGCGGATTCATTCTGGCCAGCCGCTTGAACGGCGTTTCCAGCAGCGCGCCGCAGTTTTCCAGATAGCGCCTCGCTTCCTCCGACAAACCGGAAAAATCAGGCTTTCCGTCTTTTTCCAGCGCCGCCGAATTTCGCGTAAAATCCAGATAGACGCGGCGGCCGCGGATGATTTCCTCCTGATAGATCAGGATGTCAATGAAGGAAGAACCCTCTCCCCCGGCCTTTCTGGGGTCGAACGGCCATTGATAGCCCTTGAGGAAGATCGCGTTGAGCATGTTCTGCGGCGTGCTGAACGCATCCAGCAGAAATTCCCGCTCGTCCTCGCCGCGCGCATCCACCGATACATAGCGCGGAAGGCACTGCTGGAACGAGCCGGAAAGATTCCAGCGGAATTTGGTCGAAGCGACGCCGTATTGGGATTCCGTCAGATTTTTCCCCTTCGCGCCCGCTTCGAACAGAAGCCCTGTCGCGCCGCTGTGCGCGTAGGGATACACGCTGGCCTGATACATGCCCGCTTCGCCGCCCGTGGCCCATACCACGTTCGCGGCCGCAAAGACGACGAGCTGCGCATCCTCCGGCGCGGAAAGATCGAGCGCAATCACGCCCGCCGCCGCCGCTTCCCCGTTTTCCATGCGGGTCAGCAGGCGCACCGCCAGATGGCGATCCCAGACGGGAATCTTCGCCTCCGTCACCCGCTTTTCGAGCGCTTCCGTCATGTATTTGGACGTGTACGGTCCGGCCGACGTCCCGCGGTTGATGGGATCGTGATCCGTTTTATAGCCGATGTATTCGCCGCTTTCATTGATCGGAAACGGAACCCCAAGCTCGACCAGATGGAAGAAGGAACGAATGGAATTGGCCGCTTCCGCCAGCGCGATATCGCCGTCCACGCAGCCGCCCTCAAACAGCGTAGCGGCCATTTGGCGCACGCTGTCCTGAACCTCTCCGCCCAAAGAAAGCTTGTAATAGGTCTGTTTATCCGATCCCGTATTTCGGGAAGTGCCCATGCGCATCCCTTCGGTTATGATGGCGATGTCCGTCTGCCCCATTTCGTGCAGGCGAAGCGCCGCATTCAGCCCCGCCGCGCCGCTTCCGACGACGATCGTGTGATACCGCCTGAAAACGACGCTCTTTTCTGCCTTCTTTTCTTCCATATCCTCACCATTTACAGGCGGCGAATGTGAAATCCGCCGTCTACATCTATGTAATTTCCCGTTGTATACGCGAAGTCGTCCGAGCAGAAGGCCCGAACCGCGCGCGCCACGTCTTCCGGCTGCCCCCACCGCGCGATGGGGAACGCGCCCGCCTCAATCAGGCGGTTGTATTTTTCCTGCACGGCGGCGGTCATGTCGGTTTGAATCACGCCTGGGCGAACCTCATAAACGCGGATGCCCTCGCCGGCCAGCCGATCAGCAAACAGCCGGGTCAGCATGGATATGCCCGCCTTGGACACGCAGTATTCGCCCCTGTTGACCGAAGAGACCTCCGCCGAGCAGGAAGAAATATTGACGATAATGCCGGGCGTCCTGGCCTGTATCATCCGGCGGGCCACCGCTTGGGTCATAAACATGTTGCCCTTTGTGTTGGTGCCCACGACGTAATCAAAGCTCTCCTCCGTCATTTGGAGCAAATCGCTGCGCTCCTTTGGCGCAACGCCTGCGTTGTTGACCAGCACGTCGATCCGGCCGTGCCGCGCCGCCACCTCGTCCACCACGCGGAGCCGATCTTCGGTGTTTGCGATATCGCCCGCGTGCCAGCTATACGAAACGCCGGCCTCGCGCAGCTTCTGCGTGCTCTGCGGATAGGCGGATTCCGGCTTGGTCGCCATGATGGCCACCGCATAGCCGGAGCGCCCCAGTTCAAGGGCGATGGCCAGCCCGATTCCCCGGCTTCCGCCGGTTACCAATGCCGTTTTCATAAGTGTCCCCCGTTTACTTCATCAGCAGATTCGGCAGCGCCATCGTCAGCCCCGGAATATAGGTGACCAGCAGCAGCACAACCAGCATCGGAACATACAGCGGCAGCGTCGCTTTGGAAACGCTCTCGATCTTGCGCCCCGCAATCGCGCAGCCCGTAAAGAGCGCCGTGCCGACCGGCGGCGTGCACAGGCCGATGCCGAGGTTGAGCATCATCACCACGCCGAACTGAACCGGATCCATGCCGAAGCTCTTGACCACCGGCAGCAGAATCGGCGTCATAATGAGCACCAGCGGCGTCAAATCCATAAAGCAGCCGAGCACGAGCAGGATGATGTTAATCAGCAGCAGGATGACGTATTTATTCGTGCTCACGCTGAGCAGGAAGTTGGTCGCAATCTGCGGCACGTTCAGGTACGTCATCATCCAGCCGAAGGCGCCCGCCGCCGCGATCAGGCCGTAGATCATCGCAAGGGTTTTGACCGTTCGACCCAGAATGGCCGGAATATCCTTGAGCGTCATCTGACGGTACACGAACAGACCGATGAACGCGCAATACAGGCAGGCAATCGCCGCGGATTCCGTCGTCGTGAAGACGCCGGCGGAAACACCGCCGATGACGATGACCATTGCCAGCATGGCCAGCACCGTATCTTTAGTCACGGCCAGCGCTTCCTTCAGCGGAAGCTTTTTCCCCTTGCCGTAACTTTTCTTCTTGGAGATGAAGTAGCAGCAGACCATCAGGCTCACGCCCAGCAGAATGCCCGGCACATATCCTGCGCAGAACAGCTTGCCGACCGATACGCCGCCCGCAACCATGGCATAGAGCACCATGTTGTGCGACGGCGGAATAATCAGCCCCTGACAGGCGCTCGTCACCGTGACAGCCGTTGAAAAATCGACGTCATAGCCCGCGTCCGTCATCATCGGGATTTCAATGACGCCCAGCGAGGAGACGTCCGCAATGGCGGAACCGGAAATGCCGCCGAAGAGCATCGAGGCCAGCACGTTGACATGCGCCAGACCGCCCGTAAAACGGCCGACGCACACATCCGCAAATTTCAGCAGACGGCTCGAAATGCCGCCCTGCGCCATCAGCTCGCCCATCAGGATAAAGAACGGAATGGCCAGCAGGGTAAAAGAATTGAGCTGCTTGCACATCTGCTGCACCATCGTCATAACCGGGATATCCAGATACAGCATGGCCAGGCTGGTGGAAATGACCATGGAAAACGTGATCGGGCATTTGATGACCAGCAGAAAAACGAAGGTCAGAAGCAAAATCGCAATGGCGATACCGTTCATGTTCAGGCTTCTCCTTTCTTTTGCGCGTCCGTTTCGTCTTCGATGCCCAGCATCTTCATCAGCACGAAATAGATCATCGTGACGCCCGCAACCGGAATCATCAGATACATCACGCAGGCCGGCCAGCGCGTGACCGTCATTTTAGAATGTGTCGTCGAAAGGATGAGGGCCGTGCCGTAATAGGTGAAAAACACGCCCACCAGCAGCAGCAGAATCTGGTTCAGGCGATCCAGCGCCTTCTGAACGGCCTTAGGAAACATGCTGAAGAACAGCTCCACCTTGATATGCAGCCCTTTGTCCACGCCGATGCTCAGCCCCAGAAAAGCCATCCAGATGGTCAGGAGCAGCGCGACTTCCTGATTCCAGCGGATATTGGATTTGAAAATGTTTCTGGCCACAACCTGCGCGCTGACAATGCCCACCACGGCGACAAGCGAGATCCGCGCGTAGCCGAATATGATTCTGTAAATCCACCTGTAAATCAATAGAAGCGTTTTTTTCAGCTTTTCCGTCATACGCGATTTCAACTCCTATTCCCTGTCAGAGAAAGAGGACGGAGCGGATACGCAATTCCGCTCCGTCCTCTCCATGTTTTTTTATTCGGCCGCGGCCTGAATCTGATCAACCAGGTCGGTGTACTTGCCGCCTTCGTAGCTGTACCAGATCGGCGTGCAGGCGTCGCGGAATTCAGCCGCTTCCTCGTCGGTCGGGGTGTAGATTTCAACCTTGCCCGTATCCAGCAGCTTCTGCTCGTTTTCCTTCTCCGCGTTGGCCCAGAGCTCTTTCTGGTATTCCCAGGAATCCAGCGCGGTCTGGTCGATAATCGCAAGATCCTCTTCGCTCAGCTTTTCGCGGGTTTTCTGGCTCATAACCAGAATGTCGGCCGAACGGGTGTGGTCGTCCTTGATGTAATACGGAGCGACCTCATAGAAGGACATGTCCAGATAATTGACGATGGAGTTCTCCGCCGCGTCGCAAACGCCGGTCTGCAGGGAAGAGTAGCACTCGGAATACGCAATGGCGATCGAGCTTGCGCCCAGCTTTTCAACCATGGACATCATCAGCTCGGATTCCTGCACGCGAACCAGCATGCCCTTCATATCCGCCGGGGAATGAATCGGCTTGGAGCTGAAGAAGCAGCGGGAGCCCGCGTCGTAATACGTCAGGCCGTAGAGACCGACATTCTTCATCGCGTCGCCGCGGAGGATGCCCATGCCGATTTCGCCGCCGTGCACCTTCCAGAAATGCTCCAAATCGGTGTAGATATACGGCATCATCAGCGCGTTGTAATCATCGACAAAGTTGGTCATCGTGGAAAGGTCGGCCTTGATGATATCCATGCCGCCATACTGCGCCTGCTCCAGACAGGAAACCGCGTCGCCCAGCGTGCCGTTGTTGTACACCTGAATCTCGATTCGGCCGTTCGTGCGTTCCTTCACCTGCTCGGCGAACCACTCGCACGCCTGCGTCGTCACGTTGCCATCCGGCTGGTTGTTGGAGAGACGGAGGGTAATCGTATCGTCGGCCATCGCCGTGCCGAGCCCGAGCACCATCATCATAGACGCCGCAATGGCGATCATTCTTTTTTTCATGTTCTTCTTCCTTTCATTATCTTGCGGTATATCCGCCGTCCACCGGGATCATGGCGCCGGTGATATAATCAGAAGCCTGCGAGGCCAGAAAAACGGCAATGCCTTCAAAGTCGTCCGGATTGCCCCAGCGCCCCATGGGGATGCGCTCGTTGATCGGCCTGCTTTTTTCGGGATTGCTGTAAACCGCCCGAGTCAATCCGGTCAGGATGTAGCCCGGCGCCAGCGCGTTGACGCAAATGCCATACGGCGCCAGCTCGTTGGACAGCGCCCGCGTCAGGGAAAGCATGCCGCCCTTGGAACAGGTGTAGCCGCTGACATCCACACCGCCAAACGTCGAAAACAGAGAAGCCGTGTTGATGATTTTGCCACGGCAGCCTCTTTCCTTAAAATGGTTCGCTGCCTTTTGCGCCATCAGAAACGCGGATTTCAAATTGACGGCAATCACGCGGTCGAACACGTCTTCCGGATAGGTCAGCACGCTTTCGCGATGCTGCATGCCCGCGTTGTTAAACAGGATATCAATATGTTGATTTTCTTCAACAGCCAAATGCCATACTTCGTCGATCATGGCGCTGTTTGATAAATCTACATGGTAAAGCTGACATTCACCTCCGACCTCTTCCACTTTTTGCTTTGTTTCGGAAAGATCCGCGATGTCAAACGCCAGGATTTTTGCGCCCGCCTTGGCCAGCCCCACAGCGAGGCCCTGACCGATGCCGGTCGCGCACCCGGTAACCACCGCGTTCTTCCCCTCCAACGAAAACAGATTCGTCTTCTTTTCCTCCTTTCTCTGCACACTATGAAAGCGTTTTCCTTTGTTAATCGAATAATATCACATGAAAACGCTTTCATCAATACCGTTTGAATAAAAAGAGGCTATTTTTTTTAACATTTTTTTCGTTTTCAAAAAAGGCGGGATCAGCCCGCCTAGCCCGCCTCAGACTGTAGACAAAAAGCTATTCTCCCCCCGAAGGGGGAGAATAGCTTAGACTGTCGAGAGGAAATCCCTCCCGGCGGGGGTTTTTGTTATTCCGCTGTCTGCGTCAGCGTTGCGCCGACGATGGCCTGCGTCCACGTCTGGTTTTCCGTCACGCGGTAGTTTTGCAGGCGGGTCGTGTAGAAATCAAAGTACACGTTGGAGTAGACCGGGATCGCGGGCAGAACCTCCGTCCAGCGCTCCTGGAAGGCGACCCACTTCTGGCAGTAGTTCAGCACGTCGCCCGGCTCCGTCTTGCGCATGTCCACGGCGAGCTGGGCGAGCTTCTTATCGCGAATGCCCGTGCGGTTGACGGTCTTCACGTAGGCCTCGTCCGTCGAGTACGTCGTGCTCGGGTCGAAGACGGTGCCGAAGTTCGTCGCCAGATAGATCATGTCGCAGTCGCGCGCCACGCGGCGGTAGTAGATATCCAGCAGCTCGTTCATCGGAACGGCCTTGACCGTCAGGCGGACGCCGATGGAAGCAAGGTTTTCCGTCAGCGTCGCGTTCAGCGCGTCGCCCACGGCGTTCCCCTCCGGATAGATCAGCGTCAGGTCGAGCGCGACGGTCTTGCCGTCGATCTTCTTGGCGCGGATGCCGTCCTTGCCGAGCCGCCATTCGTCCTGATCCAGCAGCTTGGCCGCCTGATCGAGGTCGAGCGGGTAATCCTTGAGCTTGTCGAGGGACAGCGCGTCCCACTGGGCGACGGTCTTCTCGTAGGCCGCGATCTCCTTGGCGGTCGCGTTGGCCGGAAGATCGACGACGGGCGGCTGAATCGTGCCCGCAGCGAGCTGATACATCCACTGGCCGATGCCGAAATAGCCGTTGGCCTTCAGACCGAAGTTGCCCGTGTAGGCCTTCACCAGCGCGTCGCGGTCGAAGCAACTCGCAATCGCCTGACGAACCGCCTTGCTGGAGACCGTCTGGCGCTCGCAGCTAAAGCTGATCATGCTCAGGCCGCTGCGCGGGTAGTTCGCCACGGAGAACGGCTGATCCGCAGTGGATTGAATCCCCTTGCTGATCGTATCGGCGGCCACCATCTTGTTGAGCAGATCGACTTCGCCGCTGAGCAGCAGGTCGATGGCCTCGTCGTTGGCGACCGAGCGATAGACGATGGTTTCGATGGTCGGCTTTTCGCCGTCCTCGTTGCCCTTGTAATACGGGTTGATGGCAAAGCTGGCCGTGCCGCGCTGCGCGTCGTAGCGCGTCAGGGTGTACGGGCCGCTGACGACGGACGGGTGGCTCATGTAGCCGGTGGCTGCGTCCAGAATCGTCTTTTGAAGCAGGCCGGCGGTGAAAATCGCGGCGCCCGTGCCGCTGGCATTGACAATGCCCACGCCCTTTTCGGTATCGACCACCTTGCAGCCCGGCGCAAGGACGCTGATGGGATACGGGCTGTAATCAAACAGCGCCATCTCGTAGAAATACGGCTCGTAGGCCTTGCTGATCGTGATGGACATCTGCGTGTCGCTCAGCAGGCGCACGCCGCGCAGGACGGTCGATTTGCCGGACTGATACGCATCCATCCCCAGAATCGCGCCGACGGCGGCGGACTGCCCGCCCAGCTTCGCCAGCTCCGGCGAGGCCGTCAGCAGGATGGAAAACGCATAATCCTTCGCGGTGATCGCGCTCCCGTCGGAGAACTTCAAATCGCCGTAGAGGTCGAACGTGTATACGCGGTTATTCTGCGCGTCCCTGGAGACGGCCATGCCCGCGACCACGCTGTCGTTGATCTGATACGTGCCGGTTTCGTGATCCCAGCTCATCAGGTTATAGCCGTGCAGCAGCGCCCGAACGTCTATATCCGCGGTGTTGCTGCCAAACAAATCCGTGAAGAATGCGCCGCTCATCGCCGTTGTGCTGCCGACAACCAGTTGATTCCCCGCCGCCATCGCGACGCAGCCCGTCAACATCCACAGAGCGAGCAACAAGGTGAGGATTTTTTTCATGGCCTTCTTCCTCCTGTTGTTGTAGTACGGAGAGACCGCATCCGGCGGGCACAGCGCGCGCCGGATACGGTGAAAGGGTTACTCGAAGCAATCGCCCACGTTCATGGTGATGTTGCCCAGGCCGAGCGGTACGCCGTAGTCATCCAGATTCACGCCGTCGGCGGTGTAGATGACCGTCACCTTGATATCGCGGTTGTAGATCGTGCCGCTGACCACGGTTTCGGAGGCCGTGTAGCCCGCGATGACCGGGGACGTGATATCAAACGTTTCGCCGTTCTTCAGGCCGCCGCGGTTGTAGGAAGCCGCCGCGCGCTTGCCGTTCTGATAGACGTAGTTGATCGTCAGGTTGAACGTGCGCCGCGGTTCCGGCTTCGGCTTCTCGGTCACGGTCAGCGTGCCCACGGACAGCGCAATGCTGTAGTTGGCCGCGTTGAACGCGCCGGTCGTCGTATACTGGATGGCGTTCGGGGTGCTGCCCACCTTGGTGATGGAGCCGGTCGCCTCCGCCTTCGCCAGTTCGCCCGGAACGAAGCCGTCGCCGGTGATCGTCACGGCCGGGCGGGTCAGCGCCGAGCCGTCATACGTCTTGGTCGCGGACTGCGAGGTAATCAGCACGCTGCGCTTTGCGATGGTCAGGGTGCCTTCGGTCTTGGTAATCGCGTAGTTGCCTTCCTTGAAGGTTTCCTTGTTCGGCGTGAAGGTGATCGTGTTGGCCACGCTGCCCGCGTTGGTCACGCTGCCCGTCGCCTTGATCTCCTTCACCTGACCCTCCACAAAGCCGTCGCCGCCGACCGTCACATTCGGCCTTGTCAGCGGTGTGCCGTCGTAGGTCTTGCCAGCCGTTTCGGAGGTCAGCGTCACCGCGCGCGGGGTGATCACGATCTGACCGTCTTCAACCACAAACTCGACGTTCGTGAAGTTGTTGCTCGTGTTCGTGAACTGTTCAGGCTTCAGACCCATCTGATACGGGTCAATCCGCACGTCCGTGCCCGTCGCTTCCGCCTCGCCGTTAAACTCGATGTCCTTTTCCGTGAACAGCGGGTTGTCGGGCTTCACGTCGTAACCCTCGACCTTGTGCGGCTTGCCGTCATAGGTCTGCGTGTCCTTGTGTCCCGTGATCGTTACCTTGATTCCGTCAATCGGGGTGACGACCAGATCGCCCTCGATTTGATAAATCGTGTAGTTATCCTTGTTCGTGCCCTCGTTCCACGCATAGGTGAACATGTTCTTGCTGGAACCGGCGTTCGTCTGGCTTCCCTTAAAGGTATACGTCACGCCTTCGTCCTTCGCAAAGCCGTCGCCGCCAACCGTCACTTCTTTCTTCGTCAGCGGGGTGCCGTCGTAGACCTTGCTGTCAGAAGCGGAGGTCAGCGTCACCTTGCGCTTCTCAATCACGAGCTGGCCGTCTTCGATCACGAACGTCACCTTCGAGAAGTTCGCGTTCGTGTTCGCGAAGTCCGAAGCCTTCAACTCCATGTCGTACTTGCCCGCGTTAATTCCAGAAACGCTGTCATCTCCGCTGAACGAGAAGTCGCCTTCCTTGTATAGCGGGTTGCTGATGCTGGTAACCGTATAGCCCTCGACGTTGTGCTCCTTGCCGTTATACGTCTCGGTCTTCGTGTTGCCCGCAATCTTTACAAACACT
>QWCN01001426.1_pt1 | contig 36797 bp, 27 predicted proteins | sample 1972711 | NCBI WGS metagenome assembly QWCN01 (sample SAMN09866707, study PRJNA288562) | Human gut metagenome isolate term1_stool, whole genome shotgun sequencing... | isolation source: gut | host: Homo sapiens | place: USA: California
ACAGATTATTTTAGTCTGTGTTTTTCATTTTTTATTCATTTTTATTTACAACTTAATTCAATTTGAAAATGCTAACCGAAAATAATTTGAAAACTTACAGAATATCTTATTAATTTACCTTTGTTATCAATTATTGAAACCAATAATTTATTTTTTTTATCATAATTAAATTTTATTTCTTCATTAGAAGAATATATTCTTTTAATTTGATTTAGATTTTCTTCTTCATAATTATATTCGATTTCAATTTTATTTTCATATTTATCTTGAATTTGAATTAATCTACCATATCCATCAAAACCTAATATATTTTCTTCTTTATCAATAATAATATTATTTACTTGTTTATATTGTTCTTGAATTAAATAATCATATTGTTTTTTATATTGATTTAATTTAAATACCAATTCTTTTATTGATTGCAAATTTTGTTTAGATTGTTTTAATAATTGTTGATTTTGAAAATAATAATTATTAGACGTACCATACATTTGTTTTTCTTCATTACTTAAATTAAGATTATTTATGGTTTCATTAGCATTTTTTGTTTTTAATTCAAATTCATAATTAAAATATTCCATTGCCAATGTTATCGCTTGTAAATAATCATTTAAATATGTATCGTTATTGCTATTTTCATTTACTAAATTTATAGTATAATTTTCCAATTTATCATAATCAATATTTTCCATATCAAGAACAATTATTTTATCATTATTCTTATATTTTTGAAGATTTTTAATTTTCAAAGGATAATAATGTCTATAAAACGTTATAAAGAAATTTCTTTTAGTATTAAATATTTCATTATTATAATTTAGAATATTATTTTGTATATCTCTAATTTTTTTAGTATTACTTACAATTTCATCATAAGTATTTGATTGATAATTCAGATTATTGATATTATCCAATGTCATTTTATAAGCATTTAAATAACTAGTTATAGTTTGATTAATATCATTAATAGCTTGCTGTAATTGACTAATTTCTTCTGTGAGATATATATTATCTAATTTAAACCCTGTTTCTTGATATACAGGTCTTATTAATAATCTAGTTTTATATTTATCATCATTTGTTGGTGAAAAGAAAAATCCTTTTTCATCAACTTGTATTTTAAACATACTGATTTTTTTAGAAACAATATTATTATTTCTTATTGATTTCATTGTTGATAAATTAATTTCATCATAAGAAATATATTCTTCATTATTTCCTACTTGTTCTTTGTACAAAGGAATATTAACAGTATCATTTGATTCAAATATATCTTCATAAATACTATTATCTAAAAATACAATTTGAAATATTAATTTATCAATTGAATAATTGAAATTTTTATAATTATTTAAACTTGAGGCTTTGATTAATTCTAAGCCTTCATCATTTTCTACTTTATATTTAATTTCTAAAAAATGACCATTTTTTATGTATTTCAATTTTCCATCAACATCTAAATAAATATTATTTTTATCCACTAAAACTTCATTTTTATTTTCATCTAAATAATACCATTTTTCTTTAAAGACATGTTTTAAATCATTTTCATCAAGATATATTATTTTATTATCTTCATTATATAATTTTTGATTTAAGTTTAATTTCCAACCCTTTCCTAAACAATAATCATTTTTTTCATTTAATAAATTTTGACTTAATAAGATATGATTAACATCTACTTTAAGTGAATTAGATGAAATTGAACAATCTTTATGTATATAAGTACATCTATTTTTTAATAATGAAATGTTTAATTCACTATTATTATCTATTGAATATGTATCATACTCGTCTTTGTTTTCTTTAATTTCTTTTTTTTCGTTATAAGAAAATAATAATTTAATATTTTTATCTATTTCTTTATTGTTATAATAAACTGCAATATAATTAGAAATTAATGTTGATATTAACGATGGAGAATTTTGGTCTATTGTATTTTCAACTTGATTTTTATTAGTCATGATATATAAATCAGTTTCCTTTGTTTTCCCATCAAACAATGATGTAATATCAAAAAGTAAAGGTTTATCTAAATTATAATTACTATCTATTATTTTTGAACATACTAATTTATCATTAGTATATGCAAAAACTTCTAATTCTCCATAAGAAAAAGATAAACCCATAATATACATTTCTAAATAAACATTTTTTAATGAAGAAAAATCTTTTTGCGATTTAACAATATTTTCTAAATATATATGTATCTTTAAGCCATAGTACCATGTTGATTCAACACTTGAACTACCTATATTAATTGTTTCATCTCTTGGTTCAAAAGCTTCTTTTTTATTATAAGAATAAATTTTCATTAATGAACTTTCTTCTTTTGCTATTTCAATAGTTGGATCAATAACAATCGGTAAAGTTCTATCTGGAGAATTAATCCATTCACTTGAACATGTTAATTTAATATTTAATTTATTTTCATTTTGCTCTATTTCATAAGCACAATCATTACTATAATCTTTTTTATTATCTACCATATATGGACTTAATAATCGATATATAGTTTTATTATTTTCTTTTAATTCTAATGTGCTATTTTCTTTATTAAATGTTGGAACTAAATCACCAATGTCTAATTCAAAATCATATTGATAATTATCTTGTAATTCATTTATTACAATGCTTTCTTTGAGCTTATTATCTAAAACTTCATATTTTAAATCAACACCTTCTTCTATTGATGGATATATTATTTTATTATCTTCTTGAATTCCTTTAATAATATTTCTTGCTTTATTAATATAATTCATTTTTATAATTTTATTATCTTTATTAAGAGTAATAAAATCATTATTAGTAAGTGTATTTTTCATTTCTAATTTACAATTACTAAAATTTCTTATAAATTTATTATTTTCTATTATAGAATTATTTATTTGTTTATTTTCTTTACTTAGTATTAACTTTTTCATCGACTAGTTCCCCTTTATTTGTTAACACCCATTTATTTTTTGTTATTTCATTTATCATATTATCTACTTGCTCTTCTTTTGTTAATTTTTCATTTGTTTCTTTTTTTAAAACATTTTCTATATTATTTAAATATTCTATTTTTTCAAATAGTGTTTTCTTCTCACAATATTGATGTAACATTGTATATATTCCTTTTGATAAAGTTAATGTTAATGCTGATCCTGATATTATACCAATACATAATGTCTCATCAAAAACAATATTATGTTTTAAATAAAATTCATTAAATAAATATAATGATGAATAAATAATTAATGAAATGATTCTTCCTACTCTAGATAAAATAATATCTTTTTTAGACGCAAACATTTCTTCATTAATTACATTTTTCTTTTTCAAAATGATTTTAATAATTTGAGTAACTATTAATGTTAAGATACTACTAATAATTGTTACATAGCCTAAGCTTATAAAAAATTTATAATTCTTAATTCCTTGAAAATCCATATTACCTCCTTCTTTCTCTTAGAATTTAAATATTTATTTTTATGTCATAAATTTACCTCCTTCATGTACATAGAGATTTTTAAAACATATTTTGGCCCAAAAAATTTTATTATTTTATAAAATATGAAGCTAAAACAACTTGATCAAAAAACTCCTTTCATAAATAAAGATATTTAAGAATAGGAGTTTAGCCTAAATTTTCATGAATTATTTTATATGTTATTTAATTTTTATAATCACTAAGAGATATAATTAATTTATTAAAAAATATTTTTAGTAAAAAAGATGAAAAAAAGATATTATTATTAAATACTATTAAACTCTAACAACAAAATTTATTTCAATAAACGATTTATATAATTTACCAAAATTTTCAAATGATGTTGTCTAAGTAACTTATCTTACTTCTATAATAATTAAAAGGGTTTATAGATATTTTTTTACATTTTTGTATGTGTTTTAAACATTTATTTACACATTTTTGTATAGAAAAATCTAATATTTTACCACATTTTTGTATAATAAATTCTAATTTAAGTAAAAATAAAAGGCACTATAGCCTTTTATCAAACTTATTAGAGATTTTTATCTATTGTCTAAGTATTAATAAAGCTAGAACTTCTATACTAAGATATTGCATAATTTCTTAAGATAAAAATAAATCCTTTTTATGAGTCAAAAATCAATAATATTTAAATGCGTAATTCCGTTTCTAGACATATCAATTGTATCAAGGCTTAAACATATTTAGGTGATGCATCTTTAATCGGTGAAAAAGCGCTGAATTCTCTGGCTATTGTTTTCTCACTTTCCATTACATACGCAACTTGAATAAAACACTTCTTACCATTCTTAATTACAACAAAATCAACTTCTCCTTTATACGTTTTACCAATATATACTTCATAGCCTCGAGATAGCAATTCAACACAGATTAAGTTTTCTAAAAATCTTCCACGATCATAATTGTTCGAGTTAGATTTTATGATTCTCATTCCATTATCAATTGCGTAATATTTTGGATTAGATTTAAGAATTTGTTTGCCAGAAATATTGTATCGATATATAGGTTTTATCAAAAATGTTTTTTCCATCTTATCAAAATAATTATAGATTGATTTTATTGAACAATACTCCACCCCACCATTATTAGATTTTAAATAATTATAGATTGATTCTGGATTAAAGTCATTTCCAGCGTTTAATAAAACATACGATGCTATTTTGTTAAATTTTATCTTTTCTATTTCTGCATCTCTTGAAAATATATCTTTTTCACAAATATTGTTATACAATTCATTTAAATAAGATTTGACATCATCTTTCGATTCTAAATTAAATCTAAAGGGATATCCACCTAACTCTAAAAAGTCTGCAAAGTCATTACTTAATTGCTTCCCTAATTCTTTTTTATATTGTTCGCTTTCTTCGAAGCAAAAAGGATAGATACAAAATTCAATTATCCTTCCAGTAAGTAATGTAGATATTTCAGATGACAACATTTTGAAATTTGAACCAGTAATGAATATAAAGCAATCAAAAGATACTCTAAAAGAATTTATAGCTTTTTCAAATCCTGATACATGTTGAATTTCATCAAAAAAAGATATTGTTTATTTTTCCCTATGTGTTCTTTTACATATGTATTTAGCTTCTTATAATCAGATATTTCTTCGAAATCCAGATTTTCGAAGTTCATGTAGAGTATATCTTGTTCGTCGACTCCTTTTTCCTTAAGTTCATTAATAATTAGCTCTAGCACTTTTGATTTACCTGCTCTTCTAGAACCTACTAACAATTTAATAATATCTAAATCATAAAAAGGACGTATTTTTTCTAAACACCTTTCTCTTTTAAGTAACATTGCAATCACTTCATTTATATTAAATCAACATCTTTCAAAAACTACAAAAATTTTTATTTTTTGTAAGAAAACATATTGTTAAATCTATTATATTTATTTATCCCTAACGGGCTTGATATTTTTATTTAATTGTAATTATAATTGTTTGGCCATTACCATAAACGACCATATCTTCTGAATTAGAATAGACATTATAATATCCATCTTCTCCAACTTTTTTATTATATTCTTCTATTCTTTGAGCTTCTTGTAATAATTCTTGATATTGTTTTTTTAATCTTTCATTTTCTCTATATGTAGCGATTAATTGATAACCTACTACACCTAAATACACTAAAGAAGCCATAAATATAACTAGACAAAATACACTTATAACTCTATTGGTTGTTTTGCTTAATTTCATATTTCTTTTTCTTCTTTCTTAAAAATAATTTACCACATATTTTTTTTATTTTCAATTTAATTGGTAAAATGATTTTCTTATATAAAGAAGAAGCTACTTCTTCAAATAATGATTCAAAATGATAAGCATAAAAACGATAATAAATATAACCTCCTAATATTAAACTAGGAATATAAAATATATTAAATACACCAGAAGAAAAAGTACCTAAAAAGATATAATATAAATAAGCAATATAGCAAAATAATATTATTTCTAAAGGAAATCTTATAATATAAAGTTTTTTTGAATAAAAAATTCGATTAAATAAAGTCCAAGTAAATAAACTTAAAGAGCCAAAAACAATAGAGCCAATTATTGTTTGAAATTGCTCAAATAAACTCATTTAAAAATTCTTTGGAAAAAGCCTTCTTTTGTTGATGATGTACCAGTTAAATAACAAACAGAATCAACAGTACCATTAATAGATAAAGTTCCTTTATCCATATCCATAGTTCCTAAAGTTAAATCTTTTCCTTTAATATGCAAATATCCTTTTGATGTATTAATTAAAAATTCATTTTTATCAAAACTATCAAGTTTGATTACTCCTTCAATTAATACTTCTCCTCTTTCATAAACACAAATGCTATGTTTTTTTATTTGATTAGTTTCTTCCATAAAAAAAGCCTCCTATTCATATTTATGAATCAAGAGGCATATTAATCACTTCATCTTTAATTATTTCAAACATTTCTGTAGCTTGTTTTTTATTAGTGACATTATTTATATCTTTAATTTTAATAACTAATTGTCTTTCTCCTAAAGATAAAAATAATTCATCACCTATTTTTACTTCACTAGAAGGTTTACTAACTTTACCATTAATTTTTATTAAACCTAAATCAGAAACATTTTTAGCAATTGTTCTTCTTTTAATAATTCGTGATATTTTTAAAAATTTATCTAATCTCATAACTATATTTTACCAATTATCTTATAAAGTGTTAATAACTTCTAATATATATAATAAATTATTTTGAGATTCTTTATTTTTTTGAATTTTAATAACAAATTTTTTATCAACAACTCTAACAAAAATATCATCTTTAATCACAGATAATTTGTTAGACAAAATAGTAGCAACTCCATTAGTTAAAGAAATTTCTTTAGTTAAAATAATATTAATCATGTTATCTTCATAAACAGATTCAATATTAGTTGAAGAAGCTAAAATATCAATTTTTCTTTTTAATAAAATCTTTTCTACTTCTTTTGGTAATTTACCATAAATATCTTTTAATTTTCTTCTTAATAATTCAATACTAGCAATAGTTTGAGCATCTTCTATTTCTTGATAAATTTGAATTTTATCTGTATCTAAAGCATAATTAGAAGGAATATATCCACCAATAGTAATGTTAGTAGATTTTATTTTTTTATCAATTTTCTTTATACCTTTTTTCTCATTAATAACTTCAGAAAGAATATTAACATACATATCAATACCTACTGAATCAATAAAACCTGATTGTTGAGAACCTAATATATCACCTGCTCCTCTAATAGATAAATCTTTTTCAGCAATTTTATATCCAGATCCTAAAGAAGCAAATTCTTTAATTGCTTTTAATCTTTTTTCTGCTTCTGGAGTTAATTCTTTATTTTTATTATAAAATAAATAAGCATAAGCAACCCTATTAGAACGACCCACTCGTCCTTTTATTTGATAAAGTTGAGATAAACCAAATTTATCACTATTTTCAATTAAAATAGTATTTGCATTAGGTACATCAAGACCTGATTCAACAATAGAAGTACATACTAAAACATCAATATTACCTAAATAAAATTCAGTCATTATTTTATCAATATCTTCTGAATCCATTTTAGCATGAACTACACCTACTCTAGCATTAGGAATAGCTTTTTTAATTTGTTCAGCTTTTTGAAAAATAGTAGACACTAAATTATATAAATAGAATACTTGACCACCACGAGATAATTCTCTACAAATAACTTCTTTAGCTAAATGAGGATTATATTCAGTAACATAAGTTTGTATAGGCATTCTTGAACTTGGTGGAGTTTGTAATTGAGATAAATTTCTTATACCTAATAAAGACATTTGTAAAGTTCTAGGAATAGGAGTAGCAGTTAAAGTTAAAACATCAACATTTTTAGAAATTTCTTTAATTCTTTCTTTATGTTCTACCCCAAACCTTTGTTCTTCATCAACAATTAATAAACCTAAATTAGGAATTTCTATATCTTTTGATAACAATCTATGAGTGCCAATAATAAGATGTATTTTTCCTTCTTTAATTAATTTAATATTTTCATTTTGAATTTTAGCTGGAACAAATCTAGAAAATAAAGCAATATTCACTCCAAATAAAGAAAAACGAGAATTAGCTACATCATAATGTTGTTTAGCTAAAATAGTAGTAGGGCATAATAACGCTACTTGTTTATTAGAAAGAATAGCTTTTAAAGCTGCTCTAAAAGCAACTTCAGTCTTTCCAAAACCAACATCTCCACATAAAAGTCTATCCATAGGAGTAGGTTTTTCCATATCTAGTTTAATTTCTTCAAGAGCTTTTTGTTGATCTCTAGTCATTTGATAAGGAAAAGCATCTTCAAATTCTTTTTGAAATTCATCATCTTCTTTAAAGCTAATACCTGGAGTTATTTCTCTTTCTGCATATAAAGCTAATAATCTATCTGCTAAGAAATTAACTTGATTTTTTATTTTTTCTTTAACATTAGCCCAATCTTTACCACCTAATTTAGATAATCTAGGAACACTGCCTTCTTTAGAAACATATTTTCTTATACGAGAAAATTTTTCTAAAGGAATATATAAATATTGATTATTTGCATATAAAACTTTTAAATAATCACTAGTTATTCCATTGGCAGTTAAATTAACTATTCCTTTATATTGTCCAATACCATTTTCTTCATGTACTACATAATCATCAACACTTAATTCATCATAAGAATTTAATATAGAAGCTTTTTTATATCTAGAAGAAAATATATTTAGGTTTTGCTTATAATTAAATATTTCTTTTTTAGATAAAAATAATACTTTATCTTTATAAATAAAACCAATATTTAAATCATATTTATATAAACCTATATTATTAGGTAAATTATTATCTATAATTTCAAATTCTACATTATTATTTTTTAAAAACTCTGCATATTTATCAAAGTTGTCTTTTAAGCAAATAACTATTTTATAGCCTTTTTTACTATATTCATTAATTAAATTTAAAGAACTTAAAATATTATTACTTACAAATGGAATGTTATTAATCAATAAAGAATAATCATTTTCATCTTGTTCATATCCATAACTATATAAACAGTCATGCAAAGCATTTTCAAAAGACAAAGAATAATTTTTATCAAAAAGAGATAGGCCATTTGAAAACAATTCATTAATTGATTCATCATTTTCTTCTTTTTGAATTTCAATATATTTATCAACTTCTTCTTTTTGATATATTAAAGTTAAATCACTTTTAAAATATGAAACTATATTAAAAATTTCTTTTTGAAAATAATGGAAATATGAATAATAATTCTCATCAAAAGAGCCATTTTCCATATTAATTAAATCTTCATTTACTTTATTTATTAATTTTTCTCTTTCTTCTATTTTTAATCTTTTTAAATCAATATTAAGCTTATTTAAAATATTTTCTTTACCATAATTAAAATCTTCTATTAATAAATCAGTAGCAGGAAATATTTTAATATTATCAATTTCTTCTATTGAAGTTTGACTTTCTATTTCAAAATATCTAATAGACTCTATTTCATCATCAAAAAATTCAATTCTTATAGGTTTATCTAAATTAATTGGAAAAATATCTAAAATATCGCCTCTTAAAGCAAATTGTAAAGATTGATCAATTTTATTAACTCTAGTGAATCCCATATTAATTAAAGAATTAACTAAATTATTTAAATTATAAGATTTATTTTTTTCAAGAAATAAAGTATTTAATTTATATAATTCTGGATTAGGAAGAAATCTAGTAACACCTTCAACATGAGTAATTAATATTCTTTTTTTGTTATCTAAACATTTATCCATGACATATAGTCTTTGTGATAACATTTCTTTAGAATATGAATAATTTGTTTGATGATAAATTTCATCAACAGGAAATAATAAACAATTATCTTCACCTACTAAACTAGCAATTTGTTCATATAATATTTGAGCATTATACATAGAAGACGCTACTAATAATATATTTTTTTGTTTTTTTAAAAATATTCCTGAAACTAAATAACTACATGCTAAAGTATTATTAATAACTAATCTACCTTCATGATTATTTAATTTATTAATAGAGTCATCATTATAAATAAAATCTAATAAACTCATTTATTATACCTACTCATTATATAATTAAAATCATGTTTTAAATATTCTTCAATAGCTAAACATGCTTTATCTTGAGCTATATTTATTTTTTCAAAATCTTCTTTATTAGGCACATTCAAAACATAATCAACTACTGGTGAAGTTGCTCTACCAATACCTATTTTTATTCTTTTAATATCTTCAGTATGCATCATATCAATAATACTCATCATACCTTTTTGACCACCAGAAGAACCTTTTAATTTAATTCTAATTTGGCCAACTGGAGTATCCATATCATCATAAATTACTATAATATCTTCAGTCTTAATTTTATAAAAATGAGTTATTTCCATAACGGTTTGACCAGATAAATTCATATAAGTGTATGGTTTACATATAATAACATCTTCGTCAAACAATTTGGTTTTAATATATGCTCCATGAAAATCTTCTTTATTTAAATTTAAATTCCATTTATTTAATAATTTATCAATAACTTGAAATCCCATATTATGACGAGTTTTTTTATATTCATCACCTGGATTACCTAAACCAACAATTAATTTCATTTTTTCTTTGTCCTTTAACAAAAATTATTATACCATTTTTTTAAGTAAATCAAATTATTTACTATTTTTTTGTAAATAAAAATAAAATAATTATTCACATAATTTTTATTTAAAACTAATATCCTTTTATAATAGAAATAGTTTTTCCATACTTTGAACTTGCTTCAATAGTAACGTCTTGATTAGAAGTTGGTCTAATAACTGCTACTGCTTCTCCATAAAAAGTTTCACATTCATTAGTAATATAACCTTTTTCAGAATATGAACAACCATTTCCAAATCCTAATAATTCTCCATTAATAATTTTATCAATTTTAATATTTTCTTTTATAGTAGGTTTATAAATTCCATTTTTATCAGTAAAACTAAATCTTAAATAAATTAAATCACCTTTTTTAAATGAAGATATTTCACTTTTAGCACTTAAAATTGTTTCTTTTTCTGCACTTATTAAACTTTCTTCACAAATTAATTTTTTATTTTTATCATATCCTTTAGCAGTTAATTTACCAGGATAATATTTAATTTTAAATTTACAAATTGCATCTTTATTTCTCTTTTTAGTAATTAATTTATCATTTAAATATAATTCAATAATTGGTGTTTTAGAATATATCTCAACAATAGTTTTTTTACCTTCAAATCCTTCATATGACCAACTTTTTTCCGCCATAGAGAATTTCCATGCAGAAGGAGAATGTTTTCTAAAGAAATGATGTACAGGAACTACTCCTATAGACATTTTTATTAAATCATAACAAACTCTAGTATAATCACCTTCACAAGTAATTTTACCAGTAATATCAATTCTACCAGATCCAGCAGTTAACCAACCTACTTGATGAGTAAAATCATTATTACAATATTCGTCAACAGTCCATGAACCCACTCCAACTTCACCAATATAATCCATCGCAGCCCAAGCAAAATCACCAATCAAACGAACATTATCTTGTGCAAAATTATAAAATTTAAAAGCATCAGAACAAAAAGTTTCTGTTCCTAAAATAAATCTTGCAGGGTATTTTTTTAAATCATGTTTATATCTTTCAATTCCATAATTATATCCCGCTATATCCATCTTAGCAAAAGCATCTTTAGTTTTTTTATCACATGCTGGTAATGTAGCTCCTTTTTTCATAAAAGATGCTCCCATAATTCCTGCTAAATCATTAAAAAATTGACTTCCTACTGCTTTTTTCTTTTTATTAGATTTAATTTCTTTTTGAGCCTTATCATCTGAATAAACTCCTAAATTAATAGAACTTAAAAAATTAAAGAAAATATTAACTCCACATGTAACATATCTATTATCAAGTGAATGTAAATATTTCACCATCTTATCTACTAATTCAATTCCTTTTTTTTGACCAGTTTCACTAACTTCATTACCAATAGAATATAAAATAACTGAAGGATGATTAAAATCTTTATCCACTAATTTTTTTAAATCATTAGGCCAATTTTTTTCCATATGTAAAGCATAATCATAATATGTTTTATGAATATACCAACAATCAACATATTCATCCATTACTAATAAACCTAATTCATCACATGCATCTAAAAACGCTTTTGAACATGGATTATGAGCAGATCTAACTGCATTATATCCTGCTTCTTTAATCAATCTAGCTTTTCTATATTCAGCAAAATCTATATTTCTTGCTCCAATAAGACCATTATCATGATGAACACATCCACCTAACAAAATAATTCTTTCTCCATTAATTAATAAACCTTTATTTAAATCTAATTTTATTTCTCTTATACCAAAGTGAACAATTTGTTCATCATTATTAAATTTAAGTTTTGCATATATTAAATTAGGTTCTTTATTAGACCATAATAAAGCATTATTTAATATAATATCTTTATTTAAATGACCATCTGTTTCAAAATCAAATTTTTCTAATAATTGATTATTTTGATAAAATTCTACATTTATTATTCCATTTTTAGTAGTTAAAACATCTAAATTAATCATTTTATTTAAATAAGATTTAGTTTGTATTTTAATTCCATTTAATAAAATATGTTCTTTTTCAAAAATAAACATATTAACATTTCTATAAATACCTGAACCTGTATACCAACGTGAATTAGGTTGATCAGCATTAAAACATTTAACAATTAATATATTTTCTCCTTCATGAATAAATTTATTTATTTCAGCAAAAAAACCATTATATCCATAATTTTCCTTAATAACAAATTCACCATTAATATATATTTCAGCATCTTTATAAATGCCTTCAAATTCTAAATATATAATTTTATCTAATAAGTGTTTTTCAATAATAAATTTCTTTTCATATTCATAATCATAACCTTCAAAATAAGAAATATTAATTCCACCTTGACTAGATAAATTTCTTTTTTCATATATCATTGCATCATGAGGAAGTTCACATTTTATTTTATTTTTATCACCAATTTTAGAATATGACCAATCTAAATTAAAATTTATTTTATCCACAATAAAAACACTCCTTTTAGATATAGTTATTTTATCATAAATACCTTATTTTTAATTGTTGTTTGGCATAATTTGCCTTTATTTTGGCATAAGTTAACTATTTGGAGTGTTTTTTTAGTAATCGCTTACATTATTCTCTTACTTGGCAGCATCTTGCTCCACCATTGAAACAATCTACTCGAATATAGCCTGCTGAACATTCTCCATTCATATTGTTTAAACAAGTAGTTTTATTACAATAAATCATATGTTCATCTTGTCTAAGTGACATTGGCCCATCATAAGCAAATTCTACATCTCCAATCCCGTTTTCATTTTTAACATAATCACTACAATATGCATCATTAGAAATGGTTAAAGTTTTTTTTACACATCTTGAACATGCATTATGTTTACATTTGTATTCATGGCATTTTAAATTAGTCATACCTTTTCCTCCTAAATTTATTATTTACTTTTATAAGTAATTTATTCGTGCAAATATATCATTTATATGGTATCTTTTAAATATGATTTAATAAGGAGAATTCATGAAATCTTTAATTAAAATTTTAAAAGGTGTTCTTATTGGTATTGCTGCAATAGTTCCAGGTTTTTCTGGAGGGACAATCGCATGTATTGTTAATTGTTATGATGAATTAATTGAAGCAATAAGTGGAATAAAAAAACATTTTAAACAATCTATATTAACTCTTCTTCCTTATTTATTAGGCATTTTAATTGGAGCGTTATCTATTTTTCCAATATCATGGGGGTTAAACAATTATCCATTAATAACAGTATGTTTGTTTGCAGGTTTATTAATAGGTAGCATGCCTTCTTTTTATAATAATATTAAAGGTAAAGCAACTAAAAATAATTTATTAAGTGCTTTTATATGTGGAATCTTATTTTTAGGATTAATTATTACAAATTTATGTATTGGTAATGGTAATTACGTAAATTTAAACAATGTATGGTGGATTTATATTGTTTTAGTTATTGTAGGTGCAATTGGTTCAGCAGCTTTAGTGGTTCCAGGTATTTCTGGAAGTATGATGTTAATGATTATTGGATTTTATAATCCAATTATGGATACAATAAAAGGCTTTATTCAATCTATTTTAATGGCATGTGGAAACGATATTTCTTTAGATTTTAATCCTAATTTTAATGGTACATTAGGTCCTAATTTTATTGTTCCTTCTTTATTTATGCTTTTATGTTTTGCTTTTGGTATTATTATGGGATTTTATCTTATTTCTAAATTAATGAAATATTTATTAACTAATCATAAAGACTCTACATATTATGCAATATTTAGTTTTATTGTTGTTTCTTTAGTAGGTGTTTATGCAGTACCAAGTTATTATGAATTTAAGGGATTAAATACTACTCAAATTATTATTCAAATTGTTTTATCTATTATATTTTTAATAATTGGTTTTGTTTGTTCATTTTTCTTAACTAAACTTGCTGATAAAAAAATAAATAAAGCAAAAGAAAAAATAGAGGTTAAATAATTATGTATCAAGATAACGCTATTTCAACATGGGTACTAGAAAATATATCTCAAAAAAATTTATGGATAGGTCACATTGCTAAATTTTTATCTAATATTAATTCTTGGGGACAAATGTGGTTATTAATAATGCTTATTTTAATTGTTTATAACACTATTAAAAATAAAAAATTTAGTTTTCATTATTTAATTGCCATTATCCCTGTCATTATCGGTTGGTGTATATGTGAATATTGGATTAAAAATTTAATTGCTAGACCACGACCATATCAAGAAATAGAAGCTTTTAAAGAATTTATGGATGTTATTAATTATAAATATCCTAAAAGTTATTCTTTTCCTTCTGGACATACTACAGTTTCTTTTGCAGCAGCTTTTGTATTAGCAAGTAGTAATAAAAAATATATTCCTTATGCTTATATTTTAGCTTCTTTAATTGCTTTAAGTAGGATTATTTTAGGAGCCCATTATTTAAGTGATGTTATAGCAGGCATGGGTGTAGGTACTATTATTGGATCAATAGGAATTTTATTAAGTAAATTTTTAAGTCCTAAAATTGATCCTATATTTAATAATTTTATAGAAAAGAAATTTAAACATGAGACTAGATAAATTTTTAGCTAATGCCGGTTTAGGCTCAAGGAAAGAAGTAAAATCTATTATTAAAGATGGTAGAGTTTTAGTTAATAATCATATTATTAAATCAGACAAATTTAATATTGATGAATTAAATGATAAAATTTATGTTGATAATGAATTAATAGAATTTCATCAATTTTATTATATTTTATTAAATAAACCAATCGGTTATGTTTCTTCAACAGAAGTAGAAAGAAATTATCCACCAGTTACAGATTTAGTAAGTGAATATAATTTTGCTAAAATTTTCCCTGTCGGTAGATTAGATGTTGACACTACTGGAGTTTTATTATTATCTAATAATGGTCAATTAGCACATAAATTACTTTCTCCAAAATATCATGTTGATAAAACTTATTTAGTTACAACTGATTATCCATTACAAAAAGAAATGATTATCGCATTTGAAAAAGGTGTAATTTTAGATGATGAAAAATTATTACCTGCAAAATTAGAAATATTATCATCTAATGAAGCAAGAGTAACAATTCATCAAGGAAAATATCATCAAGTAAAAAGAATGTTTCTTCATTATGGATTAACTGTTATCAAATTAGAAAGAGAAAAATTTGCTTTTTTAGATGTAAAAGACCTCTCTAGTGGTGAATATAGATTATTAAATAATGATGAAATTAACAAATTATTGAAGCTTGTTGAAGAAAAATAACAAGCTTTTTTCTTTTTCATTATGTTTTTTAAAATAAACAATTATTTTTTGCTATTAATTTATTAATAGATTTGCTAAAATTAATGAGTAAACATAGGAGGTTAAAAATGTCAAATAAAAAGTATGTTTATCTTTTTACTGAAGCACATGGCTTAGGTAAAGAACTCCTCGGTGGAAAAGGTGCTGGTCTTGCTGAAATGGCAAGTATTGGAATTTTAATTCCTCAAGGATTCACAATTACAACTGAAGCTTGTGTTAAGTATTACGATGATGGTGAAAAAATTTCTGATGAAATCATCGATCAAATCAAGACAAAGTTAGCTGAACTTGAAAAAGAAACAGGCAAAAAATTAGGAGGAAAAGAAAATCCTTTATTAGTCTCAGTTCGTTCTGGTGCTAGAGTATCTATGCCAGGTATGATGGACACAATCTTAAACTTAGGTTTAAATGATGAAACTGTCGAAGTTATTGCAAAAGCAACAAATAATGAAAGATTTGCTTACGATAGCTATAGAAGATTTATTTTAATGTTCACTAACATTGCTAAAGGTTTCTCAAGAAAAGAAATGGATGGAATGTTAGAAGAATTAAAAGTTTCTAAAGGTTACAAACAAGATTGCGATATTCCAGCAGAAGATTTAAAAGAATTAATTAAGAAATACAAAGCTTGGTATTTAAAAAATGTTGGTGAAGAATTCCCAACTGATCCATGGGTCCAATTAATTGAAGCTGTTGGTGCAGTTTTCAGATCATGGAACAATGAAAGAGCTATTGTATATAGAAGAATGAATGGTATTCCTTCAAACTGGGGTACAGCTGTTAACGTTCAATCAATGGTCTTTGGTAACAAAGGCGATACATCAGGAACTGGTGTTGGATTCTCACGTGATCCAGGAACAGGTGAAAAGAAAATTTTCGCTGAATATTTAGTTAACGCTCAAGGTGAAGACGTTGTTGCAGGTATCCGTACACCAATGGATATTCAAGAATTACACAATAGACTTCCTGAAATTTATAAACAATTCGTTGAAACTGCTGCTAAACTCGAAGCACATTATAAAGATATGCAAGATATGGAATTTACTGTTGAAGATGGTAAATTATATTTCTTACAAACACGTAATGGTAAAAGAACTGCTGCAGCTGCATTAAAGATTGCTTGTGATTTAGTTGATGAAGGAATGATTACTCCTGATGAAGCAGTCTTAAGAGTTGAACCAAAATCATTAAATGATTTATTATTACCTACATTTGATGCAAAAGAATTAAAAGCACATACACCAGTTGCAACTGGTAACCCAGCATCTCCAGGAGCTGGTACAGGTAAATTAGCTTTCACAGCTGAAGAAGCTAAAGCTAGAAAAGAAGCTGGAGAAAAAGTTATTCTTGTTCGTGAAGAAACTTCACCAGAAGATTTAATTGGTATGGTTGCTTCAGAAGCTATCTTAACTATGAGAGGTGGTATGACTTCACATGCTGCTGTTGTTGCTCGTGGTATGGGTAAATGCTGTGTTACAGGTTGTAGTGCTGCTATCATCAACGAAGAAGCAAGAACAATGACAATTAATGGAAAAGTTTATGGTCCTGAAGATACATTCTCAATTAATGGTTCAACAGGTGCTGTATATGCTGAACCAATTAAAATGGTTCCTGCTGAATTAAGTGGAAACTTTGGTCGTTTAATGGCTTGGGCTGATGAATTCAGAACATTAAGAGTAAGAGCTAATGCTGATTCTCCACGTGATGCAATTAATGCATTAAATTTCGGTGCAGAAGGTATTGGTCTTTGCCGTACAGAACATATGTTCTTTGCTGAAGATAGAATCTTCTCAATGAGAAAAATGATTTTAGCAGATAACACAAAAGATAGAGAAGCTGCTCTTGAAGAATTATTACCATTCCAAAAAGCTGACTTCTATGGCTTATTTGCTACAATGAAAGAAAAGAATGTTAATATTCGTTTATTAGATCCTCCTCTACATGAATTCTTACCACAAGAAGAAGATAAGATTGAAGAATTAGCAAAAGCAACTGGTCATACAGTTGAAGCTGTTAAAGCTAGAATTGCTGAATTACATGAATTCAACCCAATGATGGGATTCCGTGGTGATCGTCTTGCTGTTCAATATCCAGAAATTGCTAGAATGCAAGCAAGAGCTATTATCTTAGCTGCTCTCGAAGCACAAAAAGAATTAGGTATTGAAATCGAACCAGAAATCATGATTCCTTTTGTAATTGAAGTTAAAGAATTAAAATTTGTTAAGAAGATTATTGTAGAAGCATGTGATGCTGCTATTGCTGCTTCAGGTCAAAAAATGACTTACCATGTTGGTACAATGATTGAAATTCCAAGAGCTGCATTATTAGCAGACAAGATTGCTGAAGAAGCTGAATTCTTCTCATTTGGTACAAACGACTTAACACAAATGACAATGGGCTTATCACGTGATGATGCATCTAAATTCTTACCTGCATATTACAACAATAAGATTTTTGAAGAAGATCCATTCCAAACAATCGATCAAGATGGTGTTGGTCAATTAGTTAAAATGGCTACAAAATTAGGCCGTGAAACTAATAAACACCTCCACGTTGGTGTTTGTGGTGAAACTGGTGGAGATCCAAAATCAATCGAATTCTACCACAATGTTGGTTTAGATTATGTTTCATGTTCTCCATTCAGAGTTCCTGTTGCTAGATTAGCTGCTGCTCAAGCTGCTATTAAAGCAAAAAGAGCTGGTAAATAATTAATATTATTTAACTAACATAAAGTAGGTATTCTTAATCGAATATCTACTTTTTTTATACATTTTTATAATAATTATAAAAAATTTATTTCTTTAGATATTATATACTCGTAAGTATTATACTCATGAGTATATATCATATTCATGTAAAATAAAAAGATTGTAAAAGTTTATATTATTTGTCTTTTACAATCTATTTTAATATTAATTATTATTTATCTATTTAGCGTATTGTAATGTAACATAATCATAATTACCATATGCTGCCATACCATAAGCATGTGTATATTTAACGCCATCATTTTTATGATTAAATTTAATTTCAATAGAATATTCTTGATCTTTATTAACTGCAAAACATGCAACAGTTACTTCTTGATAAGAAGTTAATACTTTTCTATCTCCACCTTCTTTTTCACTAGTAACACCATTAAATTTTAATGATGAAGGTAATTCAGTTACTATACCATTTATCTTTAAATTCATTACATTAGCTAAATACATATCAAATGATTTTATAGGCAATGATAGATTTGAACTATTTCCTATATAATAATTACTTGCACCTGCAATAGCATATTTAACATATCCATCTTGAGAAGCTTTAAATGTATATGTCATAGTATCATTTTCTGCTACATCTTGAACATAATTATTGTTAGAAGAATGAGCATCAGGCCATAAATCAGTTCTATCAGCAGTTTTATGTAATTTTCCATTTAAAGTTAAATCTTCTGCTTCAACTTTAATTGGATCACCCACATTAGTTAATTGTTTATCTAATATATAATTAAGAGTAATTGAATCAAAATGTCCAAATTTAGAACCATTTTCTTTCATTGTAAATAAGATTTCATTTACACCATTATTTAATTCGATTTCACCTAAATCAATATCAGTCCATAAACAATATAAATATCTACCTGAATAATTATTTCCATCAACTGTACCTCTATCGACAGCTTCATCTTTACCAACTTTTCCTCTAAATTTAGCATTATCAGAAATATTGATTAGATTACCATTAATACTAACTTCAATATTTTTATTAATTTGAGTTTCAACAGCTTTAAATTCAGCCGGTGTAGTATTATTAGTTGCACCTCTAAAAATAAGATTTGCTTTACCACCATTAGAATTAATACTAAATTTCATTTGATCTTTAGCATTTACACATCTTACAAAATCTTTATTTGATGGAGCATATTCACCAGGATAATTTCTTAAATCTTGTACCAATGGATTTGAATTGCTACTTGCAGTAGAAATCTTCTCACCATCACTATTATCAATTAATTCGCATACTTTTTTATCTTCAAATTCAAATGTTTCAGTAGTTTCAATTTGATTATATAATATGCCATTATGTCCATATACTGTATTTGCTTTGTTAGTTGTAGAAGTTATTGTTTCTCCATTTTTAATAGCGTATGCTTGAGCTTTTAAATTTGTATTAAAAGCAGTAGTAGGAATATTTAATAAAGCATAAGTAATAAAATAATCATATTTTGCACCAAATACTTTTTCACTATCAACAACTTCATTGTTAGCAGTGATTGATTTATAAATAGTATTTATAGTAGAAGAATAATCAAATGATTTACCATTAAAATAATATTCAATATTAAATCCAATTTCTTCATAATCAATAAGATTTTCAGTCATATTAGCATTCAATCCTGCTACAAATCTGATTGATACAGTATCATCTTCATTAATTTTTTGTTGCATTAATGGAGAAGAAATTATTGAATCATTTTTAGTAGCAGTACTTAAATCTACTTTATTATCTTTTTTTACAAAACGATGTCCTACTAAATTAATAGTTTCTTCATTTTTAAATGTTAATTTATCACTTGCATTTAATGATAAATCTTCATTATGATTACTAATTAGCATTAAACTAGCTAAAGCTAAAAATAATATTTTCTTTTTCATTTTTTTACTCCCCAAATTGATCTCCATCATATTCATCTGTTAAAACATCTTTAACATCAAATGACGCTAAAATTACATCATCAAGATCAATTTTATTAAATAATATAATTGGATTTTTATATAATTTTTTCATTTTTTATTTCTCCTTTTTATTTTCTAATTCTGGTTCTTTCTTTTTTCTAAGAAATGCGAAATAACCTAAAGTTAAAGCTCCACCTACAAAGACAACATTGATTGCAACAACACCAATCATCCAATATGGGAATGGTCTTTTAACATCTTTAATAACTTCAATACCAGAAACATATTGAGTATTTGTAAGTTGGAATAAAATATTATGACATGCTCTTCTTACTTGATTAGAAATAATTGGATCTTTTTCCCAGTTTGAACCTAAATTATGAGAAAAATTTTGTGCTCCATTAAGCCATAAGTCATTACCTGCTGCTACCCCATTTTTACAATCTCCTGCTCCACCAGCCCAGTCAGTTACAACAGCGCCATTAAATCCCCATTCAGTACGAAGAATATCTGTACATAAGGCTCTATTAGAAATAGAAGAGAAACTACCTATTCTATTAAAAGCAGTCATCATACCATTTGCTTTACCTACTTTAACTGCTATTTCAAATGTTTTTAAATAATTTTCTCTTATATTTTGTTCAGTAGCCCAAGTAAATAATCCAGTTCTATTTGTTTCTGTTTCATTTAAAGCAAAATGTTTCATATAAGGTGCTAAATTACCTTTTATAGCGCCCGCTACAGTATTAGCAGCAATATATCCAGATAAAATAGGATCTTCACTATAATATTCATTATTTCTTCCACCAAAAGGATTTCTTCTTAAGTTTGCTCCAGGTGCATACCAACCATGAACACCAGTAGCAACCCCTTCATTAGCTACAGCTTTACCATATTCATATGCCAATTCTTTGTTCCAAGAATTACCAATTAATCCAGACATAGGGAACCATGTCCATTTTGAAGTTTCTGTAACAGAAGCATTAGATCTAGTAAGCCCCATTGGTCCATCATTATCTCTTAACCAAATTTTACCGATTGATTCAACAGCTTGTGTACAATATCCACCAAGTACTACTAATTTTGCCATTTCATCAGGTGACATTTGATTTAATAATTTTTCCCATTCAGGATCATTATAATCTTTACCTAACTTATTCATAAGTTCAGTATTGACTTTTATTTTATCTCCTTCAGGGGATTTTAAAATATCTAAAGATAATTTATTACCATCTTTATCTGTATATAAATATAATCCATTATCTTCATTAAAAGTTGGAACTGTATCAAATTTATCAGCATCACTAACAATATTTGATTTAGAATTTGTTACTTTTCCAATAAAAGAAGAATTAAATGTATCTTTAAAATTTTCTCTTGATAAATATTTAATATCTTCTTTAGAAGTTGAACCATCAGTTGGCACTCCACCAAAAGCATCTTCACCAGTAAATCTATTTTTAACTTCTTGATTAGTAACAGGATCTTTATCAAATTTAATATCTTCACTTACTTTATAATTAATAATAGCTTTATCATTATTTAAAGATAATTCATGAACATTTTTCATGATTTTAATTTGATAATCACCTTTTTCTAATTCATATCCAGTAAAATTATTTTTATTTTTGTCATAACAATCATAACTTGCCATTGAATAAGCATCTATAGATAAATTAACGATTTCTTCTTCACCTGGTTTAAGTAATTTTGTTTTAGCAAAATCACCTAAATTAATACTAGATTTTTCAATTCCACCTTTTGTATATGGAACTGAATAATATAATTGAACGACATCTTTACCTGCTATTTCTCCAGTATTTTTTACTTTAACTTTTACATCAATTTTACTATCTTTACTTAATATTGAATTTCTTTTTGGAGAAATATTATCATCTAAAATTTCATATTCAAAATTAGTATAAGATAAACCATATCCAAATGGATATTGAACTATTCCATCATAACCAGTTTTACCATTAGATTTCTTTTCATCTTTTGCTTTATAATTATCCCAATATCCTTCTGCATTAGCAGTTTCATACCATTTATAGCCAACATAAATATCTTCAACATAAGTTACTGAACCAGTTGAAGCAGATACTCTACCTGAATTACAAAAGGATGGATCTTCAGAAAAATCAGTACTATAAGTTTCAGTTAATCTTCCACTTGGATTTATATCACCTTTTAAAACTTTTGGAATAGCGAACGCTCCAGATTGTCCAGTTGCTCCAACATAATAAACATTTTGAATTTTTGGATCTGCAAAAATACCACTTTCAATTGTGTTTGTAGTATTTAATAAAACTGTAACATTTCCAAAATTTTCTTTAACCATATTAATCATATCAATTTCTTCATCAGTTAAAGATAAATATCCTCGATCAACCTTAACAGGGCTTCCACCTTTTGTATTATAATTATATGAATACATTTGTGGACAATCTTGTCCTTCTCCTGATTGACGAGAAATAACAATTATTGCCGCGTCGGAAAATTCTTTTGCATTTTCAAGTAATGACTTACCATTTTCTCTAATTTTTGTATATTCTTCTACTTTTGGATTGTAATTAGTATATAATCTATCATCTCCACCTAAAGATTCAGAAACAATTTTTCTAGAGCAAAAATCTTCATAAAATGATTTTAATTCAGTATTATATTCAACTTTTTTCTTACGATAAATTTTGTTATATTTATCTAAACCTTTATAAAATAAAACTCTTTTATTTTCAGGTATTCTTGATATACCAGATCCATATCCAGAAATAACGAATCCTGCATCAGTTGATGACCAACCAAAAACATTAACTTTATCAACATCTTTTAATGGTGCTTTATTAGAAGTATTTTTCATCATAACAATACCTTCTTTCATAATTTCACCAACAAAAGCATTACCTTTAGCTAAAGTTTTTTCAGCTTCATCATCATATTCAATTCCAGTTCCATTTAAACCTTCATCAATAAATCCATAATATTTTTTTACTAAAATATCACCAGTAACTAAACATGCTAAAATCGCACCAATTCCGATACCTGATATTATTTTACCTACTTTTTTCATTCTATTCTCCTTTTATTCATAATGACCATATTGAAGAGTTACATAATCATAATTACCATATGCTTCTCCATCATATGCATGTTTATAATTTTCACCATCACCAGAATGAACAAATTGTATTTGAATTGAATAATCTTTGTTTTTTTCTACTTTAAACATTAAAGCTTCTACTAATTGATAACTAGTCAAAACTTTTCTATCGCCCTTACCAGTTTCACTAGTAACTCCATTAAATTTCAAATTATTATCTAAATTCATTGCTACATCATTAACAAATATTTTCATCACATTAACTAAATACATATCATATGACATTGATGGTGTGGAACTATTATTTACAGGACAATAATTACTTGCTCCTGCAATAGAATATTTTACATAGCCATCTTGAGTAGCTTTAAATGTATATGTCATAGTATCATTTTCTACTATTCCTTGAACATATTTATCATTAGAAGAATGAGCATCAGGCCATAAATCAGTTCTATCAGCTTTTCTAGATAATGTACCATTTAAAGTTAAATCTTCTGCTTCTACTTTAATTAAATCACCATCATTAACAAATTTCTTATCACCACTAGTTTTATATGGTAAATAATCTAGTTTAAGGCAATCATAATGACCAAAACTACCACCTTTATCATTCATAGTTATTAATATTTCGTTAGTGCCATTTTTTAAATTAATTTCTCCTAAATTAATTTCTGTCCATAAGCAATATAAATATCTACCTGAATAATTATATCCATCAACTGTACCTCTATCGACAGTTTCATCTTTACCAACTTTACCTCTAAATTTAGCTGTATCTTTAATTTCTACATCTTTATTATTAACACTAATACTTAATTTTTGGTTAATTTGAGTTTCATATGCTATATATTTGTTATTTTCATTATCTAAAGTAACATTATTAGTTGCACCTCTTAAAATAAGATTTGCTTTACCACCAAAAGATTTAACAGTTAATTTCATTTGGTCACCTGCACTTACACATCTAATAAAATCTTTATTTGATGGAGCATATTCACCAGGATAATTTCTTAAGTCTTGAACTTGTGGTAATGAATTACTACTTGCAGTAGAAATAACTTCATGATTTTCACTATTGTCAATTAATTCACAATAATTTTTATTTTCAAATTCAAGAATATCTAAATCAACATTTGCATCTTGATCAGCTTCTTTTCCATCACTTCCACCAGTAACATTAATTTTAAATGTTAAATCGAAATTTTTACTATATTTAGCAGTTATAACATGTTCACCATTAATTATAAATTTGCTTCCATTAGTAATATTACCTTCTACTTCATCAACAAAAGTTAACTTACTAGGATCAATATTAATTTCTCCTCCATTAGTAATATTTGGAACAATAGATAAAGTAGAGAAATTAAATTCATCAACATTAGCAACATAATTTTGTTTTGAATTATTAACAACTATTTTATCCGCGACAACTATAGGTAAAGCATATTCTTGTCCTTGAGAATAATTAATACCTACACTTTTTTGATTAGCTTCGATTTTAGCATTACTTGATACTTTTATTTGGTTATAACTATTTCCATTAATGTTTTCACCATATTTATAAATTTTTTCGCTCTCTTGTCCATCAAATAATACTTTAAAAGTACAATCAGTAGAATCAAAAGATGTTCCGGCTTTTTGTAAAAGTGGTTTATTTACTTCTTTTAAACCAGTAATTGAGCCAATTCCTTCCATAGAATCTACAACTGTAATATCTAATTCAGTAGTATATTCTTCATAAGAAATGGTAATTGTGATAGTTGCCCTTTTTAAATCTCCATTATCTAAAGGATCATGGTTATCATAAGTCCATCCAGTGATTTCTCCTTCTGTTTCATCTTGATAATATGCATTTACAACCATGCCAGTAGGATCAAATGTCTCTCCAACACAATAAATCATTTTATCAGGATCAGTATCAACATAAATTACATCAATAATTTTGTTAATAGAATTATGAGTAGTAGTATTACATCCCATTAATAAAGATGTGGATAAAACACTTATAAATAATATTTTTTTAAAATCCATAAAAACTCCTTTCATTTAAAGAGATTTTACTAAAGCGTTTTCATTTATGCAATATAGCCACCCTAACTAACATTTTAGAGAGCCTACTTAACATTAAAAAATAATATTTTCTTGTTTAGGAGTTGTATTATCTAATTCAAAAATTATTGATAAAGTAAATATTTCTTTATCGTAAAAATAATGTATTGTACCATTATATTTCTCTACTATCCTTTTAATTGATTTACTACCAAAACCATGATAATTTTTATCATCTTTTGTTGTTTGAGGTAAATTATCAATAAATATAGGTTCGTTTTTAGTGTAATTTTTTAATGTAACAAATAATAAATTATTCTTTTCTGATGAAGTTAAAGAAATTATTCTTTTATTTTTGTTAACTTGTAAACTGGCTTCTATAGAATTATCTAAAGCATTACCAAATAAAGAATATATATCTGTTTCTTGCATAAAATTTAATAATTTTCCATTAATTAAACAAGTTAAACATATATCTTTTGTATTACATTCTAATGTTTTTTGAGTTAAGACAATATCTAAAACATCATTCCCAGTTTTAATTGAAGAATCATATACATTAATAATACTAGTAATTTCTTTTAATTCTTTTTCATCAACTTTTTGATTAATTAAATTTTTTATTTGATGTTTTAAATCATGACATTTAATATTCATCAATTCAATATTTTGTTTAGATTGTTGAAATTGTTTATTTTCTTCATGAATAATATGATTTGCTATTTCTAATTGATTTTTTAAATTAATTTGATTAGATGATAAAAATTGCATTCCTAAAGAAAGAACACAAATGATTATTGATAAAATTGAAGATATAATTAAATCTATTTGCGAATAATCAATATAAGAATTATAAGTTGATATAGCATTTAAAATAACTGACACTAAAACAAACACTAAAGTTAAAATTACTACCATTGGTCTATGAATTATAACATCTTTATTTTGTTTTATTTTTCTAGCCAATAAAAGCCATACTAAAGAAGTAATAGAAATAAAAATCACAATATAAATAATAACATCCATTGTAAAAGATATTGGATCTTGAGGTATTCTACTACCATATATATTATATTCTGGTCCTGTACTACTTGAAGTAATCGTATTTAATAAAGAAAATGTTTGAAAACATATATGTTGAGTAGTATATCCTGCAATAGAGCAAAATAAAATTACCATTCCTTTTTCTTCAAATAAAATAAATAAAGATATTAAGGTAAAAACATAAATTAACAAAAACATAAAAGAAGTATACATCCAATTATAAACTGGAATAGGAATTAAACTAGTTAATAAAAAAGCACTAATTACACAAATAATTAATTTAATATAAAAATTATTTCTCTTTTTTAATTTATAAACAAAAAGGAACTCACAACAAATAAGTTCAAATAAAAAAACAAATCTATACCAAAATAATGTAGAATTATAATCAAACATTAGTATTTCCCTTGAGAATATAATTTACTTATTTTCTCCATTAATTGATTCTTTTTTGATCTAGAAACCATTAATTCTTTATTTTCAATAGTCAATGTTAAATTTGATAATGAAGTAACATAATTTAAATTAACTAAAAGATAATTATTACATCTACAGAAAAATTCTTCTTCATTCTCACTTAATATCTTTTCTAATTTAGATAAAGATAATTCATAAGTACAATATTCACCTTCAGTTGTATAAAAAACTAATTTATGTCCAGTAACTTCCACATATTTAATTTTAGATGTTTCTAAAAAGATTTTTTTATTTTGATAAGAAAAAGAAATATTAGTTGATTTCTTTCTATTTTTTAAAGATGTAACTGCTCGATCTAATTTCATTTTTAAAACATTATAATTTACTGGTTTAACAACAAAATCTAAAGCATTTACTTCATATCCTTTTAAAGCATATTGCACCAAATTAGTTAAAAATATAATTATTACATCTTGATCGATTTTTCTTATCTTTTGACAAGTTTCAATTCCATCAAGATCTTTCATCATAATATCCATAAAAATAATATCAAAAGAAAATTTATTAAAATTAGCAATAAAATCTTCTCCACTTGAAAACATATTTATATCTATATCAATATTATTATCACTAGAATATTTTAAGATATAATCTTTAACTTCATTTTTTAATTTATCTTCGTCATCAACAAGTGCAATTTTAATCATAAATATCCTTTAACAAAAGAATTATAATATTGATTATCAAATCTTGTCAATCAAATAAAAATGCCTAAAATATGGTTTATTTATTATATAAATAAAAAAATAAATCATTATAATAAATTTATTTTTATATTTAATTATATATTCAAAACAGCGAATTTGACACAAAAAAATATATTATGCTAAAAGCACGAATATTTATAACAAAAATTTCTTTATAAATATATTTTAAAATTAAGATTTTATGAATTAATTATTTTCAATAGATAAATTAGATTAAAAAAAATAATAAATAAAAAAGACCAAAGTTAAATAATATCTTTGATCTTATAATTCTTTTGATTAATAAATTTATAATAACAAATTTATTCTAGTAAACAACTTATCAAATAATGTAATACAATATTATAAATGATATTCCATTGGATAAGTTAAATATGTAATTGGATCTAATTCATCAAGAGTTACAACTCCAGCAGGAGCGTTTAATAAACTAGGGATTCTATTAACAATAGTTGCACATGTATGTTCAACTGTAGCAGGTTTTACCACATGGAATTCAACATTTGGTTCACCTTCAATGGTCCAATCACACATATCTCCATCATCAGGTCCATATACTTTACCAATACATTGTGTTTCAATAATTGGTCCTTGGAATGTTTCAGTTGTAACAACTGCTGCCATACCAATACATTCACCTTTAGTTAAAGTTCTACCCATTGTTGATGAATAAATATCTCCATCATGGAAATATGGAACACATTTTTGAGTTTGTGATTTAATTGTCCAACCCATTTTATGAGCAAGTGCTTCATTAGAATTCCAAACATAAGATGGTTCAATTTCTTCTGGATGTGCAATTTGTTTTTCAAATTCATCAGCACTTAAACCTACACCATGTGCTTTAGCTAGAGCTAAACCATATTCTTCAACATTATATGAAACTGCTCCTGAAATCTTCTTAATTGTATTACATGATCCTGCTACCATACCAACCATATTAACCCAGAATGTATCTTCCATACCAGATCCAACAAATGTACAACCATTTGTTTTAGCAAGAACATCTAATTTATTCATTCTTACTGGATCAGTAGTCCAAGCATAAGTAGCTTCTTCACATGTTGAAATAACATTAATTCCTCTTGATAAACATTTTACATAATGATCATAACAATCACTTACTAAACTAAATAATGTAACAATTGCGACATCTGCATCACAATTATCTAATACTGCATCAGCATCATTAGAAATAAGAACACCTGTTTTAACACCTAAAGAAGCAAAATCACCAACATCCATTCCTACAATATTAGGATTAACATCAATAGCTCCTACAATTTCTGCACCATGTTCATAAAGATAACGTAAGATATATTTAGCCATTTTACCACAGCCATATTGAACAACTTTAATTTTTTTCATTTTTGTATTTCCTCCTTTGTTCTAACTATATTTTAAAGTCTAAAGTTAGATTAGAGTCAATACATTAATTGATATTTTTTTATCGAAATGATAAAGGTACTTGTAATCTTAAATACATTGATCTTTTTTGATTAGAAAAAACATTGAATTCTGTAATAACTTCACATATATAATCTCCACATATTTTATAATTATTTTTATTACAAAAATCCAATAATTTTTTACCATATTCTACTTCATCATCAAAATTATCTAAATATATACAAGCATACATTCCACTTTCTACTTTTTTAACATTTTCTAAAGAAGGAAAATCATCATCAACAAAAACAAATACTTCATTAGAAAGAAATTTATTATCAATAAAGTCATCCTTTTTTATATTAGATCCAGCATTATAATAATATACTTGTGGTAAATTATTATTAATCATATCATTTTTTAAATCATTTAAGACTTTTTCATATACACTGATATCATATTCATAAAAGTTTATGTTAGTTTTAATTGAATATATTTTTCTATGCGGAATATATTCAATAGTAATCATTCCTTTAGTAGGTGATTTTCTAAATCTTTCGATACTGGAAATAGTTCTACTAATCGCGTTTAAAGATAAATTTAATTCATTAATTTGATCTTTAATCTGTTTTTTCTTTTTTATTAAAGTTGATTCAATTAATTCTAAATCATTGCTATTTAAAATATCTTTAATTTCATTTAAAGACATATTTAATTCTTTCATATATTGAATCATATCTAATCTAGCAGTTTGATTAATTGAATAATAACGATAATTACTTTCTTTATCAACATATATAGGTTTTAAAATACCTAATTCATCATATAATCTTAAAGTGGGTACAGAAACTCTATTAATCTTTGAAAAATCACCTATTTTAATTAATTTATCCATTTTTAACCCTCTTAAAACTCTCATGTATATGAGACTTTTTTATTATATTAACATATAAATAACTTAATCTAAAATAAATTTAATATCTTCTTTTGAAATAGATGTTATAGATTTATCATCTTTAGAAATTAATGAATCAATTAAATCTTTCTTTTTTTCTTGTAATTCAATAATTTTTTCTTCAATGGTATTTTCACACATTAATTTTATAACTTCGACATTATTTTTTTGTCCAATTCTATACGCTCTATCGGTAGCTTGATTTTCTACTGCTGAATTCCACCATATATCTAAATGAATAACAGTATCCGCGCCAACTAAATTTAAACCACTTCCACCAGCTTTAATAGAAATTAAAAATATTTGTATATTCTTATCATTATTAAATCTATCACATAAACCTACTCTTTCTTCAGCTTTAGTAGATCCAGTTAACATTAAATAATTAATATTTTTTTGTTTTAAATCTTCTTCAATCAATTTTAAAGCTTCTACAAATTGAGAGAAAACTAATATTTTTCTTCCTTGAGGTAAATAATCATCAAGAATTTCATTTAATAAATTAATTTTCGCACTATCACCTTTATAATTTTTATCAACTAAACGAGGTTCTACACATATTTGTCTTAACCTAGTTAAATATGGTAACATATCAAACCCATTAGCCCCTTTTTCTAAAGCATCTTTAGCAACTTTACAATAAGCATCATATATTTTTTGTTGAGAAGAAGATAATTCAGTAGAAATTAATCTTTCAAATTTATCAGGTAATTCTTTTAACATTTCTTTTTTTGTTCTTCTTAAAATGAATAAAGCAATCTTCTTATAAATAATATCTTTATATGATTCATCATTTTCAAATCGAGACTTGAATTCTTTTAAATCTTCAAAATAACCTGGCATCAAAAAATCAAAAATAGACCATAACTCTAAAATATTATTTTCTATTGGAGTTCCAGTTAAAACAAACCTATATTTAGATTTAATTAATTTAGTAGAAATACTTTTTTTAGCAGTAACAGTTTTAATAGCTTGAGCTTCATCTAAAAATAAATATCTAAAATTAACATCATTATATAAATCAATATCATTTCTTAATGAATCATAAGAAGTTATATATAAACATCTTTTAGCAGGATTTATATTTTTAATAATATCTTTTCTTGTTTCTCCATTTCCATATATTTTAATATATTCAGTATGATTAACAAATTTATTAATTTCATTTATCCAGTTAAATATTAAACTTTTAGGGCAAACTATTAAGCTAGGTTCTTCTACCTTATCTAAATCATAGAACGCGAGAATTTCAAAAGTTTTTCCTAAGCCCATATCATCAGCTAAAATACCAGAAAAATTATATTTTTTTAATTCACATAACCAATTAACTGCTTCTTTTTGATATTGTTTTAATTCGTATTTATATTGAGGAAAATCAATCTTCTTTTCTTTAAAAGAAGTTATAGAATTAATCACTTCTTCCATATATTGATCAAGTGGATAATTGCTATCAACATTAACTAATTTAAAACGATTATAAATCGGCATTTTTTTTGTTTCTTTTAATTTAGATGTATCTAAATGTAAGTCATTAGTTATTTCATAAAATTCTTTAGCCTCATTATTATCGAGTTTTAAAATGGTATCATCTTTTAATTTAATAAAAGATTTTTTTCTTTTTATTGCTTTAAAAATTTTTTCTAATTCTTCATCAGAATAAGTAGAGTCTTCTAAAAATACTTCCATTAAATTATTGTTATAACTAATATGGTATTTTTGTCTTTCAAAAGAATATATCTTTTTATTTTTAATATTATCAGATAAATAAACATTCGCTAATTTGTTTAACAAAGATAAATCGCAAGTAAAAAAATTATAAATTTTATCTTCTTCAATAATTTTATTATTAACAAAACCAAGTTTTTCTAAAAAATCTTCAATAATAGGTACATTTAAAGGAATACCTGTTATTTTTTTATCAACAACTATTTCATTATCTTCATAATCAAAATATAAATCGATATTATTTTTATTATAATTTTTAATTTCATCTTGTGTTTGTAAAATAATATCTTCTTTAAAAAAAGGATAAACTCTAGTAAAAAAAGAATTTAAAAGATTATTAGCTTTCTTTAAATTAACGCCATTATATTTATTAAATAAATTAAATAAATCAACATTTATTACTTTAAATTTATGAAATAAATTATTTTCAAAATAAATACCAAATGTATCAAAAATAAGACAATTTTCACCAATATCAGGTTCTAATATCATTTGATAATCTTCATTAATTTTATATGTAACGTTTATATCATTACCTAAATAATATTTTTTATAATTAAAAATAATATAATCATTAAACGAAAGATATTCTTTCATAATAGATTCATTAATAACAAATTGATGATAATAATCAAAACTAATTTTATTTAAAATATCAAACATTAATTTTCCATGATTATTAAAATTATTAATATCACATAAAAAACTAGTCTTTTTACTAAATGAAATTAATTCTTTTTCTATAAAACCATTAACAAAATCACTAAGTTTTTTAATTAAATAATCTTTTCCATTAGCAATTAATTTAACTTCAAAACTATTTATTGTATTAAAATAAAAAGCTAAATCACAATTAGTAGCAGATTGCATTGAATTAGATATATACATCAAATTATTATGTCCAATTTCTAATGTGTCATCTTCAAAACTAGATGTTAATTCTTCAAAATCTTTTTGTTCTATTTCTAAATTCTTTTTATATAATAAATCTTTTAAAGTTTCATTATTTTTTAAAACAAAATCAAACAATTTAGAAAAGAAATTATTTTTATAACTAACAACTTCATTCATACATTTTAAATTTTTATCAAATGATAAAGTGTAAAAAGTGTCTTTTTTATTAAATCCAATTTTTAAATCAACATTATATTCATGATAATCTTCTTTATAAGCATCTATTTCAAAATTAAAAAATAAAAAATCTTTAGTTTCATTAAAATCTAAATATTCACCATATTTATTATCATATTTTTTAATATAGCTTTTTTGAGTAGTTTTAGACTTAATAAAACAAATAAAAAATGGAATAACATATTTACCTAAATTTGTTTGATATAAAATATCAAGTAATGTTTGAAAAACAATTTTTCTATGTTCCTTTAATAAATTTACACAGATTGATTTTATTAATTCTTTTTCATCAATAGAAGAATAGTCTACATTATTTAATATTTTTACTGCATCATTTTCATCCATTTGATCAATAAAATGTATTTTATCAACAAATGACAATGTTTCAATAAAATTAGAAAAATAACTTGGATATGCTTTAGCTACTTTTATTAAATTTTCTTTAGGCATTTTTTTAATTAAAATATCTACTATAGATTTTATATTTGCAATATAATGATTACAAATTAAAGATGTTATTTCATCCCATAAATCATTTGAATCAAGAATTATTTCTTTTAATAAATCTAAATTAAAATAATATCTAAAATAAGTATAATCACTATAAAAATTTAATAATTCTTCATAATTATTATTATAATAATCATAAATAAAACTATAAAATTGATCATCTAAAAAATATGTATTAATTACATTATTTAAAAATCGATAAAATAAAGAATTATTATGTTTATTATTTAGATAATTTAATACTATTTGTTTATTTTCTTCTTTACATAAGATTAATTTAGCAAATAATTCATTATTTATACTTGGTGAAGAAATTTGACAAATATCATCTAATAAATCATCATTTAAAATATCTGCAACTTTTTCTTTAAAAGATTTAATTCTACTAAAAGGAAATTTAAAAATATCAACTGTATTTTTAACTGTAATTGAATTTAAATATATATTTAATTCATTATTTATTTCTTTTCCACCATAACAATCATAATTAATTAAAGTATCATCATTTAAAAGCATATTAGCTTTTTTTAATAAAGCATAACAATGTTTACAATTAGTATGTACTGGACATGAGCATAAAGCATCTATAAAGCCATTATTAAATCTTATTTCTACATTATAATAATCATAATTTGAGCCTCTAACTTCACCTGTTAATATAGTAGGTGAAATTAAAGAAATAATTGCATTATCATCATAATTAGAATATATAGTTTTACCTCTAGAAGTAGTTTTATAATCAAATTTTTCTTCATATTTTTGATTAATAATATAATTAGAAAAATTTTCATTAAATAAAATTAAATATTTATTTTTTTCTAATCCATCTAAATTATTAATTTTTCTTAATTGATGATTAAAATTAACTTCAATTATTGGTTGATTTTTATTTTTTTCTAATAAATAACCAATGCCAAATGTTCTATGTGATACAAATATTCTTTTTTCCATATAAATATTTATACCATATTTCGACAAATAAAATTATAAAAAAAATAAATAAGTGATTGATTTCACTTATTTATTTCCACCCATTAAATTCTTAATAAATTCAATTTCTACATTAGTATCTAATCTTGGGAATAATGGAGTAGATTTTTCTATTACTTTTTCTCCACCTAATAAATCAAAACTAGATACAGTAGAAAAATCTTGATATTTTTCTTCAATATTTAATTGTTCAAATAATTTAGAAGGTGCTTCCATTAAAACAGGTTTTAACAAGATAGCAGTTTGTCTTAAAACATTTGCTAAATGATTCATACAAGATTTTAATTCTTCAATCTTAGTTTCATCTTTAGCTAAAGCCCAAGGTTTAGTATCTTCAATATACTTATTAGCTTTTGAGATATATTCAAATACATTCATAATAGCTTCTGTAACATGTAAAGTTTCAAAATTATTTTGATATGATTTAATTGCTTGTTTACCAGTAGCTTCTAATTCAGCATCTAAAGGAGTAACAACACCATTATAAGCAGGAATAACTCCTCCAAAATATTTATTCATCATACCAATAGTTCTATTTAATAAATTACCAAAATCATTTGCTAAATCAATATTAATTCTTTCTACAAATTGTTCAGGAGTAAATGTTCCATCTTGGCCAAATATTGTTTCTCTAACTAAATAATATCTAACTGCATCAAGACCATATCTTTCAATAAGAGGATAAGGATCCACTACATTACCTTTTGATTTAGACATTTTACCATCTTTCATCATAAGTAATCCATGAACAAATACTTTATCTGGTAATCTTAAACCTAATGACATTAAAAATATAGGCCAATAAATAACATGGAATCTAGTAATATCATTACCTACCAAATGAACAACATATGAATCATCCGCCCAAAATTTTTTAAATAATGAATCATCATCTGAAAGATAACCTAACGCTGATAAATAATTAAATAAAGCATCAAGCCAAACATATACAACATGTTTAGGATTTTCATCAACTTGAATGCCCCAAGTAAAACTTGTTCTTGAAACACATAAATCTTCTAAACCAGGTTTAATAAAATTATTAATCATTTCATTTTTTCTTGATTCAGGAGTAATAAAATCAGGATGTGTATTATAAAAATCCATTAATTTAGAAGAATATTTACTCATTTTAAAAAAATATGCTTCTTCACTAGATTTATGGCATGGTCTACCACAATCAGGACAAAGATGATCATCTCCTTGAACTTGAGTATTGGTCCAGAAAGATTCACAAGGTGTACAATACCAACCTTCATATTTACCTAAATAAATATCACCATTTTCTAACATTTTAGAAAAAACTTCTTTGACAACTTTCTCATGTCTAAGTTCAGTTGTACGAATGTAATCATCATTACTTATTTGTAATGTTGTCCATAATTTTTTAATATCTTTAACAATATTATCAACAAATTCTTGAGGTGTTTTATTAGCTAATTCAGCATTTTTTTGTATTTTTTCACCATGTTCATCAGTACCTGTTAAAAAATAAGTATCATCACCTTTCATACGATGATATCTAGCAATAGTATCAGCCATAGTAGTGCAATATGCATGGCCAATATGTAATTTAGCACTTGGATAATAAATAGGTGTAGTTATATAAAATTTTGACATAGATTTTCCTTTCTATAAAAAAACCGTCCATTTGGACGGCTTTGATTTTTTTTACTTAATTCCGTATTTTTTATTGAAACGATCAATACGTCCATCTGTTTGAGTAAATCTTTGTTTACCAGTATAGAATGGGTGGCAGTTAGAACAAGTATCAACACGAATTTCTTTTAAGATTGAACCTGTTTGGAAAGTATTTCCACATGTAACACATGTAACTGTACATGGTCCGTAATTAGGGTGAATTCCTTTTTTCATTTTTATCTCCTTCCGCCTTAAACCGCCAAGCGGGTTTAAAGAAAGCGTAATTAGTTTATCAAAAAATTTATTAACATTCAACACTCTTTATTAAAAATGTAAATTTTAACTAAAATGTTAGTTGAATAAGTAAATGCAACAATAAAATCAAAGCTGTAAATTTTACTTTTTCCGAAAATTATTTCACAATATAAGCGAGCTTAGTTATCTTTC
>QWCN01001432.1_pt1 | contig 36703 bp, 26 predicted proteins | sample 1972711 | NCBI WGS metagenome assembly QWCN01 (sample SAMN09866707, study PRJNA288562) | Human gut metagenome isolate term1_stool, whole genome shotgun sequencing... | isolation source: gut | host: Homo sapiens | place: USA: California
GGGAAGGGAGGGGGTCCGGGGGAGGGAAGGGGATAACCTTTCTCCAGAAAGGTTTCCCCTTCCCTCCCCCGGTTCTTCCACGCCCCCCCTCCCGCTCACGGGCAAAAACGGGGAAGGCCGCTGATCCATGCCGCCCACGGCGTCGATGTAGGCGTCCTCAAGACGTGGCTCGACGGGATGCAATTCAACACCGTTGCGGGAAAACGGGCCGTCGTGCGGATTGCGGAGCACCACGCGGATACGGTTGCCCTGAATGAGCGCATCGCGGATATCCGGCTCCTGCTGCCAGCGGGCCAGCATCGCCCGAGCTTTGCCGGACGGCGGCACGAAGGAAAAGACGCGCTTCGCCACCCGGCCCGTAAACCCGGCGGGCGGCCCCTGATACACAAGGCGCCCCTGATCGAGCATAAGCACGTGGGCGCAGCGCTCGGCTTCATCCATATAGGCCGTAGACCAAAGCACCGACATGCCGCCCACGGCGAGCTCGGACACCATTTTCCACAACTCGCGCCGGGAAAGCGGATCGACGCCCACCCCCGGCTCATCGAGCAGCAGCAGGCGGGGTGTGGTCAACAGCGCACAGGCAAGGCCGAGTTTCTGCTTCATGCCGCCGGAAAGCTTTCCCGCCAGCCGATCCGTAAACGGCTTCAACGCCGTAAACGTCAGCAGCTTTTCGAACATGGCCTGACGCGCCGGGCCTTCAAGCCCGCGCAATTCGGCATGGAGATTGAGATTGTCGATGACGGACAGATCTTCATACAACCCGAAACGCTGCGGCATATACCCGACATCGTGAACGGCTTCGTCCGATGCCTCGGAGCCGGGCACGCGCCCGAGCACTTCCACGCTGCCGGACGTCGGCAGGAGTAGCCCGGCCAGCAAGCGCATGAGCGTCGTCTTACCCGCGGCGTCCGGGCCCACAAGCCCCACGACCAAACCGGAGGGGACATCCGCCGTCAGGCTGGAAAGCGCGGGTGGCGTACCCGGCGGCACGTCAGGAAAAACCTTGGAAACGCCCTGAAGCCGGATCACAGCCTGCGGGGAAGGGCTCACGGCTTGCCTCCGTCCTTGCGGAGCGTCACGGTGACGGGCATCCCCTGCCGCATGACGTTGTCGGGATCGTCGGCGATGACCCGGAAACGGAAGACCAGATCATTCCGCACTTCCTTGGTTTCCACGGTCTTCGGCGTGAATTCGGCGGTCGGTGAAATAAAGCCGATGCGTCCCCGGTACGTTTTGTCCGGCGTGGCGTCGATGGACAGGAGCACCTCCTGGCCGGGCCGGATATTCCCGAGGTTCGGCTGCGTGACATACGCCCGTATCCACACGGGATTGTTCAGCGTCACGGTGTAGACGGTCTGCCCGCCCTGCACCACCGCGCCGATCTCGTGCACGCGGGTCAGGACCACGCCGTCCTGCGGGGCGAACAGCTCGGTATCCTGCAAATTCGTCGTTGCGCGGGCGAGTTCGGCACGGGCGGCCTCCACCGCCGCCTTCTGGCGCTCGACATCTTCGGAGCGGTATCCGCTCTCCATGAGCTGCAACTGTTCGCGGGCGGCGTTGCGGCGGGACAGCGCATCACCATAGGACGCGCGCGCCTCATCAAGCGACTGCTGCGAAACGGCGTTCTGCTGCCGCAGCCGCTCAACGCGCCGCAGGTTGCTGGCGGCGTTCGCGTATACGGCCTGCGCCCCGTTCAGGGTGGCGCGCGCCTGCTCGATGTCTTCCGTGCGATACCCCGCAACCATCTTCCTCAATTCGATTTCCTGCATGGAAAGCTGGGCGGCGGCCTGATCAAAGACCTCTTCATACGGTTTGGCATCAAGACGCGCGAGGCGTTCCCCCGTTTTCACCGCATCACCCTCTTCCTTGAAGAGTTCGGTCACGCGCCCGCCCACGCGAAAGCCGACATCCACCTGCCGGATGTCCACGTTGCCGTACAGCGTCAGCAGATCCGAAGGCTGCCGCTTCCCGTCGTACAGCCACCAGATGCCTCCGGCGGCGCAGGCAAGGACAACGAGAATCAGAATGATGCGCTTCAACATGGATGCCTCCGACATGAAGAATCAGAATGAAAGAAACCGGGGGCGCGGGAACTCGCAGCCCTCCCCCGGATCAAATGTTCCGGGACGCCATTCGTGAACGGCTCGCAACAATCTGCCTTGAATACAAGAATAGGAAAAGGATAATATCAAGTCAAATTAAAATTTCAATTTTAAATTTGACTTATCGTCCAATTTTTCCTAAAAAAAGCCATGATGAACAAAACAAATCCCCCTCAGCGCCCCAAACGTGCGCAAAGGAGCGACGGACGCTCAACGCGGGCCGTTGTCCTTGAGGCAGCAGGCAAGGTCTTTGCCGAACGGGGCTTCGCCGAAGCCACCAGCAAGGAAATCTGCGAACGGGCGGGAACGAACGGCGCCGCCGTGAACTACTACTTCGGCGGCAAGGAAGGCCTGTACGAGGAAGTGCTGATCGAGGCGCACCGGCAAATGTTGAGCCTGGAGGATTTGAACCGGATCATCGCTTCCGAGGCGACGCCGGAAGAAAAGCTCCGTGTGTTCCTGGAGCACATCATCCGTACCGCCATGAACGCTTCCGAGCTCTGGGGGATCAGGATATTCCTGCGCGAACTGGCCTCGCCCTCGCCCTTCGTGCCCAAATTCATCACAACGGCGGTATTCCCGAAATCCCAGAAACTCCGGGAACTGATACGGGACATCACGGGCCTTCCACCGGATTCTCCGGCGATGCAGCGGGCAACCGCCCTTGTCGCCCTCCCCTGCATGGGGCTCATCCTCTTTCCGGAAAAGCTGCGTACCCTCATGCTTCCCGCCACTGCCGGCGATGCGGAGGGCCTGCTTGAAGACATGCTGGCGTATATGCTCGGCGGCCTTCGCGCCTTGGGGGAAACGGCCCGGTAGGACGTTTGGAATATTGGAGGGGGCGGGGGAAACTTTCTGGAGAAAGTTTCCCCCGCCCCCTCCAAACCTCCCCCACTCCCTTCAAAGACTTTCCCCCTTATTGAATCCCTCTTTGCAGCTTTCCCTGCGGCGGAATCACTTGCCGCTTTTGGCTGATAGGCAATGTTTTTTGAAAGTGGGGCCCTAAAAAAATCCGCTTCAGGAAATGCAAGGGAAGGGAAAGGGCGCGAGCCGTGCTGGCGGTATTGAAAAAGAGAGGGAACATGTTCCCTCCCTTTTCACAGTGGCTAAAGGACGTTCAAACGGGAGAAGGCTTCAAAAAAACGCCCTCCCCCAATGAACTTACATTTGCTTGGCGTCCCGAAGCATTTTCACTGCGCAGAAGTTGCCGCACATGGCGCACGCTTCCTCATGTTTGTGGGGTTCGCGGCGCTTGTCGAGGATAGCGGGGTCGATGGCGGCTTCGCGCATGGCGGGCCAGTCAAGGGCCATGCGGGCCTTCGCCATCTTGGCTTCGCGGGCGAGCGCATGGGGGCGGCCAAGGGCCACTTCCCCGGCCTGCGCGGCCACGCGGGAAGCCATGATGCCCTGCCGCACATCGTCCATATCGGGCAGGGTCAGATGCTCGGCGGGCGTCAGGTAGCACAGGAAGTCTACACCCACGCGCACGGCCATGGCTCCGCCGATGGCTCCGGCGATGTGGTCATACCCCGGCGAGGAGTCGATGGTCAGGGGTCCGAGCACGTAGAGCGGCGCGCCGTGGGTCATCTTTTTGATGCTGATGATCTGCGCCTCGACTTCGTTCATAGGCACATGGCCGGGGCCTTCGATCATGCACTGCACGCCGTATTCGAGGCCGCGCTTGGCAAGCGCGCCGAGGGTCATGACTTCTTCCCACTGGGCGGCGTCGCCCGCGTCGCATCCCGCGCCGGGGCGCAGGCCGTCGCCGAGCGACAGGGTCACGTTGTACTTGCGGGCCAGTTCGAGCAGGCGGTCATACCCGGTCAGCAGCGGGTTTTCCTTGTCGTTCTTGAGCATCCAGCGGGCGAGGATCGAACCGCCGCGCGACACGATGCCGAGCGCGCGCTCGCCGCGGGCGGCCCATTCGGCCCCGCGCCGGGTCAGGCCGCAATGCAGGGTCATGAAGTCCACTCCCTGTTCCGCCTGCATTTCGACTTCGGCGAACAGTTCTTCGGGATCGATGTCGGCGGGATCGCGATCCTTGTCGATGTAGCGCTGCGCCACCGAGTACAGCGGCACCGTGCCGAGTGGCAGCGGCGTGCGCGAGAGCATATCCTTGCGGATCGCCACGAGATCGCCGGCAATGGACAGATCCATGACGGTATCGGCTCCGGCCTCCTGTGCGACTTCAAGCTTGCGCATTTCGCAGCCGGGGTGATTCTGGAAAGGCGAGGTCCCGATGTTGGCGTTGACCTTCACCCGGCTCGGCTGCCCGACGAGAATGGGCTTGACGTTGGCGTGATTGGGGTTGCCGAGCAGGACCATGGTCCCGGCTTCGATGGCCGAAGTGATGGCTTCCGGCGTCAATCCCTCGTACTCGGCCAGCGCGGGCATATGCGCGGCGAGCAGGCCCTGAAGGGCCGCATTTTGAGTGATGATGGACACTAAAGACTCCTCATTGAATTTGCCGGGGCAAAAGAGCTCTCCGGCAGCTAAGGGGTACGGCTTCCGCTACCCGGCCATTGTGCCGCAGGAAACCGAACTCCGCAAGCGTTCAACGCGTATGATAAATCATTCTGCGCTGGTGTGCGGCCTTGCCTTCTCAGGCGTCCGGCCTTACTTTTTGGAGAAATGCAAGCAATCCGGAACGCGCTGCGCCCTCTGGGGCAAGCGCGGAGCGCCGTCCGCGGTGTGCCGGAAAGGAGTTTCCCCCATGCCTTCATTCTTAAAACTGCTGACAGGAGCCTTCATGAGCCTCTTCCTGGGAGTCGCGGCCGGGGCTGCGATCGCCGCCCCTTCGCCGTCATCCGGGGCTTCCGATATCGTCCCGGTCATCCCCGATCCGCTTTCCGGGAAAGAGGAGCAGGTCACTAAATTGCCCAACGGTCTGTCCGTGCTCATCCTGAAGGATACCCGCTTCCCCCTCGTCTCCACCCGCCTCTACGTGCACGCCGGTTCCTCGTATGAAACGCCGGATCAGGCGGGCATCAGCCACGTGCTCGAACATATGGTGTTCAAGGGCACGGACAGCCGCCCCAAAAGCGCCATCAGCCAGGAAGTGGAATCCGCGGGCGGCTATCTGAACGCGGCCACGAGCTATGACTATACGGTCTATATCACCGACATGCCCGACCGCCACTGGAAGCTCGGCATGGACGTAGTCCGCGACATGGCCTTCCACCCTACGCTCGATCCGCAGGAGCTGGAATCCGAAAAGAACGTCATCGTCGCGGAACTCCAGCGCGGCGAGGACGATCCGGGCAGCCGGATGTTCAAAACCCTGTTGGCGGATACGCTGAAGGGCACTCCGTACGATCGCCCCATCATCGGCTATGAGAAGACCATCCGCGCCCTGACCACGCAGAACCTGCGCGACTATATCGCCAAGTACTACCAGCCGCAGAACATGCTGCTCGTGGTCGTGGGCAACGTCGATCCCGCCGAAGTGCTCGCCGAAGCGGAAAAGATGTTCGCGCCCTATAAGAATGCCACCCCGCTCAAGGAAGTCATGCCCTACGAGGCCGACCGCCTCCCCCTGCCGGGCAGCAAGCCCGCGCTGGTAGTACAGCCCGGCCCGTGGAACAAAGTCTATCTGGCCGCGGCCCTGCCCGTCCCAGGTTCGTCGAGCTACCAGTCCGCCACGCTGGACGTGCTGGCCTATCTGCTCGGCGGCGACCGGACCAGCCTGTTCTACAAAACCTATAAATACGAACGCCAGCTTGTGGACAGCATCAGCGTCTCCAATGTGGGGTTCGAGCGCATCGGCGCGTTCGTGGTCACGGCGGAGCTTGACGCGGACAAGGTGGAGCCGTTCTGGACCTCGCTCACCAAGGATTTCGCCGCGCTGGACGCTTCAACGTTCACTCCCGAGCAATTGGAGCGCGCCAAGCTGAACCTTGAAGACGATCTGTACCGCTCCAAGGAAACGCTGTCCGGCCTTGCCTCCAAGATCGGCTACTTCCAGTTCTTCATGGGCGGCGATCAGGGCGAACGGAACGCCATCGAGGCGCTCCGCAACGTGGACAACGGTATGCTCAAGCAAGTTCTGGCGGCGTGGGTGCAGCCCGATCGCCTGACCACCGTGGTCCTGCCGCCCAAGGACGTCAAGATGCCGGACATGCAGGCCATCCTCGACAAGGAATGGAAATCCGGGGCCAAGGCTTCCGCAGCCAAGACGGCGGAAGCCGGCAAGACAGAGGTCATCGACCTCGGCAAGGGCCGTACCGTGGTGCTCATCCCGGACAAGACCCTGCCCTACGTTTCCGCGAACCTGACCTATTCCGGCGGCGACGCGTTGCTGAAGCCTTCCGAACAGGGCCTCTCCGCGCTCGTCTCCAACGTGCTGACCAAGGGCACGGCGAAACGCAGTGCTACCGAAATGCAGGCGTTCCTTGCCGATCGCGCGGCGGGGCTTGCGGCTTCGGCCGGGCGCAAGACCTTCTCGGTAAACCTCACCACGCCCGCCCGTTTCAACAAGGATCTGTTCGATCTGCTCGGCGAGGTGGTCACGGCCCCCGCGTTCAGCAAGGACGAAACCGCCCGCGGCATCAAGGATCAGCTCGCAGCCATCAAGTCCCGCGAAGACCAGCCGCTCGGGCTCGCCTTCAGGAAGCTGCCGCCCTTCCTCTTCCCCGGCAGCGTGTACGGCTACCTCCAGCTCGGAGAGCCGGAAAACGTGCAGAAATACGATGAGGCCCAGCTCCGCAGCTTCTGGAGCCGCCAGAAGGCCCGCCCGTGGGTGCTCGCCGTGTCGGGCGATTTCGACCGCGATCAGATATTGGCGTTCGCCAAGAGCCTGCCCGCTCCCGAACAGAGGAAAGTGGACGTGCCCGTCCCCGCGTGGGGCACGAGGCCGGAACTCGACATCCCCATGCCGGGGCGCAATCAGGCCCACCTCATGCTGATCTTCAAGACCGCGCCCGATACCAGCCCGGATACGCCCGCGCTGGATCTGCTCGAAACGTCGCTCGGCGGCATGGGCGGCCCCCTTTTCCGCGATCTGCGCGACAAGCAGGGCCTCGGCTACACCGTGACCGCCTTCAACCGCCAGACCTCGGAAAACGGGTACATGGTCTTCTACATCGGGACCGAACCCGGCAAAATGGCGCAGGCGGAAGAGGGATTCAAGCGGATCATCAATGACCTGCATCAGAATCTCCTGTCGGAAGAGGATGTTAACCGGGGCAAGAACCAGCTCGAAGGCGACTACTACCGGAACATGCAAAGCCTCGGCAGCCGTTCGGGCGAAGCCGCGGCCCTGACGATGGAAGGCTATCCGCTCTCCTTCACCAAGGATCAAATAGAAAAGAGTAAAAACGTAACCCCTGAACAACTCAGGGAAATCGTCAAAAAGTACCTGAATGTCGACTCGGCATACACGATAAAAGTCTTGCCTTAATTCTCAAAGCACCCTATAGATTCGGTCGCGGGTTCGGAAACGGCCCCGCACCCGAATCCGCTGGTCGGATTTGTGGGGTTGCCTAGATAACGGCAGACAGGCCAAAGCCCGTTTTCCGATTATTTTTGCGGCGGGGACGTTTTTTTGCTTGCCAAACCCAAATGGATTGTGTAAGAGCTAGTCCCTGTTGCTGGTGTAGCTCAACTGGCAGAGCAGCTGATTTGTAATCAGCAGGTTGCGGGTTCGAGTCCCATCACCAGCTCCAGCAAAAGCCGTAAGGCTTCCGGTTCGCCGGTTGGAGCACAAGCGGAAGCGATTCCGCGCGCATCGACAAAAACAGATTGCAATGGCCCTGTTTTTGTCTTCCTAAAGTGGAGGGGTTCCCGAGTGGCCAAAGGGAACAGACTGTAAATCTGTCGTCGTGAGACTTCGGAGGTTCAAATCCTCCCCCCTCCACCAGATGAAAAAAGCTGACACGGCTGTAGGAGACAGGTAAAAACTGTCAGGGGACTACGGCATACAGGCGGGAATAGCTCAATGGCTAGAGCATCAGCCTTCCAAGCTGAGGGTTGCGAGTTCGAGTCTCGTTTCCCGCTCCACACCTGCCTCTTCCTCACCTCCCCCATTTCGCCGTGCCTAACGTATCGGGATGCCAGAGCGCTGCCAGATTGATGGCTAGTGATGGATGGTCTTGTGACGCCACAGGCTCTGTCCCATAAAAATCCGTTATCTTCTGCAACCAAGAAGGGAGACCGTCATGGGTAAGGAAAAATTTACGCGTACCAAGCCTCATATGAACATTGGTACTGTCGGTCACATCGACCACGGCAAGACCACTCTGACTGCCGCCATCACCAAAGTCGCTGCTATGAAGCAGGGCGGTAAGTTCATCGCGTACGACGAAATCGACAAGGCTCCGGAAGAAAAGGAACGTGGCATCACCATTTCCACCGCCCACGTCGAATACGAAACCGACAACCGTCACTACGCTCACGTGGACTGCCCCGGCCACGCCGACTACATCAAGAACATGATCACCGGTGCCGCTCAGATGGACGGCGCGATCATCGTGGTTGCCGCCACCGACGGTCCCATGCCCCAGACCCGTGAGCACATCCTGCTCGCCCGTCAGGTCGGCGTGCCTCACCTCGTCGTGTTCATGAACAAGTGCGACCTCGTCGACGACCCCGAACTGCTCGAACTCGTCGAAATGGAAGTCCGCGAACTGCTGAGCTCCTACGGCTACCCCGGCGATGAAATCCCGGTTGTCCGCGGTTCCGCTCTGAAGGCTCTGGAATCCGATAGCGCCGATGCCCCTGACGCCCAGTGCGTGCTCGAACTGCTCGCCGCTTGCGACAGCTACTTCCCGGATCCGGTCCGCGAAACCGACAAGCCCTTCCTGATGCCCATCGAAGACGTGTTCTCCATCTCCGGCCGCGGTACCGTGGTCACCGGTCGTGTGGAACGTGGCGTCATCAAGGTCGGCGAAGAAGTCGAAATCGTGGGTATCCGTCCCACCGTGAAGACGACCTGCACCGGCGTCGAAATGTTCCGCAAGCTGCTCGATCAGGGCCAGGCCGGCGACAACATCGGCGCTCTGCTCCGCGGCACGAAGCGTGACGAAGTGGAACGCGGCCAGGTTCTCGCCGCTCCCAAGAGCATCACGCCCCACAAGAAGTTCAAGGCTGAAGTGTACGTCCTGTCCAAGGAAGAAGGCGGTCGTCATACCCCGTTCTTCACCGGCTATCGTCCTCAGTTCTACTTCCGTACCACCGACATCACCGGTATCATCGCTCTTGAAGAAGGCGTTGAAATGGTTATGCCCGGCGATAACGCTACCTTTAATGTCGAGCTCATTCACCCCATCGCCATGGAAAAGGGCCTCCGCTTCGCTATCCGCGAAGGTGGTCGTACCGTCGGCGCTGGTGTTGTGACGGAAATCGTGGAGTAAAGCCATGCGCGTCAACATCCTGCTCGCTTGCACCGAATGCAAGCGCCGCAATTACGCCACGGTCAAGAACAAGAAGAACACGACCGCTCGTGTCGAACTGAAAAAGTTCTGCCCCTGGTGCAGAACCCACACGGTTCACCGCGAAACCCGGTAGTGACTTCATAAACGCAGGGCAGTAGCTCTAACGGCTAGAGCGGCGGTCTCCAAAACCGCATGTTGGGGGTTCGAATCCCTCCTGCCCTGCCATTTTCATTTCTGCAGGAACGTATCATGACCAAGAAACCGACGACAGCACAAGAAGAAAAATCCGAAGGCATCGTTGCCAAGGCGAAAGCGTTCAGGAACTATCTTGAGTTGTCCAAGACTGAGCTTCGCAAGGTGACCTGGCCCACGGTCAAGGAAACCCGTACGACCAGTCTGGTGGTGTTGGCCTTCGTCGTTGTCATGGCGATCTTCCTCGGCGTTGTGGATCTCGGGCTCTCCAAACTCATCTCCTTCATTCTCGCTGCTTAATGGAGAAGCCCATGATCGAAGAAAACAATGCGTCCTCAGGGGCGGTCGAATCGTCTGCCCAACAGTCCCAAGCAGAAGCAAAACCCGCGCAGTCAGAATTGACTGCGCAGGACATTTTGGCGGCGTCCACAGTTCAGACCGAGTTGAGCGCGGGGAACCAGGATACCGGGAAATCCCGCTGGTACATCGTGCACACCTACTCCGGCTTTGAACAGCGCGTAGAGGCCACCATCAAGGAAATGATGCGCAACGCCCAGGACAACGGCCTCATCCATGAGGTTGTGGTTCCGACCGAAAAGGTTATCGAACTGGGCAAAGGCGGTGCCAAGCGTACCACCACGCGTAAGTTTTATCCCGGTTACATCATGCTCCGCATGACCATGACCGATTTTTCATGGCACCTCGTGCAGAGCATTCCCAAGGTGACGGGATTTGTGGGCGGCAAAAACCGTCCCGCTCCCATGAAGGACGAGGAAGCGGCCCGCATCCTTTCCCTCATGGAAACCCGCCAGGAACAACCCCGTCCCAAGTTCAGCTTCGAGCGGGGCGACGACGTGCGCGTCATCGACGGGCCTTTCGGCGGCTTCAACGGCGTTGTTGAAGACGTGAACTACGACAAGGGCAAGCTTCGGGTGTCCGTGTCCATCTTCGGCAGACAGACTCCCGTGGAACTGGATTTCATCCAGGTCTCCAAGGGATAACGATTGCTTGCAGTCTGCGGCCCCATGTGCCGTATTAATAGAGGTTGAAAGACAATGGCCAAGAAAGAAGTTGCCAAAATCAAGTTGCAGATTCCCGCTGGCGCTGCGAACCCTTCGCCGCCGGTAGGTCCCGCCCTCGGTCAGCACGGCCTGAACATCATGCAGTTCTGCAAGGAGTTCAACGCCCGCACCATGGAACAGAAGGGTATGATCATTCCCGTGGTCATCACCGCTTATGCTGACCGTTCCTTCACCTTTATCACCAAGACCCCGCCGGCCGCCGTGCTGGTAATGAAGGCGGCCAAGGTGGAAAAGGGGTCGGGCGAACCCAACCGTACCAAGGTGGGCAGCATCACGATGCAGCAGGTTGAAGAGATCGCCAAGCTGAAGCTCCCCGATCTCAACGCCAACGGCATGGAAGCCGCCGTCAAGTCCATCATGGGTACCGCCCGCAGCATGGGCATCGAGATCAAGTAAGGATCTCCACCGCGTCAGTCGTACTGCCCTTCCTTGCATCAAGGATTCGGCAGGAGATGTTGGAAGACCAGCTTTTGAAAGGATAGAGCAATGCCCTTCGGGAAAAAATATCGTAAGGCGGTAGAAGGCCTCGACCTCTCCCAGCGCTTCTCTGTAGAAGAAGCAGTGGAGAAGTCCCTCGGTGCCTCTTTCGCCAAGTTTGATGAAACTGTGGACGTGGCCATCGGCCTCGGCGTTGACCCCAAATATTCCGACCAGATGGTCCGCGGTGCCGTCTCCCTGCCTCATGGCCTGGGCAAGACCGTCCGCGTGGCCGTGTTCTGTAAGGGCGAAAAGGAAGCCGAAGCTCGCGCTGCCGGCGCCGACATCGCCGGTGCGGAAGAGCTCGTCGCGAAGATCAAGGAAGGCTGGCTGGAATTCGACGCCGCCGTCGCCACTCCCGATGTCATGGCCCTCGTCGGCCAGGTCGGTCGTGTGCTCGGCCCCCGCGGCCTGATGCCCAACGCCAAGACCGGCACCGTGACCTTCGACGTCGCCACTGCCGTTAAGGAACTCAAGGCCGGGCGTGTCGACTTCAAAGTCGACAAGGCTGGCGTGCTCCACGCCCCCCTCGGCAAGGTTTCCTTCGGCCCCGAAAAGATCCTTGGCAACCTCAAGGCTCTCGTCGAGACCGTGAACCGCCTGAAGCCTTCCGCGGCCAAGGGCACCTATATGAAGAACATGGCTGTCTCCACCACGATGGGCCCCGGCTTTAAGGTGGATATGACCTTGATCAAAAAGTTCATCGAAGGCTAACCCCTTTGAGAACAAAAACGGTCCGCTAGGACCGTTTTTGGCAATGGATTGGGAATTCGAGTCGAAGACGGCAGGCGGGGAAACCCTCAATCATGCCTGCTCAGACGCTTTCTTTGGCTCGGCTTTCCACTGCGAAGATTTTGAACGAATCTTCGAGCAACCCCTAACGTGAAGGAGATTCACGTGAATAGATCTGAAAAAGCTGCCCTGATTGCGCAGATTAAGGCGAAAGCCGACGCTGCCTCTTTTGTGGTAGTGACAGATTTCAAGGGGATGACGGTGGAAGAGCTGACGCGGCTCCGTGCGAAACTCTATGAGTGCGGCGGCGAGTATCTCGTCGTCAAGAACACGTTGGCCCGCATCGCCCTCACCGATGGTATGCATGATTCCGTTAAGGACATGTTCAAGGAAAACTGCGGCATTGCCCTGACCTCTCAGGATCCGGTGGCGGTCGCCAAGGCGGTTTCCGAATTTGCCAAGACCAGCAAGCTGTTTACTGTTCGCCACGCCAGCCTCGAAGGCAAGATGCTCTCCGCCGCCCAGGTGGACGCTCTCGCCAAGCTGCCCGGAAAGCAGGAACTCCTTGGTCAGGTCCTCGGCACCATGAACGCCGTGCCTACCAATTTCGTCTCCCTGTTCGCCAACATGGTTCGTCCTCTTATGTACGCCCTCAAGGCGATCGAAGAGAAAAAGGCTGCCTAGGCAACCCGTTAAACACCCAAGCCAAAGTCTCAAAGGAGCAATCCCATGGCCGTTACCAAAGAAGAAGTTGTTGAATTTATCGCTAACATGACCGTGCTCGAACTCTCCGAATTCATCAAGGAACTCGAAGAAAAGTTCGGCGTGTCCGCTGCCGCTCCCGCCGCTGCCATGATGGTGGCCGCTCCCGCTGAAGCCGCTGCTCCCGCTGAAGAAAAGACCGAATTCGACGTCATCCTGAAGTCCGCCGGCGCCAACAAGATCGGCGTCATCAAGGTTGTCCGCGCTCTGACCGGCCTCGGCCTGAAGGAAGCCAAGGACAAGGTTGACGGCGCTCCCTCCACCCTGAAGGAAGCCGTGTCCAAGGAAGAAGCCGAAGAAGCCAAGAAGCAGCTGGTTGAAGCCGGCGCTGAAGTTGAAGTGAAGTAAGTTCACTTTATACGCGCTTTCAAAGGCGGTGCGGGTTTTCCCGTGCCGCCTTTTTTATTGCACGAATTGGAAGGAGAACCTTTCAGAAGAAAGGCTTCATCCTCACCCTCCAATTCTCCACTCTTTCTAGAGTTTCGCCCCATCGAATCCCTGTCCGCAGCGTTTCCGGCTCCCAAAGGAGGGCTTCGGTGATTCCGAAGCGTATCGGAAAGAGAACTTGCCCAGAGTCATTGGAGAAAAACGGGATATCCTGTCGATAGCCGACGCCCGGCCTCCCCTCCTGCCGGAAAGGAAAAAGAAGGGATCTTGGGCGCCCTCGCAGCAAAGAGCATGTGGGAAAGGGCCGGAAAAACAAAGGGGAAAGGCGGGCTCAGCATTGCCGTCAATCCTGCCCCGGCGGCTCATCATCCTTCCCCATAGAACGCGCTGCCAGCCAGCACGCACCGCCGAAACAGACGAAGGCACCGGCCATAAGCATCAGCAACAGCCACAAGATTATTTCATTGTGGGGAAAACTGTCCACGAACAGCAACATGACGAAGAAGCCGGCAAGCCCGATTTTCAGGATGGTCAGGCCAAACAGCCTCCCGGGCCGCCCTCTGAGCCCTGCACCGATGCAGGCCCCAAAAGCGATGATGGCCAAGGCCCAAAAGAACATGCCGAAAACACTGTCCATGCGTACCTCCCCATTAAAAGATGAAGCAGGGTGCCTCGTTCTCCCTTTATGGAGTGGGACCGCAAGAGAGCGGCGGTGAATGCAGGGAAACGGGACAAGAGGCCAAGGCTTGCTCACAGGCACCGGCATTCCGGAAAAGGGGTAGGAAAACACACTTCGGAGCTCATGGGAAGGGTTACAGAGGTCGGGGAAAAAAGGGAAAACGGCGCTCTGTTCAGCGTTTCCGCCAGTCCCACGGAGGCTCCTCCCCACTCTGCCTCTTCCGACGCACAGCCAGCCAGCAGCCGCCTCCGAAACAGGCAACACCTCCGGCCATCAGCATCAGCAGCACCCAGGCGAACAGCCCGTAACCGTCACGGCATATCGTGAAGGCCAAACCTCCGCAGAGCAGACCGGCAAGCCCGAGCGCAAGAGTGACGCCCCCAAATCTCCTGCCGGAACGTCCTCTGAATGCGGTACCGATAGAGGCTCCGAAAACAAGCGGCACCCCCAGTGCGAGGAAAAAAACGATAAACGGACCGTCCATGCGTACCTCTCTGGTCGTTCCAGAACATTCGAGGGAAAAAGGAAAGGAAGCCTCCTGCCCGGTATCTCCCGTTCATATCTTGGTGCCCCACGCCGAGCGCCCCCGCACCTATACCAAGGTTCTCTTTCCTTCTATGACGAAAGTCCCCTCTTGGCAAAGCTGAGGGGAGGTGCGGTATGCCGCTTTTAGGGACTCAGTCGCCGGACGGAAGCGGCCTGTCGCCCGTTTCAAAGTCCTTACAGGATGAACGGAGAAGCCTCGAAGAAAGGGAGGGACAGACTCCCGGCAAGGAATCCCCTTCTCCCTTTCCCTAGGCTCACAGCCTTTCCACTATTCAAAAACCATGCCCCAAATGAAGATTTTTCGCTTCGTGAGGAAAAAAAGCTTGCCTTTATGACGATTCCTTCTTATCTTTTCGAATTCACGCGACACGAACCAGAGGTGGTATCTGTTCCAATTTTTTGAACTAACACGGGTATCATCAGTCGACAACAGCCCTCCGGATCTTCTGGAGGGTAACTATGTTGTCGACCTTGTTGCGTTTTTTATACATGATTGATTCCGAGAGCGCGCAACCCGAGCACGTTCCGGCTTTTGCCGACCAACCTTCTCAGAGGTGAAATGATGGGTCAGCTTACCAAACAATTTGGCAAGATCAAGGTTGAGGTGGAGATTCCCCACCTGCTCAACCTGCAGGTGGACTCCTACCGGAAGTTCATGCAGGAGGGACGTACGGAACGTCTCCCTGATGAAGGTCTGGAAGGGGTCTTCCGTTCTGTCTTCCCAATCGAAGACTTCAACCGTACCGCCAGCCTCGAATTCGTCAGCTACGAAGTCGGCGAGCCCAAGTACGATCAGGCGGAATGCATCTCCAAGGGTCTTACCTACGAATCCCCGGTACGCATCAAGGTCCGCCTTGTCGTCTATGATGTAGACGATGAGACCGAGGCGCGTACTGTCCGCGATATCAAGGAACAGGACATCTATTTCGGCACCCTGCCCCTGATGACCGAAAAGGGAACCTTCATCATCAACGGGACCGAGCGCGTCATCGTCAACCAGTTGCAGCGTTCCCCCGGCATCATCTTCGAGCACGACGGCGGCAAGACGCATACCAGCCGCAAGGTGCTCTACTCCTGCCGTGTCATCCCCATGCGCGGTTCGTGGCTCGACTTTGACTTCGACCACAAGGACATCCTCTACGTGCGCATCGACCGCCGCCGCAAGATGCCCGCCACGATCCTGCTCAAAGCCATGGGCATGAGCAAGACCGAAATCCTGGACTGCTTCTACAAGAAAGAAATCTACGAGCTTGAGGACGATGGCCGCGTCTCCTGGCACTTCAATCCCGAGCTGCACCGCAAGGAAGCCGCCTTTGCCGACATCGTCGACAAGGAAGGCAACGTGTTGGTGAAGGCCGGCAAGCCCATCACCAAGCGCGCGTGGCGCCAGATGGAAGCCGCCGGCGTCGAAAAGATCGAAGTGGCCCCCGAAACGCCCCTCGGCCTGTTCCTTGCCGAAGATCTGGTCGACAACACCACCGGTGAAATCCTCGCCGAAGCCGCCGACGAAATCACCGCCGGCCTCTTCGACGCGTGCCGCGAAGCCGGGATCACGACCATTTCCGCGCTGCACACCCGCGGTACCGATACCTCTTCCTCCATCCGCGACACCCTGGTGCAGGACAAGACGCCCACCATGGAAAAAGCGCAGGAAGAAATCTATCGCCGCCTGCGTCCGAGCTCCCCGCCGACCCCGGAAATCGCTGCGTCGTTCTTCGACAACCTGTTCCGCAACGGCGACTACTACGATCTGTCGCCCGTGGGCCGCTACAAGCTCAACCAGCGCCTGAACAAGACCGATCACGCCGATCTGCGCACCCTTGCCGACGACGACATCCTCGACGCCATCAAGGTGCTTGTCCAGTTGAAGGACAGCCACGGCCCCGCCGACGACATCGACCACCTCGGCAACCGTCGCGTGCGCCTCGTGGGCGAACTGGTGGAAAACCAGTACCGCATCGGCCTCGTGCGCATGGAACGCGCCATCAAGGAACGGATGAGCATTCAGGAAGTGGCGACGCTCATGCCCCACGACCTGATCAATCCGAAGCCCGTGGCCGCCGTGCTCAAGGAATTCTTCGGCACCTCGCAGCTGTCGCAGTTCATGGACCAGACCAACTCCCTCTCGGAAGTCACGCACAAGCGCCGTCTTTCCGCTCTGGGCCCCGGCGGTCTGACCCGCGAACGCGCCGGTTTCGAAGTCCGAGACGTCCATGTGTCGCACTATGGCCGTATCTGCCCCATCGAAACGCCTGAAGGCCCGAACATCGGTCTGATCGTTTCCCTGACGACCTACGCCAAGGTGAACGACTACGGCTTCATCGAGACGCCGTACCGCGTCATCCGCGACGGCTATATGACCGACGAGTTCGTGCACCTCGACGCTTCCCGCGAAATGGGCCACGTCATCGCGCAGGCCAACGCCGCCGCCGACGCCGACCGCCGTCTCGTGGACGACTACGTCACCGCCCGTGTGGGCGACGACGTGCTCATGGCCGCCCGTGAGGAAATCACCCTCATGGACATTTCGCCGAGCCAGATGGTGTCCATCTCCGCGGCGCTCATCCCGTTCCTCGAACACGACGACGCCAACCGCGCGCTCATGGGTTCGAACATGCAGCGCCAGGCCGTGCCCCTGCTCCGTTCCGAGCGCCCCCTTGTGGGCACCGGCATGGAAGTGGATGTGGCCCGCGACTCCGGCGCGTGCATCCTCGCGGAAAGCTCCGGCGTGGTCCACTATGCCGACGCCAACCGCATCATCGTGGCCTACGACGATCCCGCGCTGTACCCCAACATGGGCGGCGTGCGCGCCTACGATCTGCTGAAGTTCCACAAGTCCAACCAGAACTCCTGCTTCGGCCAGGTGCCTTCCTGCGTGCCCGGCCAGATCGTGAAGAAGGGCGACGTGCTCGCCGACGGCCCCGCCATCCATGATGGCGGCCTCGCGCTCGGCAAGAACATGCTCATCGCCTTCATGCCCTGGTGCGGTTACAACTACGAAGACTCCGTGCTCATCTCCGAACGCGTGGTGAAGGAAGACATCTACACCTCCGTCCACATCGAAGAGTTCGAAGTCGTGGCCCGTGACACCAAGCTCGGACCGGAAGAAATCACCCGCGATATTCCCAACGTGGGCGAAGAAATGCTGCGCAACCTCGACGAGAGCGGCATCATCCGCATCGGCGCGCCCGTGAAGCCCGAGGACATCCTCGTCGGCAAGATCACGCCCAAGGGCGAAACGCAGCTCACCCCGGAAGAAAAGCTCCTGCGCGCCATCTTCGGCGACAAGGCCCGCGACGTAAAGAACACGTCCCTCAAGGTCCCGCCGGGAGTTGAAGGCACGGTCATCGATGTGAAGGTGTTCAACCGTCGCTCCGGCGAAAAGGACGAGCGCACCAGGAACATCGAGGACTACGAAATCAGCCGCCTCGACGCCAAGGAACAGGATCACATCCGCGCCATCACGCGCCGGATGCGTGAACGCCTGCTCCCCATCGTCGACGGCAAGCAGATCGCCACGACCCTGCTCGGCGACAAGAAGGGCGAAGTGCTGGCCGAAGCCGGTGCCGCCATGACCGAAGAGCTGCTCATGGCCCTGCCGGTCAAGAAGCTGGCCGATCTGTTCCAGAGCAAGGAAGTCAACGAAAACGTCGGCGAACTGCTTGTGCAGTACGATCACCAGATCGAGTACATCAAGTCGATCTACGACTCCAAGCGCGAAAAGGTCACGGAAGGGGACGATCTGCCCCCCGGCGTGATCAAGATGGTCAAGGTTCACATCGCCATCAAGCGTAAGCTGTCCGTGGGCGACAAGATGGCCGGCCGTCACGGGAACAAGGGTGTCGTCTCCCGCATTCTGCCGGAAGAGGACATGCCCTTCTTCGCCGACGGCCGCCCCGTGGACATCGTGCTGAACCCCCTCGGCGTGCCTTCCCGTATGAACATCGGCCAGATCATGGAAGTGCACCTCGGCTGGGCCGCCCGCGAACTGGGCCGCCAGCTCGCGGAAATGGTCGACAAGGGCACCGCCCTCCAGTCCGTGCGCGACGAAGTGAAGGACATCTTCGCTTCGCCGGAAATCTCCGCCGAAGTGGATGCGATGGACGACGAGGAATTCCGTAAGTCCGTCCTGAAGCTGCGCAACGGCATCATCACGTACACCCCGGTGTTCGACGGTGCCGAAGAATCGGAAATCTGGAACTGGCTGTCCCGCGCCGGCCTCGACGACGACGGCAAGTCCGTCCTCTATGACGGGCGTACGGGTGAGAAGCTGGAGAACCGCGTGACCACCGGCGTCATGTACTATCTCAAGCTGCACCACCTCGTTGACGAAAAGATCCACGCCCGCTCCACCGGCCCCTACTCCCTCGTCACCCAGCAGCCGCTGGGCGGTAAGGCGCAGTTCGGCGGCCAGCGTCTCGGGGAAATGGAAGTGTGGGCCCTCGAAGCCTACGGCGCTTCCTACCTGTTGCAGGAATTCCTCACCGTCAAGTCGGACGACGTGACGGGACGCGTGAAGATGTACGAGAAGATCGTCAAGGGCGACAACTTCCTCGAAGCCGGGCTCCCCGAGTCCTTCAACGTTCTGGTCAAGGAACTCATGTCCCTCGGCCTCAACGTCACCCTCCATCAGGAGGAAGGCAAGAAGAGGCCCAAGCGCGTCGGCTTCGCCGAAGAGGAACACCAGCAGTACCTGCAACAGCAGCAGGACATGGCTGACGAATAGATACCATCGCGGGGAAGGGAGAGCCCTTTCATTAGGAAAGCCTTTCCTTTCCCCGCACCCCTCCCCTTTCTCTCCTGAATTTTTTGTGCCGGGCCAGCCCCCGGAACGGAAGAAGGAAGAAAGCGGAGGCCCTCCCAGTTAAGAGACCCTTCATTACGTCCAACCCTCAAGACAGCGGTTTTGAGGGGATGGGGGTAGGGTTCGGAGACGGAGGTCCTTTACGGGCCGTTGCCTCTCCGGCGCCTGACCCGCAAAAGGGAGTACATATATATGAGTCTTGACGATCTCTTCTCGGTTCGCAGCTCGGCCAACGCCAATGCGAGCCAAATCCGCAATCTGAAGGCGATTCAGATTTCCATCGCCTCGCCGGAGAACATCCGCGAATGGTCCTACGGCGAAGTCAAGAAGCCGGAGACCATCAACTACCGTACGTTCAAGCCCGAACGCGACGGCCTGTTCTGCGCGAAGATCTTCGGCCCGGTGAAGGACTACGAATGCAACTGCGGCAAGTACAAACGCATGAAGCACCGCGGCATCGTCTGCGAAAAGTGCGGCGTTGAAGTCATTGCCTCCAAGGTGCGCCGCGAACGCATGGGCCATATCGAACTGGCCGCGCCCGTCGCCCATATCTGGTTCCTCAAGACCCTGCCCTCCAAGATCGGCACCCTGCTCGACATGACCATGGCCGATCTGGAAAAGGTGCTCTATTTCGACTCGTACATCGTGCTCGATCCCGGCAGCACGAACCTCCAGAAGATGCAGGTCATCTCCGAGGACCAGTACCTCCAGATCATCGACCATTTCGGCGAGGACGCCCTTACCGTGGGCATGGGCGCGGAATCCATCCGCGGCCTGCTCGAAGAGCTGAACCTTGAGGAAATCAAGGTGCTCCTGCGCGAAGAATCGCAGACCACCAAGTCCCAGACCAAAAAGAAGAAGCTCACCAAGCGCCTCAAGGTCGTGGAAGCGTTCCTCGAATCCGGCAACCGCCCCGAATGGATGATCCTCGAAGTCATCCCGGTCATTCCGCCGGAACTGCGCCCTCTCGTTCCGCTCGACGGCGGCCGTTTCGCCACCTCCGACCTGAACGACCTGTACCGCCGCGTGATCAACCGTAACAACCGCTTGAAACGCCTGATGGAACTCGGGGCTCCCGACATCATCATCCGTAACGAAAAGCGTATGTTGCAGGAAGCCGTGGACGCGCTGTTCGACAACGGCCGCCGCGGACGCGCCATCGCCGGCACCAACGGACGCCCCCTGAAGTCCTTGTCCGACATGATCAAGGGCAAGCAGGGCCGCTTCCGTCAGAACCTGCTCGGCAAGCGCGTCGACTACTCCGGCCGTTCCGTCATCGTCGTGGGCCCGTACCTGAAACTCCATCAGTGCGGCCTGCCCAAGAAGATGGCGCTCGAGCTTTTCAAGCCCTTCATCTATTCCGAACTTGAGAAGAGAGGCCATGCCTCCACCATCAAGAGCGCGAAAAAGATGGTGGAGCGCGAAGAGCTGGTCGTATGGGATATCCTGGCCGACGTGGTCAAGGAATACCCGGTTCTGCTGAACCGCGCCCCTACGCTGCACCGCCTCGGCATCCAGGCCTTTGAGCCGCTGCTCGTCGAAGGCAAGGCCATCCAGCTGCACCCGCTCGTCTGCTCCGCCTACAACGCGGACTTCGACGGCGACCAGATGGCCGTACACATCCCGCTCTCCGTGGAAGCGCAGATCGAATGCCGCGTGCTCATGATGAGCACCAACAACATCCTGTCGCCCGCCAACGGAACGCCCGTCATCGTGCCTTCTCAGGACATGGTCCTCGGCCTGTATTACATGACCGTGGAACGTTCCTTCGAAAAGGGCGAAGGCATGGTCTTCTGCGCCCCGTGGGAAGTGGAAGCCGCCCTTGACGCCGATCAGGTCAGTATGCACGCCCGCATCAAGGTACGCATGGAAGACGGCAAGCTCGCCAACACCACGCCCGGCCGTATCCTCGTATGGCGCGGCCTGCCCGCCGGCATCAAGTTCGAGAACGTCAACAAAGAATTGACCAAAAAGAACATTGCCAAGCTGGTGGACAGCGCCTACCGCGACGCCGGGGTCAAGGCGTGCGTCATCCTCTGCGACCGCATCAAGGCCATCGGGTACGAATACGCGACCCGCTCCGGCATCAGTATCGGCGTGAAGGATATGCTGATCCCCGATTCCAAGAAGCGCATCATTGATGCCGCTTCCGCCGAAGTGGACAACATCGAAAGCCAGTACCGCGACGGTATCATCACCCGTACGGAAAAATACAATAAGGTCGTCGACGTTTGGACCAAGGCCACGCAGGACGTGTCCGCGGAAATGAACAAGGAAATCTCCACGGATATCCTGACCGACCCGAAGACCGGCAAGCAGGAGGCCAACCTCAGCTTCAACCCGATCTTCATGATGTCCAACTCGGGTGCCCGAGGCAACGCCGACCAGATGCGTCAGCTCGCCGGTATGCGCGGCCTGATGGCCAAGCCCTCCGGCGAAATCATCGAAACCCCGATCACCGCGAGTTTCCGTGAAGGCCTGACGGTGCTCCAGTACTTTACCTCCACGCACGGCGCTCGTAAGGGTCTCGCGGACACCGCCCTCAAGACGGCGAACTCCGGTTACCTGACCCGCCGTCTCGTGGACGTGGTGCAGGACGTCATCGTCTCCGAACACGACTGCGGCACCGTCGACGGCATCGAAATCCGCGCCATCAAGGACGGCGGCGAGGTCAAGCAGAAGCTGTCCGAGCGCGCGCTCGGCCGCGTGCTGCTCTATCCCGTGTATGATCCCGCAACGGGCGACCTGCTCTACCCCGAAAACACTTTGATCGACGAACCCGTCGCCAAGACGTTGGACGACAAGGGCATCAACTCCGTGATGATCCGCTCCGCGCTGACCTGCCAGTCCGAGCGCGGCATCTGCTCGCTGTGCTACGGACGCGACCTTGCCCGCCGCCACCTCGTCAATATAGGCGAGACGGTCGGCATCATCGCGGCGCAGTCCATCGGCGAACCCGGCACGCAGCTCACCATGCGTACCTTCCACATCGGCGGTACGGCGTCCAAGGAAATCGAACGTTCGAACTTCGAGGCGCAGCATGACGGCCGCGTGGTCCTCACCCGCGTGAAGGAAATCAGGAACCGCGAAGGTGTGGCTCAGGTGCTCGGCAAGAGCGGGCAGATCGCCATCATCGACGAACAGGGCCGCGAAGTGGAACGCTACACGCTCCCCAACGGCGCGCGCCTGCACGTTACGGATGGGCAGTCCGTCAGCAACGGCCAGCTCCTTGCCGAATGGGACCCGTTCAACGAACCCTTCGTCTCGGAAGTGGACGGCTTCATCAAGTTCACGGACCTCGTGGACGGCAAGACCTATCAGGAAAAGCTGGACGAAGCCACGCACCAGGCGTCCATGACCATCATCGAATACCGTACGACGAGCTTCCGCCCGTCCGTATCCGTCTGCGATGAAAACGGCGATCCCAAGCTGCGCGGCGCGGGCCAGCTCCCCGCGGTCTACAGCCTCCCCGTCGGCGCGATCATCATGGTCAAGGACGGCGAGCAGGTGCTCGCGGGCGACATCATCGCCCGTAAGCCTCGTGAAACCTCCAAGACCCGCGACATCGTGGGTGGTCTTCCGCGAGTCGCCGAGCTGTTCGAAGTCCGCAAGCCCAAGGATATGGCCGTGGTTTCCGAAATCGCGGGCACCGTTTCCTTCGCGGGCGAAGCCAAGGGCAAGCGCAAGCTCATCGTCACGCCGGAAGTGGGCGAATCCAAGGAATACCTGGTGCCCAAGGGCAAGCACATCACCGTGTCCGACGGCGACTTCGTCGAGTGCGGCGACCTGCTGACCGAAGGCAACCCCGAGCTGCACGACATCCTGCGCACCAAGGGCGAGAAGTACCTCGCCGCCTACCTGGTGGACGAAATCCAGGAAGTGTACCGCTTCCAGGGCGTGGGCATCGACGACAAGCACATCGAAGTCATCGTGCGCCAGATGCTCCGCAAGGTGACCGTCACCGAGCCGGGCGGAACGAGCTTCCTCGTGGGCGAACAGGTCGACAAGGCCGAGTTCAAGGCCGAAAACCAGAAGGCCATGTCCGAGGGACGTTCCCCCGCCACCGCCGAACCGCTGGTTCTCGGCATCACGCAGGCGTCCCTGACCACCTCGTCCTTCATCTCGGCGGCCTCCTTCCAGGAAACCACCAAGGTGCTCACCGAGGCGGCCCTCAAAGGCAAGATGGACTACCTGCGCGGCCTCAAGGAAAACGTCATCGTCGGCCGCCTTATCCCCGCCGGGACGGGCTACCGCGAATACGTGGATCAGGACATCACGGTCCCGGATCAGAAGGAACGCCCCGACCGCTTCCTTGACGAGCTCAGCGGCAATCCGATCATCGCCGATCTGGACTAACAAAACCAGAACATTTGGCCCCTCGGGGGGAACAATCTCTCCGAGAGGCCAAATGGCTCAAACAAAAATTCCGCAATCAGCACAGTCGATTACGGAATTTTTGTTTGCTCTGCCCGTAACGGATTTCTCTCTTTCCACTCGGGGAACTCCCCAAAGGAGAAAAGGGCCCGGCGGGAATGTATCTTCACGTTTCTGATAAGGCATTCAGCTTACAAAGCCCTTTCTCCCTTTCCTCACAACGGGGTACGGTTGAAGATCGCACACATCCCGGATGTAGCCCTTTTCAACTGCCTTCATAGCCTGTAAACTGGCGGAATGAACACACCCGGAACTTTTCAGATACACGCCACGGACGGCGCGGCCCGTACCGGCGTTCTCCAGACGGCCCACGGCCCGGTAAACACGCCCATCTTCATGCCCGTCGGCACGGTTGGCAGCGTGAAGGCCATCGCTCCCGACGATCTCAACGCCATAGGCGCGGAAATCATCCTCGGCAACACCTATCACCTGTACCTGCGGCCCGGCGACGAACTCGTGGCGCGGCGCGGCGGCCTGCACGGCTTCAACGCGTGGGACAAGCCCATCCTCACGGACAGCGGCGGCTTTCAGGTCTTCAGCCTTTCCACCCTGCGGACCATCAAGGAGGAAGGGGTCACCTTCCGTTCCCACCTCGACGGCTCGAAGCATCTGTTCACGCCGGAAAAAGTGGTGAGCATCCAGCGCAACCTGAATTCGGACATCATGATGGTGCTTGACGAGTGCGTGCCCGCCGGGGCGGATCACACCTACACCGCCCGCTCGCTGACCATGACCACCCGCTGGGCCAAGCGCTGCCGTGACGCCTATCCCAAGGGGACGGCGGGGAACCTGCTGTTCGGCATCGTGCAGGGCGGCATGTTCAAGGATCTGCGTTCGGAGTCGGCGCGCCAGCTTATCGATCTGGACTTCGAGGGCTATGCCATCGGCGGGCTTTCCGTAGGCGAGAGCAAGGACGTCATGATGGAGATGCTGTACCATACGGCTCCCATACTGCCTTCCGAAAAGCCCCGCTATCTCATGGGCGTGGGCACGCCGCTGGACATCATCAAAGGCATCGACGCGGGCGTGGACATGTTCGACTGCGTCCTGCCCACGCGCAACGCCCGCAACGGCACGCTGTACACCTCGCTCGGCAAGCTCAACATCAAGCGCCGCGAATTTGCCGAGGACGACGGCCCGCTCGATCCCGCCTGCAGCTGCTACACCTGCCGCACGTTCTCCCGCGCCTATTTGCGGCATTTGTACGTTTCGCAGGAACTGCTCTCCTTCCGGCTCAACTCCATCCACAACCTGACCTACTTCCTCGACACCGTCCGCGGGGCCCGCGCCGCCATCCGCGAAGGCCGCTGGGCCGAGTACAAGCGGCGGTATGAAGAGTTATATGATGTGTAGGGGGAGATAAGGCTTGAAGGGGGGAGGGGAAACATTTCTGGAGAAAGGTTTCCCCTCCCCCCTTCAAACTTCCCCCTCCTCTTCCAAAGACTTTTCCCCTTACCCAGTCCCTTATCCAGAGTGTTCCCGATGACAGAGAAACACGACTCGCCAAACGGTTTTCCTCCAGCGCATCAAAAGCGTTTGGAACAAGGCCGGGAAGCTGGCCCCCCCCTCTTCAAAAAGGATTCCCCCGCCTCGTCTTCCTCCTCGAAAAACACTTTGATTGTCGGTGTGGGGACGCTCATTTCGCGGCTTTTAGGGTTTGTACGCGATGCCGGCATTGCATGGCTGCTCGGCGGTTCGGGGGCGGCGGACGCGCTCACGGCGGCGCTGCGGATTCCGTATATGGCACGGCGGCTGTTCGGCGAAGGCACGCTGTCCCTCTCCCTGACCGCCGCCTGCACGCGGGAACGGCTGCGGGGCGGCTCCGGCTGCGGGCTTGCGCTGGCGGTAACGCGCAAGCTGGCCTTATGGACGGGGTTCTTGGCTTTGGCGTGCATGGCGGGAGCGGGAATCATCATGCGGGCTATCGCGCCGGGTTTGGAGGAGCGCCCGGAAGTGTTTGGAGAGGCCGTTACGCTGTTCCGTATCTGTGCTCCGTATATCTGGAGCGTCATGATGGCGGCGGGCTGCATGGCGGCCCTGCACAGCAGGCAGCGTTTCCTGCTGCCTTCGCTGACGCCGTCCCTGTTCAACCTTTACGTCATCGGCTTCGCGCTGCTGGCGGCCTTCAACCCGTCGCTGCAGCCGGGCGTGCTCGTCGCCTGCGGCGTCCTCTGCGGGGGAATCTTGCAATGGCTGGCTCAGATACCGGCAATCCGTATCCTCCAGCGCGAAGAGGGGAAAGGGGAAAAGCCCGCCGATGCACGGACAGTCTCGGAGGTCTTCCGCCGTCTCCCCGCAGGCATCGTTGGGGCCGCCATGCCTCAACTGGCCTTTCTCGGAGCCTCCGCTCTGGCTTCGCTTCTGCCCGAAGGCCATATGGCCTCCCTGTTTTACGCCGAACGGCTGCTGGAATTTCCTCTCGGCGTGCTCGGCGCCGCCGTGGGGATGGCCGCCGCGCCGCGCCTCGCGGAACTCGCTGCCTCCGAAGGGCTTTCCCGTTCTTCCCGTTCCTACGAAATCCCCTCGCTTTCCCAGCCCCAAAAGCCCGAACAGGCTGATCCCCCACCGCCTCTTTCCGCTTCCCGTACGGCCCGCAGCGACACCAAAGCGACACCCGGCGCCCGCTTGCAAAAGCCTTGGGAAGGTGAGGGGATGGAGTTTGAGGAGGGAGAGCCTTTTTTCAAAAGAGGGGAGCCCCCCCACGGTTCCCTCTCCCTTTCCCCAAGTTCCCTTCCAATCGCCCCTTCCCACGCCTTCTCGGATGAAATCCAGCGGGCGGCGCTGCTGTCGCTCGGCCTGAACCTGCCTGCGGCGGCGGGTCTGGCGGCGATATCTCTGCCGCTGGTCGCCGTTGTGCTTGGGCACGGGGCCTTTGATGCGGAAGCCGTTTCCGCCACGGCGCTTGCCCTGTGCGCCTACGCGCCCGGCCTGCCCGCCTATGCGCTTTCCCGGCCCCTGCTGGCGGCTTGCCACGCCTTGGAAAGCGGGCTCCCGCTCAAGGCCGCCGTCGTTGCTCTGGCCGTCGCCCTTGCCGGAGGTTACGCCTTCACCCTGCGTTTCGGGGCATGGGGGCCGCCGCTCGGCGTCTCCTTGGGGCTCTGGTGCAATGCGGCCCTGCTCTGGATCGGACTCTCCCGCAGGGTTTCCCTGCGGCTTCCGCTCCGCTCCCTCGCCGTACAGCTTGCTGGAACGGCCCTGACCTTCGGGAGCGCCTATGGCGTTGTCCTCTGGGCCGGGCACGCCTCGAACATCGCGCAGCTGGCCCTTGCCATACCAGCCGGGGCAGCCGTGTACGCCGCCTCCCTGCTCATCGGCGACCGGAATTCGTTCCGCCTCTTGAAAAAGCGATAGTCCACCTGGAGCATTTCCTCTTTACGTTGCCGTATTTCAAAGGCCATTGATGCCGGAAAAGACTGTAATGAGCCGATAGGCATGACCAGCATTGGAAAGGGGGGATGGACTCCGCGCTGGCCAATTGAGGGAAGGAATGCTTTTCCTCAAAAAAACTCCCCTTCCCCAATGCCTCTGCGCTCTTCCAAAGTTTACCCGATCTATCATTCCGAGCGGGCAACGCACCTCGCCCCGTGCGCTTTCCCACCTTTTCTAGGTACTTCACATTCTCACGCGCTCGTCCTATACAAAAAAAATGCAAAAGACATCTTTCTTCCCCCCGTTTATCCGCACCCTCAGCGTCCTTTTTATTGGCACGCTGTTGGCGCTTGTGCTGGCGCGAGGAGCCATGCTCGGCATCCTCTGGCCGGAAGTGGCCGGGAACCCCGCTTCCGACATCCTGAACGCCCTGTACATCGGTACGAAGTTCGATATTCGCATGGTCGTACTCGGGCTCATCCCCATTGCGCTCATCCTCGGCATCCCGCCTCTTGAGCGCCTTCTGGTCCGCAGCCGAGGCTTCCGTGGCTTGATCGACTTGCTGTACGCCGCGGTTTTCGCCGCGGCCACGCTCGTGTACATCATCGATTTCGGCTGGTTCTTCTACATGCACACCCGCGTGGACGCGAGCCTGTTCGAACTGCTCGGTGACCCGGACATCGCCGGGACGATGGTCTGGGAAAGTTACCCCGTCGTCTGGATCACGTTCGGGCTCATCGTGGTTACGGCGCTGTACGCCCTGTTCTTCGGCAAAACGCTGGCCAGGCACGAAGCCACGCCGCGCCTCGGATGGAAAGGCCGCACCGGATGGAGCGTCGCCACATTCGCGATCCTGTTCCTCCTCGGCTACGGACAGATCAGCTCCAACCTCTTCCCGCTGCGTTGGAGCAACGCCTTTTTCAGCGTGGACAAAAACATCTCCATCCTCGCCCTGAACCCCATCCAGAACCTTTTCGATACGGTCAACGCGGCGCAGGGAACCCGGCCGAACATCGAGGCCACCCGGGAAAGCTACCCCCGCGTCGCGGCATGGCTCCGCGTGCCCAACCCCGATCCGCAAAAGCTCAACTTCATGCGCACGGCGCACGGCATCCCGGCGGAACAACAGGAAAAGCCGCTGAATGTGGTGGTCATCATCATGGAATCCATGACATGGCCGCGCACGTCCTTCTCGCCCAACCTGACCGGCATTCCCGAGGACACCACGCCGAACCTGATGGCCCTCTCCAAGGATTCGCTGTACTACCCGCTGTTCTTCGCGCCGACGCGCACCACCGCCCGAGCCATCTTCACCACCATGACCGGCATCCCGGACGTGAACCGCTCCGGCGGCACCAGTTCCCGCAATCAGGCACTGGTGGATCAGGCGCTGATGATGAATGAATTCAAAGGGTACAGCAAATATTACATGATCGGCGGCAGCGCGAGCTGGGCCAACATCCGGGGCTTCCTCTCCCACAACATTGAGGGATTGCACCTGCTTGAGGAAGGCTCGTGGAAAGCCCCCAATACCGACGTGTGGGGCCTTTCCGATCTCGATCTGTTCCGCGAGGCGGCCGCCGCGCTCACGAAATCCCCGAAGCCGTTCGTGGCGGTCATCCAGACGGCGGGGTTCCACCGCCCCTACACCATCCCCGAAGACAACGCGGGATTCCAGATCAAACAGCCGTCCGAAGCCATCCTCAAAAACTACGGCTTCACCGGCGCGGACGAATACAACTCGCTCCGCTTCTCCGACCACTCGCTCGGCGAGTTCTTCAAAATCGCCCGGCAACAGCCCTGGTTTGACAACACCGTGTTCGCCATTTTCGGCGATCACGGCCTGAACGACACGTCCCTGAACATGTCCCCCGGCTATCTGGCCCGCCGCCTCCAGAGCAACCATACGCCCATGCTCATCTACGCGCCCGGCCTCGTCGCTGCGGGCAAACTGCAGCCCGGCGTCGACGACCGCCCGTGCGGCCAGCCGGACATCTTCCCCACGCTGGCGTCCCTCGCCGGAATCCCCTACCGCTACAACGCGATGGGGCGGAACCTCCTCGATCCGGACACCAAACGGGATGAAATGCAGTTCCTCGGCGGGGAAACCGAATCCACGGTGCGGCTTGTGGAAAACGGCTATTGCTACATCCGCGAAACCGACGAACACATGTACAAAATGGACGCCCCCGTACTGGAGGATCTGCTCAACACGGACCCCGAGCGCGCCGCCCACATGCGCCAGTACGCGCAGGACTTCTACAACGCTTCCAAGTACCTTTTGTATAACAACAAAAAGTTCGACTAATTCTGAAAGGCTCCTTTCTCCCCGAAGAGCATGGGGCTCCCGTAGCGGTTCCCCATAACCAACGAAGGCCGGTGTTAGCGCATCGGCCTTCGCTGGTTATGGCAGGGATTGCATTCCGCACGGGTACGGTTGCATTCCGTAATGTCCCCAGACCGAAACAGCCTCTGCCGCAATGTGGCGAGATCTTCTCCTTCATGCTGAACCATCTTTAATAACAAGAGAGTACGCGTCTTCCTTTTCCAGAAAGGGCAAATGGCACGTTCCATGCTTTTGCGAGTGCACAGCCTGCCGCCTCAGCCGAAAGGGCGCCGCAGCTGCGGACCTCGCGTCCTCCACGGAACATCAACAAAGGAAAACAAATGCCTCACCCTACGATACACGCCGTTTGCCTCGCGTCTTCCGGCAGGGCCCTGTCCGGAACCTGCTCCGGGCCCGCCGCCTTCGTGAACAACCGCAAGAAAACAAGTCCCCATGAGTCCATTCTGTCCGGCATAAAGTCACGGTTCGGGGCACTGGCCCGATACGTCGCGGCCCTGGACGAAAAAGCGGCCGCCAGATTATCCGCCGCGGATCATCCGCATCAGGCCGTCAAACGACTGGAGACGCTCCTTCCCCTGCCGGAAACGGGAACGCTGCTGCACTTCGAAGCGGGGGACGGCGGTTTTCTGGAAGCCTTTCACGCCGCACGGCCCGGCTGGGAACTTTCGGCCATCGAATCCGGCGACGCGTTCATGCGGTTGCTCAAAAAAGCGTTCCTGCGTTCCGCCTACAATGCGGACTACCGCGATGCCGACATCGTTTCCCGGTTCGACATCATCGCCGTTACCAAGCCTCTGGATGAAGTGGAGAAGCCTCTCAACGCCGTCCGCTGGCTGAGCCGCCGCCTCGCTGACAACGGCACGCTGTTCCTCTGGCAGCCCGCTCTCCGTATGGGCACGGGCTTGTCGCTCCACGGCCTCCCGATCCGCATCGCCAACCTTACGGCCCTTTGCAAGGCCGCCGGGCTATCCGTGGACACGATCACAACGGAAGGCGACGTCGTCTGCCTCTGTGCCCGGAATACGTCTCAACGCTAATACACGGGGAAACTTGTTAAAATGTGTGTCCCCAAAAACTATTGAAGAAAAGGCGGGGAGCCCTCCTCACAACGCGCCAAAAGAGCATAAGGACATCCCTCTACACGGGAAATCGCCTCCTTATGAGCCCAAGGCCCGAAAACCGGAGAGAAAAAAGGGGGAAAGCCCGGCAAAAGGGCTAGACCTCCAACTGTCTCACGGCTATACACAACAGACGGAGTGTTCTTTTCACCTTGTACCGAACGGAGTGTTCTTCAATGCAGTTGAACGGTGCCAGAATTCTCATCGAGTGTCTGATTCGCGAAGGCGTCAACATCATCTTCGGGTATCCCGGGGGGTCCGTACTGGACATCTATGATGAACTGCCCCAGTACGGCGAACAGCTACGCCACGTTCTGGTACGTCACGAGCAGGCCGCCGTTCACGCCGCCGACGGATACGCCCGCGCTACGGGCAAGGTCGGCGTCTGCATGGCCACATCCGGCCCCGGAGCCACCAACACGGTGACCGGCATCGCGACCGCGTATTGCGACTCCATCCCGATGGTGATTTTCACCGGGCAGGTACCCACCGGCCTCATCGGCAACGACGCGTTCCAGGAGGTGGACATTGCGGGCATCACACGCCCCTGCACCAAACACAACTATGTGGTGAAGGACGTGAAGGAGCTCGCCAAGGTCGTACGGCAGGCCTTCTATCTGGCCCGTTCCGGGCGTCCCGGCCCTGTGCTTGTGGACCTGCCCAAGAACGTGCTTCAAGGTTCGGCCGAATTCGTCTGGCCCGAAGACGTGAGCCTGCGCAGCTACAACCCGACCTACCGCCCCAATTACGCCCAGATCCGCAAGGTCGTGGACGCGCTCTACAATGCGGAGCGCCCCCTGTTGTTCGGCGGCGGCGGCGTGATCATGTCCAACGCCAGCGAAGAGTTCCGCAATCTCGCCAAGAATCTGAGCATCCCGGTGACCTGTTCCCTGATGGGCCTCGGCGCGTTCCCCTGCGATCACCCGCAGTGGCTCGGCATGCTCGGTATGCACGGGACCTATGCCGCCAACAAGGCCGTCAGCAACGCCGACCTCCTGATTGCCGTGGGCGTGCGCTTCGACGACCGCGTGACCGGACGCCTCTCCTCCTTTGCGCCCAAGGCCACCATCGTCCATATCGACATCGACCCCACGTCCATCCACAAGAACGTCAACGTGCGTATCCCCGTGGTGGGCGACTGCCGCAATTCGCTGGTCGCCATCCGCGAACACCTCGCCGCCCGCGAACCGCTCCCCTGGAAGGAACGCTTCGCCGCATGGCAGGGCCAGCTTGACGAATGGAGGCAGGAACAGCCCATTACCTGGACGCCGGGCGAAACGACGATCAAGCCGCAGGAAGTCATCAAGGCCGTGGACAAAATCACGGAAGGCAAGGCCATCCTGACCACGGAAGTGGGCCAGCACCAGATGTGGGCCGCGCAGCTCTACAACTTCACGGAACCGCGCACCCTGCTCACCTCGGGCGGCCTCGGGACCATGGGCTACGGCTTCCCCGCCGCCATCGGCGCGCAGTTCGCCTATCCCAACAAGCTCGTCATCGACGTGTCCGGCGACGGCTCGTTCCAGATGAACCTCCAGGAACTCATCACCGCCGTTAGCAACAAGCTGCCGGTCAAGGTACTGCTCCTGAACAACGGCTGTCTGGGCATGGTCCGCCAGCTCCAGGATCTTTTCTACGGAGGCCGCCTCAACGCCGTGGACATCCCGGATCAGCCGGACTTCGTGAAGCTTGCCGAAGCCTATGGGGCCGAAGGCTACCGCGTCGCCAAGCTGGAAGATCTTGAATCCACGCTCCGCACCGCGTTTGCCAGCCCGAACACGGCCATCATCGACGTTATCGTCGAGCGCGACGAAAACGTGTACCCCACTGTACCCTCCGGGGCTTCGCTGGACGAAATGCTGTTGTTGTAAAAATGTTGGGAGAGGGAACCCTTCCGCGAACGGGTTCCCTCCCTTCTCAAGACACACCACCTCTCCCTCCCCTCTTTTCAACCGTGGGGAGGCCGCTCGGAAGGCCGTTTCGAGAGTGCGAACGCCCATTGAAACGGCGGCTGTGCGGAAAAACTGTAAAACAAGACTGTTGGGCGCACGGAACCCGGAACGGCGCTTTTTGCCGCCGTCCGCTTTACTGCCTCCGTGCTTTACGATACGTTCAGACCCATCACCGTACCGAAAGGGGATTGTTATGACTACCGGACGTTTCCACGGAGCTTTCACCGCACTGGTGACGCCGTTCAAGAACGGCAAGATCGATGAGGAAGCTTACCGTGAATTCATCGAATGGCAGATCGAACAGGGCATCGACGGCCTCGTGCCCTGCGGCACCACCGGCGAATCCGCCACGATGACCCACGACGAGCATGAAGCCGCTATCCGCATCTGCGTCGAGCAGGTCAACAAACGCGTTCCCGTCATCGCCGGCGCGGGCTCCAACAACACCCGCGAAGCCATCCCTCTGACCCAGTTCGCCAAAAATGTCGGCGCGGACGCCGCCCTGCACATCACCCCCTATTACAACAAGCCCACGCAGGAAGGCCTGTATCAGCACTTCAAGACCATCTGCTCCGAAGTGTCCATGCCCGTCATCCTGTACAACGTGCCCGGCCGCACCGGCTGCAACATGCTGCCCCCCACCGTGGCCCGCATCGCCCGTGACGTGCCCGATGTCGTGGGCATCAAGGAAGCCACCGCGGATCTCATCCATGTATCCGACCTCGTGGAACAGTGCCCCGAAGGTTTCCAGATCCTCTCCGGCGACGACTTCACCGTGCTGCCCCACATCGCCGTGGGCGGCTGCGGCGTCATCTCCGTGACCGCGAACGTCGCTCCCAAGCTGATGGCCGACCTCTGCAAGGCCACCCTCGCCGGGGATATGGACGAAGCCAGACGCCTGCACTTCAAGCTCATGCCCATCAACCGGGCCATGTTCCTTGAAACCAACCCGATCCCGGTCAAGACCGCCGTGTGCATGATGCGCGGCCTTGATCTCGAGTTCCGTCTGCCTATGGTTCCGCTTATGCCGGACAACCTTGAAAAGCTGACCAAGATACTCAACGATTGCGACCTGCTTCATTAATGCAAGCGTACGTAAGCGCCACGGCCTCCTCGGAGTCCGTGGCGTTTTGCGTTTGAAAAACATACGCACAAGGAGACTTCATGGAATCGTCACTTGCCTTTGCGCCGGACTTCAGCAAATCTGGGGGCCTCATCGCCGCCGTCGCGCAGGATGCGGAAACCCTTGATGTTCTCATGCTGGCGTGGATGAACCCCGAAGCATGGGAAAAGACCCTCGAAACAGGCGAAGCCCATTATTACAGCCGTAGCCGCAAATGCCTGTGGCATAAAGGCGGCACATCGGGGCATGTGCAAAAGGTGAAGTCCATCCGACTTGATTGCGACGGCGACGCCGTCGTGCTGCTCATCGAACAGATCGGCGGGGCAGCCTGCCATGAAGGGTATAGAAGCTGCTTCTCGCGTGAACTCCGCGACGGTAAGGTATCCCGCTGTTCCGAACTCGTATTTGATCCCAAAGAGGTGTACAATGGCTAATCCCATTCTCAAGCTCGGCCTGCCCAAAGGCTCTCTGGAAGACCCGACCATCGATCTCTTCGACCGTGCCGGTTGGAAAGTGCGCAAGCATCCCCGCAACTACTTCCCCGACATCAACGATCCCGAGATCACGGCCCGCCTCTGCCGCGTGCAGGAAATTCCCCTCTACATTCAGGACGGCGTGCTTGATCTCGGTCTGACCGGCAAGGATTGGGTGAAGGAAACCAAGGCCGACGTGGTGGTGGTTTCCGACCTCATCTACTCCAAGGTTTCCAACAAGCCCGCCCGCTGGGTGCTCGCCGTTGCCGACGACTCCCCCTACCGGAAGCCCGAAGACCTCGCGGGCAAACGTATCGCCACCGAGCTTATGGGCGTGTGCACCGAATATTTCAAGGAACGCAACATCCCGGTCAACATCAACTATTCATGGGGCGCGACCGAAGCCAAGGTTGTGGAAGGCCTCGCCGACGCCATCGTGGAAGTGACGGAGACGGAGACCACCATCCGCGCCCATGATCTCCGCGTCATCGACGAAGTGCTGGTGACGAACACGGTGCTCATCGCCAACGCCGCCGCCATGCAGGACCCGGAAAAGCGCCGCAAGATCGAGCAGATCGATCTGCTCCTTCAGGGCGCACTGCGTGCCGAGTCGCTCGTCTGCCTCAAGATGAACGCCCCCGCCGCCAAGCTGGAAGCCGTCCTCGCCCTGCTGCCCTCCCTGAACTCCCCCACCGTTGCCCCGCTCCAGAACGGCGAATGGCTCTCTCTTGAAACCGTGGTCAGCACCGGCATCGTCCGCGACCTCATCCCCCAGCTCCGCGAAGCCGGAGCCGAAGGGATTCTGGAATACGCGCTGAACAAGGTCATCTAAGGGGAAATGCCTCCGGCGGGCAGGGCTCCGCCCTGCACCCGCTGGGGGGCGAGCCGCCCCCCAGACCCCGGCATAACGTCAGATGCAAAACGGTTCCGCATCCAGCTTGCGCTGGACACGGAACCGTTTTGCATCTGCCGCCCTGTCTCTATCGGGAGTTCCCCTCTCAAGAGATGGGATTCTTGATTTTCTGCAAATAATACAAAAGAAAAGCCAAGGGAACGCTACCGGGAAACTCTCAATAAGTCCCGATCTGCCGCATCACCGCAACCATCATCCGCCCCACTTACGAAAGTCTTTGAAGAGGAAGGGGGAGGTTTGGAGGGGGAAGGGGAAACTTTCTCCAGAAAGTTTCCCCTTCCCCCTCCAATCTTCATTTCCACCCCAGCTCTATCAATGATGGTACGGCAGCCCGCGCGTCAGGGACTCGGCGCGGTACAGCTGCTCAAAAAGCACCACGCGGGCAAGCTCATGCGTCATGGTGAGAGGCCCGAGCGCAATCAGATGGGCTGCCGCCTGCTTTACGGAATCATCAAGCCCAAAGGCCCCGCCGATGATGAAACAGGGGCGACGGCTGGCGTTCTCGGAAAGCCGCTCCAGAAAAGCCGAGAATTGCCGGGAGGTAAAGGCCTTCCCCCGTTCGTCAAGCACAACGGGAATGTCGGAGGCGGAAAGGGCGGATAGAATCCCCTTGCCTTCCAAAGCATTACGGTCAACAATAGGCAAGGAAGGATCACCGTCCTTTATGATGGACTCGGTGAACGCCCGCCAGCGGACGAGCCGCTCAACGTAATGCTCGGCGGCCGCCTTCCAGAAGGGCGTCTTCAAACGTCCCACGGCAACGATTCGCAATGGTTTTAAAGTCATGATGCCCTGTTGTTGCGGGGATAGAATGCATGTTGCGGGCTTCGGGCCCGTAGCCTCACAAGCTCTGAAAAGAGAGCCTTCACCTAACATCGGCAGGTCCGGGAGGCAAGCATATGGCATCTTCACAGGCTAGCGGCGTCAACACGCCGCCCTACGTCGACTTAAAACGCGCGGTGGAGCTCATGCTTGATGGGCATCCCGTCATCTTCCCGACGGAAACCTTTTTCGCGCTCGGGAGCCGCGCCCTCGACGCCGACGCCACCGCGCGCGTTTACCGGGCCAAGCACCGCTCCACTGTCCGCCCTCTGCCCTTGATTCTGGGTGACTGGGAACAGCTTGATATGATCGCCAAAGTCCACGACGAGCTCATGCCTCTCCTGAAACGCTTCTGGCCCGGCCCGCTCTCGGTCATCTTCCCGGCACGCCTCCGCGTCCCGGACATCCTCACCGGAGGCACGGGCCGCGTGGCCGTGCGCCTGTCCTCTCACCCTATAGCACGCGCGCTTGCGCAGGCTGTGGGCGAACCCATCACCTCCAGCAGCGCGAACATCAGCGGCAACCCCGCCGTCGTCAGCGTCAAGCAGCTCGACGAAGAGCTGATCGCTTCGGTCATGGGCATCCTTGATGAGCCGCCCGTTCCCGCCGGGGGGCTGCCCTCCACGCTCGTCGAGCGCATGGAAGACGGCAGGCTCCGCCTCCTCAGGGCAGGCGCCGTCACCTCCGCGCAGATCGCTGAAGCCGGGTTTGAGGTTGTGGAAGAATAATGAGATTGGAGGGGGGAAGGGGAACCCTTCTGAAGAAGGGCTTCCCCTTCCCCCTCCAAACCTCCCCCTTTCCCCTCCCAAGACTTTCAACTTTATCGAATCCTACACGGCGGCTTTTCCGTTCGCGACAAATTCTTCTTAGGCTCTTCCTTTCTCAAAAAACAAAAACGGCCCGGAATTCTTTCCCGGGCCACTTCTTTTTTTCTTTTACTTTCCGCCGGGGGACGCCTGCCAAGGTTCAGCTTTCACGCCACCCTTCACGCCGTCTACCGTTACGAAAGTTTTAGG
>QWCN01001435.1_pt1 | contig 36670 bp, 34 predicted proteins | sample 1972711 | NCBI WGS metagenome assembly QWCN01 (sample SAMN09866707, study PRJNA288562) | Human gut metagenome isolate term1_stool, whole genome shotgun sequencing... | isolation source: gut | host: Homo sapiens | place: USA: California
CTACTCCAAGGCCACCACGGACTTCGAGTTCCTGTTCCCCTTCGGCTGGGGCGAGCTGTGGGGCGTGGCCGACCGTACCGACTACGACCTGACCCAGCATCAGACTGTGTCCGGCAAGGATCTGACCTACTTCGATCCCGAGACCAACGAGCGCTACATCCCCTACGTGGTGGAGCCCTCTCTGGGCGTGGAGCGCAGCGTGCTGGCCGTGCTGGTGGACGCCTATGACGAGGAGGTCGTGGACGAGGCCAAGAACGATGTCCGCGTGGTGCTGCACCTGCATCCGGCGCTGGCGCCCTACAAGGCCGCGATCCTGCCCCTCAGCAAGAAGCTCAGCGAGCCCGCCCGCAAGATCTACGAGGAGCTCAGCAAGGAGTGGATGATCGACTTCGACGAGACCGGCTCTATCGGCAAGCGCTACCGCCGCGAGGACGAGGTGGGCACCCCCTACTGCATCACCGTGGACTTTGACACCGTGGGCGACGCCGAACACGAGGGTGACAACTGCGTCACCGTCCGCGAGCGCGACTCCATGGAGCAGGTGCGCATCCCCATCAGCCAGCTGAAGGCCTATCTGGCGGAGAAGCTGGCGTATTGATGCTGGCATGAAATCTGACGATTTTGCTGCCAAAAAGGATAAGAAAAAGAGAGCCGCAAGGCTCTCTTTTTTTGCATGGTGAAAGGTGAAAATGGGGAATGTCGGTAGAACTTCGTAGGGGCGGCCCTTGCGGCCGCCCGGAATGGCGGTTTTATTATGCGGGCGGCCGCAAGGGCCGCCCTACGAAAAAGCATTGGAACCCGGTACGTAGGGCGTGGTGACCACACCCCGCCGTGTCATTGCGAGCCAGTGCTCACACTGGCGTGGCAATCCGTTTTATCAAGAAATGCGGTGGAAAGCAAGATAGATGCTACGGCAGCATAGCTGCCGAGATCGACACTAAAAACATGCCACCGGCATGTTTTTTTAACGTGTCGACATCGGTCACTGGCTCGGAATGACAGGGCGGACAGAGTCGTCCGCCCCTACGCACGAACACCGTACCCATCGCGTCGATCGCGGCTGGCCGATGTGGGCACCGGCCAGCGATAGATTATTAAACCCTGATACCGCAAAAAGACCGCCATCGGCGGTCTTTTTGCTTATCTCTTTTTCACTTCTTCACCTGTGCCAGATATTCCTCCAGACACAGATCATTGTCCATGATGTATCGGGCTGCTTCCACGCCCACATAGCGGTAATGCCACGGCTCGTAGATCACGCCGGTGATATCCTCCTTGCCCTCCGGGAAACGGAGGATGAAGCCATAATCGGCGCAGTGCTCCATCAGCCACGTGTAGGCCGCCGTGTTGGCGAAGGTCTGCTCCAGCGTATAGTCGCCGCTGCCGCCCACGTCCATGGCAAGGCCGCAGTTATGTTCGCTGAAGCCGGGCCGCTTGACGATGGTGCCGCCCACCTTCTGGGCCTCCAGATTGCTGTAGCCCTTGTCGGTGTACTGCTTCACCTTCCGCCAGTAGAGGGTGTTCTGCTCCTCCTTGGGACGGTAGGCGCTGACCACCGCCAGATCGTAGGCGCTGGCGTCCCGCAGCATCTGCTCCACAATGTCGGTGATGCGGCTGTCCATCTGCTTGCCGCCGGTGACGGTGGTGAAGCTGACGTCGCTGTCATAGCCGGAGGGCAGGGGGTTCCAGTCGTTCACCAGCAGCAGCTGCCAGTCCGGCTGTCCGCCGCCCTGATAGCTGTCCATCTGGACGTAGTGTCCCTTGGTGGAGTATTGCAGCAGCCCCGTGGCGTCGATATACGGCTCGTCGCTGGCGGTCTGGGCAGGGTCGTCGCCGGTGTTATCGGTGGTGCCGGCGGGATCGTCGGCGGTGTTGGGGTCGTCGGTATTGTCGGGCTCCTCCGGGGTCTGGGTGTTGTCGTCGGGAGTGTTGGTCTGGGTCTGCTGGGTGTCGTCATGCTGGGGGGGGATCGCGTCGTGCTTGGCCAGTCCCACCACCACCAGCACCACCGCGGCGATCAGCACCACAAGGGCGATGACCCACACGATGGGAGCGGGGCCCCGGCGGCCATGATAGGTTCTTCTTCCGTTTTCCATCAGTTCAGTCCTCCAAAAAAGCTGCGGATCTCCGCTTCTGTGCAGGCGGCGCTGCCCTGAGCAAAGCCGTCCCGTCCGCCGCCGCGTCCGTTCAGGGCGGCGTTCATGGTTTTGATGAGCTCCCGGATATCCGCGCCGGGGTGGATGACCGCGTACTTGTACGCGCCGTCCTGTCCCGCGAATACGGCGCAGCGTCCGCCGCACCGTGCCGCCGTCATGTCGCACAGCCGCCGCGCCGCGTCGGACTCCATAGGCGGCTGCACCAGCAGCACATTACCCGCGCCGTCATACCGCGCGGCCAGCGCCGCGAAACGCTCCGTTTCCAGGGCGTCGCACCGCTGCTTTACGGCGGAAAGCTCCTCCTTCAGCCGCGTCACGGCGGCGTGGGTGGCGTCGGGCTTCACCGACAGCTCGCGACCGATGGCGCTGTTCTGCTGCCAGCTCAGCGCCAGATAGTCCAGCGCCCGCTGTCCGAACAGCACCTCCAGCCGCACGCCGTCCCGGAACTTCTGCCAGCCGATGAACTTCGCCAGTCCCACCTGACCGCTGGTCTCTACGTGGGTGCCGCAGCAGGCGCACATGTCCGCGCCGGGGAACTCGGTGATGCGCACGGGACCCTCCAGCGCCTTTTTGCTGCGGTAGGGCAGGGCGGCCAGCTCCGCCGGCTCGGGATAGCGGATGACGATGGGGTGATTCTCCCAGATGTAGCGGTTGGCCCGGCGCTCGATCTCCAGCACGCCCTCCCAGGGAATGTCGGCGTTGTAGTCGATGGTGACGGTATCGGCTCCCATGTGGAAGCCGGTGTTGTCGCAGTGGTAGGTGCTGCACAGCATGCCGGAGACGATATGCTCGCCGGAGTGCTGCTGCATGTGGTCAAAGCGGCGCTGCCAGTCGATCTCGCCAGTGACGGTCTCGCCCACGGCCAACGGCTTGTCGCAGGTGTGATAGATCACGCCGTCCGCCTCATGAACGTCCAAAACATTAACGCCGCCCAGCGTGCCGTGGTCGGCGCTCTGTCCGCCGCCCTCGGGGTAGAAGGCGGTGCGGTCCAGCACCACCCGCCACGCCTTTTTGTCGGCGGCGCAGTCCAGCACCGTGGCGTCGAACCGGCGCAGGAACGCGTCCTGATAGTATAGCTTGATGGTTTCCATAGGCTTCTCCCTGTGTGGAAAATATTTCACCCTTTAGTATGCCGCAAAACCGGGAAAAAGGCAAGGGTTTTCTATAGGGGGGGGGAATGGCAACAGGGAATTTGCCCTTGGCCCCCTCTGAGAGGGGGCTGTCAGCCGGAAGGCTGACTGGGGGAGAGAATTTAAGTCTTTTATTCTCTCCCTCCGTCGGGGCGTTAAAAAAACATGCCGGTGGCATGTTTTTAGCCCCGATCTCGGCGGCTATGCCGCCGTAGCTGACACCTCCCTCACAGAGGGAGGCAAGGGAGTATCGGCCCCTACACAACCACCAGCCCGTCCGTCCCTACGAAACCCGAAAACAGGGCGGACTTGCGTCCGCCCTGCTGTTCTCTTTATTCCGCCGCAGTTACGCTGCCCTGAGGCGTGATCTTGAAGCTTTTGCTGTTTTCTCCCGCCGCGCCCTTGGAGAAGGTGACCGTCCAGCAGCCGTCGACCACGCTGTAGCGGCCATAGGCCGTGTCGTACTCGCCGTCGTACTGAGCCGCGGCGGCGTCGATGGCCGCCTGCTCCGTCATGGCATTACGGCCGAACTGGGCGGTACCCAGAATGGCCAGCACCTCGTCCCGCCCGGCTTCCCACGCCGCTTTATCCAGCACGCTGTCGGCGAACTGGCACACGTAATCGCCGGGGACGCTCTCGAAGTAAAGGTTCAGCCACAGGCCGTCGTCGCTCTCCTCCGTGTGCTGCCAGACCTTCTGGCCGCCAGAGAGGGTCAGCTCCTCACTGGTCACGCCGGTGCCGCAGATGCCGTAGCCATTGCGCCAGCACAGCAGCTCAAAGTCCAGCGCCTTATCGTCGGTTTTCCAGAAACGGATGCCCTCGGTGGTCGTGCCCGAGCGCTGCACCGCCTCCCACTGCCAGCCCTCCGGAATGGTCAGCGCCATGTCCACATAGCCGCTGGTGTAGGTTGCCGTCTCGCCGGTGACGGCGGGAGCGGGGTCGGGAGCGTCGATGCTGCCGGTGGGGTCGTTGTCCGGGGCTTTGGCGGAGCAGCCGCTCAGCGAGGTAACAGCCGCCAGCGCCAGAACACAGATCGCCGCCAGCACGATGAGGGAGAGGGAACGTTTCATGGAAAGCACCATCCTTTCTGTTTATAAGACGCTGGGAGTGGGCAAAATGTTCCCGTCGGCAGCGAAAAAAGCGCAGGGAAAAGATGGTTTTCCACAGGACACCCACAGGTTTTCCACAATGTTTTCCACATTTTGAAGCGATGGGATGCAGAATGGGGGTCAGGGGTGTTTCTTTTCAGAATACCTTCTTTTCTCTTTTTTCTTTTCTTTTATATAGCATCCGTTTGCATACACGGGCATTCCTCCTCTGTCTCCATGTCCTCCGTCATGTGGGCGGCCCAGCGTGCGCGGGCGGCGCGGCGGTTGGATTCCACCCGCTGCTGATAGCGTTCCCTGTCGGCGTCCATGCGGGAGGCCAGCAGCGGCCAGAAGCACGCCAGTGTGGCGCTGTGAAACTCCGGCACGACGCCGTTTTCTCCGTAGTCCAGAATGGCCAGCAGCAGTTCCTTCACCTCGTGGTCGGACAGTCTTTCCAGCACAGGCTTCATGTCGAAATACATCAGGATGCCGGAGCGTTTGATTTGTGTCATGAGCAGATCCTCCTTTGTTTTGGGCAGCGCCCTTTGTCCATGGAAGGCTCTTACCGGAACGTTGCCCCAAACAGGGCAACAAAAGAAAAAAACGTCCCCCAAAAAAGAGGAACATTTTTCGTGAGACGGCGGCGCAAACAAAAACAGACGTCCGTTGGACGTCTGTTGCATGTGGTTGTTAACCGATCTTATTCAGCTTCAGGGTCAGAGCGGACTTCTTGTGAGCCGCGTTGTTCTTGTGCATCAAACCCTTGGCAGCAGCCTTGTCGATGGCCTTGACCGCCACCTTGTAAGTGCCCTCGGCCTCGGTGCGATCGCCGTCAACGGCAGCAGCCTCGAACTTCTTGATAGCAGTCTTCAGTGCGGACTTTTCGGCTTTGTTGCGGGCATTGCGCGCCTCTGCCACCAGAACACGCTTCTTAGCAGACTTGATATTCGGCAAACCAAACACCTCCTCGGTTATGACATTAACGGAGACATAAAGTCCCACGCAGGATGATATTTTAGCATCTTTGCCCAGAAATTGCAAGAGTTTTTTTCAGATTTGTCTACTTTTTTCGCAAAAATCTTTTTTGAAAGGCAAAATTAACAATTATCCACAACATTTTGTGTTTTTGAAAGGAGCGTGACCACAAACATGAGGATCACCCGCACCGATCTGGCGCTGGAGGGCGTGGAGCAGCTGCGGCAGGGCGGCGATATTTCACGGCTGGACGGCGTTTGCGCGGCGGAATACACCCGGCATGGCTACGGCGTGACGGATGTGCGCGTCGCCACGAAGCAGGCGGCGGAGGCGGTAGGCAAGCCGGAGGGCCGGTACGTGACCATTGATCTGCGGCCCTATTTCCGCCGGGAGGAGGGGTTCTTTGCCCGTGCGGCGAGGTGTCTGGCCAGCGAGCTGCGGACGCTGCTGCCCGGCGTGGGGGAGGACTGGCCGGTGCTGGTGGCGGGCTTGGGCAACCGGGGCATGACCGCCGACGCGGTGGGGCCGCTGGCGCTGGAGAGCCTGCTGGTGACGCGGCACATGGTGCGGTCGCTGCCCCGGCAGTTCCGGGGATTCACGCCGGTTTCGGCGCTGGCGCCGGGGGTGCTGGCCGCCACAGGCATGGAGGCGCTGGAGCTTCTGCGGGGCGCGGTGCAGGCCACCGGGTGCGCCGCCGTCATCGCCGTCGACGCGCTGGCGGCCCGCAGCCGGGAGCGGCTGTGCGCCACGGTGCAGCTGGGGGACACGGGGCTGATCCCCGGCAGCGGCGTAGGCAACCACCGGAAGGCCATCGACAAAACCACGCTGGGGGTGCCGGTGGTGGCGGTGGGGGTGCCTACGGTGATCGCCGCCCACCTGCTGGGAGACGGCCAGCCGGAGGACGATCCGCTGTTCCTGACGCCCCGGGATATCGACGGCAAGGTGCGGGAGCTGGGCCGGGTGATCGGCTACGGGGTAACGCTGGCCTTGCAGGAGGGCCTGAGCGTAGAGGACGTAACGGGCTTGCTGGGGTAATGCGCCGCCAAAAAAAAGCCGCCCTTTGGGCGGCTTTTTTTGCTATATAATTATTCCTGCGTCTCGATGATACCGTAGCCGCCGTTGTTGCGGCGATAGACCACAGACACCGCGTCGTCTGCCACGTTGCGGAACACATAGAAGGAATGATCCAGTAGGTTCATCTGCAAGATAGCCTCGTCGATGGTCATGGGCTTGACGGTGAAGCGCTTGGTACGCACCACGTGGAACTCGTCCTCTTCCTCCACATGGAACTCCGGCAGCTCCGGCTCCATGACCTCAGGCCGCAGGTTCTTGGCCAGACGGGTCTTGTTCTTGCGGATGCGGCGCTCGATGAAACTGACGGTTCCGTCGATAGCGCCCCGCATGTCACCGTCGGGATCCTCGGCCTGGGCACGGAACAGGGTGCCGTTGGCGGCCCGGATGGTCAGCTCCACGGTGCAGCGGTTTTTCTTTTCCACGGCAAAGGTCACAAATGCGTCCGCTTCCTCCGCGAAGTACCGGTCGAGCTTACTGATCTTCTTCTCGGCGTACTCCTTAATGGAGTCGTTCAGCGCGATCTTCTTGCAGGCGAATGTGAACTTCATATTGGTTGCTCCTTTCTTGGGGTACGGAACATAGGGTCGGGGAGGGATTTCCCCTTATCCTTGTGGGCATTATAGCACATTGCCCTGCATTTGAAAAGAGCATCACAGTAAATTTATCTAAAGTTCACAAAAGTGAAACAAATTTTGGGCGTTTCGACGGACTTTACCGGAATGCGCGGAAAAGCGACAAAAGCTCCTATGGACAAGGCAGGGGTAAATGGTGTACCATAATACCCGGAAGCTTTCCAATATCCCACCCGCTTGAGCCGCGTTCTGGTGCAGAACGCGGCTCCTTTTTATATTTTTTTGATAGGAGAATTTCGCGCTCCGGCGCGAGTTACTTTTGCCCAATCACGCTGTGTAAACACAGCGGCTGCTACGGCGGCATAGCCGCCGAGAGCGGAGACTAAAAATATGCCACTGGCATATTTTCTTAACGTCCCGACGGCAAAAGTAACCAAAAACGCCACTTAAACCTGCGGTTTAAGAATCCGCGCACGTTATACCGTGTACAAATTTGACGCTTTATGCCACGCGTTCACGGAACACGGTTGTTATTGTTTTGTATGACGCATTGATTTCCTTTTTGCGCCGCTGCCGCTCCCAATCTCAACGGTAGACACTGAAGCGTTGTTCGGCGTTGGCATCAGCGGCAGCGACGCTGGTGCAGAGACAATCCTTTTATCGAAACGAAAAAGAAAATCCCCTGTGATCGTGTGGTAAAAGCCCGCAAACCCGCACAATACCATAGCGCGCCCGGAGGTGAAGGAACCGGAGGTTCCTTCCGGTGCTTTTGCCTACTTTTGTCACTGTTGGGAGCGATCCGAGCGCTGCCAGTGGCAGATGAAGCGAGGTGAGCGAGTGGCTGCGGTCAAAATTTTGGCGGCTTAAAATGCCGCAGCAAAATTTTGGGCACCGCAACAGTTCAAAAGTAGGTCGCGCCGGGGCGCGAAAAACTCAAGGGCGGGCCACACGGGGCCCGCCCTACGAACCTATTGCAGTTGCTTTGTTACCTCTTGATTCAGCTTCACCGCGCCGTAGAGATTCTTGGCGCTGCATCCGGCCCGGCCGCCGCCTGCACAGGCGCAGGCACAGGCACATGCGCAGCTGCTGGCGCAGGCACAGTGTCCGCCGCCGCCACCGAAACCGCCGCCGCCAAAGCCGCCGCCCCGGCTTCCGCCGCCAAAGCCGCCACCGCCGCTGCGGGGCGGGCGGGGCTGCGTCTTGGTGCCCACGCTGCCGGGTCGGGGCTTGCCGTCAGGCCCGGCAGGGTACCAGAGATGGTTGACGAACACATACCGGGTACCGAAGCCGCCCCGATAGCCGTCGTTTCTGCCAGCCATGAGGATCACCAGAAAGACGATCAGCACGATGAAAGCCAGCAGCACAAGGATACCGTCGCCGCTGTCATCATAGTAGCCGTAACCGTCATCGTAATCATCGTAATCGTCGTAATAGCCGCCGTTATAGTCGGCGGGTACATTGTCGGCGCTGTAGGCCTGATCCAGCACGGTAGGCCAGCTGTCGTACCGGACGTTGATGGTCATGGTCTTGCCGTAGTCCACGCCGTAGGCCGTCAGGATAACGCCGTCGTGCTGCTCCTCCGTTCCCAGCGGATTGGCGGTGGCGCTGTAATCGCCCTCGACCCCCGCCGGGTCGTTCCAGGTCAGGGTCATCACGCCGATCTGCGCCTCGTCGAACCAACCTGGGGTGTAGTCGTAGGACACCGCATCGCCATCCAGCGTGTACATGAACTCCTGCACCCACGAGAAGGCGAAGGTAAACGTCTCGTCCGCGTTGTAGGCCCGGTCAAAATACACGTACATGTAGCTGTTGTCGTATGTCAGCCGCTCAATGTTGTCCGTCAGGGCCGTCTCCTCCCGGAGAGAGCCGTTGGGAATGCCGATCTTCAGCTCCTGCCCGTAGGGCAGCTTCTCCAGCGGCGTCCAGTCCATGGACACGGTGATGCTCAAGCTGCCGTCGTCGGTGTCGGGGGTGACGGTAATATCATAGCGGTCGATGTAGTCGTAATCCGCCCACGCGGTCACGGCCAGCGCCAGCGTCACAGCCAGCGCCGCCAGCAGAGTCAACAGCTTTTTCATTCCGCCGCCTCCTTTCCCTTCAGCTGGCAGATGTGCTCCAGCTTGGCGCTCTCCGCCCGGATGGCGGCGCAGCGGGGACTGTTCCAGATATCCGCCCAGTCGTCATGGAGCAGGTCGCCCAGCGGCTCGTCCGACAGCCAGCTCTGACAGGGCACCACCTTGCCGTCCGGTGTCACCGCCATGTTGGAAAGACACGCGCCGCAGCTGGGGATCAGATTCAGGCCGAGAGAGCGCAGCGTCTCCTCGTCCAGCCAGCCGGGGGAGGTGAAGTCCAGCTCCATGCCCAGCTCTTCTGCCGTGTCTACCGCCTGACGGAGAATGTCCGTCAGCTGCTCCGGGGTCAGGGCGGTGGCCCGGCTCTCCTGTCCGCAGGCGCTGCCGGAAGGGATCAGCCCGGAGCAGGTGGCGTACCGCACCCCCAGACTGTGGGCGAATCGCAGTGTCTCGGCATAGTGGGTGTTCAGGGAGCAAAGCGGCGTGTTCACCGACACGATCAGTCCGGCCTCCACCGCGTGGCGGATGCCCTGCACCGTGTCGTTGAAGCCGTTGGTGCCCACCAGCTGGTTGTGGATGTTGCCCTCGGCGCTGTACAGCGTCACCTGCACGCTGTCAAGGCTGGCCTCGTACAGTCCCGCGCACAGCTCCGGCGTCAGCAAGCGGCCGTTGGTGTTCAGCCGGGTGACGAACCACGCCGCCGCCTGCACCAGCTCCGCCAGATCCTCCCGCAGGGTAGGCTCGCCGCCGGTAAAGGTCACTTGAGGGATATTTGCCTTGCGCAGAAGCGCCAGTGCGGTTTTCCACTGCTCGGTGGATAGCTCCGGTGTCTCCCCCATGGGCTGTCCCGCCGCGTAGCAGTGCAGGCACTTCTGATTGCAGTGCCACCCGCCATCCTTCTCCATGGCGCTGACCATCAGATCCATCCGGTGGGGCGCGGTCATCTCCGGCGCGTAGTCCGACAGCGAGAGAAGCCCCACCTCCGCCTCCGGCTCGCGTCCCTGAGCGATGGCGACCAGACTGGTCAGCATCAGGTGCAGGTCGGAGGCCAGCGTCTGCCGTTTGGTGCGGGGATAGGTGCGGTGAGTCTCCTCCACCGCCGCCGTCAGCAGGGCCTCCCACTGATCCTCCGCCAGATCCTGCCCCTCGTAGGCTTGCAGCTGATCCATCAGATTGGCCAGCATGATGGCCCAGCTGAGATTCAGCGGCACCAGCTGCGCGCCGTTGAGCAGCAGCAGAAAGGGCGCCGCCGGTGTCTCGTCCCGGGGCGGGATCATATGGATGCGTACCACGCCGGGGCCCTTGGGGTCCAGCGTGATGTGGCGCACACAGTCCAGGTGTGCCCGGCGGTAGCGCCGTTCGCGGAATGTCATATGTTTCATAGATTCCTCCTTGGAAGCGCAGCGCTCCCGTCCCCAGCATAGCACATACCGGCGGGAAAGACAAGGTGAAGAAAGGAGAAAGGATGCGCCGCCGCCTCACATCCTTATTTTGTGAAAGATTGCGTTTCTGTCATTCCGAGACAGTGACCGATGTCACTGTCGTGGGAATCCGTATCCTTTTATTATCAGGGGGAATACGGATTGCCACACCAGTGTGAGCACTGGTTCGCAATGACAATGTAGGGTCGGACGACCCTGTCCGCCCATGAACCCTGTCCGCCCATGAGATTCCCGGTAAAGAAAAAACCGCCCAAAGGCGGTTTTTTCATCACTTCTTATCCGGATTATAATAATCCGTCGGCTCCTCCAGTACGATGGGCAGGCCGTTTTGATACACCGGCAGCGTCTGGAACTTGAAGCGGCTGACGGCGTGCTTATGGTCAATGTCGGCCTTGATCTTCTCGTCCACCACGCCCCGGCGGATGTACTCGTTAACAGCGTGATAGGTAAAGCCCAGATTGTCCTCGTCGGTGAGGCCGGTCAGACCGTCGGACGGCGGCTTGATGAGGAACCGCTCCGGCAGGCCCAGCGCACGGCCCAGAGCGATGACCTCCTCGGTGGTGTACATGCCCAGCGGGGAGAAGGCGCCGGCGCTGTCACCGTAAATGGTGCAGTAGCCCACCCAGTCCTCGCTGAGATTGCTGGTGTTGATGACGATGCCTTGCTCCACCGTCTGTGCCACGGCGTACAGGGTGGCCATGCGGATGCGGCTGGGCAGGTTCACCAGCGTCTGACGGCTGGGGGTCAGCCCCACCCGCTCCATCTCCTTCACCACGCCCTGTACGGCGTCGTGGATGTTGATGGTCACGTGGGGGATATCCAGCACGTCCACCAGACCGTTGGAGTAGTCGATATCCGGCTGTACTCCGTCGGGCATCAGCACGCCCATGACGTTTTCCTTGCCGTAGGCCGCCACCGCCAGCGCCGCCACGGTGGAGCTGTCCTTTCCGCCGGAGATGCCGATGACGGCGGTCTTGCCGTGGCAGGCATTCATCTGCTGGTGCATCCATTCCAGCAGCCCGGCTAATTGAAGCTGTACATTGAATTCCATGGAGAAAGCCTCCTTTTTCAAATTTGGTCTATTGTAGCACAGTGGCGGTGAGAGCGCAAGTGGGAAAGAAGTACGGACTAAAGGCCGCCCGCTGCACGGTGAACGATGAGGTTTATTTCAGCCCCGCCAGATAATCCAGCGACACCCGGTAGTATTTCGCCAGCAGAATGGCAATGTTCAGCGGTATTTCCCGCTCGCCGGATTCATAGCGGGCATAGGTGGTTTTGTGCATGTGCAGGATCTCTGCCAGCTGCCGCTGACTCAGGTCGGCGTCTTCACGCAGATCGCGGATACGTTGATACATAGGCATTCCTCCTTGTTGACAGTGTACACCAAATGGTGTACAATTCTCCTATATAGACACCGAACGGTGTCCAAGGAGGTTATATGGAGGAAAAGACCTGTAAGAATTGCGCCTATTTCCGCCTGCATTACATCCGGTACGGGCGGGCGCGATATTCGCCGCTGCATTACGGTCATTGCGTAAAGCCGCGATTGAAGAAGCGTGAGGAGAATGAAAAGGCGTGCGCGTATTGGACAGAACGGAAAATGTAGGGGGCGATGGTACGATAGACAGTGTGTAGGGGCCGGCGTCCTCGACGGCCCGCACGATAGACGCATATGGTTCTTCGGCGTAATATTCAGCGGCAGCGGCGCGGGTGCAAAGACGATCCTTTTACGAAACGAAAGAGGAAATCTCACGCGAACGTGCGGAATGCAGTCACGATCTCATACAGAGCATAGCGCGCCGGGAGGTGAAGGAACCGGAGGTTCCTTCCGGTGCTTTTGCCTACTTTTGTCACTGTTGACAAAAGTAGGTCGCGCCGGAGCGCGAAATATTCCCATATAAAAAGAAGGGCAAACGCCCTTCTTTTTATGAGTATAAAGTTACGAAACGCTGTCAGTCGTCCTTTTCCACCTCGCCGACGATGGCGATGTGCAGCTCGTCCAGCTGCTTCTGCTCCACGACGGAGGGAGCGCCCATCATGATATCCTGGGCGTTTTTGTTCATGGGGCGGCGACCATGCGCCGCCTGTGGCGGATGAAGCATGGAAGCCGCAAGGCAGCGCCCCGATTTGCACGGCCTGAACAGGTCTGCAAATCGGAACGGCGCAAACGAGGGCATTCCCCATATAAAAAGAAGGGCAAATGCCCTTCTTTTTATGAGTATGAAGTTACGAAACGCTCTCAGTCGTCCTTTTCCACCTCACCGACGATGGCGATGTGCAGCTCGTCCAGCTGCTTCTGCTCCACGACGGAGGGAGCGCCCATCATGATATCCTGGGCGTTTTTATTCATGGGGAACGGGATGATCTCGCGGATGGAGCTCTCGCCCGCCAGCAGCATCACCATGCGATCCACGCCCGGCGCGATACCGGCGTGGGGAGGTGCGCCGTAGCAGAAGGCGTTGTACATGGCGGGGAACTTCTTCTTCACGTCCTCCTCGCCCAGACGCACCAGCTCGAAGGCTTTGATCATGATCTCGGGGTCGTGGTTACGGACAGCGCCGGAGGAAAGCTCCACGCCGTTGCACACCAGATCGTACTGGTTGGCGTAAATGTCCAGGGGATCCATCTCGCCACGCTCGGCCTTCAGCAGCACCTCCATGCCGCCGTTGGGCATGGAGAACGGGTTGTGGCAGAACTCCAGCTCGCCGGACTCGTCGCCGATCTCGTACATGGGGAAGTCCACGATCCAGCAGAACTCGTAGCGCTCCTTGTCCATGTGACCCTCGCAGGCGGCGCCGAAGGTCTTGATCATCACGCCCACGGACTTGGTGGCGTACTGACCGGCAGCCACCACCACCAGCGTGTTGGGCTTCAGCTCCAGCACCTTGGCCAGCTCGTCCTTCTTGCCGGAGACAAACTTGGCGATGCCGCCGGCCAGCTCGCCGTTCTCGTCCACCTTGAACCAGTAGCCCTTGGAGCCGGACTGCACCTCGCAGTCGGTCAGCAGCTTTTCGATCTGCTTGCGGGTCAGGGTGCAGTTGGTGATGTCCACCATCTTCACGGTCTGGCCCTTCAGCGCCTCGAATTCGCTGTCGGCGAACAGGGAGGTGACGTTCTTGCAGGTCAGGTCGATGCGCAGGTCGGGCTTATCGGAGCCGTAGGTCTCCATGGCGTCGTTGTAGGCGATGCGGCGGAAGGGTGCGCTGGAGGCCACGTTGTAGGTGCCGAACTTGGCGAAGATGGGAGGCAGCACGTCCTCCAGCACGGCGAACACGTCATCCTGAGTGGCGAAGGCCATCTCCATATCCAGCTGATAGAACTCGCCGGGGGAGCGGTCGCCGCGGGCATCCTCGTCGCGGAAGCAGGGTGCGATCTGGAAGTAGCGGTCAAAGCCGGAGGTCATCAGCAGCTGCTTGAACTGCTGGGGCGCCTGAGGCAGCGCGTAGAACTTGCCGGGGTGCTTGCGGGCGGGCACCAGATAGTCGCGGGCGCCCTCGGGGGAACTGGCGGTCAGGATGGGGGTGGTGATCTCCAGGAAGCCGTGCTCGGTCATGGCGGCGCGGAGCGCAGCCACCACCTGACAGCGCAGGATGATATTCTGCTTCACGGCGGGGTTGCGCAGGTCAAGGAAGCGGTACTTGAGACGGGCGGTCTCATCGGCCTCGCGGCTGCGGTTGATCTCGAAGGGCAGGGAGTTGTAGCGGCAGCGGCCCAGCACCTCGATCTTGCTGGGAACCACCTCGATATCGCCGGTGGCCTGCTTGGGGTTCTTGCTGGCGCGTTCGCGAACGACACCCTCTACGGAGATGGTGGACTCCTTGTTGAGACCGTTGATGATGTTCATCATCTCCTCGTTCTCCACCACCACCTGGGTGGTGCCGTAGAAGTCGCGCAGCACCACAAAGGCGAAGTTCTGGCCCACGGCACGGACGTTTTCCATCCAGCCCACGATCTTTACCTGCTGGCCTACGTGTTCCAGGCGCAGCTCGTTGCAGGTATGTGTACGCATCTGCATCATACTGTTTTTCTCCTTTTATGATAATGGTTTGTATAATTGTGAATTGATATTACGCGGTGTTGTTGAAAATGGGGGGGGTAAAGCCTCCCCTGTGCAAGGGGAGGTGTCAACGCGAAGCGTTGACGGAGGGGTTGTCCGACAATGTAACAATCCCTCAGTCAGCCTTGCGGCTGACAGCCCCCTTTACACAAGGGGGCCTTTGGAGTGCTCGCGTTTACGGCGCGAAACACCTCTCACTCCACAATGACCTTACCCTTATTCCGCTCCGCCAGATCCTCCCGGATCATGACGATGGCGTCGGCGACCGGCAGCTTGGTCTGTGCGCCGGTGGTCATGTTCTTGCAGGACACCATGCCGGCGGCGATCTCATCCTCACCCAAAAACAGCACGTAGGGGACGGACAGCTTGTCGGCGTAGTTCATCTTGGCCTTGAACTTCTTGGGCTCGGTGTACAGCTGGGTGCGGATACCGGCGCGGCGCAGGGCCGTGGCGGCGTCGATGGCGGGGGACAGCTCCTCCGTCATGGGCAGCACCAGCACGTCACAGGGCGCGGTGGGCAGGTTGTCGTTCAGCATCTTCTGCTCGCCCAGCACGTAGAACAGCCGGGTCAAGCCGATGGAGATACCCACGCCGGGCAGCTGCTTGTCGGTGTAGTACTCCGCCAGATTGTCGTACCGGCCGCCGGAGCAGACGGAGCCGATCTCCGGGTGATCCAGCAGGGTGGTCTCGTACACCGTGCCGGTGTAGTAGTCGAGGCCCCGGGCGATGGTCAGGTCGACGGCGAAGTTTTCCTCCGGCACGCCGAAGGAGGAGAGGTACTTCACCACGGTTTTCAGCTGCGCCAGACCCTCGTCAAAGACCTCGTTCCGGCCTGCGTAGACCTCCAGCGCGGCGATGACCTGGGCGTTATCGCCGGTGATGGCGATGAACTTCAGAATCTCCGCCGCCTGCTCATCGGTCAGACCCACGTCGTCCATCAGGAGGGTGCGCACCTTCTCCGCGCCGATCTTGTCCAGCTTGTCCACGGTGCGCATAATGTCGCCGGAGCGCTCCGTCAGACCCTGCATGGCGTAGAAGCCGTTGAGGATGCGGCGGTTGTTGACACGGATCTGGAATCGCTTCAATCCCAGCTCGGTAAAGGTCTGGTAGATAATGGCGGGGATCTCCGCCTCGTTGGTGATATCCAGCTTGCCGTCGCCGATCACATCGATATCGGCCTGATAGAACTCCCGGAAGCGGCCACGCTGGGCACGCTCGCCGCGGTAGACCTTGCCGATCTGATAGCGGCGGAAGGGGAAGCTCAGCTCATTATAGTGCAGCGCCACGTACTTGGCCAGCGGCACCGTCAGGTCAAACCGCAGAGACAGGTCGGCGTCGCCCTTGGTGAAGCGGTAGATCTGCTTCTCGGTCTCGCCGCCGCCCTTGGCCAGCAGCACCTCGCTGGCCTCGATCAGCGGGGTATCCAGCGGGGTAAAGCCGTACAGGCTGTAGGTCTTGCGGAGAATGTCCATCATCCGCTCCATCTGCTGCTGGGGAGCCGGCAGCAGCTCCATAAACCCGGATAGCGTCCGGGGCTTCATCTTTTCCATCGGATATCTTCCTCTCTTTACTCTTCGCTGTCAGCGGACGCCGCTTCTTCGGCGGGCTCCGCCGGGGCGGGGGATCCTTCCTTGTCGTACATGTCCAGCGTGTCAATGAGACCGTGGATGTTGCTCTCGACGCTGAGGGCGTTGACCTTGTGGGCATCCTCGCTTTCGGCCAGCTCGTTGACCACGGCCTGCCAGATGCGGTCGGCCTCGTCGCCCTTGCGCTTGCCGATCTGATAGCCCAGCACCGTCAGCCCTGCCGCCACCACGGCGAACAGCAGTCCCAGCTTGGGCAGCAGGCAGATCAGTACGCTGCCGATGAACAGCCCGGTGAACGCGCCGATATCCCGGTACTGGACGCCCACCTTGCGGAACACAAACTTCTTGTCCCGCAGGCGCTTCATGTGGCCCAGTTCCAGAAGGCTGACCACCACCCGCAGCACGCACAGGCCGCACACGGGGATCATGTAGTTATAGAGGTTGTCGTACAACCAGTTCAAAGCGGTTTGTATCAATGTTTTCTCTCCTTGTTGTTTGTTGCTGTTAGGGAAAATACTGCGTGCGCTGTCATTCCGAGACAGTGACCGATGTCACTGTCGTGGGAATCCGTCCTTGACCCCCTCTGAGAGGGGGCTGTCAGCTACGGCGGCATAGCCGCCGAGATCGGGGCTAAAAACATGCCACCGGCATGTTTTCTTAACGCCCCGACTGGGGGAGAGAATAAAAGACTTAAATTCTCTCCCTCCGGCGCTTCGCGCCACCTCCCTCGCAGAGGGAGGCTTTTGGAGGTGTGCCTCGTCCCTCACGCCGTGAAGGGCTTGGTCTTGGGATTGACGATATCGCGCCAGTCCAGATCGCCCCGTGCCAGACCAAGGATCAGCATTTCGGCGGTGGCCACATTGCTGGCGAAGGGGATGTTGTTCTTGTCGCACAGCTTGGCGATATACAGAATGTCCTCGTGGGTGGTGCGCTTGTTGGGATCGTCGAAGCACAGCACCATGTCGATCTCGTTGTAAGCGATGCGGGCGGCGATCTGCTGGCCGCCGCCGTTTTCAAAGGTCAGAAAGCGGTGTACCTTCAGGCCGGTGGCCTCCTGCACCTGCTTGCCGGTGTTGGCGGTGGCGCACAGGGTGTGCTGCGCCAGAATGCCGCAGTAGGCGGTGCAGAACTGCACCATCAGCTCCTTGCGGTTGTCGTGAGCGATCAGGGCAATATTCATATAGCTTCAGCTCCTTTACTGAGTATGTATTTGCTCACCACCGGGCGCGCATCAGGGGAACCCGTGCGCCGGTGATGCGCCTGGCAATGTTTTCATAGGCCCGTTGGGCGTAGTAGTTCATATCCCGTAAGGGGATGCCCCGGTTCAGGGCCAGCGGAATGTCGCCGTCCTCCGGGATCACGCCCAGCAGGGGAAGGCCCGCCGTGTCCATGGCGTCGTCGATGGTGGAGTGGAGTGCCTTCAGCATTTTCTTCCGCACCCGGTTCACCACCAGATGCACCTGCCCGGCAGGGAAGCGCCGCAGCTCCATGACGGTGCGCTGAGCGTCCCGCAGCGCGGCGGGATCGGTGGTGGTGACGACGATCACGCTGTCGGCGATGGCGGTGGCTAACTGGAAGCCCTCGCCCAATCCCGCCGGCGCGTCGATCAGGCAGTAGTCGTACTGCTGGCGGATGGCCTGTCCCAGCGCCTGCATGGCGGTCTGGGAGAACCGCGCCCCCACAGGAGCCAGCGGCGCGGCCAGCAGCGACAGCTTGGGGTATTTCCGGTGCCGGACGGCGGCTTCCTCCAGGGTACATCGGCCCTCCAGCACGTCGGAGAAGTCCATGGCGGCGCTGTCGGATAGACCCAGCGCCAGATCCAGATTCCGCAGCGTAATGTCGCAGTCCAGCGCCAGCGTTTCGTAGCCCATGGCGGCCAGCGACAGTCCCACGCAGGCGGTGAAGGAGGTCTTGCCTGTGCCGCCCTTACCGGACGCCACAGCGATGATCTTGCCCATGGCGGTTCTCCTTTCTTGAGATTGGCGAAAAATCTCTGATTTTTCTGCCAAAGGGTATTTCGCGCTTCCGAGCGCGAGGTACTTTTGGCCGTTGTCCCAAAAGTACCCAAAAAGACAACTTAAACCTGCGGTTTAAGAATCCGCCCGCGCTATCTTGCGTTGCAAACTTGTGGCCTTTTGCCACGCGTTTGCGGGAAATATTTGATTTCGTTGCGTATGACGCATTGACTTTCCTTCTGCGTCGCTGCCGCTTACGTTCTCAACGGTAGAAGCAACAGCGTTGTTCGGCGTAGGCATCAGCGGCAGCGGCGTAGGAGTAGGTCGCGCCGGGGCGCGAAACGCTCCTCACTTCAACGGCGCTTTTTTCATTCTCGCCCAGCTTCTGGGAAACTGGGGCGGGGTGTCCTTCACCTTGCGGATGATCACCACACGGTGGGTCACGTCCGTGCCGGGGATGGTGTAATCCCGGATGGCCTCGATCTTACCGCCCAGCTGGCCGATGGCGCCCCGGGCGCTGTCGATCTCGGCGTCGCTGTCCACGGATTTCATGGCCAGGAAGCAGCCGCCCACCTTCACCAGCGGCAGCGCCAGCTCGCTCAGCAGCGGCAGCGCCGCCACAGCGCGGGAGGTGGCTATGTCATAGGCTTGCCGGTGTTCCCCGGCAAATTCCTCCGCCCGGGCGTGGACGCAGGTGACGCGGGAAAGCCCCATGTCATCACAGGTTTCCCGCAGCCAGTCCACCCGCTTGCCCAGACTGTCCAGCAGCGTTAGGTCGAAGTCCGGCTCCAGGATCCGCAGCACCATGCCGGGAAATCCCGCGCCGGTGCCCACGTCCACCACCGATTTGCCCCGGAAGTCCGCGATGGTCAGCAGCGCGGCGCAGTCCAGCAGGTGCAGGGTGGCCACGTCTTTCGCTTCCGTGATGGCCGTCAGGTTCATCACCTGATTTTTTTCCAATAGCCGTCGGGCGAAGTCCAGCAACTGCGGCGCGGCAGGGGAGGGGAGACCCAGCGCCGCCAGACCGTCACGCAGTGTGGCTTCCATCGCTGTTTTCCTTCAGCAGGTCGCGGATCTCCGTCAGCAGCTCCTCGGCGGTGGGAGCGGGCTCCTCTTCGGCGGGCTCCTCTTTCTTGCCGATGCTGCGCAGCTTGTTGATGGCCTTCACCACCATGAACAGCACCAGCGCGATGATCAGAAAGTCCAGCACCACGGCGATAAAGCTGCCATAGTTGACGGCGATCTCCGCCGCCGTCTCCGCGCCGGTCTCGTCCACCTCGGCGGCTTTCAGCACCCATTTCCACGCGCTGAAATCCACGCCGCCGGTGATGCGGGAGATGAGGGGCATGATCACGTCGTTTACCAGTGAGGTGGTGATCTTGCCGAAGGCAGCGCCGATGACAACGCCGATGGCCATGTCCACTACGTTGCCCTTCATGGCGAATTCCTTGAATTCGGCGATAAATTTCTTCATTTTCTTCGTCCTCCTGATAGCTAATTGTATAGACGAAATAAAATATTACAAATAGTTGTCAGTGCTTGGGGGCCAGAACGGCCTTGCCGCCCATGTAGGGCCGCAGTACCTCCGGCACCAGTACGCTGCCGTCGGCTTGCAAATTGTTTTCCAGGAAGGCGATCAGCATCCGGGGAGGCGCTACCACGGTGTTGTTCAGGGTGTGGCACAGCTGCATTTTGCCGTCCTTGTCCTTGTAGCGGATCTTCAGGCGGCGGGCCTGGGCGTCGCCCAGATTGGAGCAGGAGCACACCTCGAAGTACTTCTGCTGGCGGGGCGACCACGCCTCGATATCGCAGGACTTGCACTTCAGATCGGCCAGATCGCCGGAGCAGCACTCCAGCTGCCGCACGGGGATATCCAGACTGCGGAACAGCTCCACGCTGTAGCGCCACATCTTCTCGTACCACGCCTTGGAGTCCTCGGGCTTGCAGACCACGATCATCTCCTGCTTTTCAAACTGGTGGATGCGGTACACGCCCCGCTCCTCGATGCCGTGGGCGCCCTTCTCCTTGCGGAAGCAGGGGGAGTAGGAGGTCAGGGTCTGGGGCAGCTTGTCCTCGGGCAAAATCTGGTCGATGAACTTGCCGATCATGGAGTGCTCGCTGGTGCCGATCAGGTAGAGATCCTCGCCCTCGATCTTGTACATCATGGCGTCCATGTCGGTCTGGCTCATAACGCCCTCCACCACATTGCCGTGGATCATGAAGGGGGGGATACAGTAGGTGAAGCCCTTGCCGATCATGAAGTCACGGGCGTAGGCCAGCACCGCCTCATGCAGCCGGGCGATATCGCCCAGCAGATAGTAGAAGCCGCTGCCGGACACACGGCCTGCCGCGTCCAGATCAATGCCGTCAAACCGCTCCATAATGTCAGTGTGGTAGGGCACCTCGAAATCCGGGGTTTTTGGCTCGCCGAAGCGCTCCACCTCCACGTTGCAGCTGTCATCGGGGCCGATGGGTACGCTTTCGTCGATGATCTGGGGGATCACCAGCATGATCTTGTTAAGGGCGGCCTCGGCCTGCTCCTTCTGAGCCTCCAGCGTGGCCATACGGTCGGCGTCGGCCTTGACGGCGGCGTTGTTGGCGTCGATCTGGGCCTGAATGGCGGCCTTTTCCGTCTCGTCAGTGCACTTTTTCAGCTTGCCGAACAGCGGGCCGTTGGCCTTGGACAGCTTGTTGCGCTCGGCCTTCAGGGACTCGCCGTCGGCGATGGCCTGACGGCGCTGGGCGTCCAGCGCAATGGCCTCGTCCACCAGCGGCAGCTTGGCGTTCTGGAACTTCTTGCGGATGTTTTCCTTGACGATATCGGGATTTTCCCGGACAAATTTGATATCAAGCATGATGCTTACCTCATTATTGTAATAGTATGTCGCCTATCTGTCATTCCGAGACAGTGACCGACGTCACTGTCGTGGGAATCCGTGTTTCATGTTTTGTGGGGCAGGGGAGAGGGCATGTTTCACGTGAAACACTTACTTTTTCAACTGATGCAGCGCGTCCAGCAGGGCGTTCAGATCGTCCACGCCGTAATACTCCAGCTCAATGCGGCCCTTTTTCTTGCCAGCAACGATCTTGCAGGGACGGCCCAGCCGTTCGCCCAGCTCACGGGCGGCCTCGGCAGCGTAATCCACGGCGGTCACGTCCTTGGCGGGCGCGTCCTTCTTCTCCGCCGTCAGCTTTTTCACCAGCAGCTCAGTCTGGCGGACGGACAGATCGTCCTTGATGATAAGGGCGGCGGCGGTTTTTTGCAGCTCCTCCGTCAGCGGCACCAGCGCGCGGGCATGTCCGCCGGACAGCTTGCCCTCCTCCACCAGCGCCCGCACCTCTTTCGACAGGTTCAGCAGCCGCAATGCGTTGGCCACGGCGCTGCGGGACTTGCCCACCCGCTGGGAGGTTTCTTCCTGGGTCAGGCCGTACTGCTCCATCAGCGTGCGGTAGCCCTCGGCTTCCTCCATGGGGTTCAGATCCTCACGCTGGAGGTTTTCGATCATGGCCAGCTCCATGGCCTTGCGGTCGTCGGCCTCGATGACCACGGCGGGCACCTGCGTCAGACCCGCCATTCGTGCGGCGCGCCAGCGGCGCTCACCGGCGATGATCTGATAGTAGCCGGATTGCAGCTTCCGCACCGTCAGCGGCTGGATGATGCCGTGCTGCCGGATGGAGTCCGCCAGATCAGCCAGCGCGTCGGGGTCAAACTGCTTCCGGGGCTGGGCGGCGCAGCTCTCCACCTGGGAAATAGGGAGGAAGAGGCTGCTCTTCACCTCCGGCTCGTTGGTAAAATCGTCGCCCAGCAGGGCGTCAAGACCCTTGCCGAGACCCTTCATTTTTGCCATATGTCCCGTTCTCCTTTCGTTCCGGAATGCCGCCCGTCAGGCGTTTTTCTTCAAAAATTCATCGGCCAGCGCGGCGTAGGCCTCTGTGCCCCGGCAGGTGCGGTCGTAGCCGCAGATGGGCTTGCCGTGGCTGGGCGCTTCGCTGAGGCGAACATTGCGGGGGATCACCGTGGCGTAGACCTTGCCGGGGAAGAAGCGCTTGATCTCCTGCGCCACCTGGATGCTGAGATTGGTGCGGCCGTCAAACATGGTCAGCAGTACGCCCTCGATCTGTAAGTCGGGGTTCATGCCCCGGCGCACCAGCCGCACCGTGTTCATCAGGTCGCTGAGTCCCTCCAGCGCGAAGTACTCGCCCTGCACCGGCACCAGCAGGGAATTGGCGGCGCACAGCGCGTTCAGCGTCAGCAGCTCCAGCGAGGGTGGGCAGTCGATGAAGATGAAATCATATCGTTCCACCACCTGTCGCAGCGCCTGCTTCAGCAGGAACTGCCGCTCCGGCAGGGCGATCATCTCCACGCCGGCGCCGGCCAGTGCCTTGCTGCTGGGCAGCACGTCGCCGTAGGGGGTGGAAACGATGGCCTTTTCCGTCTCCACGCCGTTGATAATCACGTCATACACGCCGTTGGAAACGGTTTTGTCCACGCCCATACCGCTGGTGGCGTTGGCCTGGGGGTCAAAGTCGCACAGCAGCACCCGCTTGCCGGTCTGGGCCACGGCGGCGGCCAAATTCACACAGGTGGTGGTCTTGCCCACGCCGCCCTTCTGATTTACGATCGCAACGATTTTTGCCACGGTAGTTCTCCTCGTACTTTCGTCAGTTCTGTCTCTATAATAGAAATAGTATACCACAAAAGCAATAGGTTTCAATACTTTTTTCAACGGCGCGTGACAATTTTTGCAAAAATGGGACGCCAATGTTTCACGTGAAACAGGGGAGGACATGAAAAAGGAGGATGTTTCACGTGAAACATCCCCCATACAGAGTCGTTATACCAAAATCACGCCGTCGCAAGGCGGCAGCGTCAGTCGCAGCATGCCGTTCCGCACCCAGAACCGCTGCAAGGTCACAGCGTCCACAGCGAAGCCGTTGGGCCACGGCAGCGTCACGTCCCGCGGCGTGTCATCGGTGTTCAGCGCCGTATAGGTGCGTTCGCCACCAGCCTTACGGCAGAAGATCAGCAGTCCGCCCTCCGCCGTCAGATAGGTGAGGTCGCCGGATTGCAGGGATTCCCGCTCCTTTCGCAGCCTGCCCAGCGTCCGGTACAGCGTCAGCAGCCGCTGATCCTCCCGTCCCCAGGGGAAGCCCTGCCGGTTCATGGGATCCTCGAAGCCCTCCATGCCCGCCTCGTCCCCGTAGTAGAGGGTGGGGGAGCCGGGGAAGGTATACAGCAGCATGGCCGCCAGCGTCAGACGGCGGACGGCCAGCCGTCGGGCTTCCAGCGACAGGTGATAGGCGGCGCGAGCCTCCTTGCTGTCCGGAATCGTATCCGCGCCCAGCAGCGTCAGGATGCGGGGCGTGTCGTGGGTGCCCAGAATGTTCAGACCGCTGTAGAAGGCGGCAGGGGGGTAGTTCTCCCGCTGCTCCTCCATGGCGTCCCGGAAGGCCGCCGCGTTGCCGCCCCGGAGATAGTCCAGCGCCGCCGTCCGCAGGGGATAGTTCATCAGGCCGTGAGTCTCCCGGCCCAGCAGGTACTTGCGGCGGCGGGAGTAGGCGATCTTGTTGCTGCCGTCCTCCCACACCTCGCCCAGCAGAAAGCTGTCGGGCTTTTCCTGCTCCATGGCGGCGCGAATTTCCTCAATAAAGTTGTCCGGCAGCTCGTCGGCCACGTCCAGCCGCCAGCCGTCCGCGCCGCACCGCAGCCAGCGGCGGATCACGCTGTCCTGAGCCCGGATGATGAAGTCCCGATAGGCCGGGGCGTTCTCGTTGACGGCGGGCAGCGTGTCGATGCCCCACCAGGCGTCGTACTTGTCCGGCCAGTGCTGGAAACAGAACCAGTCGTACCACGGGGATTCCTTGCTCTGGTACGCGCCGGGGGTGTCGAAAAAGCCGCCCCGGTTGAAGTACCGGCTGTCGTCGCCGGTGTGGTTGAACACGCCGTCCAGCATCACGTGGATGCCACGCTTTTTCGCCTCGGCGCACAGCATCCGCAGGTCGCCCTCCGTGCCCAGCATGGGGTCGATCATGCGGTAGTCCGCCGTGTCGTACCGGTGGCTGCTGGCGGCGTAGAAAATGGGGTTCAGGTACAGGGTGGTGACGGACAGGCTTTGCAGGTAGTCCAGCTTCCGGCAGATGCCCCGCAGGCTGCCGCCGAAGAAATCGCTGTTCCAGCGACCCGTCAGGGGATCGGGCCCCAATCGGGGCGGGTCGTCCCAGTTGTCGTGTACCGTCCGCTGGCCCAGCAGTCCCTTGGGGTCGGGGATGGCGTCACGGCAGAAGCGGTCTGGAAAAATCTGGTATGTAACGCCCCGGCCGAACCACTCCGGCGTGGGGCGGCTTTCGTATACCGTCAGCTGCCAGGGCTGGCGGGAGGTCTGCTCTCCCAGACCGTTGCGGCCCAGATAGACGCAGCTGCCGTCAGGCCGGGTGAAGCGGAAGCTGTACCACACCAGCTCCGGCTTTTCCGGCACGGTGAACACACCGGAAAAGCCGCCCGGACAGGGGAGAAGAGCTGTTTCGCCGTGTGCGTCGGCAAATTCGCCGAAGGTCAGCAGCGCGCAGGCGCAGAACTCCGGCCCCGGCGTAACGGTGAAGTTCACCGCCGCGCCGCAGCACACCGCCCCAAAGGGGGATTTGTAGTTCTCGTCACGGGAATTGAAGATGGTCATAGAAAATCTCCCGGTTTGTAAGATGCGATTACCGTGTGTCATTCCCACGCCAGTGACCGACGTCACTGGCGTGGGAATCCGTACCTCTCATATAGAGAAAGAGACGGATTGCCGCGTCGGGCTTGCGCCCTCCTCGCAATGACATATAGAGGCAACTCTTACGGCCACTCGCACGATCATGCACAGAGCATCGGTAAACATTCGTAGGGGCCGACGACTCTGTCGGCCCTGTCGGAAATGGTGCGGTCATCGTTAAGGGCGGACAGGGTCGTCCGCCCCTACAGTGGGATACGGCAGCCGTGCGCAGAGCAAGCGAAAAATGCCCTCACTTCAGCATCGTATTTTCCCCCACCACGTCGCCGCCGTTGACGCGGTCGGCGAAATAGGCGTTGATGATCTCCACGGCGGTGGAAGCCAGCGCCGCACCGGCACCGCCCTTTTCGATGACGATGGCCACGGCGATCTCCGGATCCTCGTAGGGTGCGTAGGCCACGAACACGCCGTTGGCGATCTCGGTGCCCACCTGGGCCGAGCCGGTCTTGGCGCCCGCGGACACCACGCAGTTGGCGAAAGCGCCCGCCAGCGAGGTGGTGGTCAGCTCGTGCATGCCCTTGGTGACGGCGGCCACGGTGCTCTCCGACATTTCCACCGTATTCTGCGGCGGCTCGTCGTAGACGTACAGCAGCTGGCTGTTGTCGTACTTCTTCACGCTTTTCAGCAGGTGGGCCTGATAATGCTCGCCGCCGCCCACCAGCGTGGCGATGTAGTTGGCCAGCTGCAAGGGGGTGAACAGGTTATAGGACTGGCCGATGGCGGCGGTCAGGGTCTGGCCATCCGTCCACTCCAGATCGTGGGCCTCGGCGTACTCCGGCGAGGCCAGCGCACCCTTGCTGTCGCCGATCTCGATGCCGGTGGAGCGGCCCAGACCGAACTGCGTGGCGTAATCGTCAATGGTCTGGATGCCGGTCAGACGGCCCACCTCATAAAAGAAGTAGTTGCAGGACACGGCAATGGCGTCACTGACATTGACGCGGCCATGGGTATAGCCCAGCGGCCACACCCAACACCAGGGCTGGGGATACTCGTAGAAGGTGTACACGCCCTTGTCCTGAATGATGGAGGAGGGGGTGATGACGCCGGACTCCAGCGCCGCCACGGCGGTGTTCATCTTGAAGGTGGAGCCGGGCGCGTAGGTGCCGTTGACGGCGCGGTTGAACATGGGCAGCCGCTCGTCCTCCAGCAGCTCGTTGTAGCTCTGGGCGAAGGTGGACAGGTCAAAGGAGGGGTAGGAGGCCAGCGCCAGCACCTCGCCGGAGCCCACCTTCACCACAGCGGCAGCGCCGCCCCGCTGATCGCTGTCCTTGTCGATCATGCCCTCGATGGTGTTGGCCAGCGCGTCCTCGGTGGCGGTTTGCAGGTCAAGATCCAGCGTCAGCGCCACGGTGCCGCCGGGCTTCGGCTCCTTTACATAGAACTCGCCGGTGATCTTGCCCTTTTCATCGGTGGTTACCAGCCGGGTGCCGTTGTTGCCGTGGAGCCAGTCCTCAAAGGCACGCTCCACGCCGCTTTCACCCACCAAAGCGTCCATAGAGTAGCCCTTTGCCTGATATTCCGGCCAATCCTCCGCGTAAATGCGGGTGATGCGGCCCAGAATGTGGGCGGCGTAGGTGGTGTTGTACTGCCGGATGGAGGACTGTCCCGTGGTGACGCCGGCAAAATTGCCGTCGGTGATTTGGGAGATCAGCTCCGTGGACACATCCTCGGCAAAGACGTAGCTGTCCCGGCCCGTCAGCTCATAGCGGACGCCTGCGATCAGCCGGGCCTGCACGGCGGAATAGCTGCTGTCGATGTGGTACATCTCCCGCAGCGTGTCCATCAGCGCGGTGGAGGTAATGGTGGCTTCGATCTTGTTGTTTTTTAGAAAGCTCTGGAAGGCGTCATCCTTGCGGGACGCCAGATACAGATACGGTGCGTTCTGGGACAGGGGCAGCGTGTCCACCCACGCGGTCTCCGTCTGGCGGCACAACTCCACCAGCCGCCAGATGGCGGCGTTCAGCTCCTGCTCGTCGGAGAAGGACTTCTTGCTGAAGGTCAGCGTATAGGCCAGACGGTTGGACACCAGTACCTTGCCGTTGCGGTCGGTGATAATGCCGCGGCTGGCCTCCACCGACTGCCACGTGGCGTTGGAGGCGATGGAGCGGGCGCGGTTTTCGCTGCCGTTGAGGATCTGGGCGCTGTACAACGCGGCGATAAACAGCAGCATGATAAGGCCTAGCGCCACGGACAGCGCCGTCATGCGGTTGTGGGCGGGATGGGGATTCTTCATCATGGAAAGGAGACTCCTTTCAGGGAATAGGGGGGATCACCGGCGGTCGAACCGGCGGTGAACACGCGAAAACACCAGATGCACCAGCATGGCAAAGGGCAGCGACAGCAGGATCTCCCGGGCCGTCAGCCACATCGCCTCGCCCGGCGGCGTGCCGTGGGAGTAGGTAAAGGCCACGGCGTTGAACAGGTCGGTCAGCAGCAGCGCTCCGGCGGATACCGCCAGCGAGCATACCGCGCCCGGCATAATGAGCCGCCGGGCGGCCTGTCCCGCCAGCAGCGCCGAAAGCGTCAGCACCACGGCGTAGAAGCAGGGGAACGCGCCGGTAAACAGCGTGTCGCAGACCAGTCCCAGCACCAGCGCGTACACCGGCCCCTCCCGCTTGCCCTCGAAGGAGGCGGCGATAGCTGCCAGCGAGGGCAGGATAAAGGGGTGTACACCGGCGATGCGGAGATAGGGGAACACCAGCTGCTGCACCAGCAGGAACACCAGCGTCCACAGGGCGTAAAAGACCCATTTCAGGGTCGTCATTCGTCGCGTCATAGCCCTTACTCCACCACGTCGAATTCGGTGATGAGGAACACCTGAGTCAGCGCGCCGATGTCCGCCTTGGGGGACAGCACCGCGTACTGGGTCAGACCGCCGGTGTCGGTGCGCAGCTCTGTCACCGTGCCGATGGGCAGACCGGAGGGATAGTAGCCGCCCAGACCGGACGTGACCACCAGATCACCGGCGATCAGCTTGTCCGGCTCGTCCACATAGGTCAGCGCCAGCTGTCCCTCGCTCATCAGGCCCAGCTGTCCCTGGGCCACCGCCACCTGTTCCGTGCGGAACACGGTGGCGCCGATGGAGCTGGTGGTGTCCAGAATGGTGGTCACGGCGCACCAGTTCAGCCCGGCGTCCGTCACCACGCCCACCAGATTGCCGTATTCGTCAATGGCGCAGTCGCCAATAGCCACTCCAGCGGAGGTGCCCCGCGTCAGGGTCAGGGTGCTGGCCCAGTTGCTGACGGAGCGCTCCGTGATGCGGGCGGACACGGTTTTCAGGTCGTGCCGCTGGCTTTGCAGCTCCAGCAGGTCACGAAGGCGCTGGTTTTCCTCGCTGTCCTTCTGGGCCTGACGCAACTGCCGCTCCAGATCGGACACCTGCGCCCGGAGATCGTCGTTCTCCTGCTGCAGGTCGGCCACCTTGTCAAAGTGGTCGCCGATGCCGCCGAACCAGCCCGCCACGGCGGAGCCTGCCGCCCGGAAGGGTGAGGCGATCACGCCGGCGGCGTTGCGCAAAAAGGGCGTGCCGGAGCTGACGGCGGAGATGATGCACAGCACGACCACCACCACCGCCACACCGGCCAGCAGCCATATTCCGTTTTTGGAAAGAAATCGTTTCATAAAAGCAGTTCCTTATATTAAATAGGAAGTGTCATTGCGGGATCAGCCCAAAGACTGGTCGCAGCGATCCTCCTTTTACTGCCTCTCTCTGTGAGGGAGGTGTCATGACCGCAGGTCATGACAGAGGGAGAGAATTCTCTCCCCCAGTCTCGCTTGCGCTCGACAGCCCCCTCTCAGAGGGGGCCAAGGACAGAAGTGTTACAGCAGCGTCACGCCGAACTCCGCCAGCATGCGGCTCAGCAGCAGCACCGGCAGACCCATTACGTTGAAGAAATCGCCGTCGATGCGCTCCACCAGCAGCGCCCCGAGACCCTGCACGCCGTAAGCGCCCGCCTTGTCCATGGGCTCGCCGCTGCGGATGTAGTGCTTCAGCTCCTCCGTGGCGGCTTCCCGGAACCACACCTGCGTGGACTGGGCGCGGGTCAGCAGCCGTTCGCCTTGCCGCACCGTCACGCCGGTGCATACCGTGTGGTGCCGCCCTTGCAGCGCCGACAGCATCCGCAGGGCGTCCGCCTCGTCGCGGGGCTTGCCCAGCCGCCTGCCGTCCAGAAACACCATGGTGTCGGCGGTGATGACGATATCCTCCGGCTCCGCCTGCACCGCGCCGGACTTCTGCCGGGAAATATGGCAGACCGTCTCCTCCGGGGTCAGGCCCTCCGGGCACACCTCGTCCACCTGGGGCACAGACACCACGAAGTCATGAATGCCCATCCGGCCCAGCAATTCCTGCCGCCGGGGAGAGCCGGAGGCCAATACGATCCTTGCCATATGCGTCACCTTCCCGTGGAGCCGAAGCCGCCGGCGCCCCGCTCCGTTTCGTCCAGCTCGTCCACAAATTCCAGCGTGGGCTGCACCACCGGCAGCACCATCAGCTGGGCGATGCGGTCGCCGTCGTGGATGACGTAGTCGGTGTCGGACTCGTTGTAAAGGGCCACCCGCAGCTCGCCGCGGTAGTCGCTGTCGATGACGCCCACGCCGTTGGCCATGGTGATGCCGTGCTTGGAGGCAAGGCCACTGCGGGCGCAGATCAGCGCCACATAGTCGGCGCTGGGCAGGGCGATGGCGATGCCGGTAGGCAGCACCTGCCGTGCCCCGGCCTTCAGGGTCACGTCCCCGTCAAGGCAGGCACACAGATCCATGGCGGCGCTGCCGGGGGTGGCGAAACGGGGCGCGGGGATGGCGTCGCCGATCTTGGGCGACAGGGCTTTTATTTGTAAGATCATGGTTTTTCTCCTGATGTTTGATTACGAGATGTAGAAAATGTATTGGATATTACAGGGGGGAGAGGATTTTGAAAGCCACAAGACCAAGGCCCCCTTGTGTAAAGGGGGCTGTCACCGAAGGTGACTGGGGGATTGTCAACGAAAGGGGACAACCCCTCCGTCAACGCTTTGCGTTGACACCTCCCCTTACACAGGGGAGGCTTTGAATGCGTTCCGTGCGGCGCGATGCCCACATTGCCCCGCCGTACAGCGATTCATCTTCTGCCGTTGCAACGCATGAGCGGCAGCGGCGCAAGAAGAAAGTCGATGCGTCACATGAAACGAAAGCAACAGAGTCCTGTGAACGTGCGGTAAAAGGTATAAGAGTTAAAGGGGGTATAGCGCGGGCGGATTCTTAAACCGCAGGTTTAAGTTGTCCTTTTGGGTACTTTTGGGACAACGGCCAAAAGTACCTCGTGGCCGCAGCCACGAAACACCCCTCACTCCACCCCACGGTAGAACAATCCCCGCGTAAACTCCTCTGGCATCCACTCGCCTTCGCCCAGATACCGCCGCAGGGCGGCGTCGCACTGTGCGGGGCTTTCGGTGGTGAACCGCAGCCGGGCGTAGGTCAGGCCGCAATTGCGCCACTCCAGCTTGTCCGCCAGAAACAGCGTGCGGCTGTTTTCAATCTCGCAGCGGCAGCCATACTGCCCCAGCAAAGGGAACCGGGCTCCCGTGCGGTCAGTGAGATAATTCTCCCCGTCGCACAGCCGCTTGTCGCCACGGCAGTTTCCGGCGTTGCCGGTCATGCAGTTCTCCGTCACCATCAGCGGTAGGCGGCCGTACACAATGCCCTCGCAGGGCAGATACTTCCGCAGCTCCCGCACCTGCTGGTGCCGCAGCTCGAAGGAAACGGTCACGCTGTCCAGTCCCTGCTGCCGCCAGAAGTCCACGGCGCGGGAGTTGAACACGTTCAATCCGAAGTCGCCCCGCTTTTCAAGGGGCAACCCCTCCACGATGGCCATATGTCCCGCGTTGCCGATGCTTACCGCCGACAGAGCGGGGGTGGTTTCCAGAATTTTCCTAAAAACTGCCTCGTCGCCGTCCCGCCACACACGGGGCAGCACCGCGCAGAGCTTCGCCCTGCCGCGATAGTCCGTCAGGCGGGGCAGCAATTCAATGGGCACGTAGACCAGTTCCACAGTCTCGGCCACGGCGTCCGTCAGCTGATCCAACCGGGCAATGGAGCAGGTCAGCTTGGGCGCGGCGGGGGAGAAGGTCTCCCGTTCCGGAAGCGCCGGGGTGGGCAGGCTTCGCCGTTCCGGAACGGCCGTCCGTGCCGCCGCCAGCGCGTCCAAAGCGTCGCGCCGCAGGCCGTTGATGGCCGACGCGCTCAGCATCAGGCCGTCGCCGATGGACACCTCCGCCGTCTCGCAGCGGAACACGGTGCCGCCGGTTTTTTGCAGCCGCTCCGCCGTGTCCTCCGCCGTCAGTGCCCGGTTGCGGGCAACTTCCGGCACAGGGCCGGTGACAGTGACGGCATGAGCGCCATCGCTGACCGTCAGCGCGGCGGGCTTGTCCGGGAAAATGGCGGCCTGCATGGTGATGGGGATCCGCTTGTGCTCCCCGCTTTCGTATAGCTTCCGGGCCTCGTTGAACAGCTCCTTCGGCTCCGGTGCATTCTCCGGACGGGTGCCGAACATGGCGGGGCCTTTTCGATGGCGATAGTAGCCGTCGGTGAAGCCGCTGCGGGAAAAGGCCTGCTCCAGCGCCTGGGATTCTGCCGCCGTGGGGCCGCGCTTTTCGTCGATAAGCCGCCGGTAGATGGACGTAATGACCGCCACGTACTCCGGCCGCTTCATGCGGCCCTCCAGCTTCAGGCAGGCCACCCCCATGTCGCCCAGCTCCTGTAAATAGGCCGACAGATTGGCGTCCTTCAGGCTCAGGGGGAACTGGTTTTTACAGGGGCCGTTGACGCCGTAGGGCAGGCGGCAGGGCTGGGCGCAGGCGCCCCGGTTGCCGCTGCGCTGGCCGATGAGGGCACTCATGGTGCACTGGCCGGAATAGCACATGCACAGCGCGCCGTGGACGAACACCTCGATCTCCGCGCCGCAGCTGCGGCACACGTTGGCAATGTCGTCGCGGCTCAGCTCACGGGCCAGCACCACCCGCTCCATGCCCAGGCGCTCCGCCCAGCGTGCGCCGCCGGAGGTGAACAGGCTCATCTGGGTGCTGGCATGGATGGGCAGGTCAGGCGTTACCGCCTGTGCCAGCGTCAACACGCCCCAATCCTGCACCAGCACCGCGTCCACGCCCATCTGGGAGGCCTTCCGCAGTACCTCGGCGGCTTGGGGCAGCTCCCGGTCGGTCAGCAGAGTGTTCAGCGTCAGGAACACCCGCACGCCCCGCAGATGGCAGTAGGCCACCGCGTCGGCGAACTCCTCGTCGGTGAAATTTTTGGCGTTGCGGCGGGCGTTGAAGGCTCCGAAGCCCATGTACACCGCGTCCGCCCCGGACTGCACCGCCGCCTCAAGGGCGGCGCGGGAGCCGGCAGGGGAGAGCAGCTCCATCATTTGTTGTTATTGCTCCGCTGCTGGGCCTTGAACAGCTGGCGCTTCAGGTCGCTGGCCTCGTTCTTGGCGGCGGTAGCCTCGTCCAGATAGGTTTTCAGCTGGCGGCGCAGATTCTCGCTGCCGTCCTGCTGCTTGTACAGCTCGTCCGCCAGATTGATGGCGGCCAGCACCGCCGCGTCATGGCGGCTGACGTGGGCGCTGTCCATCAGCTCGGTCATTTTCTGATCCACCAGCGCGCCCACCTTCTGCATATAGGCGGCGCTTTCATCGGCCACAAGGGTGTAATCCTGGCCGCAGATCGTCATCGTCACACGATTCGCCATGATAAAGTCCTCCTATGTTCATTCTTTCCGAAATTATTCATACTGATACAGAATCCATTATACCACAAATTCAAGGCGGTGGAAGAACTTTCTGTAAATTTCCGAAAATCTCGCCGCGACGCTTTACGAAAAGAGAGTTTTCGTGTAGAATAGGGGGGAATTATGATGATCCCCGGAACACTCTGGGGATTGATTGTAGGGGCGGACGACTCTGTCCGCCCCGATAAAGGTACAACTTTTTCGTTAGGGCGGACAGAGTCGTCCGCCCCTACAGAGTTCTACCGCACTCCCTTGTAGGACGGCATGACTACATGCCGCAGTGGCCCTTTTGGCAATGAAATCGCCAGATTTCATTGCCAGATAATCAGAAAGGAGGAGATCACCATGGCAGGCTATATCACCCACGGGCAGGAAAAGAGCGTGGTGCTCTCCGTCTCGCAGGTGGACGCGCTGGTTGCCGGCGGCAGCGGCGACGCGGCGCTGCTGTACCTGCTGCTCCAGCGGCTGGACGGCCCTGTCACCGCCGAAACGCTGGCGGCGCGGCTGAACTGGAGCCAGCTGCGGCTCAGCGCGGCGGAAACGGCCTTGCAGGACATGGGTTTCCTGCGGCGCAGTCAGCAGCCGCCTGCCCCGTCGGAGGAGCACCGGGTGTACTCCGGCGCGGAGCTGGCCGATCTGCTGGAGGCCGACAGTGGCTTCCGCATGCTGGTGTCCCAGACGGAGGAAAAGCTGGGCAAAAAGCTGAAAACCGCCGACTTGCAGATTTTGGCGGGACTGTATGACGATCTGGGTCTGCCGGTGGATGTGATTTATCTGCTGGTGTGCCACTGTGTGGAGCGGGCACAGCGCCGGTTTGGCGAGGGCCGCCGCCCCACCCTGCGGCAGATCGAGAAGGAGGGCGCCTACTGGGCGCGGCTGGGCCTGATGGATCAGGACAGCGCCGGGCGATATCTCAAGGACTACGCCCGCAAGCAGGAAAAGACCGCCGCCTACATGCAGGTACTGCAATTGCACGGCCGTCCGCCGGTGGAGAGCGAGCAGCGATACATTCTGGACTGGATCGACATGGGCTTTCCGCCGGAGACGGTGGCGCTGGCCTATGATAAGACGGTGTTTTATAAGAAGGAATTGAACTGGCGCTACCTGAACGGCATCCTGCGCCGCTGGCACCAGCAGGGCTGGCACACGGTGGAGCAGGTGGAGGAGGGCCAGCAGCGTGCCCCGAAAAAATCCGGCGCGAAGCCCGCCAAAACCGACTGGATGGACGAGTATATGTAGTGGTTGGGGAGTGTTTCGCGCCCCGGCGCGACCTACTTTTGCCAACAGTGGCAAAAGTAGGCAAAAGCACCGGAAAGAACCTCCGGTTCCTTCACTTCCGGGCGCGCTATCGTGCGTACAGATTTGTAACTGCCTGCCACACGTTCACGCAGAATTTCCTTTTTCGTTTCGTTAAAAGGATCGCTTTTGCTCCTGCGCCGCTGCCGCTGATGCCTACGCCGAACAACGCTTCTGTGGCTACTGTCGCACCGTATGAGCGGCAGCGGCGCAAGAAGAAAGTCGATGCGTCATACATAACGATATCTACCATGTACTGTGAACGCGTGGTATACGGTATCAAATTTGTAAAAGGGACAGCGTGCAGGAAGTCCAGAAACCTGGGTTTCTGGTTGTCTTTTTGGGTACTTTTGGGACAATGGCCAAAAGTGCCTCGTCCCCGCAGGGACGAAAACTCTTCAAAAAAAGGAGGTATCCCATGTCATACGACGGAAAGATCATGCGACAGGCGCTGGCCCGCTTCGAGGAGGACAAGCAGCGCCGCGCGGCGGAGTTCGCCCGGCGGCGAGACCGCCTGTACGAGACGGAGCCCCGCCTGAAGGAGATCGAGCAGCAGCTGCGCGCCACCATGCCCAAGCTGATCGCCTCGGCGCTGCGCCGGGGCGCCGATCCGCTGCCTGCCGTGCGGGTGTTGCAGGACGAAAATCTGGATTTGCAGCGCCAGCGGATGCAGCTGCTGACCGGGATGGGCTACCCCGCCGACTATCTGGAGGAGAAGCCCGCCTGTCCCCTGTGCGGCGACACGGGGTATCACGACGGGCAGGTGTGCCGCTGCCTGCGGGAGTACTATAAGCGCGCCCAGCTGTCGGAGCTGTCCCGGATGCTGGATCTGGGCAACCAGAGCTTCGAGACCTTCTCCTTCGACTGGTACAGCGACGAGCGGGGCGAACGGAAGCGCTCTCCCCGTGAGAATATGGAGCGGGTCTTTGATATCTGTCAGGACTACGCCCGCCACTTCTCGCTGGCGGCGGACAACCTGCTGCTGACGGGCCAGTCTGGTCTGGGCAAGACCTTCCTCTCCGCCAGCATTGCGCGGGTGGTCAGCGACCGGGGCTTCAGCGTGGTGTACGACACGGCGGAGCACATCTTCTCCCAGATGGAGGAGGAGAAGTTCCGCCCCGATGATTCCTCCGCCGCCTGCGAGAATGTGCAGCGGTATCAGAACTGCGATTTGCTGATCGTGGACGATCTGGGCACGGAGATGGTCACCAGCTTCGTTCAGAGCGCCCTGTACCAGCTGATCAACGGGCGGCTGCTGGCGGGAAAGAAAACTGTCATCAATACCAATCTGGCCCCGCGTCAGCTGGGCGAGCGCTATTCGCCCCAGGTGCAGTCTCGTCTGGAGGGCGAGTACCGGGTGCTGCCGTTTTTCGGCGAGGATATCCGCAAGCTCCGCCGCAGACAGCAGATGTGAAGCGGCGCGGTAGAATTCCGTAGGGGCCGATGTGGGCATCGGCCCCTACAAAATGGAGGGTTTCTTTTTTGCGGTGGGGTGAGGGCACCCCGCCCTACGGAATTCTATCGGTGTTATGCGTAGGGCGGCCTGCCCTCAGGCCGCCGCGAACAATTCTCTCTAATAAAGACCCCCGCTTTCGGTTCACACCGAAAGCGGGGGTCTTTCTATCAATTTTTCTGCCGGAAGGGGAGCGTTACTGGATCTTCTCGCCGGCGGCTTCCTTGGCGGCGATTTCCTTCATGGCGTCCTTGTGAGACAGGTTCCAGCGACCCTTCTCGTCGATCTCCATGAACTTGACCCACATCATATCGCCCACCTTGCAGGCGTCCTCCACCTTCTCGATGCGCTTGTCGGCCAGCTTGGAGATGTGCACCAGACCGTCCTTGCCGGGCGCGATCTCCACGAAGGCACCGAAGGTCATCAGGCGTACGACGCGGCCGTAGTACAGCTTACCCACCTCGGGGACGAACACGATATCGTCGATGAACTTCTTGGCCTTTTCGCAGCTCTCGGCGTCGGGGGAGGCGATGTGGATAGTGCCGTCGTCGTCAATATCCACCTTGGCGCCGGACTCGGCCACGATCTTCTGGATCACGCTGCCGCCCTTGCCGATGACCTCGCGGATGCGGTCGGGATCAATGTGCATGGTGATCATCTTGGGTGCGTAGCGGCTGACCTCGGGGCGAGGCTCGCTGATGACGGGCAGCATCACCTGATCCAGGATCTGGCAGCGGGCGTCATAGGTGATATCCAGCGCGTTGCGGATGATCTCCATGGTCAGGCCGTCGTTCTTCAGGTCCATCTGGATGGCGGTGATACCCTTCTTGGTGCCGGCCACCTTGAAGTCCATCTCGCCGTGGAAGTCCTCCACGCCCTGAATGTCGATGAAGGTGGTGAAGCCGCCCTCGTCGTCCTGGATCAGGCCGCAGGAGATACCGGCAACAGGCGCGGAGATGGGCACACCGGCGTCCATCAGCGCCAGCGTGGAGCCGCAGATGGAGCCCTGAGAGGTGGAGCCGTTGGAGCTGACCACCTCAGACACCACGCGGATGGCGTAGGGGAACTCCTCCACAGGAGGAATCACAGGCAACAGGGCACGCTCGGCCAGCGCGCCGTGGCCGATCTCGCGGCGGCCGGGGCTGCGGGCGGGCTTGGCCTCGCCCACGGAGTAGCCGGGGAAGTTGTAGTGGTGCATGTAGCGCTTCTCGGTCTCCTCCCAGATGGTGTCCAGCTTCTGGTTGGCGGAGAGGGTGTCCAGCGTGCAGACGGACAGCACCTGGGTC
>QWCN01001438.1_pt1 | contig 36656 bp, 35 predicted proteins | sample 1972711 | NCBI WGS metagenome assembly QWCN01 (sample SAMN09866707, study PRJNA288562) | Human gut metagenome isolate term1_stool, whole genome shotgun sequencing... | isolation source: gut | host: Homo sapiens | place: USA: California
TCTACTGAAAGCTGGTGAAGCAATGGAATTAAGACCGGAAGAGATTTCAAGAATCATCCGTTCTCAAATCAAACACTATGAAGCAAAGATCAACCAGTCTGAGACCGGCACGGTCATTCTGATCGGCGACGGCATCGCAAAAGCCGCCGGACTGACAGGCTGCATGGTCAACGAGCTGCTGGAATTCCCCGGCGGCGTGTACGGCATGGCGCAGAATCTGGAGGAGAACTCCGTTTCCATCGTCATGCTCGGCAACGAAGAAGGCATCCGCGAGGGCGACACTGTTCGCCGCACAGGCCGCGTCGTGTCCGTTCCCGTCGGCTATGAGCTGATCGGTCGTGTCGTCGACGCACTGGGTCAGCCGATCGACGGCAAGGGTCCCATCGATGCAAAAAAGTACGCGCCCATCGAGTCTCCCGCGCCTGGCATCCTGAAACGTAAGAGCGTCTCTGTCCCGCTGCAGACCGGTATCAAGGCGATCGACTCCATGATCCCGATCGGCAGAGGTCAGCGTGAGCTGATCATCGGCGACCGCCAGACCGGTAAGACGACGCTCGCCTCCGATACCATCATCAACCAGAAGGGCAAGGATGTCATCTGCATCTACGTCGCCATCGGTCAGAAGCGTTCGACCGTTGCGCAGCTGGTTTCCACGCTCGACGCCGCCGGCGCGATGGATTATACCATCGTTGTCTCTGCGACGGCATCTGAGCTTGCGCCCTTGCAGTACATCGCGCCGTATTCCGGCTGTACGATGGGCGAATATTTCATGCACGAGGGAAAAGACGTGCTGGTTATTTATGACGACCTCAGCAAGCATGCAACCGCGTATCGTGCCCTTTCCCTTCTGATCCGCCGTCCGCCCGGACGCGAGGCATACCCCGGCGACGTGTTCTATCTGCACTCTCGTCTGCTCGAGCGCGCAGCGCGTATGGCGCCGGAATTCGGCGGCGGCTCTTTGACCGCCCTTCCTATCATCGAGACGCAGGCGGGCGACGTTTCCGCTTACATCCCGACGAACGTCATTTCCATCACCGACGGTCAGATCTTCCTGGAGACCGAGCTGTTCCACTCCGGCGTCATGCCGGCAGTCAACCCCGGCATCTCCGTCTCCCGTGTCGGCGGCAGCGCGCAGATCAAGGCAATGAAGAAGGTCGCCGGTAAGCTGAAGCTGCTGTATTCGCAGTACCGTGAGCTGCAGAGCTTCGCGCAGTTCGGCTCCGACCTCGATAAGGACACCAGAGACCGTCTGGAGCAAGGTGCCCGTATCGTCGAGGTTCTCAAGCAGGACCGCAATGCGCCGGTCGACGTCGCCTATCAGGTCTGCATCCTCTATGCCGTCATCGGCGGCTACCTCAAGGATATTCCCGTCGAGCGCATCCGCGCGTTTGAAGCTGAGCTCTATCCCTGGATGGAAGCGAATGCGGCAGACGTTCTCACCGCTATCCGCGAAACGAAGGATCTGAGCAAGGAAACCGAGGCGCTTTTGAACAAGGCCATTACCACGCGCGTTGCCGAGTTCTTACAGAATCAATAAGAGGGAGGAGGCGCGCACATGGCCGGCTTATCCACAAAAGCGATAAAAAACCGCATCAAGAGCATGCAGTCCACCCGCCAGATTACCAAGGCCATGGAGCTGGTCGCAGCCTCCAAGCTGCGCTCTGCACAAGCCAAGGCGATCTCCAGCCGTCCGTACTTCCAGACGCTGTACGCGGCGATGGACGAAATTGCCGATACCAACAACGATTTTTCTTCGCCGTATCTGCACGCAAACCCCGACGGCAAGCCCGTCTATGTCGTCATCGCGGGCGACCGGGGCTTAGCGGGCGGCTATAACAACAATATCCTCAAGCTGGTCTATTCCCAGATGGAGGATGGCGCCGCCGTGCTGCCGATCGGCAAGAAAGCCGTGGAGTATTTCCGGCGCAAGAACGTAACGGTCATCACCGAGAGCTATGCCGAGGCGGCAAGCGTCTCCATCGGCGACTGCTACACGATTGCAAAAATGCTCGCTGACGGCTTCCTCGACGGAAGCTTCGGCAAGCTGACGCTTGGCTATACGAACTTCGTCTCGATGCTTTCGCAGACGCCGAGCACTCTGGACCTGCTGCCTCTGCGCGTCTCCACCGAGAAGCGCAAGACGCAGAACGCCATTTTGTATGAGCCCGGCAGCGAAGCCGTTTTCAACGCCATCGTTCCGGAATACCTGGGCGGCGTTCTTTATGGCGCGCTGTGTGAGTCGACCGCTTCCGAGCAGGCGGCGCGCCGCACCGCCATGGACTCCGCCACCAAAAACGCCGACGAAATCATCGACGATCTGAATCTCCGCTACAACCGCGCGCGTCAGGGCGCAATCACGCAGGAGATCACCGAAATTGTCGCCGGCGCAGAACAGTCTTGAAAGGAGTGACCGTATTGCCAAATACCGGTACTGTCGTACAGGTTGTCGGACCTGTCCTTGATATTCGCTTCCCCGACGGTCAGCTTCCCAATCTGAACCACGCCGTTACGCTCAAAAACGGCGAGCGCACGATCGTCGCTGAGGTTGCTCAGCAGATCGGCGACGGCATCGTCCGCTGCGTTGCCATGAGCTCCACCGATGGTCTTGTCCGCGGCACAGAAGCCGTCGACACAGGCTCCCCCATTACCGTTCCGGTCGGCGAGGCTTGCCTCGGTCGTATTTTCGACCTGATGGGCAACCCGCTGGATGATCAGCCCATCGACGAAAATCTCGAACGCTGGCCCATTCACCGCGAGGCACCGTCCTACGCCGAGCAGGAATCCTCCACGGAGATTCTTGAAACCGGCATCAAGGTCGTCGACCTGATCTGCCCATACGCAAAGGGCGGCAAGATCGGTCTGTTCGGCGGCGCAGGCGTCGGCAAGACCGTTCTGATTCAGGAGCTGATCTACAACATCGCAACCGAACACAACGGCTACTCCGTCTTCACCGGCGTCGGCGAGCGTACCCGTGAGGGCAACGACCTGTACTACGAAATGAAGGAGTCCGGCGTTCTGGAGAAAACCGCGCTGGTCTTCGGTCAGATGAACGAACCGCCCGGAGCGCGTATGCGTGTCGGTCTTTCGGGTCTGACGATGGCGGAATACTTCCGCGACGTCAAGCACCAGGACGTGCTTCTGTTCATCGACAACATCTTCCGTTTCACGCAGGCTGGCTCCGAGGTTTCGGCGCTGCTTGGCCGTATGCCTTCCGCCGTCGGCTACCAGCCCACGCTGGCAACCGAAATGGGCGCACTGCAGGAGCGTATCACGTCCACGAAGGACGGCTCGATCACGTCGGTGCAGGCAGTCTATGTCCCGGCGGACGATCTGACCGACCCCGCGCCTGCCACCACGTTCGCGCATCTGGACGCAACGACGGTTCTCGACCGCTCCATCGCTTCGCTCGGCATCTACCCTGCCGTCGATCCGCTGGACTCGACGTCGCGTATCCTGTCTCCGGACGTTGTCGGCAAGGAGCACTATGAGGTTGCGCAGTCTGTCATCCACATCCTCCAGCGCTATAAGGAGCTGCAGGATATCATCGCCATCATGGGCATGGACGAGCTGTCTGAAAGCGACAAGCTGACGGTCAGCCGCGCCCGTAAGGTACAGCGCTTCCTGTCCCAGCCGTTCCATGTCGCCGAGCAGTTCACCGGCATGGCTGGCAAGTACGTTCCCGTTCGCGAAACCATCCGCGGCTTCAAGGAGATCGTGGAAGGCAAGCACGACGATATTCCCGAGTCTGCCTTCCTCTTTGCCGGAACGATCGACGACGTGGTCGCCAAGGCGAAAGGCGGCAATGCATGAGCAGCTTCCATCTGCAAATCGTAACGCCTGACGGTCTGTTCTACGACGGGCAGGCAGAGAGTCTCAATCTGCGCGCCGCGCAGGGCGGACTGACCATTCTGCCGCGCCATACGAACTTCGTGACCACGGTCGGCATGGGTCCGGCAAAGGTCGTCCTCGAAGGTAAGTCGCGCATCGCCGCCTGCATCGGCGGTATGCTGAGCGTGATAAACGGCGAGGTCCGCCTGATTGCCACGACGTTCGAGTGGGCGGAGGACATTGACCGTGAGCGTGCAAAGTCCGCGCTTGCCCGCGCCGAGGAAAAGCTGGCAGACGCCTCTCTTTCCAAAGAGGAGCATCGGCTTGCCGAGTCCGCAAAGCGCCGCGCGCAGGTCCGTCTGAGCATCCCGCAGGCATAAATACTTCAAAAAAGGGTCCGCTGCATGGCAGCGGACCCTTTTTCATAACGGAATGCGCCTCGACTGCGCGCAAGCTTTTCACGCTCCGCGCGAAAAGCTCACACTGGCTCAGCGATCGGAATTTTTTCGGTCGGCAAAGCCGCCGGATAAAATGAATATCTACTTTATTTCGCGCCTGCGGGCGCGAAACTCTGCGAGACTGTTATCGCAAAATTTGCGAAACAAAAACGACTGGCTTTCGCCAGTCGTCGTTTTATGGAGCGGGTGACGAGGCTCGAACTCGCTACCTCCACCTTGGCAAGGTGGCGCTCTACCGGATGAGCTACACCCGCATTCGTCAAATGCAGGTATGATTATAGCAGAAATTCCGGAAAAGTCAAGTCCTTCTGTCCCAATTATCGAAAATTTTGCAAAACCGGCTCCGTGGATGTCTCCGGCGTTTCCTCCCCTGGTTCTGCAGGCGTCTCGCCGGACGGCTCCTGCGGCGCATCCGGTTCCGACGGCTCTGCAGGCGTATCCGGCGCCTGCGGCTGGTTCTCTCCTCCCGCGGTCGGTTCCTCCTCCGGCGCCGGGCAGGCAGGATACGCTTCCACGTCCCAGTAGTAACCTGTCATGTCCTCGTCGTAGCGGAGACGCAAGCCGGACTGGTCCATAACGTCCTGCATGAGATCCATATGATACCAGGTCCCGTCGAGGCAGACCTCGTTCCACCAGTAGTCCGCGCTCCCACGCAGTCCCTTCACCACCTGGCACTCCAGCCCCGCTTCCTGGCACAAAAGCGCCCAGCACTGCGCCATGCTCCAGCTGGTAGCATAGCCCTCGCACAGAAGCGAATAGACCGGCGTCTGCGTCTGCTCTTCGGTGTAGGTGAACCGCTCGGTAAGATAGGAATACAGAAGCTGCAGCTTTTCCCATGCACTTTCGCGGAATCGGACATACACAGACGCTGCGCTTACGGTATCTGAAACCTGCTGCGCCATGCTCTCAAGTGTCCGGCTCGACTCCGGATAGTGCATCGTCAGCTCGACAATGCGCGGCTTGCCGCCTTGCGGGTAGCTCTCGACCGTGATCTGCGGCAGCGCCATGAGTCTGCCGAGGTTCTGCTCATAATAATCCTGCGCCAGCGCCGCATAGTCCGGCTCCTGGTCGTAGCCCGCATAAATGGTCAGAACCGCATCGTAGCCGTCCATCGCCTCGTGCAGCCGGCGTTCGAGGTCGCTGAGCACGCTCACATACGGAATCTGCGACAGCGGGGTCAGCGTCTTGCGGAAGGTAATGTCCACGTGAATTTCATAGTAGGAGACGATCAGCGTACACTCATGCGTCATATAATCGACCGCATATGCGCCTGCCGGGTCCTCGCGCGCCACCGAGTAGGCAGCTGCGGCAAGGTCGTCTTCGAGCGTGCCCGTGTACTGCTGGACGCGAATGACACCGTGCTCCACGCCGCCGCGCACAAAATCGCGGATGGCGCGCCGCAGTCCGGCGTAATCGTCGACATTGACCACGTTCGTGTCCATCTGCTCGCTTTTGGTCTGGCTGTGCGCCGAGACGCGGGTATAGCTCGACGGAACAAACCGGCTGCACGCCGAAAACGCCATGCAGAGTGCCAATGTCAGTGCCGTAAGTTGTATCTTCTTCATTCCGTCTTCGCCTCCTGTCCGGCAGCAAACGTGCCTGTTTTCTGAAGCGCTTAAATATCGTCCGAGTATCGCTTGAAGCCCTCGCCCAGCACCTGGTGCGCCGGCTGGACGATCATGAAGGCATTCGGGTCGATGCACTGCACGAGCTGCTTGAGCTCAGAGATCTGACGGCTCTTGACCGCCGTCATCAGAACCGTTTTGGGAGCGCCCGTATAGCCGCCGCGCCCCTCGAGAAACGTCACGCCGCGGTCGAGCTGCTTGTCAATTGCGCGGTACACATCCTCGTAGCGGTCCGAGATAATGAGCGCGACGCTCGAATAGTCCAGTCCGTAGAGCACTGCGTCGAGAACGCGCGAGCAGATGAACAGCGTGACGGCGCTGTAAAGCGTCTTGGAGATGTCGCGGAAGACAAGGCCCGTCAGAATCAGCACCACCGTGTCGATGGCAAGCGTCACATAGCCCATCTTCACCTCGCGCAGATGCCGCTTTAAAAGCCGCGCCAGAATGTCCGTGCCGCCCGTGGTCGCGCCGGGCAGAAACACCAGCCCCAGCCCCGCGCCCGTCAGAACACCGCCGAAAATCACGCCCAGCATCGTCTCGACCTGCGGCGCAGGAAGCCCGGCAAGCAGGTCAATGAGCAGCGAGTTGCACGCCATGCCGAGAAGCGACCCGAAGAAAAAGCCGCGCCCGAGCCGTTTGTAGCCGATCACAAACAGCGGCACATTCATCACCGCCGTATACAGACCGATGCCGCCGCGCCCGAGCAGCCGCTGCAGAATCATGGCAATACCGCTCAAGCCGCCGACGTTCAGCGAGTTCGGCACCAGAAACAGATTAAAGCCCAGCGCAAACATTGCGTTTCCGATCACCAGCAGCGCGCAATAGCGCGCAATGCTCCAAATGGGTTTGTTTGTCATCGCGCAGGCCTCCTGTTATAAATCAAGTGAGATTTGCTGCTCCTCCGTATCCTCCTGCCGCAGAAGCGCGCCCGCGGCGGGAAGCGATTTGGCGCGGTAGCGCGCCTGATTGCCGATGGCGCTGTCTGCAAGCGTTCTGACGCGCACCAGCTTTGCGTTTTTCTTGAGCGCCATGACCGCAACGCCCTGCGTGGCTCTTGTCGTTTTGGGCGCAAGCAGTGCCGTGGAGAAAATGAGCGTTCTGCCGTCGGAGGCATAGAGCGCCAGCTCCTCTTCCTGCGGCAGCTCTATGACCGATACGAGCGGGCTCTTGTCACAGTATGCGCCGGTAAGCTTTCTGCGGTTGGTCTTGGTCGCATAGCCGGAAAGCTCGACCTTCGCGCACTTGCCGTTTTCAAAGACAAAGAGCAGATTGCCCGAATAATCGCCCGGGAAAATGGCATCGAAGAAGCTCTCGCCCTCGTCAAAGCCGAGCTTGCCGGGAAGATAGTCGCCGAGCTGGGACGCCTTGCCGTCGTCAAAGTCCGATAGCCGCGTCTTATAGACCTGGCAGCGGTCGGTGAAGACGAGAAGCTCAGCGCTGTTGGTCGTCTCGCGGCTTAAAAGCAGCGCGTCTCCTTCCTTGAACTTCTGCTCGCCGGACATGCGAAGAGACTGCGGCGTGATTTTCTTGAAATAGCCCTCGCGGGAGATAAAGACCGTGACCGGATAGTCCGGCATGTCCGGCTCGTCGGGAACGTTCAGCTCGTGATCGTAGACCAGCTGGGTCTTTCTCGGCTGACCGTATTTGCTGCTGACCACATCGAGCTCCTTGCAGATCACTGCCTTGATCTTTTTCTCCGAGCCGAGCAGCTCTTCCAGCTCCGCAATTTCCCGTTCCAGACTCTCGGTCTCCTGCAGACGGTTGAGCAAAAATTCCTTGTTGATGTTGCGCAGCCGGATTTCTGCCACATACTCTGCCTGCACCTGATCGATGCCGAAGCCGATCATGAGGTTCGGAATGACCTCGGCGTCGAGCTCTGTTTCGCGGATGATGCGGATTGCCTTGTCGATATCGAGCAGGATCTTGCCCAGACCTTTGAGAAGATGCAGCTTGTCCTTCTTCTTTTGCAGCTGGAAATAGACCCGCCGGCGGACGCACTCGCAGCGCCACGCGGTCCACTCCTCGAATATTTCGCGCACACCCAGCACGCGCGGCATGCCGCCGATCAGAATGTTGAAGTTGCAGCCGAACGAGTCCTGCAGCGTCGTGGTTTTAAAGAGCTTCTGCATCAGCTTTTCGGGGTCCGCGCCGCGCTTTAAGTCGATCGTCAGCTTGAGGCCGTTCAGGTCCGTTTCGTCGCGCATGTCGGCTATTTCGCGGACCTTGCCCGCCTTGATCAGCTCGGCGACCTTGTCCATGATAATCTCCGTCGCCGTGGTGTACGGAATCTCATAGATTTCGATCATGTTGCCTTCCTTGACATAGCGCCATCTGGCGCGCAGGCGGAAGGTGCCCCTGCCGGTTTTGTAGATCTGCAGCATTTCCGCCGCGTCGTAGAGAATCTCGCCGCCGGTCGGAAAATCGGGTGCAGGCAGCGTGTCAAGAAGATCTGCCTCCGGATTTTTGATCAGCGCAACTGCCGTTTTGCAGACCTCGGAAAGGTTAAACGAGCAGATGTTTGACGCCATGCCGACGGCAATGCCCATGTTTGCAGAGACCAGCACATTGGGAAACGTCGTAGGCAGCAGCGTCGGCTCTTTCATGGAGCCGTCGTAGTTGTCGACAAAGTCGACGGTGTCTGCGTCGATGTCACGGAACAGCTCCTGGCAGATGGCGTCCAGCTTCGCCTCCGTGTAGCGCGACGCCGCATACGCCATATCGCGCGAGTAGACCTTGCCGAAGTTGCCTTTCGAGTCGACAAACGGATGCAGCAGCGTCTCATTGCCGCGCGCAAGGCGGACCATCGTCTCATAGATTGCCGCGTCGCCGTGGGGATTCAGGCGCATGGTCTGCCCGACAATGTTGGCGGATTTGGTCCGGCTGCCGGTCAGCAGTCCCATCTTGTACATCGTATATAAAAGCTTCCGGTGCGAGGGCTTAAAGCCGTCGATCTCCGGAATGGCGCGCGAGACAATGACCGACATCGCATAGGGCATGTAGTTCTGCTCGAGCGTCTGGCAGATCGGCTGCTCTTTGACCTCAGCATGCAGCCCCTGCACGTGCGGGTCCAGCCGCTTCGGCGCCTGTGGTTCTTTTTTCTTTGCCATAGTTTCTTCGTTCCTTCTCTGGCGTTACGACACGTCCAGCTGGTCCAGATATTTATAGCCGTTCTCGGCAATGTGATCCTTTCTGCCCTGCAGATTGTCTCCGAGCAGCAGATCGAACATCTGCTGCGTGAGCACCATGTCCTCGGGCATGACCTTGATAAGCCGGCGGGTTTCGGGATTCATCGTCGTCATCCACATCATCTCCGGGTCATTTTCGCCCAGACCCTTCGAGCGGTTGATCGAGACCTTTTTGCCCTCGAGCTGCTTTAAAATCTCGCCCTTCTCGCTTTCCGTATAGGCAAACCATGTCTTGTCCTTGCAGTTGATCTCATAAAGCGGAGACTCCGCGATATAGACATAGCCTTGCTCAATGAGCGTGGGACAAAGCCGGTAGATCATGGTCAGAATCAGGGTCCGGATCTGGTAGCCGTCGACATCCGCATCGGTGCAGATCACGACCTTGTTCCAGCGCAGGTTCGCAAGATCAAAGCTCGACAGGTCCTTTGCCTTTTTGGTCTGCACCTCGACCCCACAGCCCAGTACACGGATGAGGTCGGTAATGATGTCGGATTTGAAAATGCGGTCGTAGTCCGCCTTCAGACAGTTGAGAATCTTGCCGCGCACGGGCATGATGCCCTGAAATTCCGCGTCGCGCGAAAGCTTGACCGAGCCGAGCGCGGAGTCGCCCTCGACGATATAGATCTCGCGCCGGGAGACGTCCTTCGTGCGGCAGTCGACAAACTTCTGCACGCGGTTGGCAATATCCAGATTGCCGGTCAGCTTCTTCTTGATGTTCAGCCGCTGCTTTTCTGCCGTCTCGCGGCTGCGCTTGTTGATCAGCACCTGCTCGGCAATACGGTCCGCTTCCTGCTTGTTCTCGATGAAATACACGTGCAGCCGGTCGCGGAAGAACTCGGTCATGGCGTCCTGTACAAACTTGTTGGTGATTGCCTTTTTGGTCTGGTTTTCGTAGGAGGTCTTCGTGGAGAAGCAGTTCGTCACCAGCACCAGACAGTCTGCCACATCCTGGAACGTAATTTTGGATTCGGTCTTCGTATATTTGTTGGTGGATTTCAGATAGGCGTCGATGGCGTAAACAAAGGCGTTTTTGACCGCCTTCTCCGGCGCGCCGCCATATTCCAGCCAGGACGAGTTGTGGTAATACTCCTGCCGGCTGACCTGATTGGAAAAGCAGAACGCCGCCGAGATTTTCACCTTGTATTCATCCATGTCGCTGCGGTCGCGTCCCTTGCGCTCCGCCTCCCAGAACTGCGGCGCGGTGAGCGACTGGTCCTGCGTGATCTCGCGGATATAGTCCAGAATGCCGTTTTCGTAGAAATACTCGGTCTCGTCAAACTTACCGGGCGCGCTCTCGCAGCGGAACCGGAAGGTAATGCCGGCATTCACAACCGCCTGCCGTTTCAGCGTATCCTCGTAATACTCCTTCGGAATGTCAATATCCGTGAACACGTCGAGGTCGGGCAGCCAGTGAAAGCTCGAACCGGTCTTTTTCCGGTCCGCAGGCGTCTTTTTCATCTCGCCGACCAGCTCACCCCGCTCGAAATGGAGCGTATACAGATATCCGTCTCTTCGGATGGCGGCGTCAAAATAGCGCGAGGCATATTGCGTCGCGCACGCGCCGAGTCCATTCAGACCCAGAGAGTATTCATAGTCGCCGCCGGTGTTGTTCTTGTACTTGCCTCCCGCGTAGAGCTCGCAGAACACCAGCTCCCAGTTGTATCTGCCCTCTTTCTCGTTCCAGTCGACCGGGCAGCCGCGCCCGAAGTCCGTCACCTCGATCGAGTGGTCCAGATAGCGCGTGACGATGATCAGGTTTCCGTGCCCCTCGCGCGCCTCGTCGATGGCGTTCGAGAGAATTTCAAATACGGCATGCTCGCAGCCGTCCAGACCGTCGGAGCCGAAAATGACTGCCGGACGCTTTCTGACCCGGTCCGCGCCCTTGAGTGCGGAGATGCTGTCGTTGCCGTAGGCTTGCTGTTTTTTCATTGCGTTTCCTCACCAGTTTTCGTGCGTTTGCTGGGGATAATTACCCATTATATTGTGTTCAGTATACCGTTTTTCGGTTTGGAAGTCAAGGATGCCCCGGTTTTGAAATTCTTGTGGAAAACCGCAAAAGGCACGCTCGAATCTTTGGCTTATTTTCGCGCCGGATACCGGTTGCAATCCGGGTCGATTCAAGGTATCATATTCTATGATAGTATTATGGCTGCGTGTTTGGTTTTTTCGCATGCAGTCTGCTGGAATTTCGAAATACGAGGTAACACATGACAAAGATCGGATTTGACAATCAGAAATATCTGGAGCTGCAGTCGAAAAAAATTCTTGAGCGCGTCGAGCAGTTCGGCGGCAAGCTCTATCTGGAATTCGGCGGCAAGCTCTTTGACGACTATCACGCCTCGCGCGTGCTGCCGGGCTTCGAGCCGGACAGCAAGATGAAAATGCTCCTGCAGCTAAAGGACCAGGCAGAGATCGTCATTGCCATCTGCGCCGAGCATATCGAGCTCAACAAGCGCCGCGGCGATCTCGGCATCACCTATGACATGGACGTCATGCGCCTGATCGACGCCTTCCGCTCCATCGGGCTGTATGTCGGCAGCGTCGTCATCACCCAGTACCGCGGGCAGCATGCGGCGGAGCTGTTCCAGCACAAGCTGGAAAACCTCGGCATCCGCGTCTACAAGCACTACCCCATCGCAGACTACCCTTCAAACATTCCGCTGATCGTCTCCGACGAGGGCTACGGCAAAAACGACTACATCGAAACCTCGCGTCCGGTCGTCGTTGTGACCGCGCCGGGTCCCGGCTCGGGCAAGATGGCAACGTGCCTGAGCCAGCTCTATCAGGAGCATCAGCGCGGCATCGACGCAGGCTACGCCAAATACGAGACCTTCCCGGTCTGGAATCTGCCGCTCAAGCACCCGGTGAACCTTGCCTACGAGGCGGCGACGGCAGACCTTGCCGACGTCAACATGATCGACCCGTTCCATCTCGACGCCTACGGCGTGACGACGGTCAACTATAACCGCGACATTGAAATTTTCCCGGTGCTCGAGACCATGTTCCGCACCATCTACGGCGAGTGCCCCTACAAGAGCCCGACGGATATGGGCGTCAACATGATTGCCAGCGCCATCGTTGACGACGAGGCGTGCCGCGAGGCATCCTGCCAGGAGATCATCCGCCGCTACTTTGCAAGCGCCGTTGCCGTGCGCAAAGGTCTGGCGACGCCGTCGGAGCTTCACAAGCAGGAGATGCTGATGAACTCGCTGCATCTGGATGTGACGATGCGCAAAGCCGTTCCTGCAGCGCGCGCAAAAGCCGAACAGACCGGAAATCCCGCCGTCGCCATCGAGCTGCCGGACGGCAGAGTCATCACCGGCAAGACATCAGGTCTGATGGGCGCAAGCTGCGCGGCGCTGCTCAATTCTCTCAAAACGCTTGCCAACATCCGCGACAATGTGGATCTCATTTCCCCCATGGTCCTCGCGCCCATTCAGCATCTGAAGGTCGAGCATCTGGGAAATACGAACCCCCGGCTTCACACCGACGAGGTGCTGATTGCCCTTTCGATGTCTGCCGTCACAAACCCGACGGCAGAGCTTGCAATGGAGGCGCTGTCGAGCCTGCGCGGCGGCGAGGTCCACTCTTCCGTCATTTTATCGGACGTCGATGTGAACGTCTTCAAAAAGCTCGGCATGAACGTCACCTGCGAGCCGGTCTATCAGTCGCACGCGCTGTATCACAAGTAAGCAATTACTTTTTCCTAATTCTCAGAAAGGAGCTGCCATGAGGCGCAGAAACAATCCTATTTTAACGCTTTTGATCGTGCTGTTCTGTCTGGTGCTGCTGGCGCTTGCCGGGTATATGCTCGTGCAGGTACTGCCGCAGAAGGCGCCGCAGGAGGTCACGACGATTGAAACCAATTCCGTCTTTGAATCCGACGGGCAGACCGTCGAACCGGACCGCGAGCAGGCGTATGAGGGCGAGCTCCCGTCCGGCGTTGACACAACGCCCGAGCCGGAACCGGACACGCCTTCCGCACCGGATACACCCGAAGCGCCTTCCGAAGATGGTCTCATCTCCGCGGACGCGGACAAACGCGCGCGGGAGACTCTAGCCTCCATGACGGAAGACGAGAAGATCTGGCAGCTGTTTTACGTGACGCCGGAGCTTCTGACGGGCGTGGAGACTGCCACGCGCGCGGGCGATTCGACGAAAGAAGCACTCGAAGCAATGCCCGTCGGCGGCATCATTTACTTTGCAAAGAATCTCGAAGACCGCGCGCAGAGCGTTGAAATGCTCAGCAATACGAAATCCTACGCAAAAATTCCGCTCTTCCTCGGCACCGACGAAGAGGGCGGGACCGTCAGCCGTGTGGGCGCGAATGCTGCCATGGACGCAGTCCAGACGCCGTCTTTGCAGTCGCTCGGCGAGCAGGCAGACCCCGCCGCTGTCTATCAGGCAGGGCAGGACATTGCCGGAAGCCTGCACGCCATCGGCTTTAACATGGACTTTGCGCCGGTCGCCGACGTATCCGCGGGTGCTTCTTCGGTCATCGGCTCGCGCTCGTTTGGAACGGACGCGCAGCTTTGCGCGTCGCTTGTCGGCGTCATGACCGGCAGCATCCAGACAGGAGGCATCATTCCCTGCCTCAAGCACTTCCCCGGCTACGGCAGCGCCGTCACGGACGACCACTACGGAACGTCCGTCCTGGAAAAGACCGAGGCGGAACTGGAAAGCTGCGACTTTCTGCCCTTTGCCGCCGGTATCGAGGCGGGCGCGCCGTTTGTGATGGTGAGCCATCTGAGCGTACCGGAGGTCGTAGGCGACGAGACGCCGAGCGATCTGTCCTCCAAAATTGTTTCGGATCTTCTGCGGAACAAATTGGGCTTCACTGGCGTCATAATCACAGATTCCCACCAGATGGCTTCGATCACCGACCACTACACCTCCGGCGAGGCAGCGGTGAAGGCATTACAGGCGGGCGTCGATATGATTCTCATGCCGCAGGACCTGCAAGCCGCGTTCGACGGCGTCAAAGCCGCGCTTGCCGGCGGAACGCTCACACAATCGCGCATCGACGAGAGCGTGCTCCGGATTCTGCAGGTCAAGGCGGAATACAACATTTTGCAGTAGCCGCGCGTATCCGCGGCAGAAAGGAAGCATCCATGGAACCTAAAAGACTTTGCCGTGCATCGGTTGACAAGAAAATCTGCGGCGTGTGCGGCGGCATCGCCCACTATTTTGACGTCGACTCCAACCTCATCCGTCTGATTACGGCGGCGCTCGTCCTCGCTGGTGGTCTGAGCGTCTGGCTCTACATCATCGCCGCCATTATCCTGCCCGAGACGGACGCTTTCTAAATTACTTCGAAAAAATCCGGAACGCTATGCGTTCCGGATTTTTATGGAAGCTCTGATGAAATCAGCGGCTGTGGACGGCGAGAGATTTTTCGTCAAGACAAGGTTTGGAAAATGGCGGAATGCTTTGCGTACCCGCAAAGGGCATGCCCGCATCCGTATGGCTCCTTTGTCGCCAACGGCTACGACATATTTCCCATTTTTCGAACCGTAGGATTGGCGGAAAAGAACCGTCGTCCGCGGTCGGGGTTTTATTCAGAGGTTCCTTGTATATTTGAAGCCTCGCAGAGTTTCGCGCCCGCAGGCGCAAAATAAAATGAAAATCCATTGTATCCGGCGGCTCCGCCGACCGGAACAATATTTCTCACCCCGCAAGTGTGGAATTTTGCGCTATGCGCAAAAATTCTGCGCGCAGTCGGGGTGCATCTTTTTATCGAAAAAACAACGTTTTTTCGATAAAGTTTTAGCCCCAAAGCGCCGAGAGCATCGGAATGATCTGTTTTTTTCTCGACACCACGCCGGGCAGGAAGCAGGTGTGGTCCTTGAGCGGCGTATTGAACGCATGCGAGAAAATCTCCTCGTCTCCGATGTAGAGAATCTGCGTGCCTTCCAGCAGCACATCCGTGAGCATCAGAATCATGAGCGTATACCCCCGCTCTTCCATCGTCTTTTGCATCAGTGCCAGGAATTCGTCCTTGCGCTCCATCATGCGCTTGGAGTCGATGCAGGTGATCTGACTGACGCCGAAGTCGTGGTCGGCTATGTGGAAGTCCTTGAAATCGCCGAACAGAAGCGACTCCGTCGGCTTGCTGTCCATCGACGCCGAGAAGATCGCCTGCCCCAGCTCGTCGAGCGAAATGTTCGCGATGCGCGCCATGCGCTCTGCCATGCGGTGGTCGCGCTGGGTGGACGTCGGGGACTTGAACATGACCGTATCTGCCACGATCGCCGCAGCCATCAGCCCTGCCAGCCGGTCAGACGGCAGCAGTCCCCGCTCCTGATACATCGAGGCAATGATCGTTGCCGTCGAGCCGACCGGCTCGTTTCTAAAGTAGATAGGCGCGCCCGTCTGGATGTCGGCAAGGCGGTGGTGGTCAATGATTTCCAGAATGTCCGCCTGCTCCAGACCCGGAACGGACTGGGACATCTCGTTGTGGTCGACGAGCACCACGCGCTTGCGGCGCGGCTTTAAGAGGTGATATCTTGAGATCGTGCCGACGACCTTGTCGTTTTCGTCGAGAATCGGATAGCTTCTGTGGCGGCTTTCCAGCATGACGTCCTTTACGTCGTCGACAAAGTCCGTCAGATGGAACGCATCCAGCTCCTCCGTGCGGCAGATGCGCCCGGCTTCAATCGCGTGATAGATCATGCGCGCCGCCTTGAACGCATCAAACGGCGTTGCAAGGATGCACGTTGTCGTCTGCATCGCGCGAAGCTCCGCCGGAAGCTCCGCCTGACACACAATCAGGCAGTTGACGTTCATTTCCATCGCGCGCCGCGCCATTGCCGCCTGGTCGCCGCAGATAACGATGGAATCCTTGCCGGAAAACAGCAGATTTTCGTTCTGCTGCGGCAGCGCAATCGACACCTCGCCGCTCACGCGGTCGACCAGATACCCCGCCTCGTTGATGATTTTGCCGTCGAGGACATTGAGCAGATTGAAAATCGGCAGATTCTCGGCGTAGGTGTTTGCAATCGTCTGCATGTCGTATTCCGCAATTTCCGAAGGAGAGAGCATGCCGTAGAGCGTGCCGTCGTCGTTCGTGACTGGAATGGCAGGGATGCTGCGGTCAGACTGCAGTGCCTTCCATGCCCTGCTGATCGTCACCGCGCGCGAGAGCGCGGGCGGCGTGTCGTAGTCCAGATCCTGCACCTGTGTGCGCATGGTCTGGATGCGGACCGGCGGCTCAAAGCCGAAGCGGTCTAACACCAGCTTCGTTTCGTCTGAGATATGCCCGAGCCGCGCCGCGACATATTCGCGGTTTCCGAGCGCATTCTGCAGCGCCGCATATGCCATCGCCGAGACGATGGAGTCGGTGTCGGGGTTTCTGTGACCGGTGACATAGATGGGGTCCATGCGTTATTCCTCCTTCTGTGTAAGCTCCGGGAACACCACGCCGTTCATTCTCAGAATGAACCGCACGGGGTAATACCGGTCGAGGTAGTTCTGCGCATACCATTCGTAGGTCGCGTCGGGAAGGTGCACCAGCTCCGGCGCCTGGGTCCTGAACAGCTTGAAGGTCGTCTCGTCGCCGGACAGAAGCGCTGCGGCAAGCTCCCGCTGCCCTTCCTGCATGAGCCGGTTTAAACAGCCGTCCATAATCGCCGCGCACGCCCGCTCGTCGGGTCCGGCGAATGCCTCCTTGTTGCCGAGCCAGAGCAAAAATTCATCCATATCCAGAAGCGTCCGCGCCGCCGCGTGGGAGAGCGTCTGAAATTCGTCCTTCGCGCCACGCTTTAAAATGTCAATCAGATAGGAAAGCAGGTTGTCTTCCAGACACACGCTGTCCAAGAACACCTCATAGATATCGCGGATTTCGGTTTTGACCGGCTCTGGCTGCGCTTTTTCCTCTGCAGGCGCTTCCTGCGCAGGCAGCGCTTCGCCCGCGTCCATCTGCGTCAGCGCAGAGAGCATCTGCGAGGCATCAAAGCTTTCCAGCTCCTGCTCGGGAATTTCTTCTCCGTCCTGCGCGGCGCAGCGCTTTACAAACTCCGGAATGCCGAGTCCGGCAATCTGCTGCTGCAGCTCAATTGCTTTTTCCATGTCGCCCGTTCTGGTGAGCAAAATGCCCTCGGGCGGTGTCCGCGAGCCCTCGCAGATCTGAGATAAGTAGTTCAAATAACGCTCTAACAGTGTCATACATGCCTCCTGCATGGTTTTTTCTGCCGTTAGTCTATCATGCCGGTACGGGAATGTCAAAGAAAATCCGCCGTTTTTGCAACAAAAACGTTCCTTTTCTGCAAGTGAACAGCTTTCCAACCTGCAAAACAGAACGTTTTTGTGGGATTTATTTGTTCTCCTCCTCTGTTGTATCTTCCTCTGTAGTCTCCTCCTGATTCCAGAACGTCATGCCGAGCCCCCAAAGCCCAATCACACCGCCGATCAAACTGAGCACATTTCCAACCCCCGTTCCGATGACTGTCACAATGAGACCGAAAATCAAAACTGCAATGCCGCACAGCTGCTTTTGTAAACTCTTCATATGCCAGTCTCCTTTCTGTGTGCTCCCAGTATCCGCCATCACTGCCGAAAAGTCAAGCCGCGCGGCGTGAAGTTTTTCTTGACAGGCGCGGAAAAATGCGTAAGATGAAAGAAAAACCTAAAAGGCGGGATTTCTATGGAACGGGCAAAGGCATGGGAGCTTCTGCGCGCATATAACAAGGACCATTTCCATTTGCAGCACGCGCTGACGGTCGAGGCGGTCATGCGCTGGTTCGCAAACGATCTGGGTTACGGCGCGGAGGCAGACTACTGGGGCGTCGTGGGTCTGCTGCACGATATCGATTTTGAGCTGTACCCCGAGCAGCACTGCGTCAAATGTGTGGAGCTGCTGCAAAAAGGCGGCGTGCCGGAGGATATGATTCACGCGATTGTTTCCCACGGCTACGGCATCTGCGCCGATGTCGCGCCTGAGCGCGAGATGGAGAAGGTTCTTTTCGCGTGCGACGAGCTGACGGGTCTGATCTGGGCAGCGGCTCTGATGCGCCCGAGCAAGAGCACGAAGGACATGGAGCTCAAATCCCTCAAGAAAAAATACAAGGACAAGAAGTTTGCCGCCGGCTGTTCGCGCGATGTGATCGCGAGAGGCGCCGAGCAGCTCGGCTGGGAGCTGGACACGCTTCTGTCCAAAACGCTGCAGGCGATGGCAGAAACGGAGGACACCGTTCTTGCCGAGGTCGCCGCGCTGTAAAACAAGCACACAGATTCCGGAAAGCCGGATGCACCGCAAATGCAGTGCGTCCGGCTTGTAAGTTCTGTCGGTTTCCGGTAGAATAAAAGAAAAACCGAGCGTCTGCCCGGATTCGGAGGATCTGTCATGCCGAAACGCCGCCCCGCAAAAAAGCGTTCGCCAGCCGCAGCTGTGCTGCTGGCGGTTTTGTGCCTGCTCCTGCTTGCCGTCAGCCGGTATCTGGACAGCCGGTCGGAGCCCGCTGCATCTGTGTCAGCGCCTGAAGCGGCGCAGGCAGATGCGTCCGGACTGGAGGTCCATTTTCTGGACATCGGGCAGGGAGACAGCGCGCTGCTGTTCTGCGGCGATGAAACGCTGCTCATTGACGGCGGCAAGGTCAAAAACAACCAGAAGCTGATTGCGCGTCTCAAAGAGCTGGAGGTTGACCATCTGGACGCCGTCATCTGCTCGCATCCGGACGAGGACCACTGCGGCGGGCTCTCCGCCGTCCTTGCCAGCACGAGAACCGACGCCTTTTACTGCTCGGTCGACAGCTGGCACACGAAGGTCTTCTCCGACGTCACAAAATATGTTGCCGAGCAGGGTATTTCCGTCACCATTCCGCAGGCGGGAGACACGTTCGCCTTCAGCGATGCCAGTGTGGAATTTCTGGGTCCCGTCGTAGACTACGGCGACGATCCCAACGAGGGAAGCCTCGTTGCGCGCGTGCGCTATGGCGAAACAAGCTTTTTATTCACCGGCGACATGGGCTTCGAGGCGGAGGACGATATGTTAGCCGCCGGTGTGGATGTTTCCGCAACCGTTCTGAAGGTCGCGCATCACGGAAGCGCAGGCAGCTCGTCGACCGAATTTTTGCAGGCGGTCCATCCGCAGTACGCCGTCATCAGCGTCGGCGCGGACAACGACTACGGTCATCCGACCGAAGCCGCCCTGAACCGCCTGTCCGCCTGCGGCATTCCGGTCTACCGGACAGATCTGCTCGGCGAGATCATCGCCGTCTCCGACGGCAAAACCGTCACCATCACCTCTGCTTCCAATGAAGCTCCGCCGGCTTCCGATGCTGCGTCGCAAACCGCAGGCAGCTACGGCTATGTCGGAAATTCGTCCTCCAAGGTCGTCCACCTTGCCAGCTGCGGCAAGCTGCCGGGCGAAAGCAACCGCGTGTATTTTGCTTCGCTCGACGAAGCGCTCGCCGCGGGCTACCGCAAGCATGCAAACTGCCTTGGTAATTAGAATATCGCCTCTGCCACGCACCGGTGGATAACGTCATGCCCCTTCTGCGTGGGATGAATGCCGTCCATGGATAGAAGCGCCGGAAACGCCGGGTGCTTCAGAAACTCCGGACGCAGCTCCAGCAGCGGACACGAAAGCTCCCGCGCGAGCTTACAGACCAGATCGTTATAATACTCCTGCCAACGGAAGATGCGGTCCGTGTCGCCGAGCCACGTCAGAATATTTTCCCGGCTGCGCCCCTGCGACACATGGTCCAAAAACCGGTGCGCCTCCAGCGGCACGAGCGAGGAAATCCAGACCCGGCTTGCCGTCTGCCGCACCAGATCCATCAGCGCCCGGTAGTTTTCCAGAAACTGCTCCGCCGGAATCTTCGGCAGATGCGCCTCCTCCGGATGGTCGGAGACCGCCTGCCAGTCAAAATCGCAGTCGTTGCCGCCGAACGACAGCAGCACCTGCGCACCCTGGCACAATTCTAGCTGTTTTTTCGCGATCGCAAGCCCCGTGTCGGTGCATGCGCCCATTTTGGCAAAGTTCAGAACCTCGACGCCCTGCTGCGCCAGTGCGTCAAAATCGTGCGCCCGGCACAGATGGTACCGCCCGTCCTGAAACATCACGCCCTTTGCAATCGAGTCCCCGAAAATAACCAGCCTTTTTGCCTCTGCCATGGTACATATCCTCCCATTGATTCTGCTTGACAGTTTACGCGCACGGCTGCAAAAAGTCACCCGAACGGCAGGATTTTACCTCGCCGCCTGCTGGAACCATACTCTCCCACAAATAGAAACAGGGCTCTACTGGCAGCAGAGCCCTTGATTTTTGGGCATTTTTCGCGGATTGGTTGCGTTTTCCGGGGCTTTCCGATATAATAGACAGGCATCTTTTCAGAAAGGAAGCGCGTGCATGCTTTACTATCTTCTGCTGCTCGCTGCGGGCGCCCTGCAGGGCGTCATGGTCTCGTTGAACGGGCAGCTCGGAAAATACTATTCGTTGTTTGCCATCTGCTTTTTTGTCCATGGGATTGCGCTGATTCTGCTGCTGGCGTTCCTGCTGGCAAAAAAGACGGACCTCCGGTTCCGGGGCGCGCCGTGGTACGTGTATCTGGTCGGCGTGCTCGGCATTGCAATCGTCGCGTCGAGCAGCTGGTGTACCTTACGAGTCGGCGCGAGCGTGATGCTTGCCATCTCGACGGCGGGGCAGATCATCTCCTCGCAGCTGATCGACCAGTTTGGACTGTTCGGCATGCCGGTGCAGAAGTTCCGCGCCAAGCAGCTGCCGGGCTATGTGCTGCTTGCCGCGGGCGTCGCGCTCGTCGTGCTGGGCACGTAATACACGCAGGAGGAAACGACATGCTGGTTTATTATATTGCCGCCTTTGTCAACGGCTTTTTCAACTCCGTCAACAAAATGATGAATGTCAAGGCAGGGCAGTGCTTCGGCACTGCGAAGGGCTCGCTCATTAACTACGTCGAGGCGACACTTTTGTCTCTCGCGCTGGTGTGCATGACCGCGAGCCCCTCCGAGCTTTCGCCCGCGCATGTGTTTTCCGTGCCCGCGTGGGTGTATCTGGGCGCGGTCTGCGGACTGGTGGCAATGGTGCTGATCATTGTCGGTACGCTCCATACGCACGTGCTGGTCTCGTCGATTCTCGCACTGGTCGGAAACCTCGGTATGGCGCTGGTGCTGGACTATGTGTTCTACGGAGTGTTCAGCTGGCTGCGCGTGGCAGGAATCCTGCTGATTCTGCTCGGCATTACCTGGATTGAAAAATCCAAGACTTCGCAGAAAGAAGTCTCCAATTGACATGCATGCAAAAACACGCGCGGAAATCCGACGATTTCCGCGCGTTTGATTTTACCGTTCGGTGCCGAGGAAGAAGACGGACACAACGCCGGGTCCGGTGTGAGAGCCGATGACAGGACCAACATAGTTGATGATGACGTCCTGCACCTTCGAACGCTCGCGGATATAATCGGCGACGAATTTCGCGTCGTCGTAGCAGTCGCCGTGGCAGATGAACATGGTCTGCGACGGAAGGTCCGTGGACGTGGTCAGCGCCTTTTCGGCAAGCGCGATGAGCGAGCCCTTGCGTCCTCTTGCCTTCGTGACGTTCGCCAGATGCCCGTCGTTATCCATGTGCATGACGGGCTTGATCTGCATGACGGTGCCAAGAACCGCAGTCGTGGCAGAAATTCTGCCGCCGCGCTTTAAGTACATCAGATCGTCCACCGTGAACCAGTGGCAAAGATGGAGCTTGATGTCTTCCAGATAGTCGCGCACTTCCTCGATGGACTTTCCCGCCTGCTGCTGCAGCGCGCCGAGGTAGACGTATAAGCCCTGCCCCAGAGACGCGCACAGGCTGTCGACCGTCAGAATCTTGCGCTCGGGGTATTTTTCGCGCAGATCGTCCGCTGCGATGCACCCGGACTGATAGGTCGTGCTTAAGCCCGAGGAAAACCCGACAAAGAGGATGTCCAGCCCCTGCTGCAAGGTTTGTTCCATGACCTCGCGGAAGCTTTCGGGGTTGACCGCGCTGGTGGATGCCGCTTCGCCCTGGCGGATGCGCTCAAAAAAATCGTGGAAGCCGATTTCGCGCCCGTCGAGATAGTTGGCGTATGTCTTGCCGCCGATGGTAAAGTGCAGCGGCAGCACCAGAAGCTCCAGCTTGTCTGCCAGCTCCTGCGGCAGATCGCAGGAGGAGTCGGTGATAATCTGAAAGGTTTTCATCGTGGTACCTCCATAAAATTCTGGCTGTATTATACAGCACTTTCTGTATAAAAGCTATCCCCTTCTCCCAATTTTCGCTCGACAGATTGTTCCCGCCGCCTCTACCGCGCAAAAGCTTCCAAATTCTGAAGGTTTCCTTAAATTTTTCCGGGGGCTTACCGCGGCTTTCAAAGTGTGGTATGATGGTGAAAAACAAATGCTCAGGAGTAGCCCATGCCAAACGAACTGCCAACCGACCGCCTGCCGACGATCGAAGAAACACGCGCGATGCACGAACGCGCCGTGCGCGCCCGAAAGAAAAAAAAGCTGCAAAAAACGCTTGCCACCGCGGGGCTCGTCCTGCTGGCGCTTGCACTTGCCGCCGCGCTGGCGCTTTTTGCGCGCGAGAAGCTCCAGACGCTCGATAAGCCGCTCGACGCAAAGACCGCGCAGACGCAGCCCGTGCCGCAGGAGCCGGACATCCCCGCTGCAGAACCGGACCCTGAACCGGAGCCTTCCCCCGAACCGCAGCCGGACCCTGAACCGGAGATTCAGCCCGAGCCGGCGTCGCAGCCGGAATCCGAACCGGAACCGCAACCCGAGGCGCCGACTGAAAAAACCTACGCACCTGCCGACGTGACGGACGAAACAAAAACGCTCGATCTGGAGCTTTACAGCGAAAACGCGCTGCTCATTGATCTGGAATCGAACACCATCATCGCGCAGAAAAACGCCGACGCGCGCATCTACCCCGCTTCCATGACGAAGGTCATGACCGTTCTCGTCGCCGCCGAGCAGATCACGGACTGGGACGCGACGTTTACCATGACGCAGTCCATCATCGACCCGCTGTTTCTGGCGGATGCGAGCATGGCAGGCTTTGTCCACGGCGAAGAAGTTTCCATGATGGACCTTCTCTACGGCGCAGTACTTCCCTCCGGCGCGGAGGCGACCGAAGCGCTTGCCATCGTCTGCGCAGGCTCCGAAGAGGCGTTTGCAGAACTCATGAACGAAAAAGCGCAGGCACTGGGCTTACAGGACACACACTTTGTCGACGCCAGCGGCCTTCACGACGAGAACCACTACACGACGCTCTCCGACATGGCAATCATTATGCAGGCAGCGCTCGATAACCCCCGCTGCCGGGAAGTGCTGACTTCCGTGAACCACACCTCGCCTGCGACCGCGCAGAACCCCGAGGGCGTTGCCATGACGAACCGGTTTTTATACCGTATCCGCCCGCAGCAGACCGGAACCGTCGACATTCAGGCGGCAAAGACCGGCTACACCGCGCAGGCGATGAACTGCTGCGTAAGCTACGGCATCATGGAAAACGGACGCGCGGCAATCTGCGTCACCGCACACGCCTGGACCGGCGACTACTGCATCGCCGACCACCTCGCGCTCTATGGAACTTACTGTGGCAATTAGCTGCCAATCTCAAAGGAGACGATCGAATGAAAACCGTCTGGGGGGAACAGTTAAATCCCGATTCCGTCTTACAGGAATATCCGCGCCCGCAGCTCGTGCGCGAAAGCTATGAAAACCTGAACGGTCTCTGGGACATAGCCATTACAAAGACGGACGCGAAGCCCGATGCCTGGGACGGAAAGATTCTCGTTCCGTTTTCTCCGGAAGCAGAGCTTTCCGGCGTCGGAAAAGCCTTGCAGCCCGGGCAGTTTCTCTGGTACCGCCGGACACTCACCCTTCCCGAGATTCCAGCGGGGCATCGGCTGCTTCTGCACATCGGCGCATGCGATCAGCGCGCGAAAGTCTTCTGCAACGGGCAGTATGTCCTGGAACACATCGGCGGCTACACCGCGTTTTCATCTGACCTCACGGCGTTTGTCCACGCAGGAGACAACGAATTGACCGTTCAGGCGCGAGACGACCGGGAAGCCTCGCAGCTCTCGCGCGGCAAGCAGAGCAGCCGCCGCGGCGGCATCTGGTACACCCCGCAGAGCGGTATCTGGCAGACGGTCTGGTATGAGTGGGTGCCGGAAAATTACGTCAAGGCAATCCGCTATACGCCGGACCTCATTACCAATCAGCTTCTTTATCAGATTCAGGCGCCCGCGCCCGCCGGCGCAATCGTCCGGCTCTCGCTGCATGGGCAGCCGGTCGCGGAAAGCGCGGCAGATGAAAAGGGCTTCGGCGCGCTTGCCATTCCGGCGGAAACGCTCCGGCTCTGGTCCCCGGAGTCGCCGACGCTCTACGATGTGGACGTGACACTGGGAGAAGACCGCGTGACAAGCTACGCCGCCATGCGCTCGTTCGGCGTCGGAGAAGACGAAGACGGCACGCCGCGCCTGCTTCTCAACGGCAAGCCGTATTACCAGAACGGCGTGCTCGATCAGGGCTACTGGCCGGACGGGCTTTACACCGCGCCGACGGACGAGGCAATGATCTTTGATCTTCAGCTCATGAAGGACATGGGCTTTAACATGCTGCGCAAGCACATCAAAATCGAGCCCATGCGCTGGTACTATCACTGTGACCGGCTCGGCATGCTGGTCTGGCAGGATATGATCAACGGCGGCGGAACATACAATCTGCTCACAATCTCTGCCCCGCTTATTACCGGCATCCATCACAAGGACCACGACTACAAAAAATTTGCCCGCACCGACGCCATCGCCCGGGCGAGCTACTATACCGAGCTGACCGAACTGATCGCGCAGCTCTACAGCTGCCCGTGTATCTGCACCTGGGTGCTGTTCAACGAAGGCTGGGGGCAGTTTGACGCGGCTGCGGCAGCAGAATATGCCCACAGGCTCGACCCCTCGCGCATCATCGACCACGCCAGCGGCTGGCACGATCAGAAGGTCGGGAAGCTGCAGAGCCTGCACGTCTACTTCCGCCCCTATCATTTTAAGAAGGACAGGCTCGGGCGCGCCGTCGCGCTGACGGAGTTCGGCGGCTACACCCTCGCCGTCCCCGGTCACACTTGGGGCAAAAAACGCTTCGGCTACAAGCCGCTGCGAGACGAAGCAGCCCTTGCCGACGCCTTCCGCAGGCTCTACGAACAACAGATTATTCCCGCAAAGGAAAAAGGTCTCGCTGCCAGCGTCTACACGCAGCTGAGCGATGTGGAAGACGAGTGCAACGGCTTTGTCACCTACGACCGCAAAGTGGTCAAGCTCCCGAAGCAGCTGGTCCGCGAAATTTCCCTTTCTCTCAAAGACTGAAAACAAAAAGGAGGCGTTTTTATGATACGAACCATCGGCATCGTCAGTCTGTCGCGCGGCATTCTCGGCGAGGGCTTCATGCACCACGAGCTGGACATCGGCGTAAAGCGTTTGCAGGACTACGGCGTTCGCGTCAAATTTCTGCCCCACGCGCTGGACGGGCTGGAATCGCTTGCTGCGCACCCCGAGCACCGGGCGCAGGACTTGCTGGACGCATTCCGCGACCCCGAAATTGACGCCATTCTCTGCGCCATCGGCGGAGACGATACCTACCGGCTCGCGCCATACCTGTTTTCCGATCATGAACTTCAACGCGCCGTGTCAAAGAAGCCCTTCCTCGGCTTTTCCGACACGACGCTCAATCACTTCATGCTCCATAAGGTCGGACTTCCGACCTTCTACGGGCAGGCATTTTTGCCCGACGTGTGCGAGCTTGCGCCGGAAATGCTTCCCTACACGAGGCGGTATTGGGAGGAATTCTTGAAAACCGGAACCATCCGCGAGGTCCGCCCGAGCAGCGTCTGGTATGAAAGCCGCAAGGAATTCGGACCCGATCAGGTGGGAACGGAGCTTCCGGTGCACAAAAACACGGGCTTTGCGCTTTTGCAGGGACCTGCACAGTTCGAAGGCGAGATTTTAGGCGGCTGCATCGACTCGATGTATGAGATGTTTTCCGGCTGGCGGCACGCGGACATGCCGGAGGTCTGCAAACGGTACGGTCTGTTCCCGGACCTCGACGACTGGCGCGGCAAAATCCTGCTGCTGGAATCGTGCGAGGAGTATATGCCGCCTGAAACTTATAAAAAGGCGCTCGAAACGCTTAAAGATACCGGCGTATTTGACGTGGTTTCCGGCGTTCTCGTCGGAAAGCCGATGGACGAGGTGTATGCTGCGGAATACAAAAAGCTCCTTGCCGGCGTCATCGCCAACAAAGAGCTTCCGATTGTGTGCAATCTCAATATCGGTCACGCGCTGCCGCGCTGCATCCTGCCCTTCGGCGTTCGCGCGCGGGTCGATGCCGGCGAACAGGTCATTCGCTTCGGCTGACCGGCTTCGTCTCCCCGTCCGGAAGCCCGCGGCTTCGCTGTAGGAACTTTCGAAACCCTTCCCAGAGAAGCGTCAGCACCTGCAATGCCGCGCAGACGAGGAAAATGAGCGATACGTTTTCCAGTTCGAACGACAGATACAGGCTCAGCCCCAGCGTCCAGATGAGCGCCGAAACGGACACGCCCTGCCACAGAATGCCCCACCAGAGGCTGGTGAAAACGATGCAGATGATCGAGCATACCGGCAGCGCGTACACAAAGAACATCCACGCCGGATAGTCGACCTTGCAGATCATGAACATGCTGAACAGCAGCGTTGCCACTGCCATCGTCAGCGCCAGCGACAGCAGCAGGATGAACATATGGTAATGGGGCTTGGACTCCTTCGGCGGCTGAATCTCGCCGATGAGCGCGCTGACGCTCACGCCGTAAAGCTCGGCGATCTGGCTGAGAATATACACGTCCGGCAGGCTCTCGCCCCGCTCCCATTTGGAGACGGATTTGTCGGAATAATTGAGCTTCGTCGCAAGATCGAGCTGCGTGTCATGGTGCGCCTTGCGGTATTGCGCGATGTTCTTCGCCACCGTTTTGCGCAGGGTTGCTTCGTCGGTCTGCAATTTGGAACCTCCTGGTAATTATCATGAAAAGCCCTTGATTTTCAAGGGATTCTACTGTCAGTAGAGTCGGGGTATCGCCGCGCGATAGCCCACAGACGCGCCGGGAGGGTGACAAAAGCGCAGCAATCTGCTAAAGTAACTCCCGGGAAGAGGAAATACAGTGTCACCTGTTCATCCGACACGGTATTTCTTAGTATACCACATTTTTAATCGCCGTGCAATAGCACGCAATCATGCGCCTGGCATCCACACACCGTGCCGGGCGCATTTTTGCGCGCTCTTTCCAGTATCCCGGCGCTTGACGGCAGGCGCTCGGATTGTGTAGAATAGAGAAAATGAAAAGGAGGCTTGCCCCATGGACAAAGCCCGCATCGAACAGCAGCTGCTCGAGCTGCCGCTTTTCCAGTACGACTGGATGGAAACCTCCGAGCTTGTCTTCTCCGAGCGCGTGCGCTGGATCTGCCAGACGCAGTGCCCGATGTACAATACCACCTGGGCGTGTCCTCCGGCAGTGGGCACTGTCGAGGAATGCAAAGCGCGCTGCCTTTCCTATCCGCACGCGCTGATGATGACCTCCATCACCGAGGTCTCGGACATTGCAAATCTCGAGGAAACGCTTGCCACGCGCGCGCCGCACGAGGAGCTGACGCGCCAGGTGCGCGACATGATTGCCGAGCAATCGTCGGACGTGATGGCGCTTTCGACCGAGGCGTGCGCCATCTGTCAGAAGTGCGCCTATCCGGACGCCCCCTGCCGCCATCCGGAGCGGATGTTCCCCTGCGTGGAATCTCAGGGCATTCTGGTCACGGACCTTGCCGAAAAGCACGGTCTGGATTTTATGAACGGCAATATCGTCGTCTGGTTCTCGCTGATTCTATTCAAGTAAGCATGCGCAGCGCCTGCTCAAACGGCGCCCAGACACCGGCTGCTTCCGGCAGCGCGCGGATGCGTGCAATCGCGCCGCCCATCGGAAGCGTCAGCGCGTAGGACCACAGAGCGGGCGAAGCTGCATTTTTCCGGCTTCCGTATTTTCCGTCTCCCACAAGCGGCATGCCGCGCGAGGCGAACTGGACGCGGATCTGGTGCGTCCTTCCGGTATGCAGCCGGACATGGACCAGGCACAGCCCGTCCGCTTCTGCCACAACGCGGTAAGAAAGCGAGGCTTTTTTGACGCCCTTTCGCTCTTTTGAGACAACGTAGGTCTTGTTTTTGAAGCGGTCGTGGAACAGAAGGTCAAAAAGCTCCCCGGAATCGTCCTTGGGCCGCGCGCCGAGCACCGCCAGATACTCCTTTTGCAGCGTTCCCCCGGCAATCGCCTGCGAAAGCTTTGCTGCCGCGGGCGCAGTCTTTGCGAACACCATCACACCGCCCACCGCCTGATCGAGCCGGTGGACCGGATAAATCTCGCAGCCCAGCTGCCGCTTCAGAAGCGCGGGAAGATCGGCTTCTACCTCCCCCTGCGCGCGTACGCCGACCGGCTTGACGCACAGAACCAGCTGCGGCGTCTGCTCTAAAATCTCAATCACGCCATCGCCTCCCTTGCCCCTATCATACGAAATTTCCCGCGCGGACGCAACCGCGCGGGGACGTTTTTCTGAAAAAGTGTACAAACGAAGCCCTCATTTTTTATCTTTGTCTTGTTCACAAACTGTTGCATTTTGGAAGTTTTGTGTTATAATAGGAAATCGAAGATGGACAGGACGAGGTTCTCCTGCCCACCGAACTGCCGCAATCCCCTCCCCAGGGCGCTGCGGCAACAAAATTAGGAGGAGAACGAAATGAAAAAACGGATTTTTGCCGCCTTGCTGTGTGTGATCATGCTGTTTGGCATGCTTCCCATCACGGCGTTGGCAGCAGAGCCAAAGACAATCTATGTCGATGCGACAGAGGGCAATGACAAAAATAATGGTTCCAAAGACCTCCCTTATGCGACAGTTGAAAAGGCTGTGACAGAAGCCGAAAGTGGAGACACCATCCAGCTCGGCAAGGGCAACTACACACTTTACGGTGTTTCCAGCACCGGACACACCAAGGGGAAAGATCTGACCTTTGTCGGTCTGGGCGCTGACAAAACCGCTTGGAACATCGGTGCAGAAGTTCCTGACCCGGACTATTTTGGCACAGAGTATAACAGCGACTACAGTTTCGATGGCGCAGGAACGGTCACGTTCCGAAATATGACCCTCCGCTCCGGAGCGGTAGATTATCTCGGCTTCGCTCGCATAAATGAGACCGTTGTCGAAAACTGCACGATCAACGGTGAGACCTGCTACTGGGGCTACAAATCCGCTACCTTTAAAAACACGATATTCAACTGTCCGGACGGTCGTTATGCACTCTGGACGTAGAGCTCCCCCACAATGACCTTTGAGAATTGCACCTTCAATTCTTCTGACAAGGTCATCAACGTCTACACAGATTACGGTGCGGGCAAGCAGGATATTACTGTCAACTTTGAAAATTGCACTGTCAATAATGAGTTATCCATCCTTGGCTCTATTTTCGGTACAAAGCAAGTGCTGAATGTCAACGACAGCAATATGGGGAATTACAAGTACATCATCAACATCTCCGGAGATAATAAGGTTTCCGGCATTTCCGTGGACAGCACTACTTGCTCCCGTCTGTTCGGCTTTGGTGGAAAAGCAAGCACGAATAATACCGGCAGACTTGATGTTTTCATTGAAAACACGCAGGTTTGGGGAGACGGTAAGCGTGTAGGCGAGCATGCGCAGAATTTTAGCACCGGTTCCTACGACAATGGCAAAGCCCCCGGCAAGCTGAACCAGTACACCGAAGGCTACAAGGACAATGCTTTTACGATAGATGAAACGAAGTGGGAGTGGAACGAGGAGAACGACTGTTATACAAGAACAGCCTCCCGGACTTGCGACTACTGTGGTTACAATGAAAATAAAGAAGAAAACGGCTATCTTGTATCTTATGACCTGAACGAAGGCGAACCTGCTGAAAGCGAAGATTACACAGATGAAATTGTCGCAGAAGGCACTCCAATCGCCCTCAAAAAAGCGCCGAGCAAGGATGGATACGTCTTTGCCGGTTGGAGTGACGGCGATACAACCTACAATGCCGGTGACGCTGTAGTGGTAGAACATGCCATGACGTTTACCGCGCAGTGGAAGCTGGAAGGGGAAGAAATCATCGCCGGTATGACTGGGCTTCTGACGGTTGCCGGGCTTGGCACGGACGACCACATCGCCTACGTCTACGGTTACCCGGACGGCACGGTTCGCCCCAACGGAACCATCACGCGCGCAGAGGTCACGACCATCTTCTACCGCCTGCTTACCAGCGCGCGCCGCGACGAGATTTTCACGAGCGAAAACAGCTTCCGCGACGTAAACAGCTCCATGTGGTACAACAAGGCTACCTCCTCCATGGCTGCCGGCGGCTACATTCAGGGCTACGCAGACGGAACCTTCGGTGCGAACAAGCCCATCACAAGAGCGGAGTTTGTCTGCCTTGCCGCGCGCTTTGCCACCAAGACGACCGGCTTTGCCTCCTACACCGATGTAGATAACGGTCACTGGGCGGCAAGATCGATTGCCATCTGCGCCTCAAACGGCTGGGTACAGGGCTATGAGGACGGCACCTTCCGCCCCGACCAGCCCATCACCAGAGCCGAGGCAATGACGATCATCAACCGCATGCTCGGCAGAGGTGTTTCGAAGGGCTATGTCTGCAAGGGCGCTGCGCGCTTTACCGACAACGACCCGGGCAGCTGGTATTACTATGAGATCCTCGAGGCGACCAACGACCACGAGTACCGCAACGCAAGACCCTTTGAGCAGTGGATTCGCGCAACCATCCTCCGCTCGTACGATATGGACAAATACGAGCGCCCCTGAGTCTCTTTGACAGAAAAACGCGGACAGGAAATATCCTGTCCGCGTCTTTTTTAAAAAAAGCTCGTTGCAAGCCACACAAGCCCCACCGCGCCGCCGCCTGCAAGCGCCCAGAAAAGCCGCCCGAGCAGCCTGCTCCGAAGTCTTGCCCCGGGGATGTGCGCCGTGCTGTAGCCCTTTGCCGCCGCCTGCGCCTGGCGCAGAAGCTCGTCCTGCGTGACGTTGCAGCTTTCCGGCGCGTCCGGGCGCAGCAGAAAGATTGCCTGTTCAAACAGCGACGGGTCCGGCGAGCGCACCACAATGACCTGCCGGTTGATGCCTTTTACCATGGCGTTTGCCTCCTTTGCCTGTAAACCTTGCAAAGAAAGCTTTTCCCGTTTTCAGAAAATTATTCCTCCGGCAAGTGTCCGGAGCATCGAACCGCTTTGTTATACCGGCGTTTCCAGCGTGTCGTCCTGATCGATCCAGTCCTGCACGGGAACAATCGTAAATTCCTGGCGGCTATTTCGGACAACGACGCGCTTGATGCCGGCGTTGATGATCATGCGGCGGCACATCGAACACGACGTGGCGTCCTGCAGAATTTCCCCGGTCCGCGCATCGTGCCCCACCAGATACAGGTCTGCGCCGATGCACTCGTTGCGGGAGGCGGAGATGATCGCGTTCGCCTCGGCGTGGACGCTGCGGCACAGCTCATAGCGCTCGCCGCGCGGCACCTGCAGCTGCACGCGCACACACCTGCCGAGGTCGGAGCAGTTTTTTCTGCCTCTGGGCGCGCCGTTGTAGCCGGTGGCAACGATCTCGTCGTTGCGGACAATGATCGCGCCATACTGCCGCCGCAGACACGTCGAGCGCTCCAGCACTGTCTCGGCGATGTCCAGATAGTAGTTCTCTTTTTCAATTCGCTGCATACGTTCCGCCTCCTTTTCGAGTAGTATATCACAACGCACAGCTCCCCTGCAAGCGTTTTCCCTTGCCGCGGCGGAAGCTTTGTGGTATAATAACCAGAGATTTTCCGGGAGGTGGGCACATGCGCGCAAAGCGGCTTTTCTGCATCGTTCTTTCTCTGATTCTCTGCCTCACGCTCTGCACGCCGGCGCTGGCGGAGGGCGATCTTCTCTTTGTCGCCGTCAACGACTCGATTCCTCTGACGCTTACGGCGCTTCCCTATGAATCCTCGTCCGGCATCTACGTGCCCTACACGGCGTTCGACGCCTCACCCGGCGGGGTGATTCCGGCATACAACGCGCAGGCGCAGACGTTCGTTCTGTTCACGCGCCAGCGGCGCCTCGTCTTCGATCTTGCCGAAGGCACTGTCACCGATCAGGACGGCAACGTCAAAACTGTCTCGACCACCTTCCGCGGCGGCATGCTCTATGTCCCGCTGGTCTACTGCGCATCGTTCTTCTCGCTCAAGGTAAGCTTGCTGCAAAGTACGTCCGGCTACCCCATCCTCCGCTTTACCACCGGCAGTGAGGTCTATGACGACAGCCTGTTCGTGGAAAAGGCGGAGAGCCTGATTCAGTACCGCATCGACCAGATGAATACCCCCGAACCCTCCCAGCCGCAGACGCCCGCGCAGCAAGAGCCGGATAAGCCCGAGCAGCCCGAGCCCGAGCAGATGCCCGCCACCGTCTATCTTGCTTTCACGAACGCGGAAACGATGGCAGATAACGCCGCGCTTCTGGAAAAGTCCAATCTTCGCGGCACGTTTTTCCTGACTGCCGCCGAGCTGACGGCAGACCCGGCGCTTGCGCGAAGACTCTATGCCGCAGGGCACATTCTCGGTGTGACGGTTACAGAAGACTGCGAGAATGTCTCGGCTTCTCTTCTCGAGGCGAACGACGCGCTCTGCCGCGCTTTGAACACGAAAACGCTCTTTGCCCTGCTCCCGGCGTGGCAGCAGGATGGCATCACCGATTTTTCTGTCCTCACGAGCCCGCAGGAGCCGGTTTCCGCCGAGTTTGCCGTTCAGCAGACGAATGCGCCGCAGCTTTTGATTGTCTCGCAGGACGCCGCGCAGACGCTCTCCACGCTCGCCGCCGCGGGCGCGAACATCGAGCTGCTGCGCGAAACGACAAAGCTTTCGTAAAGACAGATACAAAGTGCGCCCGCCTTCCGGCGGGCGCATTTGCGTTTCAGGTCACGCGAATTTCGATATGATAGCTGTTGAGCCCGCATGTCGCGTACTCCACCTCGATGGAATACGACAGATCAAAAATGCCGCCGTGCTCGTTCATGAGAACGCCGAGGCTTTTGGTCTGCACGCGCAGCATCAAAGCGCCCGGTCCTGCCTCGTAAAGAGAATCGTCGATTCTTCCCAGCTCAAAGACCATCATGGAGTTGACCTTGCCGGTTCTGCGAAGCGTGACGGTTTTCTCGTCTTCGATCGTGAACGTCGTCACAACGCCCTCCAGCCCGGTCATCTGCGTTTCCACGTAGGAAAAGCGGATATAGCCCGGCTCATAGCAGTACGACCCTTCGGTCACGAGCTGGATGCTCTCCGGCTCTTCGCCTTCCAGCTGCTGCGTGCCGGTAATGGAAATCATTGCTGCCTGTACCATGGTTCGTCCTCCATCGCAAGCGAAATGAGATTGTCAAGCAGCGCCGGATACGCAATGCCGCTTGCCGCAAATAGCTTCGGATACATCGAGATTGACGTAAAGCCCGGTATCGTGTTGATCTCGTTGAAGACCACCGCGCTGTCCGCGCGCCGGACGAAAAAGTCCACCCGCGCAAGCCCGCGGCATTCCATCGCCGTGTAAACCTTCACTGCCGTCTCGCGCACCTGCTCGGACAGCTCTTCCGAAATTCGCGCAGGCACATAAAACCTGGCGCTGTCGGAGAGGTATTTTGCCTCATAGTCGTAAAACTCTGCGCCCGCTTCAATCTCGCCGCAGACGGACGCGCAGGGATTTTCGTTTCCGAGAACGGCAACCTCGATCTCCTGCCCGCCGATGAATTCTTCGACCAGCACCTTCTCGCCGTAGCGCAGCGCGTCTGCCACGGAAAGCTCCAGCTCCTCCCGGCTTTTCGCTTTGGAAATGCCGACCGACGAGCCGGTCCCGGCAGGCTTGACGAAAACCGGATAGGAAAACGCACGCTCTGCCGCGTCCATGCAGCCGTTCTGATCGCGCGCCCATTCGTGCGCGCGAATTACCTGCCAGCGCGCCTGCAAAATCCCTGCGTTTGCCGCAATCAGCTTCGTCATCGATTTATCCATGCACGCACTCGACGCACCGACGCCGGAACCGACATACGCAATTCCTGCGATCTGCAATAGCCCCTGCATGGACCCGTCCTCGCCGTTTTCTCCGTGCAGCACCGGGAAGACCACGTCGATGCGCTCGCGCACCACGCAGTCGTTTTCAAAGCTCAGAAGCCCCTGCCCGCGCACGGGCGAGAGCGCTGCCCTGCGGTTGCGCGGACAGCTTTCCCACGTTCCGTTCGGGAGCATCGAATAGTCGCTGCCGCCAAATAAAATCCACTCCCCGTCTCTGGTGATACCGACGGGAAAGATGTTGTATTTCTCAGGGTTCAGGTTGTTCAGCACTGATTCCGCCGACCGCAGAGAAACCTCATGCTCCGGCGAAACGCCGCCAAACAGGACGCATACACTCAATTTCTTCAAGATCAATCCTCATTTCCGGCGGCTAGCCCGCCTGATTCTTCCCTATCATATGCCAAAAGCATCAAGAACACAAGGACTTTTTTACACATTACCGTGATTTTAACAGTGGAAATTCCCATGCAATGTGTATATAATGAGAGTAGAACGCTACAGTTAGGAGGCGGGTTTATGCAGCTTGAATTGTCGAAGAAGGAGTTTCGCCGGCTTCTGGATATGGTCTACATCGGAAACTGGATTCTCAACTCAACGCGCGGCGACGACCGTTTCGCCGACTACGATCAGGTGGAATCCAAGCTTTTCGCCCTCTGCCGGGAAAACGGCATGGCGTCGCTCGTCGAACGGTGGAACGGAGAGGATGTTCCGTCGCGCGCATTTTCCGACGGCGGCATCCACGAGGCGATTGCAGATTACGAAGACACGGTCTTCTATGAAATTCTTGCCGAGGAGCTGGCGCGACGCGATATGGACTATCAGCCGGTTTCCAACGAAAACTATGATGCGCTGGTCTCCCGGATGGACGATTATATCGCCGAGTTCGAAGCCCACGGCACCGACAATATCTCCATTCCCACGATGGACGACTAAAAAATGGCAGACGTAAAACGTCTGCCATTTCTTTTTTGCGCGTTCTGCCTACTTTCCGGCATCGTCCTTCTTTTCATAGAACACCATCACAAGCCCGGCGATTCCGGTAAACGCGCCAATCAGTGCAAACGGAAAATAGCCGATGCTGTGAAACAGCTCCCGATTGATTTCTTCCTTTGCGAGGCACAGAAGAATTCCAAACAGAATCAGTGCAATGCCCTGCAATCGCTTTTTGTCTGCCATGCGCTTGCCTCCCGCTTTGTGTTTTGTCTATTTTATCACAAAGCGCCGGATGCCGCAACCTCATGCCGCGCGCGATTCGTTTTTACCTGGTACACAGCCAGTAAATCACGCCGTAAATAACGCTTGCGGTCGTGCCGTAGACGATAACAGGTCCTGCAATCGTGAACATCTTTGCTGCCATCCCTGTGACGAAGCCCTCTGCCTTAAACTCAATTGCCGGTGAGACGACCGCGTTGGCAAAACCCGTAATCGGTACGATCGTGCCTGCACCAGCGAGCTTTGCAATGTCGTCATACCAGCTCAGCCCCGTAAACAGTGCGCTTAAAAATACCAGAGAAATTGCCGTCGCCGTGGCTGCCGCGTCCTTGTCGAGCCCTGCCATCTTCCAGCCGTTTCCGATCAGCTGCCCGAGCGCGCAGATGAGCCCTCCGATCCAGAAGCTGTTCAGCAAATCCTTCCAGAGCGGCGACTTTTTCGCAAGCCCCGCCACATACCGGTTATATTCCTTGTCCGTCATATGCATGAAAACTCCCCCTTTGGCGTAGTATGCGCCATCGGGGGATTTTTATGTCGGGAATAGAAAAACCTCTCTTTGACCTGCATCAAAGAGAGGTTTTGTAAAACTCAGACGAGTTCGATCACTGCCATCTCGGCTGCGTCGCCGCGGCGCGGTCCAAGACGGGTCACACGGGTGTAGCCGCCGTTGCGGTCGGCATACTTCGGAGCGATCTCCTTGAACAGCTTGTTGGCAACATCTTCCTTGGTGATGTATGCCAGGGCTCTGCGATAGGAAGCCAGGGTGTTCTTCTTGCCAAGGGTGATCATCTTTTCTGCAACGGGCTGGACTTCCTTCGCGCGGGTGAAGGTCGTCTCGATCTTGCCGTTTTCGAACAGATAGGTAGTCATAGCCCGGAGCATTGCCTTGCGCTGATCGCTGGTTCTGCCGAGCTTTCTGGTACCAAACATAGGACTTTACCTCCTTCTTGAAAGGTTATCGTTAGTTGTTGTTGGAATTTGAAGAATCGTCGCTTGCCAGGGACAGACCCATCATAGCCAGCTTGTTCTGCACCTCTTCCAAAGACTTGCGGCCCATGTTGCGGACCTTCATCATGTCCTCGCCGGTTCTGGAGATCAGGTCCTCGACGTTGTTGATGTTGGCGCGCTTGAGGCAGTTAAAGCTTCGGACGGACAGGTCAAGCTCTTCGATGGTCATTTCCAGGACCTTGTCGCGATGC
>QWCN01001820.1_pt1 | contig 36616 bp, 48 predicted proteins | sample 1972711 | NCBI WGS metagenome assembly QWCN01 (sample SAMN09866707, study PRJNA288562) | Human gut metagenome isolate term1_stool, whole genome shotgun sequencing... | isolation source: gut | host: Homo sapiens | place: USA: California
TCAGCCTGGCGACCATGTTCCTGAAGCAGCACTCCGCCCTGGACGTGATGGCCGGGATCGTGCGGGGTACTTTGATGGATCAGATCGTGTATCGGATGGAGTTCTCGTTCGCACGGGAACGGGTGCCGAAGAGGAAGAGAGAGACCGTTATTTAAAAAGAATTTTATGAGAAATGAGAACGGCTGGCAGATCAGATATGTGTCTGATCTGCCAGCCTGATTTTGTTTTTTATTCTGATTCAGCGCCATTTGTCTCAATTATTTTTTATACCAGCAGAAAGAATCCTTCCGATAACGCTTGTAAGTGCCGTTTCCTTCGTCATCTGCGTCCACATATACGAATCCGCAGCGTTTCTTCATTTCTTTCTAGTTAAATCCAACAAACTTATTCGCAATCTTATAAGCCACTTCCGATATCTTCCGGCCTGTTCTGCCCGGCAGATTCATGGTGCGGCCCAGGACGCCCCATTTGAGCTCATAGTAGGTCTTCGGGTCTTTCTTTTTCAGGTATTTCCAGAGCTCGTACTTCTTCTCCAGGTTCTCCTCGGTACCGGAACGAATGGCAATAATCGAAGATACCACCATGATGATCTCCAGGTAATTCTTCATATAGTGGCGCAGCTTCCGGTTGGGAATCTGACGCACGTCGGAGAGCTTGTAGTCATCGATCATGATGCGGTTGACCTTCAGCTGCTGGTCGATGCGGCCAATCATAACGCTCTCGTTGACAGACTGATCACTGCGGCCAATGAAATAGCGGTAAAAGTTCACATCCAGATAGTACAGATACTTCACATGGGGCAACGGATGGTACACAAAGATGTTATCCACATAGAAGGTGTGCTTTGGCAGATCCAGTCCACATTCCCGGAGCAGCTTGGTGCGATAAATAACCGAATGCATCAGAATATACTGCCCCTTGTGCAGGAATTTCACATCATCCCAGGTAAAGACCTGATCCTGGGGAAACGCAGAGCGGTAGCTCATGACTTTTTTATGCTTTGCGCCCTCTTTTTCATAGACGAAATTACTGATAAGCATATCCACCATAGGCTTTGCTCCGGCCAGCTTCTCCAGAGTCTTTAAGATTTCCTTGTAAGCGGAAATAGATACCCAGTCATCGCTGTCTACCACCTTGAAGTAAAGACCGGTGGCGTTGCGAAGGCCTGCGTTGACTGCCTCACCGTGACCGCCGTTTTCCTGGTGAACCGCCTTGACGATGGTCGGGTACTTCTCGGCATACTCATCCGCGATAGCCGCTGTGCCGTCCTTGGAGCCGTCGTCCACGATGATGATTTCCACTTCCTCGCCGCCTGCCAGCAGGGAATGGATGCAGTTGCGCATATAAGCCTCGGAATTGTAACAGGGAATTGCTACGGATAAAAGTTTCATGCTTCCTCCTTTTTACGCCAGAGAACGGGCAAGGGCGATAGCCTTTGCAGCCATGGCGTCAATATTGTAGTATTTGTACTCCGCGAGTCTGCCCAGAAGGTGGAAATCCGGTATCTGCGCCGCCAGATCCGCGTACTTCTGATAGAGTGCGTTATTTTCCTCATTCATGATGGCGTAGTAGGGAATCTCGCCCTCTGCGCCGGTATACGCGAAGGGATATTCCTTCACAATGGTGGTACTGTCAGCCTTCTGTCCGGTCAGATATTTGAACTCGGTGATACGGGTGTAATCCTCGCTGACCGTGTAGTTCACCACGCTGTGCCCCTGATAATCGGACCGGTCGTAATGTTCAAAGTCAAAGCGCAGGGTCCGATAGGGAAGCCGTCCGAAACGGCAGTCAAAGAGCTCGTCCACCGGGCCGGTGTAAATGACTGTGCCATGGAACTCCTGACCGTCTAACAGTACCTTGCCTTCCTCTTCAGAAATGACCAGTGCGTCCTTCGCGTTGGTATTGGTGCGGACTTCGATGTTCGGGTGAGCCAGCATTTTCTCAAACATGGGCGTGAAGCCGTCTAAGGGCATACCCTGATATTTGTCCCCGAAATACCGGTTATCATAGGAAATGACCACCGGAACGCGGCCAGTGACTGCCGGGTCGATCTCCTCCGGGGTCTGACCCCACTGCTTCATGGTGTAGCGCAGGAAAACATTTTCATAAACGTAGTCCGCGATGGCACGCAGGTCCTCGTCCTGCTGCTCCCGCAGCTTCAGAATCGGCACCCGCGCGCCGAAGCCGAAGGTATCCACCAGCTTTTTCTCCAATACTGCGGCTTTTTCCTCGCCGTAGACCATTTTCAGGGTATTTAGGTTGAAGGGAACCGGCAGAAGCTTGTCGCCCACCCGGGCTACTACCTCGTGGCCGAAGGCGTACCAGTCGGTGAAACGGGACAGCCATTCATAGACCTCCTCGTTGCCGGTGTGGAAAATGTGCGGGCCGTACCAGTGTACCAGGATGCCGTACTCGTCCTTCCCGTCGTAGCAGTTGCCGCCAATATGGTGTTTCTTTTCCAGCACCAGAACCCTTTTGCCCTGCTCCTCTGCCAGGATTCTGGCAGCGGCAGCACCGGCGATTCCGGAACCGATGATGATGCAGTCGTACATAGTAAAACTTTCCTCCATAAAACCTTAGTATCTATGCTTAAAATATTCCGTGTAGGCCGCGAAAGCCGCCGGAATTGAATAAGTCTCTTCCATCTGCTGTTTTTCCACGAAGAACAGCTTTCCCGGGGAATCGTGGCTGTCCGAAGCGTCATTTTCCTGCTGCTCCGGCTCCTCTACCTTCACCACATATCCGGCCATATGCCATTCAATGTGGCTGAAAATATGCTTTGCCGCCGGAAGCGCCTGGATTCGGATGGCGGACAGCCCTTCCGCTTTCACATAATCCAGCACCTGCTCCGAGTTCAGATGGCCTTCCAGGTTCGGCAGTTCATATAAGCCCGCCAGAAGCCCTTTCGCTGGCCGTTTGCGGAGGGCAGCCTGATTGTCCGACACCAGTACCAGAACGGTCTTATCTTCGATTCTGCGGCTTTTGGGCGGAGTTTTCTTCGGAAGCTCTGTCTCCACGCCGTCCCTGTGGGCATGACACAACGCTGCCAGCGGACATTCCCCGCATTTGGGCGCGCCGTTTGGGACGCAGACGATGGCTCCCAGCTCAATCAGGGACTGGCTGAAATCTCCGGCCCGGTCCGCCGGGATTACTGCCTTCACTTCCTGCTCAAAGCGCCGTTTCACCGACTGCTTCAGGATATCGTCATAGCTTTTCTCAATCCGGGAAAGCACCCGCAGCACATTGCCGTCCACAGCCGGGTAGGGCAGGCCGAAGGCAATGGACGCGATGGCCCCCGCCGTGTAGCTTCCGATGCCCGGCAGCTCCAGAATCGCGTCAAAATCCGCGGGCATCTGACCGTCGTATTCTGCCACCAACTTCCGGGCGGCTTTCTGCATATTTCGGACACGGTTATAATATCCTAACCCTTCCCATAGCTTCAGGATGACGTCCTCGGGAGCCTCCGCCAGATCGCGGATGGTGGGAAGCGCCGTCATAAAGCGCTCAAAATAGGGCTTTACCGCCTCCACTCTCGTCTGCTGCAGCATGATTTCCGATACCCAGACCCGATAGGGGGCCGGGTGCTCCCGCCAGGGTAGGACGCGGGCGTGGGTGTCATACCAGGACAGGAGCGGCTGCACGATAGCGGCCAACTGGCTGTCGCCCACTGCTGTAACATCCGATTTTTTCTGCTGTTCCTCTTTTTTTGTATTGCAGTCTACATTCAAATCTTTCTTCAAAAATAAACCTCTATTTTCTACTAAAAATAACTTTAAATTTTTTACTTAAAGACAAACCTCTATTTTCTTGTCTATCTTCAGCTCATCCGGCTTCACCAGGCAGTCATAAGCCAGCACCTTCACGCCGGCCTTCGCTGCTCTCCGCAGCGCCTCTCCAAAGGCCGGATGAGTCCGGTCGTTGGGCTCCAGCCGCGTGACGCCCTTCATCTGTATCACGAAGCAGACATACGCATCATATCCGTCCTCGACACAGCGCATCAGCTCCTCCATATGCTTCACGCCCCGCTCGGTGGGCGCGTCCGGAAAACGGGCCACGCTGTCTTCCTCCAGGGTCACGCCCTTGACCTCCATAAAGGCCTTACGGCCCGCATATTCCAGATAAAAGTCAAATCGGGAATTCTCATACTTGCACTCGGGCTTCACAAAGATGTCTGTCATGCCCAGTCCGCCTGCCTTCAGCCATTCCGCCACCACCTTGTTGGGAGCCTGGGAATCCATATTCACCCACTGCTTACCTTTTTTCACGGAAACCAGGTCGAGCGCCGTCTTCCGGGCCGGGTTATCGAAGCGCTGCACATACAGCTCCGCGCCGGGAATCAGCAGCTCCTTACAGCGGCCCGTGTTTTTCACATGGCAGATCTCCTGCTGGCCGTTCTGCTCCACGTAAGCCACAAACCGATTGGACCGGGAGACGAAGCGGGCAGGCTCCATATGTTCGTATTTCATTTCTTACCTCTGCTGTTGCTGTTCCCGCTCTTCCTTCCAAATTTTCTGTCGAAAAAAGTAACTCAGAACAGCAACTGTTTTTATTCTAGCGATATATTTTTAATATGTCATAGAATCTTTCTTAATATTTTGTAAATTACCCTGTTTTTTTATCATCTATCTCGCCTGCTGCATCCTTAAAAATATATATTTTGCGAGACTGTTTTGGCATTAATGCACACAGGTATATCCGTTCTCAGCGTCAAAACCCACCGCCGTCACCAGACTCTCGGTGAAATGGTCATACACCAGCACATTGATACCATTAAGCGTTTTTAACTCACTCTCACCACTATACACGACAGACTGATTTCCCCCGCTGACCTTCACTTCCAGATCGGAAGCCGCAAACTCCAGCACACAGGAACCATCCGCTCCGCCAGGCAACACGGTTCCGCCGTCCAGGCCACCGATAAAGACGCCACCCTGTTCCAGCACCTCCTCCGGCACGCCAAGCTCCGAGAGCACCTCGCCGATGGGCTGCTCTCCATTGTCATAAGCGCCGGTCAGACCAATCACATAGGTATAGGTTCCCTCATTTTCCGAAAGTAGCTGCAGGAAATCATACCAGCCTTCCTCCTCTGTCAGCATCTGGTTTGCCTCCTTCTGCTTCCAGTCGGCCGCATTTTCCTCCCAACTGGCATAAGTCTCATCGCCCCGATGATCGGCCAGATCATAGTTTGACGCCAGCCACCCAGCCAGATAACGGCTCAGCTTCCCGGTTCCCCGATAATTCAGATGGGAATCCTCAGCCATATCCGTCTGCGGATCCAGCCCCAGTTCATCATACATCCGATTGAAATCCAGAAACGGAATGCCCTCCTCCGCCGCGATTTCCCCGCATCGGTTAAAAATCATCTGCTCGCTCTCGATGATGCCCTGATAAGGGGAAATCATAAACACCAACGGAATGTCCTCTTCTTTTGCCATTGCAATAATTTTTCGCAGATACTCCTCGGATTTTGGAGCCAAATCGCTGCTTTCGGTCACACCACTCATATCTGCCATGGAGTCATAGGCTTTCGTCACATACAGCGGATAATACCCCTTGGAAGCTTTCCCATGGGGATCGCCCCGATACGCTGCGAAATCCGCCCGGGAAAGCTCCGTATACCGGGAATGGTACACCGGATAGCCCAGCACATAGGGAATCAGATTGTCCGGCGTGCTGACCCGAATAGCTTCGATCTTATCTTTCGAAAATTTCATGCCGAAGGTGTTCGTCACCGTCCGGGCCTCCTCGATGTAGTCCCGGCTCTCGATGGCCCGCACCAGTTCCACCACCATGACCTTGGGACGCTGATATTTCAGGCTTTCCTTCATGTAATAGTAGGTGTTCCAGAGGGGCTGCAGACTGCCCGCCAGATCATAGGACGAGATGCCCTCCTGATCCCAGAGCACCGCCGGGTTGATATCGGAATAGGTATGGCTGCTTCCGTAGAACATGACGTCGATGCTCCCGGGCTCCTGCTCATAAAAGAGCTCCATAGGCACGATGCCGTCCTCCTGCTTCAGGCTGAATAGCTCATTTAACTTCCAAAGAAGGCTCACTGCCAGCGCCAGAAATACAACCATACCGATTAGTTTCTTTTTCATGTAATTCTCCTAAAACTGGAAATAGATAAACTGCTGGGCGTCATATCCCGGCCCGTAGATACCGAAGATGGCTACCGCCGCAATCAGCACCAGCAGCACACCCCAACGGAACCAGAGATTCTGCTTTGCCAAATAAACATCCAACTGCTGCTTTTTGAAGTATCGAACCAAATCCACCAGCAGTAAAATCAGAAGACCAATGAACAATACATTCATTTCTACCCGATCCAGGCCCATATTATAAAGTTCTCCATTAAACAGACACCAGGGATCCGGCTTAGTCACCATCCGACGGATATAGCCGAAAGCATCCCTGAGGCTGCCCGCCCGGAAAAAGATCCAGGCAAAAGCCGTCAGGCAGAAGGTTACCAGCACCTGCCCCAGCTTGTAGCTGAGACAATCCGTCTTTGTATGCAGCTTTTCATTGATACGGTCCTTCATACCCCGCAGCTCATATCCAATGACCTGATAGAGCCCATGCAGTCCGCCCCAGACCACAAAACCCCAGCTGGCGCCGTGCCACAGACCACTGGCCAGGAAGGTCACCATCAGATTAAAATATCTGCGCCATTTCCCACAGCGGCTGCCGCCCAGGGGAATATAGAGATAATCCCGGAACCAGCTGCTTAAGGAGATGTGCCATCTGCGCCAGAACTCCCGCATGGACCGCGAGAAATAGGGCGTCTGGAAGTTCTCGATGATCCCAAAATCCAGCACCTTCGCCACGCCGAAGGCCATCATGGAATAGCTGGCAAAATCGCAGTAAATCTGGATCGTATAGGCGATGGCCCCTACAGTCAGACCAAAGGTACCATACATATGATAATTGTCAAAGACCTGATTGGCCAGAATCGCGATCCGGTCCGCGATGACCATTTTCTGGAACAGGCCGAATAAGAGCAGGGTCAGACCTCCCGCCACCCGCCCATAATTCCACAGGGCTTTCTCCGGAAGCTCTCGAATCTGGCGGAGCAGATTGCCGGAGCGCTCGATGGGGCCCGACAGAATCACCGGGAAAAAGGACACGAACAGGGCGTAATTCAGAATGTTCCGTTCTGCCTTTGTGTCGCCCCGATAGACGTCCACCATATAGCCCAGGGACTGGAAGGTATAAAAGGAGATTCCCACCGGCAGGCCGATGCTGAAAGGCTTCTTTACAGGAGCAATCCCCGCAAGCCCAAGCAATGCATTTACATTACCCAGCAGGAAATCAAAATACTTCAAAAGGCCCAACACGCCCAGGCTGCACAGAAAGGTCAGCCCCATATAAAATTTCTTCTTTTTCGCTTCCGCCCGCTCCACCAATAGGCCGCCAGCGTAGGTGACCAGCGTGGAGAACAGCAGAAAGACCACGTATTTCGGGCTGGCGCTCATATAAAATACGTAGCTTGCAAGAAGAAGCCAGAGACAGCGCATTTTCTTCGGAATTACGAAGTAAATAAGCGCCGCCACAGGGAAAAAGATTGCAAACTGCAGCGAATTAAACAGCATTCGTTCTATATTCCTCCATCAGCTTCTCAAAGGCCGGCATGGAATCCACAATGGTCTTCTCGGATACGCAGTAGGAAATCCGCACATAGCCCGGGCAGCCAAAATCGTCGCTGGGTACCAGAAGCAGGTCAAACTTCTTTGCACGCTCACAAAAAGCGTAGGCGTCCTCTTCCAACGCCTTCATGAACAGATAGAAGGCTCCCTGAGGTTTTACACAAGTGTAGCCGATTCGGTTAAGGCCGTCCACCAGAATGTCCCGATTCTTCTTATAGGCGGAAATATCTCCGGTATCGTCCACGCACTTTGCCACCACCTGCTGAAACAGGGACGGCGCGCACACAAAGCCCAGCACCCGGGCAGCGCCCGCGATGGCCGGAGCCACATGCTCATGGTCGGCAATGCGATCCGGAATGACAATATACCCGATACGCTCGCCCGGCAGGGACAGAGATTTGCTGTAGGAATAACAAACCAGTGTGTCGTCATAATACTTTGTCAGGTAAGGCACCTTAATATCATCGTACACGATCTCCCGGTAAGGTTCATCAGTAATCAGATAAATGGGCGCACCATACTCCTCGGATTTCTTTTTCAGTATTGTGCAAAGATTCTTGATTGTTTCCTCGGAATAGACAACTCCTGAGGGGTTATTCGGGGTATTTACAATAACCACCTTGGTCTTCGGTGTGATAGCCTGCCCGAAGGCTGCTGCGTCGATCTGGAAATCCGGCAGCTTCGCCGGGATTACGTTCAGGGTAGCACCCACGCCCTCGACCCAGACACGATACTCCGGGAAGAACGGCGCAAAGGTAATGACTTCTTCTCCTGCGTTTAGCAGGGCTTTCAGACAGATATTCAGGGAAGCTGCAGCTCCGCAGGTCATAAAGATATTTTCCATTCGGAAGCTCTCGCCGAAACGACGATTCAAAGAATCTGCAATGGCCGTACGCACCTTCGGATCACCCGGTGCCGGAGAATATGCGTGAACTTTTTCCGGCGGCAGCTCCATCAGCTCCAAAATCGCCTTTTTCACGGATTCCGGCGCCGGGATGCTGGGATTGCCCAGGCTGAAATCATAGACTTTATCCTCGCCTATCTCAGCCTTTCTCTTCAGTCCGTAGGAAAAAATCTCTCTTATAACAGAGCTTTTGCTGCCAAGCTCGTAGCATTCCTGTGATATCATAATTTGTCCTCCTCTGTGGATCCTTTTTATCCAGACTGCATGATGAAAAGTGCGCCTTATGCGCAGGCGCATTACATACTTGATATTATTTTACTATCCATGGAAAGAAAGTGCAAGAAAAATGCATATTTCACCCATATTCTGCGCCGGATGGTTCATCCAGAATTTTCCAGTTTGTATCATAAAAATGCCCCCGCGTCGGATTTCTCCAGCCCGGGGGCATTCTAAGTTCAATCAAAGAATCTCAAACAATTCGTTAAGGCTTATACCAGCTCCAGAACTACTTCCATAGCTGCATCGCCCTTACGCTGGCCGATCTTTACGATTCTGGTGTAACCACCATTGCGGCTTGCGTACTTCGGTGCGATCTCGTCGAACAGCTTCGCTGTCAGGTCAACCTTCTTGGTGTTCTTCTTCTTTCCTGCAGCTGCGGTCGGAACCTCAGTTACAGTGTAGAGAACCTTCAGCATCTGACGTCTGGCATGCAGTCTGGACGGCTGATCCTTCTTGATGGTCTTCTCTACTTCGTCGTATACGGTAACCTTCTTGCCGTCTACAACTTCCTTTACGCGCTTTCCGTCAGCGTCCTTACGCGGAACCTTAGCGGTTACAGTAACAGTATCGAAGTTGTCCTTCTCTCTTACTGCCAGTGCGATCAGTCCCTCAGCAATCTTGCGAACTTCCTTCGCCTTAGCCTCGGTTGTTACAATCTTGCCGTTCTCCAGAAGAGCGGTTACCTGATTTCTCAGGAGAGCCTTTCTCTGGCTGGATGTTCTGCTCAGTTTTCTATACTTTGCCATTTTGATTTTCCTCCATCTGTGGAGCCGCATCCCCATGCGTCTTCGGTCTTACTGGGGAGGGCTTTCTTCCATAGTGTTTACATATCACCCAAGCGAAGATTACTCTTCGCTTGGGTTCAGCTGGAGACCCAGCTCCTTCAGTTTTGCAAGTACCTCCTCCAGGGACTTACGACCCAGGTTACGAACCTTCATCATATCCTCCGGAGTTCTGTTGCAAAGTTCTTCTACTGTATTGATTCCTGCTCTCTTCAAGCAGTTGAAGGAACGAACGGAAAGCTCCAGCTCGTCAATGCTCATTTCAAGCACTTTTTCCTTCTCATTGTCCTCTTTCTCTACCATAACCTCTGCGGTCTTGGCATTCTCGGACAGGTCGATGAACAGGCTCAGATGCTCGCTCAGTACCTTTGCAGCAAGGCTGACAGCCTCATCCGGAACCAGGGTTCCGTTGGTATATACGTCAAGTGTCAGCTTGTCGTAGTCAGTTACCTGACCTACACGGGTATCCTGCACTGTCATATTTACACGCTCAACGGGTGTATAGATAGAATCGATCGCGATCACTCCGATGGGGAGATCCGGATTCTTATTCTTATCTGCACTCACATAGCCTCTGCCCTTCGTAATCGTCAGCTCCATGTACAGCTTGCTGTCTGCGCCGCCGTTCAGATGAGCGATGACAAGCTCCGGGTTCAGAATCTCGATATCGGGATCTGCCTGAATATCAGCTGCTGTGACTACGCCCTCTCCATCGAACTCGATGTAGGCGACTTTCGCTTCGTTGCTGTCGCTTGTATTCCGAATGGCCAGATTTTTGATGTTCATGATGATCTCAGTTACATCTTCCTTAACTCCCGGAATAGAACTGAACTCATGCAGAACGCCTTCGATCTTCACCTGGCTGACTGCTGCACCCGGTAACGAAGAAAGCATGATTCTTCTCAGTGAATTGCCCAGTGTCGTACCATAGCCTCTCTCAAGCGGCTCAACCACAAATTTTCCATACTTCTTATCATTTGAAATCTCTGCAATCTCAATTTTCGGTTTATTAAACTCGAACACTAAAAGGCTCCTCCTTCACATTTTGTTTGGGTGTTATGCTGTCGATATATATTCAGAATTACTTAGAATACAGCTCGACGATAAGCATCTCATCAACCGGAACGTCGATGACTTCTCTGCTCGGAAACTCTTTTACAGTTCCCTTCAGAGCCTCGAGGTCAGCCTCAAGCCACTCCGGAACCAGTCTTCCTGCAGTTGCCTCTACGATATCCTTGTATCTCTGAGAGCCCTTGCACTTCTCTTTGATTTCGATCACATCGCCAGCCTTTACAAGGTAGGACGGGATGTTCACCTGCTTGCCGTTTACCAGAATGTGCTTGTGGTCAACGATCTGACGAGCCTCTCTTCTGGTTCTCGCAAGGCCAAGACGGAAAACAACGTTGTCCAGTCTGCTCTCCAGGATAACCATCAGGTTCTCACCGGTCTGGCCCTTCATTCTGTCCGCTCTCTTGTAGTAGTTGCGGAACGGCTTCTCAAGTACGCCGTAGATGAATTTTGCTTTCTGCTTCTCACGAAGCTGAAGTCCGTACTCGGACATCTTTCTGTTTGCTCTCTTTAACTCTCTTGTGGACTTCTTATCAATTCCTAATACTGTCGGCTCCAGACCAAGGGAACGACATCTTTTTAAAACCGGAACACGATTGACTGCCATAACTTACGTACCTCCTAAATTAGACTCTTCTACGCTTGGGCGGACGGCATCCGTTGTGCGGAACGGGTGTTACGTCACGAATACTGGTTACCTCCAGACCACATGCCTGAAGTGCACGGATTGCTGCCTCACGGCCTGAACCCGGTCCCTTAACCATAACGTCTACAGTCTTGAGTCCATGTACTAAAGCTGCCTTGGTTGCAGTCTCAGCTGCCATCTGTGCAGCATACGGAGTAGATTTCCTTGAACCTCTAAATCCCAGACCACCGGCACTTGCCCATGACAGAGCGTTTCCTTCGGTATCTGTCAGGGTAACGATTGTGTTGTTAAAAGATGACTGAATATGTGCCTGTCCGCGTTCAACGTTTTTCTTTACGCGCTTTTTTGTCACTTTCTTTGTAACTTTCGCCATTTTAAACTAACCTACTTTCTTAATTATTAAGGTAACACCACGGTCACTAAATTCATTCTCTCGCTTTGCTCGGAATTCATTAAGTGTCCGGGTGGGCTTTCGCACTAACCTCATGCTGCGCGCCTTGCGCTTGCATTCGCTAAGTGCTCAATGCCTACTTTTTCTTATTAGCTACTGTTCTCTTCGGACCCTTGCGAGTTCTTGCATTGGTCTTTGTCTTCTGACCACGAACCGGCAGTCCCTTACGATGACGGATACCTCTGTAGCATCCGATCTCCTGCAGACGCTTGATGTTCATCGCGATCTCACGTCTTAAATCTCCCTCTACCATGTAGTCAGCATCGATTACTTCGCTGATTCTCTTGACTTCATCGTCAGTCAGGTCTCTTACACGGGTATCCGGATTTACCTTTGCTGCTTCCAGAATCTTGGTTGCGCTTACGCGGCCGATGCCGTATACGTAAGTCAGACCAATCTCTACACGCTTTTCTCTTGGTAAGTCTACACCAGAAATACGAGCCATTTGATTATTCCTCCATTTAATAAAAAATTGGGTTCGGGCGTTTTTTAATAGGTGCCCGCTGACACTTTCCTAAATGGGATACGAAAGTTCGCATCCAGCCGGATATTTTATCCGACCTTTCAGATACTCTGCGGTACGCATTTCTCCGTTTTAAGCAATATCATTGTGAATAATCTCCTGCTCACAAATATATATGAAACGAGATTTATCACAATCTGCGGAATTAACCCTGGCGCTGCTTGTGCTTCGGATTCTCGCAAATTACTCTGATACTACCTTTTCTCTTGATGATTTTGCACTTCTCGCAAATGGGTTTTACAGATGATCTTACTTTCATCGTAAAAATCCTCCTTTCACATCTTTCGTTCTCCGTGCATCCTCCACAACTGGGTTTTGAAGTGGAAAAATGCCGAAAAACAAGGCGTTTCTTGTTCCCAATCTCACGAATCTTCCAAAACCCGTTTCTTAAAAACAGGCGCAGAATCCCCGTGGAGATCATACGTCTAGTATGATAACACACGGGGATTCAGAATGCAAGTATTTTTTTATTTATGCTGCCAATTTTTTTCTTCTGTTTTCACTGCTTTTAGCGCTCCAGGCTGTTCAGCCACTGGCGGCCCACCTCGATCTGGCGGCGTACCTCGGACGGAGCGGTTCCGCCGAAGGATACCCGGGCGTCTACGCAGGTTTTGATGCTGATGTCACCCAGCAGCTCCTTAGTCACGCGCTTGTCGATGGCCTGCAGATCCTCGTCGGTCAGATCCTCGAAATCGCAGCCCTTGTTCTCGCAGGCCTTTACCATATGACCTACGATGGAGTGCGCCTCACGGAAGGGGATGCCCTGCTTTGCGAAATGCTCCGCGATATCTGTAGCGTTCAGGAAGCCCTTACTGAGCTGCTTCTCGATCTGATCCATACGGAACTCGGTCTTGTCCAGCATCTTCGCGAAGATGTCGATGGTAGCCTTCCAGGTGTCGATGGCGTCAAAGACGCTCTCCTTGTCCTCTTGGAAGTCCTTATTGTACGCCAGGGCTGTTCCCTTCATGACGGTCAGAAGCTGCATCAGATCGCCGTATACACGGCCTACCTTACCACGAATCAGCTCCGCCATATCCGGGTTCTTCTTCTGGGGCATGATGCTGCTTCCGGTGCAGAAGCTGTCGTCGATGGCGATATAGGAAAACTCCGAAGAGTTCCACCATGCGAACTCCTCCGCCCAGCGGGACAGATGCATCATGGAGATAGAAGCGTCGCTTAAAAACTCCAGGCTGTAGTCACGGTCGCTGACGGTATCCATGGCATTCTCCGTGGGTGCTTTAAAATGAAGCAGCTCACTAGTCAGATGACGGTCAATCGGCATGGTCGTTCCGGCCAGGGCGCAGGCGCCCAGCGGGTTGTAATTCAGACGCTCTACGGTATCCATCAGACGCTCAATATCTCTCTTGAACATCTGGAAATAAGCCATGAATACAAAGCCAATGGTAATGGGCTGCGCGTGCTGCAGATGGGTAAAGCCTACGGTAATCTGATCCGCGTACTTCTCCGCCTTCTCCAGAATGACACTCTCCAGATAACACAGGCTGTTCAAAATCTCATAAATCTCTTTTCTCAGATACAGACGGATGTCCACCTGGCACTGATCGTTCCGGCTTCTGGAAGTATGCAGCTTCTTACCCACGTCCCCGATGCGCTCGATGAGACGGCTCTCGATTCCCATATGGATATCCTCGTCATCCACGTTGAATACGATCTTGCCCTCCGCAATATCCTGACGAATCGCCTTCAGGCCCGCGATAATCTGCTCCTTCTCCTCCTCGGACACGATGCCCTGCTTTCCCAGCATGGTCACATGGGCAATACTGCCCTCGATGTCCTCATTGTACATTCTCTGATCAAAAAAAATAGATGCATTGTATTTCTTTACAATATCATCCATATCCTTCTCAAATCTTCCGCCCCACAGACTTGCCATTTGTAATTACTCCTTTTATTTGCTGTATTGGAATTGCTATTTAATTGAATTATTATACCGTGCCAGGGCTGTATTCGTCAAGTAGACGCAGAAATTCCCATGAAATCCTTCAAAGTATTCTTGACTTTTCATAAAAAGCACGATAGATTAATAATGGAAGAAATGAGTTTTACAACCGTACAGCTTTTGCTAAAGCGGCCTGCTCGTTTCTTTTTTATTCTCAGTATATCATACAGACACAAGGCCCCCAGAGCATAGAATTTTCCATGCGCCAGGGGTTCTTTCCTTTTGGTTCTATTCTATTTCATTTTGTCATATACCAGCGCTGTCACCTTTTCCGCAGTCTCCTCCAGGGCAATTTCATTCTCCCGGTTCAGAATTTCGAACAGCTCTTCGCTGATTCCAGCAGTACCTTTCAAGGCTCCTACGATAGAGCCGACGATCGCCGCTACCGTGTCTGTGTCATAGCCCACATTCACTGCTTCGCACACGCTCTCCCAGTTGTCTCCATCACAGATAAGGATAATTCCAAAGGCCGCGGGCACTGCCTCCGACACATGCAGACCGGTTCCCACCAGATTGTAAATCTTTCTCAGGCGATCTTCTTTGGATTCCGGAAGCATGGCGATGGCCACTGCCATACCGATACGCTCAGTCACGCTGGGACCGCCTACGGTTCTCGAAATTCGCATGCCGATCTCCTCTCCCTTGCGGGCTCCATAGATACCAGCCTGAATGATATCGTACACACTGGCCTTCTCATCAAATGCCCTACTGATAGCAGCAGCCGTAGCGCAGGCTCCCGAAATCGCCAGCTGATTATCGTGGGTAACTCTGGTGACGCATACCGCGTCCTCAATGGCCTTATCCACGTCTCCCGGATTGAAAAAGCCTGCTGGAGAGATTTTCATGGCGCTGCCGTTGGTGGCCTGACGGGCATAATCGATGACTTCATTCACCACATATTCCCGTCCCTCTTTCTTCGCCCGGATCGCCGCGATGGCGCTGCGGGTCGTCGGTCCCGCGAACCGGTTGAAATATTTCGGAATATTCGACCAGCGAATCAGCATCTCTTCCACACAGTCCCGGCTGATCACGCCATTATTTTTGATAATTTCTTCTGTCAGAAGATAGGTCTGGGAGAAATCATCGGTAATCTGTCCCGGCGTATTGCCATAGGCAAAGGCCGTCTTGTCCGGCGCAATCAGTTCCCGGACGCCTCCGGGGTATTTATCCCGGATTTGATCAAAGCTCAGATTCTCTGTTACCGCGCCCATGGCGTCGCCCAGAGCGCAGCATACCATACTTCCCAATATTTTGTCATAAACTGTTTTCCGATCCATTTTTCATTCCTCATTCTGTTTTATTTTACAACGGCCTTTTCATCCTGCTTATACAGCATTTTCAGGAATACGTACCACAGGGCCGTCAGTGCCACAATCGTTATCAGCTGTACGACTCCGCCCATCAGGGAGTTGGTCGTAATAATTCCGCTTAAGATCATCGGTGTGGTCCAGGGAACGGAGACGCCGGTGCAGGGCGGGCAGATGCCGGTGTACATAAAGATGTAACCAATTGCGCAGGATACTGCCGGTGTCAGCAGCATGGGAATCAGAAGCATGGGATTCAGCATCAGCGGGAAGCCGAATACGATGGGCTCATAGATACTGAAGATTCCCGGAATCAGCGCTACTTCTCCTAGATTTTTCCACTCCTTCTTATTCCGGAAGAACAGGAAGATACAAATCAGAATGGGGTATGCAATAAAGCTGCCGTTAAATCCGCCGAAGTACCATGCAAACTCCTCTGTGATAATATGCGGAATCGCCTGATGTGCCTGGAAGGCTGCCAGATTTTCCAGAGACATGGCCTTGAAAATCGGGCTGAGCACGGAGTTGTATACGATGCTGTTACCGTGAAGGCCGAAGAACCAGAACAGGTTACACAGCGCTCCTGCCAGCATGGTCGCCGGGAAGCTGGTTCCAATCTTGGAAATCGGCACCTGAATCATTTTGTATACAAAACCATTTAAGGTTCCAAAGCTTGTTTTTGCGAAAAGGAACTGAATTGCAAAGCATACCAGCAGCACCACTGCAACCGGGATAACGGAAAGGAAAGAATCTGCCACCATGGGCGGAACGCTGTCCGGCATATGGATAACCATATTTTTCTTTACAATAAGCCGGTAAATCTCCGTACACAGAATTGCGATGATAATACCGGTAAAGATCGACATGGTTCCCAAATCATTCAGGGCAAATCCATTGCCGCCATCCGCCAGCTCCACGATAGGCGTAACAATCAGGAAGCCTGCCAGCGAACAAATCGCGGTATAGATCTCGTTCAGTTCGTAATGTTTTCCCAGACTGTATCCGATTCCCAGTACTACCATGACTGCAATCAGATTGAAGGTCACATTCTGAATCGGCCCAATGGCGGACTGAAACGCTGCTACCGCATCCGCGCCCATCAGCTTCTCCATATAAGGGATGTTGGCCAGAGCCAGCACCAGAGAACCGAACATGGTAAACGGTACAGAAATCAGGAACGCGTCCTTCATAGCCTGTAAGTATCTGTTCTTCGCTATCTTATTTGCTACCGGCAATAAGTAAGCCTGTAATTTATCTGACAATGCTGTAATCATAAGTACCCTCTCCTATCCTTATAAATTCAATGCAAAATCCAAAACCTTCTGTCCGTTCATCATGCCGTAATCCATGCTGTTAATCAAACCCACCTTGATGCCCTTCGGTTCATATTTTTCCTTCAACTCATCGTACATATGCCGAATCTGCGGCCCGATCAACAGTACGTCTGTCTCGCCATTATACGCGTCGAAAGCGTCCTTCGCCATTGCCACAATCGTGACTTCTTCTCCCGATTTTTTTGCCGCATCCTTCATTTTATTCACCAGAAGACTGGTAGACATTCCCATAGCACACAACAACGTTACATATTTCATGCTTCTCCCTCCTTATCCGCATATCTCATCTTGTACAGCTCGATAAATTCTACAGCCAGATCCCGGACGGTCATGGCGTTCATCAGATGATCCTGTCCGTGTACCATCAGAAGATCTACGGCTCTTTTTTCCTCCGCATTCAGCTCTTCCTGTATCATATCTGTCTGTATCTCATGAGCTTCTACCAACTGACGATTGCATTCCTGCATCAGTTTTTCCGCTTCAGAAAAATTTCCTTCCTTGGCTGCCCGGATGGCCAGCAGCGCATTGCTTCTCGCGTCGCCGCCCTTGACGATCAGCTCTACAATGATGTTTTCATATGACATAGTGTATCCTCCAATAAGAAATCGCGATTTACTTTATAGTTAAATTATAAAGCACCATATTTTATTTACCACACAAAAAAGTACCACATAAAATGTGGTACTTTTTACACATGGTTCTCCAGAAGCTCTGTAAGAACCTCATAATTCTTTTCCTGTATCAGACGCCGGATTCCTTCACTGCTGTCCATCGCCCGTGTGGTTGCTTCGTAAAAGTACGGAAGCCGGTTATCCTGCTTTCCTACGGAAATGAGGAAAACAACCTGAACCTGATTTCTGCTCCAGAGCACCGGTTTGTCCAGTATTCCCACGAATACCTTCGTTTCGTCCTCCAGAATTTTATAGGGATGCGGCATTGCGACCAGATTACCAAAATCGGTATCACCCAGACTTTCCCGCTTCATAACTTCATCCAGAAAGCCCTCAGGCAGCTTTTCCCTACGCTCTATTGCTTTACAGAAATTACGTAAAATTTCTTCCCGGTTCTCTCCATGAATTCCCACAAAGAAACGCTCCGGACGGTAAATTTGCCGCAGATAGGGAGTATGTCCTTTCGCCAGAACCTTTTTTACTCGGATCACATCTTCATTTTCCAAAAAACAGCCCACTTCAATAATCGGAACCGGTACTCTTTCGGAAATCGGCACAGTCGTAAATACATAATCTACCTTTGAAAAATCAAACCGGCTAACGCCAATCCTGTCGCTGATATAAATCTCATTCAGATATTCGCCAAATTCCTTTTGATAGCGGTATTTCAGCAGATACGAGCTGCCCTTTCCGGAATTGCATACAATCAGGATGTTGGATTTTCTGACCTGACTTCGTTTCATTTCCTCGATCCCCAGCGCGAAGGTCATGGCAAAATACCCGATTTCATCCTCGGAAATGGGCTTATGATACAGCTCTTCCAGCATTTTTCCGATGCGAACGGCCATCGTATAGGGGAATACATAATTTTCTTTGATCTCCGGCAGCAATTCATTTTTATGGGAAATACCGTAGCGAATCCTGGTTCGAAAAGGAACCAGATGGGAATTCAGCATCATGCGGACATGGAAATTTCCCCGCAGATCAATATTAAACTCATCCAGCAATATTTCCAGTATAATGTCTACTGTCTTGCCGATTTCTTCATCTATGATAAAATTCGTCTCCGAAATATCGTCTAACTCTATGGTCCGTTTTCCCGCCAGATAAAGCGCAATATAATTCTTCTCCGCGTGACTGATCTCTATCTGCCATCTCTGGGACAAAATCACGGCCAGCCACTCCACAAACTCCCATTCCTTTACGGTAAGCTGCAGACCTTCCGCCATCCTTTCTTCCGTAAACAGCGGATCCGTCTCCCCTTCCGTAATCCCGTGTCCCAGCCGGATTCGTTTGATTGCCACATAAACGTGATAAATAAAAGAGTCCAGCGAGGTCTCCGTCATATGAATTTCGGTTTCCTTCATGACGCTCAGAACCGAATCCGCGATACTGGCCAGTTGTCTCTTCTTCCGTTCCTCCAACTCCCCAAATACATCACGTCTCACAAAACAGTCTCCGATACATCTTCGGAAATTATATTCCCGTCCCACGATTCGGACGCCAAAATTGGGCTTTCTGTCGATCTGCAAATCATATCGGTTGACAATCCGCTCCACCTGTCTCAGTGAATCGCTCAGCGTATTTCTCGATACAAACAGGAAATCGCTCAGCTCATCAATTTTGATATATTCCTCATGATATAAAAGATACGCCAACAGAAAATGAATCCGCTCTGTGGCAGAATTGGGAATCTGCTCACGGCTTTCTTCTTTTTTTAAAAAACTCTCCCATTTTTCCGGATCCTCCACGCACAGATAATATCCCTTCCGTGGTTTGGCCTGAATGCTGTAGCCGTTCCCCCGCCCCGTTTCATTCAAACTCTTGATGCGAAGGCGAACGGTCTTGATGCTCAGCTTCATTGCGTCTGCCAGCGCCTCTGCCGTGACATATTCCTTATTTTGAAGCAGTTCTAAGATTACTCTTCCGTCCTTCTCCATCTTCCCGTCCTCAGTCTGTTCCTTGGTTTATCTAACACAAAAAGCCATGGCATACTCGGGTATGCCATAGCTTCTCTGATTTCATATCTGTAACTCTTATTTATCTCTCCAGATAATCCGTCCCTTGGACAGATCATACGGGGACATCTCAATCGTTACTTTGTCACCCGGCAGAATCCGGATAAAGTTCATACGGAGTTTTCCGCTGATGTGGGCGAGAACCTGATGTCCGTTCTCCAGCTCTACCTGAAACATTGCGTTCGGCAGCTTCTCCACTACTGTTCCTTCGATTTCAATTACATCCGCTTTTGACATGTTCTTCCTCCTTTTCGTGAAGCACAATGGCCCGTTTTACGTCAACATCGGTTATCTTCGTCAGGTCCCGGCCTTCGGGTGTCCTGTACATAGGCTGGATATGCTTGATCTTCTTCTTTTTCGGGTTCGCCATAGGGCGAAGCTTCCCATCTGTCAGATATACATATTCGCCTTCTGTTCTTAATATGATATATAATTTACCTTTATCATGTCCGGCCTTTGATCTGGCGAACATTCCTGTCTCCACTCTCTCCATAGATTTCTCCATCGATCACTTTTTACAGTGTCAGAGTCAGAATTTCCGGCTCACCATCGGTAATCAGAATGGTGTTCTCATAATGAGCGGAAAGGGAACCGTCATCGGTCACTACAGTCCAGTCGTCGTCCAGCCATGCAACCTCCCAGGTACCCGCATTGATCATGGGCTCGATAGCCAGGGTCATACCCGGCACCAGCTTGATGCCTCTGCGATGCTGACGGAAGTTGGGAATCTGCGGATCCTCATGGAGATGGGTTCCGATTCCATGGCCCACCAGATCACGGACAACGCCGTAGCCGAACTGGTCAACGTAATCGTTAATCGCTGCGGAAATCTGATGCAGATGATTTCCGGCCTTCGCCATCTTGATGCCCTCGAAGAAGCTCTGCTTGGTGACATCCATCAGCTTCTGGGCCTCGGGACTTACCTTGCCTACCGCATGGGTCCGGGCCGCGTCAGAATGATAGCCCTTGTAAATCAGACCTGCGTCCAGGCTGACGATATCGCCCTCCTGAAGGATATGCTCCGCATGGGGAATTCCATGTACAACCTCGTCATTCACAGATACACAGATAGAAGCCGGATATCCGTTATAGTTCAGGAAGTTTGGAATACATCCTCTCTCCCGGATGAGCTTCTCGCCCAGACGGTCGATGTCCAGGGTGGAAATGCCCGGCTTTACAAAAGCCGCAAGCTCGTTGTGAACCTCTTCCAGCAGCTTGCCTGCTGTGCGCATCAATTCGATTTCTCTGGCAGATTTAATTGTAACCGACATAATTACGCTCCTAAAATCTTGACAATGGCGTTAAACACGTCTTCCATACTCTGAGTTCCGTCCACCTCTGCAAGCTTGCCCTGCTTGGTGTAATACTCGATCAGCGGCTGGGTCTGATTGTGATATACATTCAGACGGTTCTTTACGGTCTCCGGCTTGTCGTCATCACGCAGAACCAGCTTCTCGCCGCAGCGATCGCAGATGCCCTCAACCTTGGTCGGAGCATATACAATATGATAAGTGGAGCCGCATGCCAGGCAGGCTCTCCGGCCGCCCATACGGTTGATGATATTCTCATCCGGTACTTCCACGTTGATTGCGTAGTCGATGGTCTCACCCTTCTTTGCCAGTGCTTCGGTCAGTGCCTCAGCCTGCGGGATGGTACGGGGGAAACCGTCCAGCACATAGCCGTTCTTGCAGTCCGGATTCTGGAACCGATCCATGATAAGCTCCAGTGTCAGCTCATCCGGTACCAGCTGTCCCTGATCCATGTAGGACTTTGCTTTCTTGCCAAGCTCTGTGCCTTCCTTTATATTTGCTCTGAAAATATCGCCCGTGGAAATGTGCGGGATCTGATATTTGTCAGCTATTTTCTTCGCCTGTGTGCCTTTTCCGGCGCCCGGTGCTCCTAACATGATGATTTTCATAATGTTACTCCTCTTCTCGAAATGCGCTGTTCGCATTTCCTCTGCGAAATTGCCATAAAACTTCCGAAAGCCTGTACGGAAACGGGGTCCCGCACAGGCCGGAAGTGTGTTACTGTTCACTTCGTTCACAGTAACAGAAGTTTACCTCTTAGTCGTTCAAGAAGCCCTTGTAGTAACGTACTGCCATCTGAGATTCGATCTGCTTGATGGTCTCCAGAACAACACCTACTACGATGATGATGGATGTTCCTCCGAAAGAAACACTTGCTCCGAATACTCCATTGAAGAAGATCGGTACGACACATACAATAATCAGGCCGATTGCACCGACAAAAATAATGTAATTCAGAATTTTTGTCAGATAGTCTGAAGTAGGCCGGCCCGGACGGATGCCGGGGATGAAGCCACCCTGCTTCTTCATGTTATCCGCAATCTCCAACGGGTTGAAGGTAATGGATGTATAGAAGTAAGCAAAGAAGACTACCAATACGATGTAAAGCAGCAATCCCAGCGAATAGATGGGCTGCTGAGGATTACACCAGCTGCTGGAACTTAAGCCGGTGATAATCTTGCCACCGATTCCGGTTCCTGCACTCTTACCCAGAAGAGCAAGAATGATACCCGGGAATGACATCAGGGATGAAGCGAAGATGACCGGAATAACTCCTGCGGTGTTGACCTTCATCGGAATGTTGGTGCTCTGTCCGCCAATCACCTTTCTGCCCTGAAGCTTTTTGCTGTACTGAACGGGGATTCTGCGCTCTCCGTCTTGAAGAATGATAACGAATACGACTGTTACAATGATGACAGCGATGATAATCAAAGCTGCCAGAACTGCCATAGCCACGCTCTTGCCATTCATAAACTTTGTATACAGCGTTACAAAGTCATCCGGCATACGGGATACGATGTTGATCAGGAGGACGATAGAGATACCGTTTCCTACACCGTTCTGGTTGATACGCTCACCGACCCACATTAAGAATGCGGAACCGGCTGTCAGCGCAACCACTACAACAGCCATGTTGTACCAGGTCGCGTTCTCCAGAAGACCCTGATTACCAAAACCTACGGTCATGGCAATACCCTCGATGAGAGCCAGCGCTACAGTTACGTAACGGGTGATATTCTGAAGCTTCTTCCGTCCGTCCTCGCCATCCTTCTGCATTTCCTCAAGCTTGGGAATTGCGATGGTAAGGAGCTGGATGATAATGGAAGATGTAATGTACGGATTGATACCTAACGCAAAAATGGACATGCTGGCCAGAGAGCCGCCGGTGAAAGCATCCAGAAGGTTGAATGCATCACCGGTCTGAGCTGCAAGCCAGTTCGCAAAAAAGGTGCGATTCACGCCCGGAACCGGCAGCTGAGAACCAAGTCTGACAACCACAAGCATCAGAAAGGTATAAATCAGCTTCTGTCGGATATCCTTGATCTTAAATGCGTTCTGTAATGTTTTGAACATTAGATCACCTCTGCTTTTCCACCAAGAGCCTCAATTTTTGCTTTTGCTCCCTCGGAGAAAGCATTTGCCTGTACTGTGAGCTTCTTTGTAAGCTCGCCATTTCCAAGGATCTTAACGCCATCCTTCGGATTCTTAACGATTCCCTGCTCCAGCAGAGTCTCTACAGATACAACTGCGTCGTTCTCGAATACTTCCAGAGCGCTTACATTAATTCCAACGATAACCTTGGAATTTCTGTTTGTGAAGCCTCTCTTCGGAAGTCTTCTGTATAACGGCATCTGACCGCCCTCAAAGCCCGGTCTCGGTGCTCCAGAACGAGCCTTCTGACCCTTATGACCCTTACCAGCTGTCTTACCATTTCCTGAACCGTGTCCACGACCTCTACGGAAGTTTCCGCTCTGCTTGGAACCTTCTGCGTACTGTAAATTTGATAAGTCCATTGTGACACCTCCTATTCCGTTATTATAATTAAATCTCTTCTACCTTTACCAGATGTCTTACATGCCAGATCATTCCTCTGACTGCCTCGTTATCCGGCATCTCAACTGTCTTGTTTACCTTACGAAGGCCAAGTGCCTCTACAGTTGCGCGCTGCTTCGGGATGGCTCCGATCGGGGATTTTACCAATGTAATCTTTAACTTATCTGCCATTGTCCGTATCCTCCTAGTTCGTGATCTCTTCTACGGATTTTCCACGGTTCTTAGCAACTTCTTCCGGAGTCTTCAGTGCCTTCAGACCCTCGATGGTAGCCAGAACTACGTTCTGCTTGTTGTTGGAACCAAGAGACTTGGTACGGATATTCTTGATACCTGCAAGCTCCAGCACGTTACGAGCCGGGCCTCCAGCGATAACACCAGTACCTTCCGGTGCTCTCTTCAGCAGTACGGATGCGCTGCCGAACTTTCCGATATAATCATGTGTAATACTGTTGTTCTCGTCAATTGCAACGGTTACCAGCTTCTTCATGGCATCCTCTTTGCCCTTGCGGATTGCTTCCGGAATCTCAGTCGCTTTTCCAAGACCGGCGCCAACATGTCCGTTGCCGTCACCGACAACTACCAGAGCGGTGAAACGCATGGTACGACCACCCTTGACAGTTTTGCTTACACGCTTAATTGACACTACCTTGTCAGTTAATTCAAGCTGACTCGGGTCGATAATCTCATGTCTCATCTGTCTTTTTCCTTCCTTTCCTAGAATTCCAATCCAGCCTCACGGGCTGCGTCTGCCAGTGCCTGAATCTTGCCCTGATAGATAAAGCCGCCTCTGTCAAAGACAACGGTCTTGATACCCTTTTCCAGAGCCTTCTCTGCGATTACTTTTCCAAGGTATGCTGCTGCATCAACGTTGTTGGTTTTCTCAAGCTCAGCCTTTACACTCTTTTCCATAGTGGATGCTGCTACCAGAGTATTTCCGACTGTATCGTCAATAATTTGAGCATACATATGATTATTGCTTCTAAACACAGCCAAACGCGGTCTCTCAGCAGTTCCGCTGATATGATTACGTAATTTTCTATGCTTATTTACGCGAACTTCGCTTCTTGATTTCTTACTAACCATTTTTATACTCTCCTTACTTATTTTTTACCAGTCTTACCGACTTTACGTCTGATAACTTCATCAGCATACTTGATTCCCTTGCCCTTGTACGGCTCAGGTCTTCTCTTGTCGCGGATCTCTGCTGCGTACTGACCAACCTTTTCCTTATCGATACCCTTAACGATAATCTTGTTGCCGTCTACTGCAGACTCAAGTCCTTCCGGATCGATCATCTCTACCGGATGAGAATATCCAAGAGACAGGGTCAGCTTATTGCCGGACTTCTGTGCCTTGTAACCTACACCGTTTACTTCAAGAGTCTTCTGATATCCCTCGCTTACGCCAACTACCATGTTGTGAATCAGAGTTCTTGTCAGACCATGTAAGGATTTCATCTTCTTCAGGTCATTCGGTCTTGTAACGACTACCTGACCATCTTCAAGCTTAATTTCCATCTCTGCGGGCAGTACTCTTACCAGTTCGCCCTTCGGACCTTTAACGGTCACCTTGTTGCCTTCCTCGATGGTTACTGTTACGCCAGCGGGAACGGCTACCGGATGTCTACCAATTCGTGACATGCCTTTTTCCTCCTAAAACTTAGATTTTCGGAGAAGCTGCTTTGGCTTCTCTGTTTTCAGTTGCTGCTTTGAGCACTTAGTAAGAGCAAACCCTCCTGGGCGCAGCTCGAACTTAGTGCGAAAGCACACCCGGACACTTGGCGAGGTGTTTTCGAGCCTAGTGACCGTGGTGTTTCCTATTGTAAAGTTCTCAGCCAACTAACGTTACTGATTACCAAACAAATGCAAGTACTTCTCCGCCTACGCCCTGTGCGCGAGCTTCCTTGTCTGTGATTACGCCCTTGTTTGTGGAGATGATAGCAACTCCCAGGCCGCCCAGTACCTTCGGCAGCTCCTCTTTGTTAGCGTATACACGCAGACCCGGCTTGGAGATTCTCTTCAGACCGGAGATGATCTTCTCGTTCTTATCCTTACCATACTTCAGGGTAATGCGGATGGTCTTGAAGTTTCCGTCTTCTACGAGATCGTATTTTGCAATGTATCCCTCGTCTACCAGAATGTTCGCGATAGCGATCTTCATCTTGGAAGCGGGTACATCAACGGTATCATGTTTAGCGGTGTTTGCATTACGAATTCTTGTAAGCATATCCGCGATGGGATCATTCGTTGTTAATGCCATGACTTGTTTTATACCTCCTATTTTGGTTCTTACAAGCGGTAAATCGGTAAATCAATCGGTACACCATGGTCACTAAGCTCAGCCTTCGCCCTGCGGGCTTGGCTTCACTAAGTGTCCAGGTGGATTTTCACACTAAATTCAAGCTTCGCCTTCGGCTCGCTTTCATTAAGTGTTCAATATCACCAGCTTGCTTTCTTAACGCCAGGGATCTGGCCCTTGTATGCTAACTCACGGAAGCAGATTCTGCAGATTCCGTATTTTCTCAGATATGCATGCGGACGGCCGCAGATTCTGCAGCGATTGTACTCTCTAACTGCAAATTTCTGTTTCCGCTGCTGCTTAACCTTCATTGCTGTCTTAGCCATGAAATTTTCCTCCTATCCTATTTTGTGAACGGCATATTGAATAATGTCAGTAACTCGCGGGCTTCTTCGTCAGTCTTTGCAGTTGTAACGAAGATAACGTCCATACCTCTTACCTTGTCTACCTTATCGTATTCAATTTCGGGGAAAATTAACTGCTCTTTGATACCCAGCGCATAGTTTCCGCGTCCGTCAAATGCGTTCGGGTTTACGCCACGGAAGTCACGCACACGGGGAAGTGCCAGGTTGATCAGACGGTCAGCAAACTCGTACATTTTCTCGCCGCGAAGTGTAACCTTGCAGCCGATTGCCATACCCTCTCTGATCTTGAAGTTCGCAACAGAGTTCTTTGCTCTGGTCAGAACTGCTTTCTGTCCGGTAATGGTCTCCATATCCTTTACAGCAGATTCCAGAACCTTCGCATTGTCCTTTGCCTCGCCAACGCCCATGTTGATGACGATCTTGTCGAGCTTCGGAACTTCCATAATGTTCTTGTATCCAAATTTCTTTGTCATTGCGTCTACGATTTCATTCGTATACTTTTCTTTCAGTCTACTCAATTTCCTGCGACCTCCTTCCTTGATTAATCAATTACTTCGCCAGTTGCTTTCGCATAGCGGACTTTCTTGTCTCCATCCATCTTGAAGCCAACTCTTGTAGCTTTGCCCTTCAGGCTGTACATTACGTTGGACAGATCGATAGGAGCCTCCTGGTGAATAATTCCGCCATTCTGGTTTGCCATGGAAGGCTTGGTGTGCTTTGTAATCATATTAACGCCTTCTACGATTACAGTGTTGTTTTTATGATTGACGGCAATAACTTTGCCCTCTTTATCCTTGTCTGCGCCGGCAATAACCTTAACGGTATCACCTTTTTTAATCTTAACTGTAGACATTTGGCACCCTCCTATAATACTTCCGGAGCAAGTGAAACAATTTTCATAAACTGCTTTTCACGAAGCTCTCTTGCTACTGGTCCAAAAATACGGGTTCCTCTCGGATTCTTGTCATCCTTGATGATAACTGCCGCATTCTCGTCAAACTTGATGTAAGATCCGTCTTTACGACGAGCGCCCTTTACTGTACGAACGACTACGGCTTTTACAACGTCGCCCTTCTTTACAACTCCGCCGGGTGTTGCATCTTTGACGCTGGCAACGATGATGTCACCGATGTTTGCATATCTTCTGGTGGAACCGCCCATTACGCGGATGCAAAGAAGCTCTTTTGCACCGGTATTGTCTGCCACCTTGAGTCTGGTTTCCTGCTGTACCATTCCGGTAACCTCCTTACCTTATTTCGCTTTCTCCATGATTTCAACGAGTCTCCATCTCTTGTCCTTGGACAGCGGTCTCGTCTCCATAACCTTTACGGTATCACCTACGTGGCACTCATTGTTCTCGTCATGAGCCTTCAGCTTGTAAGTATCCTTCACAATCTTCTTGTACAGCGGATGCTTAACGTGCTCCTCAACAGCAACAACGATGGTCTTGTCCATTTTATCGCTTACGACCTTGCCGACACGTGTTTTTCTCAGATTTCTTTCCACGATAATTCTCCTTCCGCCTTATTACGCATTCGCCTTCTGCGCGATAACAGTCTGAATTCTGGCGATGTTCTTGCGAACTTCCTTAATTCTGCTAGTGTTATCAAGCTGATTGGTTGCGTTCTGGAATCTTAAGTTGAACAGTTCCTTTTTCGCAGCTACTAATTCCTCATTTAATTCCGCAGCAGATTTTGCCTTTAATTCTTCAACATACTTATTACTCTTCACTGTTATCACCGCCTTCTAAGTCTGCTTTAGAAACGATCTTACACTTGCAGGGCAGCTTGTGCATTGCAAGACGAAGTGCTTCTCTAGCTGTTTCCTCCGGTACGCCTGCAACTTCGAACATTACACGGCCCGGCTTAACGACTGCTACCCAGTACTCCAGTGTACCCTTTCCGGAACCCATACGAGTCTCGGCAGGCTTTGCTGTAACCGGCTTATCCGGGAAAATTTTGATCCAGACTTTACCGCCACGCTTCATGTAACGGGTCATGGCAATACGGGCTGCCTCAATCTGGTTTGATTTAATCCAACACGGCTCTGTAGCGACGATACCGAACTCGCCCATGGTGATCTTGTTGCCTCTCAGGGCCTTACCAGCCATGGAACCGCGGAACTGTTTACGACGCTTTACTCTCTTCGGCATTAACATTATTTATCGCTCCCTTCCTTGTTTCCTTTCGTCGGAAGTACCTCGCCTTTGTAGATCCATACCTTTACGCCAATCTTGCCGTAGGTGGTATCTGCCTCAGCGAATCCGTAGTCAATATCTGCTCTCAGTGTCTGCAGCGGGATAGTTCCCTCGCTGTAAAACTCGGTACGAGCCATATCGGCTCCGCCAACACGGCCTGCAACAGCCGTCTTGATTCCCTTAGCGCCTGCCTTCATGGTTCTGCCCATGGTGGACTTCATAGCGCGGCGGAAGGACACACGGTTCTCCAGCTGAAGTGCGATGTTCTCAGCAACCAGCTGTGCGTCGCGGTCCGGTCTCTTAATCTCTTTGATGTCTACGATAAGCTTCTTATCGGTATACTGAGCGAGCTCAGCCTTTACCTTCTCAATCTCAGAACCGCCCTTACCGATAACAACGCCCGGCTTTGCGGTGTAGATGATGATCTTTACTCTGTCAGAAGCACGCTCAATCTCAATCTTAGCTACTCCTGCGCTGTAGAGCTTCTTCTTCAGGAATTTACGGATGTTGTAGTCCTCTACAAGATAATCAGCGAAGGAATCTTCTGCATACCATCTGGAATCCCAATCTTTAATAACGCCGACTCTGAGGCCGTGCGGATTAACTTTCTGTCCCATGCTTTACCTCCTATTTCTCATCAAGCACGATTGTGATGTGGCTCATTCTCTTCTCGATTCTGTAAGCCCGGCCCTGTGCTCTCGGTCTGATTCTCTTCATTGTCGGTCCCTTGTTTGCGTAGCACTCTGCTACGTAAAGGTTATCACGGTTCATTCCGTTGTTGTTCTCAGCATTTGCGATTGCTGACTTTAATAATTTCTCTACCAGAGTGGAAGCGTAACGCGGATTGTACATTACAATACCAAGTGCTGTCTCCACATCTTTGCCACGAATGGCATCTAATACGAAGCATGCCTTCTGAACAGATACGCGAGCGTAGGAAAGCTTTGCTGACGGTCTTGTATCCTTCTGGGCATTTCTTTCTCTCTTAATCTGACTTCTATGTCCCTTAGCCATTTGGATGAGTCTCCTTTCAAATGATTTGACGATTAACGCTTAGACTTCTTCTCGTCTTTTCCGTGTCCACGGTAAGTTCTGGTCGGAACGAACTCTCCGAGCTTATGTCCTACCATATCCTCTGTGATATATACCGGAACGTGTCTTCTTCCGTCGTGAACTGCGATTGTATGACCAACCATCTGCGGGAAGATAGTGGAGCGGCGGGACCAGGTCTTAATAACGGTCTTGTCGCCTGCTTCATTCATTGCGTCTACCTTTTTCAGTAAGCTCTCATCTGCAAATGGTCCTTTTTTTAATGAGCGAGCCATGTGTTTTCCTCCTTACTTGAATGTTCTGCCGTCTCTTCTTCTAACGATCAGCTTATTGGACTTCTTGTTCTTCTTTCTCGTCTTCAAACCAAGAGCGGGCTTGCCCCACGGTGTGCAGGGACCAGGACGACCAATACCGGTCTTTCCTTCTCCACCACCATGCGGATGGTCGTTCGGGTTCATTACGGAACCGCGGACTGTCGGGCGGATACCCATGTGACGCTTACGTCCTGCCTTACCGATGTTGATCAGGTTGTGCTCAGCATTTCCTACAACTCCGATAGTAGCTCTGCAATTTAAAGGAACCATTCTCATCTCTCCGGACGGCAGACGAAGTGTTGCGTACTTACCTTCCTTAGCCATGAGCTGTGCGCTGTTTCCTGCGGAACGAACCATCTGTCCGCCCTTGCCCGGATGCAGCTCGATGTTGTGTACCTGTGTACCTACGGGAATCTCAGAAAGGGGCAGGCAGTTTCCTACTCTTACCTCGGCTTCCGGTCCGTTCATGACCTTCATGCCATCCTTCAGGCCCTGGGGTGCAAGGATATATGCTTTCTCGCCGTCTGCGTAGCAGATCAGTGCGATGTTTGCTGTACGGTTCGGGTCATACTCTACACCGATTACAGTTGCGGGGATACCGTCTTTATTTCTCTTGAAATCGATGATTCTGTATTTTCTTCTGCTTCCGCCTCCGCGGTGTCTTACAGTGATTTTACCCTGGTTGTTACGACCTGCGTTCTTGCTCAGGGATACCAGCAGTGCCTTCTCCGGCTCCTTCTTGGTAATCTCAGAGAAATCAGAACCAGTCATGTGTCTTCTGGAAGGTGTATATGGATTATATGTCTTGATACCCATTACATTTCTCTCCTTTCGTTCTGTTCAAATTATTAGTTGTCAGGCGGTTGGAGCCGCCTATACAGCTCTGTTTCGCTAAGTCTTATAACCCCTCGAAAATCTCGATATCTGCGCTCTCAGCGGTCAGCTGTACGATAGCCTTCTTAGTCTTAGCGGTCTTACCTACTGCTGTTCCACGTCTCTTCTTCTTTCCGTCCAGATTCATGGTGTTGACGCTCTTTACCTTTGTGCCGGCAAACATCTTCTCAACAGCCTCTTTAATCTGAGTCTTGGTTGCATCTGTATGAACCAGGAAAGTATACTTCTTATCGCCCATAGCATCCATGCTCTTCTCGGTGATAACCGGCTTCTGGATGACATCATAGTACTTTACGTCTGCCATTATGCGTACACCTCCTCGATTGTTGCTACAGCTGCCTTGGTTACGATAACCGTGTTGTACTTCAGGATATCGAATACGTTGATGGTATTGGTCAAAGCAGTCTTAACTGTAGGAATATTTCTTGCGGATAATACTACGTTTGCATCGTTCTCGTTCAGAACTACCAGAGCCTTGGAAGCCTTCAGGTTGTTCATGACGTTTGCAAAATTCTTTGTCTTAACTTCGTCGAACTTCAGCTCGTCTACTACGATAAGCTTGTTCTCAAGAACTCTGGAGGTCAGAGCAGACTTAAGTGCCAGTCTCTTCTCCTTCTTGTTCAGACGAATGGTGTAATCTCTCGGTGTGGGTGCGAACACAACGCCGCCGCCAGTCCACTGGGGAGCTCTTGTTGAACCCTGTCTTGCATGACCGGTTCCCTTCTGTCTCCAGGGCTTTCTTCCGCCGCCGGATACTTCAGAACGGGTCTTTGCTTTCTGCGTTCCCTGACGCTTATTTGCAAGCTGTGCTACAACCGCCATGTGTACCAGGTGCTCGTTTACTTCCACACCGAATACAGCATCGTTTAAGTCGATTGTGCCAACTTCATTTCCTTCCATATTGTAAACAGATACTGTTGCCATCTGTAAGTCCTCCTTTCCGCTAAAGATTATTTGCTAACCTTTACTGTTTCCTTGATAGTAACCAGAGACTTCTTGGGGCCCGGTACTGCGCCTTTTACCAGAAGCAGATTCTTCTCTGCGTCTACGCGGACAACCTCAAGGTTCTGGATGGTGATCTTCTTGTGACCCATCTGACCAGGCATTCCTTTTCCCTTGAATACCTTGCTCGGATCGGAGCAGGCACCATTGGAACCAGCATGACGGTGGAACTTGGAACCGTGAGCCATGGGTCCTCTGTGCTGACCATGTCTCTTGATAGCACCCTGGAATCCTTTACCCTTGGAAATAGCGGTTGCGTCAATCTTATCGCCAGCGGCAAAGATGTCAGCCTTAATCTCCTGTGCCAGAGCGTAGCTCTCAGCATCTTCAAATCTGAACTCTCTCACATATCTCTTGTAAGATACGCCTGCTTTGTTGAAATGACCCTTCTGAGCCTTGTTCACAAGCTTCTCTCTCTTGTCTGTGAATCCGACCTGCACTGCGCTGTATCCGTCGTTCTCTACAGTCTTAACCTGAGTTACTACACAGGGGCCTGCCTGAAGAACTGTAACCGGTGTCAGTACGCCGTCTTCATTGAAAATCTGCGTCATTCCGACTTTTGTTGCTAAAATAGCTTTCTTCATTTCTTTTCCTCCTTATTTCTCTACAGCGGAACACGAATGTGTTCATTCTAGCTGAAGGATTACTTGTTTTTCATTTTGATATCGATGTAAACACCTGCCGGCATCTCCAGTCTGGACAGAGCATCTACTGTCTTCTGGGTCGGGGTAATGATATCAATCAGTCTCTTATGAGTTCTCTGCTCGAACTGCTCTCTGGAGTCTTTGTACTTGTGTACAGCTCTCAGAATGGTAACTACCTCTTTCTTGGTAGGAAGGGGAACCGGTCCGCTCACCTGTGCTCCATTCTTCTTTACAGTTTCGATGATCTTCTTTGCGGATGCATCCACCAGCTGATGGTCATACGCTTTCAGTGTGATTCTCATTACTTGACTTGCCATAAAAAAAGTCGCCTCCTTTTCGTACTTTTAAAGACCAGTACGACAAGCGGTGACTGTACACTCTCCCGTGTGTGTCCCAACTCTGAATTCGAACAACACGTTGTTTCCATGGCTCTGCATGGACAGTTATTTTGTACAGTGACTTGTCGCCAGTTTCCTAACTTGACATTCGCTCCACGGAAAACCTGCCTCATGGGCAGCAACCTCACGCTTCATAGCTATCAATGTCACAACAGTTGCAATTATACAGGAAGTTCCGGGGAATTGCAAGGTTTTTTTCAAAAAAAGTGGAGGAAAAGTTTTTATAAATTTCACAAACTTTCCGCCCACTTTTTAGTGATTTTAACCAATTTCAAGTTTCCGTTTTTTGTTCTGCCGCCAATACATCACGCCCAGGCAGACAGCCGTAGTTATCCAGGTGATCGGATAGATTCCGGCCACTCCTTCCGCGCTGTGATAATGCCGCATCAGGAACCAGAGACTCAGCATACGGATTCCGCACATATTTACAAGGATAACCGCCATCGGCTCCATTGTTTTTCCCGTTCCCCGCAGCGCTCCGGAAAAGCCCTCCAGAAATACATATATAAAATAGAAGGGAAAGGTTACCTGCGCAATGCGGATTCCCAGCTCTATCACTTCCGCATTCTGGGAAAACAGGCTGAATACGCCATATCCGTGCGTCAGAAGGAGCGTGCTTATGGTCACGGTAACAAGGATTCCCATCAGAATGCCGACTCCCGTTCCCTTCCGCATTCTTTCCCATTTTCCCGCTCCGTAGTTCTGCCCGCAGAACGTTGTGTTGGCCTGCCCAAACGCCATGATGGGAAGATATACAAAATTTTCCACCTTAAAATAAGCAGTGAAGGCCGCAATGCTTACGATTCCGAGGCTGTTGATCTGCGCCTGGACAATCAGGTTGCTCAGCGTAATCACCATAGACTGAATTGCCGCCGGAATCCCGATTTTCAGGATTCTCCCGCAGACCTGCTTCTTAAGCGCAATATCACTGATCCGTAACCGGCATTCGAAATCCGGCTTCATTAGATGGCCTACCGTAAATACAGCCGCCATCATCTGCGATACCAGGGAGGCCAGCGCCACTCCTTCCACTCCCATGTGCAGCACGCACAGGAAGAACGCGTTTCCCGCCACATTGGCAATTCCGCCTATCAGCTGATAATTCATCGGCGAGCGCGAATTTCCGAAGGCTCTTAAGATTCCGGAACCGATATTGTAAAAAACCATGGGGAGCATACTGAGAAAATAAATTCTGATGTAGACAACGGCCAGATCCATAATATCTTCCGGCGTATTCATCAGACGCAGCATAGCCGGCGTAAGAAATATCCCGAACAGAATCAGCAGGGCAGAAGCCGCCAGCGCCAGTCCCGCCGCGCAATGAATCAGATCATGCAGTTCTTTCTGATTTTCTGCTCCGTACGCATGGGATACCGACACGCTTACTCCCACGCTCATTCCGGTAAAGAAGCCCAGAACCAGGGTAATCAGAAGACTTCCCGCGCCGACGGCTGCCGCCGCGTCCGTGCCCAGAAGCCTTCCCACAAAAATCAGATCGACGGTATTATACAGCTGCTGAATCAGGCTGCTCCCCAGAAACGGCAGCGCAAATAAAAGCATTCCTCTGCCAATGGCTCCCTGTGTTAAATCTCCCCGCTCAGCCTGCCTCATCTGCTATCATATACTCCCTTATTCCATACGCGACCAGGGTTGTGCCTTCTTCCACAGATAAACCTGTATTATAATAGAAGACAACCCCATCCTCTTCCGCGTAATACTTCTTGATTACCTCTCCGTAAAAATCCGTACAGTACCCCAGAAGCTCTCCCCGGGCCACTTCCATATTTTCATGGAGATCCGTATGCCAGATTCCCTTCGTATCGGAGGTAAGATAGATGGTTCTGGGAACTACCGTTTTTTTACACACCTGTTCCTCTGTTTCGGCAGTTCCATACATTTTCAGATGCTTCAAAAGCAGGAAAATATCTCTGTAATAAGCGTCTACCCATTCCTTTTTACAGAATCCGCCATATCCCCGTTCCACCAGAAGTCCGGGTACCTTATGATAATTCGCAGCATAAGAATACTGCCCAGCTGTGGCCGTCGAAGCTATCAGCCATGGGATATCCAGGGCGCGCGCCGCAGCCAGCGCTTCCTCCGTCACAGCCTCCGCCAGCGGATAGAAGAGACAGGGCGTCAGGGGCTCCTGCTGCCCCCCGGAATGCATATCCATCATAAAATCAATCTCATCGAAAAAATTGCGCACAAAATAATCCGCAATCCGTTCTCCCGTGGTTCCGCCCTCTTTTCCCGGATACTGTCCGTTCAGATTGAAATCGTCCTCCGGAATCAGGCCAAAGGTTCTCTTAAAAAATCCGCTGGTATTGACGCAGTGAATAAAAATCAGGTTTCCGTTCAGCTCCTCCGGCTGAATCTCCCCTGCCGCCCGTATCACGGCGGGAATAGCCGGGTATTCTCCCGCATGGATTCCCGCTGTAATCAGAACGGTCTTTCCTTTTCCGCAGCCGCAAATCAATGTCGCCGGCATGGGATACATTTTTTCCTCTCCTGCTTCTTCCACCGGGATTTCTATCGTCACTCTTCTTTTTTCTCCCGGCTGTAAAGAAAATCCTGCAATCTTCCACATGATATAGTCCTCTCTTTCTTGTCATGCATACAGATGACAGGCAATCCAATGCCCTTTCTCCACCTCCCGGAGCTGCGGCCTCTCTGCAGCGCAGATCTCCATGCATTTTTCACAGCGGTTCCGGAACGGGCAGCCTGTCGGACGCTCCAAGGGGCTGGGGATCTCGGAATCCAGGCTTTCTATCTCTTTTTCAAAATCCATATCCAGGGAAAACACCGCGCTTTTTAAGGCCTCTGTATAGGGGTGGCAGACGCCGCGTCCCAGCTTCTTTCCTTCCGCAAGCTCCACCACAAAGCCCAGATACATAATGGCCGTTCTGTGGGACACGGAGCGGATCAGCGCCACATCATGACAAATGAAAATAATCGACGTATGCTTCTCTCTCTGAAGCTTTACCAGCAGCTCCACGATACTTTTCTGAACTGATACGTCCAGCGCCGATGTGGCTTCATCGCAAATCAGGATTTCCGGCTCCAGGGCCAATGCGCGCGCAATCGCCACACGTTGCTTCTGACCGCCTGACATACTGCGCGGATATCGCTCTGCAAATTCCTCCGGAAGCTCCACCATCTTCAGAAGTTCCCGCGCCTTCGCCGCTTTTTCCGACGGTTTTATCAGTCCATAATTTTCCAGCGGTTCGCACAAAATATCCTTTACCTTCATTCTGGGAGAAAATGAGTCTGTCGGATCCTGAAATACCATCTGAATATGACGGCGCATTTTCCGCTTTCTCTCCCCCTTCCAATCCGCGACATTTTCGCCGAACAGGAGAAGCTCCCCATCGGTAGGCGGCTCAAGCAGCGACAGCACGCGCACCAGCGTACTCTTGCCGCATCCGCTTTCCCCGGCAATTCCAAGGGTCTCGCCTTCATAAAATTTTAAAGATATATCGTTGTTTGCGTACAAAGGGCGTCCGTCGGGGGCTGTAAATACCTTATTTAAATGACGAGTCTCCAAAATTGGTGTTTTTTCCTTACACATAGCCTTCTCCATACATATTCGGAACCGCAGCCAGCAGTTTTCTGGTATACGCACAGCCCGGCTGCTCCAGTATCGTCTTACGGTCTCCCTCTTCCACGATCCTTCCATTCTGCATAACCACAATCCGATCTGACATATATGCCGCCACGCCCAGATTATGGGTTACCAGGATAATGGAGGTTCCGTGATTTTTCCGCAGCTCCATCATCTGGCGCACAATCTGCGCCTGTGTCGTCACGTCCAGGGCAGCCGTGGGCTCATCGGCCAGCAGCAGCTCCGGCTCAAAGGTCATGGCCATAGCAATTCCGACCCTCTGACGCATACCGCCGGACAGCTGAAAGCTGTAGCTCTTCATAATGCGCTCCGGCTCCGACAGCCGCATGGCTTCCAGCATGGCCACCGCCTTTTCTTCCGCCGCTTTACGGCCTAGCTTTTCA
>QWCN01002892.1_pt1 | contig 36509 bp, 28 predicted proteins | sample 1972711 | NCBI WGS metagenome assembly QWCN01 (sample SAMN09866707, study PRJNA288562) | Human gut metagenome isolate term1_stool, whole genome shotgun sequencing... | isolation source: gut | host: Homo sapiens | place: USA: California
ACTTTCTATAGAAAGTCCTCCCCGCCCCCTCCAATCTTTTCTCAACGTACCTTTTCGGCCCTTACATCTTCCCGCCTACCATCGTGATCAGACGGAGGAGCTGGTTGGTGAACCCGGCTTCGTTGTCGTACCAGATAAGTACCTTGAGCATACTGCCGCTCATGACGGAGGTGGAAAGCAGATCGACGACGCCGCCGTGGGTGTCGCCGTTGTAGTCGATGGACACCAGCGGCTCGTCGGAAACGCCGAAGTTGTCGTTCGCGGCGGCGGTCAGGGCGGCATTGACCTCATCGACGGTCACGTCGCGCTTCATGACGCAGTTCAGGTCCACGATGGACACGTTGGGCGTGGGGACGCGGATAGCGATGCCGTCCAGCTTGCCCTTGAGCTCGGGCAGCACGAGGGCCACGGCCTTGGCCGCGCCGGTGGTGGTCGGGATCATCGACATGGCGGCGGCGCGGGCGCGGCGGATATCCTTCTGGGAACCGTCGAGGATGCGCTGGCTCATGGTGTAGGAGTGGATCGTGGTCATCAGGCCGTGCTCGATGCCGAAGGTGTCGTTCAGCACCTTGGCGACCGGGGCGAGACAGTTCGTCGTACAGGAGGCGGAGGAAACCACGTCGTGCTTGGCGGGATCATAGAGGCCGTCGTTCACGCCCATCACGATGGTGATGTCGGCGTCGGATACGGGGGCGCTCATGATGACCTTCTTCGCGCCGCAGGCCATGTGCTCGGCGAGCCCGGCGCGCTTCTTGATGGTCCCGGTGGATTCCACCACCAGATCCACGCCGTAGTCCTTCCACTGCCATTCGTTGGGTTTGCAGCGGGTCACGGCGATGTGCGTGCCGTTGATGATGATGCCGTTTTCGTCATGGCCCACCGTGCCCTTGAAGGTGTGGTGGACGGAATCGTATTTGAAGAGATGGGCCAGAGAAGCGTTGTCCGCGCGGGCATTGATCACCACGGGGAATTCGTTGCGCTCAGCCATAAGGCGGACAAGATAACGACCGATGCGGCCGAAGCCGTTGATTCCGATGCGAGCCATTGGGGTACTCCTTCGATACGCGAAAAGGTTTGCGGCACAATCCTGATGCGCCCGACGCCCGGGCCGGCGCGTCCGCATAAGGAAAGGCGGAACGCCGTATGAAACAAAGGGGAGGCAACCGCGTTACAAGCCAGTGTACCTCCCCCGTGTGACAATTGATTTACGCCTTGCCGGAACAACCCAGCACGTGCTTGATCTTGTGCTGGACCATGTCCTTCACGGCCTGCCGCGCGGGCTTCAGATAGCCGCGCGGATCGAATTCCTCAGGATGCTCGACGAGCTGCTTGCGGATGGAGGCCGTCATGGCCAGCCGGATATCCGTATCGATGTTGATTTTGCAGATGGCCATACCGGCGGCCTTGCGGAGCAGTTCCTCGGGCACTCCCGCCGCTCCGGCGACCTTCCCGCCGTAGGTATTGCACATTTCCACAAATTCCTGCGGTACGCTGGACGCGCCGTGCAGGACGAGCGGGTAACCGGGCATCAGATTGCCGATCTTTTCAAGGCGTTCGAAGTCGAGCTTGGCTTCGCCCTTGAATTTGTACGCGCCGTGGCTGGTGCCGATGGCGATGGCGAGCGAGTCGCAGCCGGAACGCTCCACGAACTCCACGGCCTGATCGGGATCGGTATAGATGCTGTGCTCGGAAGAGACGTCTTCCTCAACCCCGGCAAGGCGGCCCAGTTCGGCTTCCACCCAGACGCCGTGGGCATGGGCGTATTCCACGACCCGCTTGGTCACGGCAATATTCTCTTCGAAGGAGTGGTGCGAACCGTCAATCATCACGGAGGTGAAGCCGCCGTCCACGCAGGCCTTGCAGATGTCGAAATCCGCGCCGTGGTCCAGATGGAGCACAACCGGAAGATCCGCTTCCAGCAGACCGGCCTCAATGAGCTTCACAATATAATTCTGTCCCGCATATTTGCGGGCTCCGGCGGAAACCTGAAGGATGAGCGGGGCCTTTTCCTCGGTTCCTGCCTCCATGATTCCCTGAATGATTTCCATGTTGTTGACGTTGAAGGCGCCGATGGCATAACCTTCTTTGTAGGCCCGTTCAAACATGGCTCTGGGAGAGGTAAGCGGCATAGTTGCTCCTCGCCTCAGCCTTGCGGCTGCGATTGGGATGGTGAAATAAGGCGGCTCCCGCACCGGAAGACCGCAGCGGCGACTCCGCCACACATATTGATGGTCCTATTGTAGCCTATTTCCCGAAGGATTGGAACTAGACGCCGAACCGCTCCTGCAAGCGGCCGAGCAGTTCCCGGTCCGTCCGATCCACCTGAAGCGGCGTGACCGCCACCCAGTTGCCTTCCATCAGAGCGATGTCCGTATCGTCGCCCCCGCTGTCCCGCTTGAGGAAATCGGCGATCCACCAGTAGGGACGCCCGGCGGGGTCCTCGCGGCGTTCGTAGTTCTCGGCCCAGCGGCTCTCGGCCATGCGCGCGGCCCGGATGCCCTTGATCTCGGCGACGCGGCAGCGCGGATAGTTGACGTTCAGGACTTTCCCGGCGCAGCAGCGCCAGTCCACGGCATCCACCAGCGAGGCGGCGTGACGGGCCAGCGCCTGCGGCGGCTCAAGCTCGGGACGCGGACGCGAGAAGGCCACGGCGGGCAGCCCGCGCAGGGCGGCTTCGGTCGCCGCGCCAACGGTCCCGCTGTAAAAGACGTCCACACCCTTGTTCGCGCCGTTGTTGATGCCCACGACGACCAAATCCGGCGGCTGCGGCAGGAGCGTGGTCAGGGCGAGCTTCACGCAGTCCACGGGCGTCCCCGCGACCGCCGTGCCGCTGAAGCCGGGCTCTTGCACCGGGTACAGGCGCAAGGGATTGTGCAGGGTGACGGAACAGCCCACGCCCGACTGCTCCGTGAGCGGGGCGACCACATCAAGCTCATGCCCGGCCTCGCACAGCGCGTCGTGCAGCGCGCGGAGACACGGGGAGTGGATGCCGTCATCGTTGGAAAGCAAGATACGCACGCAACCTCCCGAAACAGCAAAAACAGTTTTCCCATAGGAAACAGACGGAAAGCCGGACCCCGGACGGCCCGCAGGCTTTCTGTTGACAACACAGACGAAAACGGGTGAACTCCCGCCAAACATTCCGACTGTACGGCGATGCTTTCCGCACGGAAAACCGATCGCACAGTTTTTTATTGTAGGTTGAATATGCAGAAAATACAATCCGCGCCCGACCGCCGGTGGGCCAAAGACGTGGCTCCCGGAGACGAAATCAGAGCGCTGTACCTCATCGGCTCGGCGTCGCAGCTGCAAGCCAAGAACGGCCCGTTCTGGCGGCTTGAGCTGAAAGACGCCTCCGGAGATCTTGAGGCCCGGATCTGGAGCCCCCTCAGCCAGCAGTTCACGGAAATCCCTTCCGGCGTCATCGCCGAAGTGGAAGGCCGCGCCGAAAGCTTCCGCGACAAATTGCAGGTGAATATCAACGCGCTGCGCGTGCTCTCCCCGGAAGAAATGGCCTCGGTAGACACGTCCGCCTTCATGGCCTCCAGCAGCCGCCCGCCGCAGGAAATGCTCGACGAGCTCGAAGCCATCTGCCGCAAGGAATTCACGCACAAGCCGTGGCGCAAGTTTATCCTGTCCGTCCTTGAGGACGAGGCCATCCGCGTCCCGCTGCTCACCGCCCCCGCCGCCAAGAGCGTACACCACGCGTGGGTCGGCGGCCTGCTCGAGCATACGCTTTCGGTGGCGACGCTGTGCCTGCGCTTCTGCGACCATTACCCGGATCTGGATCGCCAGACGCTGCTCGCCGGAGCCATTTGCCACGATCTCGGCAAAATATGGGAATTCTCCGGCGGCCTTGCCAACGACTACACCGACGCCGGTCGGCTGGTCGGGCACATTAATCTGTGCCTCGGAAAGCTTGACCGCCATCTCGCCAAATCCGGGCTCAACGAGGAGCTGATCCTCCATTTCCAGCATCTTATCCTGAGCCACCACGGGTTGTACGAGTACGGTTCGCCGCGCCTGCCGCAAACGGCCGAAGCCTTCGCCCTGCACTACGCGGACAACATCGACGCCAAGATCACCCAGAGCCGGAGCCTGTTCGGGGAACTCGAAGACGGCGAAAGCGGCTGGTCGCCCTACCAGAAATCGCTGGAGCGCCAATTGTTCCTGGCCCCCAAAACCCCGGAAACCGAATCGCGCAAGCCCCACACTTCAAAGCGCACGGCGGCGGAACCCGAAGCCCCAAGGTTGAACCAGTGTTCATTACTCTAGAAGGCATTGAAGGCTCGGGCAAAACCACGCTCATTGAGAACCTCGCCGACGTGTTCCGTACCCTGAACCATGAGGTGCTGGTGACGCGCGAGCCCGGCGGGTGCGCGCTGGGCCGGGAGTTGCGCCAGATGCTCCTGAATCCGGAAACGGAAATCTGCCCTGAGGCGGAACTGTTCCTGTTCCTCGCGGACCGGGCGCAGCACGTCGCGGAGGTCATCCGCCCGGCGCTGAAACGCGGCGAAGTGGTGCTCTGCGACCGCTACGCGGACTCCACCGTGGTCTATCAGGGCTACGGGCGCGGCCTCGACATCGAAAAACTGCGCTCGCTCAACGACGTGGCCATAGGCGGCCTCTGGCCCGACAGGACCTTTGTGCTCGACATGGACCCCGCCGATGCGCTGAAACGTGCACGCCGCCGCAACGCGGAGCTGGGCCTCTCCGAAAAAGAGGGGCGTTTCGAAGCCGAGCAGATGCCTTTCCACACCCGCATCCGGGAAGGATTCAAGCTCTGGGCCGCCCACAACACCAAGCGCATCATCGTCCTCGACGCCGCCGATTCTCCGGAAGGCCTCATGCATCAGGCTTTGGCAAATATCGATATGTTTGAATAACATGTGGGGATGGAGAAGGGAAACGCTCTCAAGAAGGGGAGATCCCCCACGTTTTCCTTCCCCTCCCCACGCCCCCTTCCCTTTCAAAGACGTCTGTATGGGTCGATGGCGGGTTCGGGCCGGTGGATTCTTTCCTTTCCGGCCAGCGGCCCTGTTTTGTACCCAAAAAAGAGAAGCTATGCGAAATGTGACGATATTTACGGACGGCTCATGCCTCGGCAACCCCGGTCGTGGAGGCTGGGGCTGCATTCTTCGCTGCGAAGGCCATGAAAAAGAACTCTCCGGCGGCTACGCGCACACCACGAACAACCGTATGGAAATCATGGCGGCCATCGCGGGGCTCGAAGAGTTGAAAGAGCCGTGCGCGGTCACGCTGTATACTGACTCTCAGTACCTGCGCCATGCCGTGGAAAAAAAATGGCTCGCGGGATGGCGGAAAAACGGCTGGAAGACCGCCGCCAAGAAACCGGTCAAGAACCGCGATCTCTGGGAGCGCCTGCAAGTCCAACTCGACCGCCACAACGTCACGCTGGAATGGGTGCGCGGACACAACGGCCATGCCGAGAACGAGCGCTGCGACGAGCTTGCCCGCAGCCAGTCCGCCCGTCATGATTTGCCGGAGGACACGGGGTACGAGCCGGAATAAAGCGTTTTGACGCTGAAAGAGGCACCGTTTCAAAAGGGGTTCACTCTACCGTTGGGACGGCGGCTCTTCCATTTTCAGGGCGATGTTTCCAATGCCTGTTGTATCTCTCCGCCGCTCCGAAAGCGCCGCCACACAATATCCTTGCTGATTGAATGCCGGTAAAAATGCTGGGGGGACACTTTTTCAAAGGTCCCCTCAGATTTTTTCTTCTCCGGCCTCTTTATCATAAACGGACAGAAAACGCGGCGATCCCGCGAAATGCTCTTTTCTTCACGTAAGGGTAGCCCTTGCCAGACAAAACGATTCCTGCTATGGATGACGACCTGCAGAATATGCGGGAAATTGATGTGGCCTGGAGGCTGTTTAATGGAAACCATGGAAAACCACGGTATGGACGCGGAATTTAATTTTGAAAGCGCGCTGGAAGACTACCTCAGCACCGACTTCGGTGATCTCGAGGAAGGAACCATCGTCAAGGGCGAAATTGTCCGCGTGGATGACGACAATGTGCTTGTTGACGTGAATTTCAAATCGGAAGGTCAGATCCCCACCGCCGAATTCCGGGATGCCGAAGGCAATCTCGTTGTGAAGGTGGGCGACCGTGTGGACGTCTTCGTCGCTCGCAAGAACGAACAGGAAGGTACCATCACCCTGTCCTTCGAAAAAGCAAAGCGGATGCAGCTCTTCGATCAGCTCGAAGACGTGCAGGAAAAGAACGGCGTCATCAAGGGCCGTATCATGCGCCGCATCAAGGGCGGTTACACTGTGGATCTGGGCGGCGTGGAAGCGTTCCTCCCCGGTTCCCATGTGGATCTGCGCCCCGTGCCGGACATGGACGCTCTGGTGAACCAGGAATACGAATTCCGCGTGCTGAAGATCAACCGTCGTCGCAGCAACGTCATCGTGTCCCGCCGTGTGCTGCTTGAAGAAGAACGCGACTCCAAGCGTCAGGATCTCCTCCAGACCCTCGCCGAAGGTCAGGTCGTTACCGGTAAGGCCAAGAACATCACCGAATACGGCGTGTTCGTGGACCTCGGCGGCCTCGACGGTCTCCTTCACATCACCGATATGTCTTGGAAGCGTATCCGCCATCCTCGCGAAATGGTTACGCTTGGTCAGGATCTCGAACTCAAGGTGCTCTCCTTCGACAAGGACAACCAGAAGGTTTCCCTCGGCCTCAAGCAGCTCGTGCCCGATCCGTGGCAGGACATCACCGCCCGCTTCCCCGAAGCTTCCCGCCACAACGGCAAGGTGACCAACCTTGTTGATTACGGCGCGTTCGTCGAGCTGGAACCCGGCGTCGAAGGCCTCGTGCACATCTCCGAAATGTCCTGGACCCGCAAGCTCCGCCATCCTTCCCAGATGGTCCGTCAGGGCGACGAAGTTGAAGTCGTCATCCTCGGCGTCGATCCCGAGAAGAAGCGCATCTCCCTCGGCATGAAGCAGATCAAGCCGAATCCGTGGGAACTCGTGGGCGAAAAGTACCCCGAAGGCACCATCCTTGAAGGCGTCATCAAGAACATCACCGAATTCGGCATGTTCATCGGCATCGAAGACGGCATCGACGGCCTCATCCATGTGTCCGACATCAGCTGGACCAAGAAGATCCGTCATCCCAACGAGCTCTTCAAGGTCGGCGACACCGTGCAGGCCAAGGTGTTGACCGTGGATCAGGAAAGCGAAAAGTTCACCCTCGGCATCAAGCAGCTGACCGAAGATCCGTGGACCAACGTTCCCACCGCCTACCCCGTGGGCGGCCTCGTGAAGGGCATCATCACGAACATCACCGATTTCGGCCTGTTCGTTGAAGTGGAAGAAGGCATCGAAGGCCTCGTCCACGTGTCCGAACTGAGCAACAAGAAGGTGAAGACCCCCGCCGAACTGTACAAGGAAGGCGAGGAAATCCAGGCCAAGATCATTCACGTCAGCGCTGAAGATCGCCGCCTCGGCCTCTCCATCAAGCAGCTCAAGGACGAGGAAGAACGCAAGAAGCCCCGCGAATACAGCCGCTCCGGCCCCGAAGCCGGCCAGAGCCTCGGCGACCTCCTCAAGCAGAAGTTTGAAGAGTCCGAAAACTAGGCCGCTCGCGGCTTAGCCGACAGCAAATAAAAGAAGCCCGGCACCTTATGGTGCCGGGCTTCTTCTTTCCCGGAGAAGACATCCGGAAAGCGTTTTGTGCGTCTCCCTGCAAAACAGATGCGCTCCCGATCTTCCTCCCCCCAAGTCGGCTTGGGGGAGAAAACGGTGCCCGCGCCCTTCCCTCAGCTCTCTTCCATAATCCGATCTTCCGGCACCTCATACAGCACCAGCGCATGGTTCCGCTTGAGGGTTTCGCGCGACAGCAGGTTGCCGCTCCTCTTGTCCACGCACTCGCGGACAATGACATTGTTCCGGTATACCCGATCGCCTTCCCGGACAAAGGCTTCTTCCTCGCTTCTGATGTGCCATGACAACGGCAGCTCCGCGTCGGCGCGCAGCTCACCGCACAGATGCGTATCCGTCGTCCAGACGAGAAGCTGGAACGTCGTCCCCGTCGGGTTCTGAAAGCGGTAATCCAGATAGTTGTAGGAAATGGACGTGCCGATCCCGAAAGGGATCTGTCTGCCGCAGTCGGGGAACAGATCAAACCCATCATGATGATGGTACTCCACTATACGCAAAGGAGAATGGAGCACCAGCCAGTGCAGCAGGTTGGTGAATTGGCACAGCCCGCCGCCGATGCCCTGAGACGGCTGCCCCCGTTTGATCATGAGCCCTTCGCGGTAGCCCTTCCGCACCGAGGTCGCTCCCACGAGCCGCCAGAACGAAAAGACTTCGCCCGGCCTGATGAGCACGCCCGACACTTTCGGCGCGGCAAGCCGCAGATTGACGGCCTTGTTTTCTTGGAGCCGCATGTCCACGTTGCCGAGCCGCCGCCGGATGAGCGAGGCATGGCGATATGCCAGTACCGGAAGCGGCTCTTCCCTCCGCGACCGGGCAAAGGGGCTGGGGCAGCGCAAATCCTGCAAATGCCGGAACACAATGCCCTTCCAGCGCGAAAGCTCGTATGTAAGCGGGCACAGATCACAAAACAGCTTACGCGCCATCGCCCGCCGCCTCCCTGATCCGCGCCTGGGGCAGCATCTCCGCAATATCCGTCGCCGAGTTGCCGCGCTGGGGGAAGGCCTCACGCAGCAGCCTGCCCGCCCGCGCGTGGAGGTGGACGCCCATGCACGCGGCAAGAAAACTGGAGCTTTCGCAGCCCTCGGAAGGATGCGCGGCGGTCTGCGCCATCAGCGTTCCGAGGCAGCCGGAAAGGACGTCCCCTGAGCCTCCCACAGCCAGATTGGGCTCCGCGTAGGGGGCGATGGTCACGGGCTGGCCCGCCGTGCCGATGAGCGTCCCCGCGCCCTTGAGAATCCACACGGAAGGGGCCAGACGCCGCAGCCCCGCCAGCGCCGCGAAGCGGTCCGCCTGTACCAGCGCGGGCGTCGTATGCAGCAGGGTTGCGGCCTCGCCCGGGTGCGGGGTCAGCACGTCACAGGCCCGCAGGGAAGACAACGCCTCGGGATGCATGGCGAGCGCGTGCAGCGCGTCCGCGTCCACCACGGCGGACGGGCGCGAGGGGCACATCAACAGGGCCTGCACGAATGCCGCCGTTTCCGGCTCGCGCCCGATGCCCGGCCCCAGCACCATCGCCCCGCACTGGCGCAGGAACGGCAGAAGCTCCTCAAGCAATGCCGGGCTCCACCGCACGTTCCCCGCAGGGCCGAGGGCACGGGTCATGATGTCCGGGCAGTCCGCCTTGATGTCCCGGCACAAACCGTGCGGAGCGGCGACGCTGATCAGCCCGCCTCCGGCACGCAAGGCGGCCCGGGCGGCCAGATGCGGCGCGCCCGTAAGCCCTTCCGAACCGCCCACAATCAAAATGGCCCCGGCGGTCCCCTTGTGCCACCCCGGAGCGGCTTCCGGAAAAGCTCCGGCAATGGCTTTCGTGATCATCTGATAGGAAGCGGGATGCGCCCTCCGCACCACGGCCGGAATGCCGATGGGTCGGATGTGCAGCCTGCCCGTGTACGGCGCGGCTTCCGGCAGGACAAGGCCGGGCTTCGCCGCCTCAAAGGTCACTGTAGCGTGCGCGCGCACGGCGACGGGGCACGGGCGCCCGGTCAGCCCGGAAAGGCCGGACGGAATATCCAGAGAAAAAACGAAGGCCCGTTGCGCCAGCGCGTTGATCCGGCCCACCAGCCCCAACTCCAGCGGCCTGAGGCTGCCGGAAAAGCCCGTGCCGAGTATCCCGTCCACGACGATGTCCGGGCCGCCCCGCTCGCAGACGGAAGCGTCGGCGCAGACATCCCACGGCGTATTGCGGTATTTTTCGGGCCAGCCCGCAACCGGGGCAAACGCCACGCCGCAACGCCGGGCCAGCCGCACATGCTGACCCGTCACGCCCCGGTAAGCACCCAAAGGCCGGGTATGCAGCACAAGCACCTCCGCGCCTCCGTCATGCAGATGCCGGGCAAGACAAGCGGCGTCCCCGCCGTTATTGCCGCCGCCCATGAATAATAGGACGCGTTTGCCCGGCATATGGCCCGTTTCAGCCGAAAGCACATGCAGGGCCTCGCGGGAGGCGTTTTCCATCAGCAACAGTTCGGGCAAACCCAAATCAATGGCGGCCCGATCCCAGCCGGACATTTCCGCCGGAGCGGGAAGCGGTGCGAACATACGAAAACCTCCCGAAGGCCCGGCTGCCATAAAGAACGCGCGGGCCGTTTTTCCTTCTGTCTTACGGGCCGGAAAGCGAGGGGTCAAGCGGCCCTAACGAGGGACGGTAACAGGATAAAACCTACGCGTGAAACCCTTCACTATTTGACCTTCCCCCAGACATACAGTAATGGTGAATATCACGCCGGATTCCCTTTTCAACATCCGGTGGAGCCTTATGAGGCAGCCGGGAGCTGCTGTCGCCAGAACCCCGTCTTTCCTGTGCGAACTGTATCCGGGCCTCGCGGTCCCTCACATACAGCCCCCTCACCATTTGATCCGGAGGAAATCATGCCCAGCGCATCCCTCGTCAAGGAATTCGAAAACCTCATCGGCAAAGAGAACGTCTTCACCAGCGAAGCGGACAGGCAGAGCTACGCCTATGATGCCGCCGTGCTGCCCTCGGTCGTTCCCGGCCTTGTCCTGCGCCCCACCTCCACCGAACAGCTCGGCGCCCTCATTGAGCGCTGCTACGCCAACGGTCTGCCCATGACCATCCGCGGCGCGGGGACCAACCTCAGCGGCGGGACCGTGCCCGACGCCGACAAATCCGTGGTCATCCTGACGCAAGGACTGAACAAGATCATCGAAATCAATGAAGAAGACCTCTTCGCCATCGTCGAGCCCGGCGTTGTGACGGCCCAGTTCGCCGCCGCCGTGGCTTCCAAGGGTCTCTTCTATCCCCCGGATCCGGGTTCTCAGGCCGTCTCCACCATCGGCGGCAACATCGCGGAAAACGCCGGCGGCCTGCGTGGCCTGAAATACGGCGTCACCAAAGATTACGTCATGGGCCTCGAATTCTATGACCACACCGGCGAACTGGTGAAAAGCGGCTCCCGCACCGTCAAGTGCGCGACCGGCTACAACCTCGGCGGCCTGCTCGTGGGTTCCGAAGGCACCCTCGGCATGATCAGCCGCGCCATCCTCAAACTCGTGCCCCCGCCGCAAGCTTCCAAGGCCATGATGGCCGTGTTCGACAACGTGCAGAAGGCTTCCGAAGCCGTGGCCCGCATCATCGCCGCCCACATCCTGCCCTGTACGCTGGAATTCATGGACAACATGACCATCAACCTCGTCGAGGACGACGTGAAGATCGGCCTTCCCCGCGACGCGCAGGCCATCCTCCTCATCGAAGTGGACGGACATGCCGGTCAGGTCGCCGATGAAGCCCTCATCGTCGAGGAACAGCTCAAGAAGAGCGGCGCCACGCAGATCGTCGTCGCCAAGGACGCCGAGGAAAAGAACCGGATCTGGGAAGCCCGCCGCAAGGCCCTGCCCGCCCTGGCCCGCTTCAAGCCCACGACCATCCTTGAAGACGCCACCGTGCCCCGCTCCAAGATCCCGGCCATGATGAAGGTCATCAAGGGCCTCGGCGAAAAGTACAACCTCACCGTCGGCACCTTCGGCCACGCCGGGGACGGCAACCTGCACCCGACCTTCATGTGCGACAAGCGCGACAAGGACGAATTCGAACGCGTGGAACGCGCCGTCGACGAACTTTTCAACACCACCATCGAAATGGGCGGCACCCTTTCCGGCGAACACGGCATCGGCACCGCCAAGCAGAAGTGGCTGGAAAAGGAAACCTCACGCGGCACCATCGGGTACTCGCGCCGCCTGCGCAAGGCCATCGACCCGAAGGGCCTGTTCAACCCCAGCAAGCTGGTTGGAGTTTAAGTCATGGATGAGCTGACCCTTCTCGCCAACGCCCTCATGGCGCTTGACGACAAGCTCGCCGCCTGCATGAAATGCGGCATGTGCCAGTCCGTGTGTCCCGTTTTCGGCGAAACCATGATGGAAGCCGACGTGACCCGCGGAAAGCTCACGCTGCTGGAAAAATTGGCTCACCGTCTCATTGAGGACCCGGACGCGGTCAACGAAAAACTCAATCGTTGCCTCCTGTGCGGCTCCTGTCAGGCGAACTGCCCTTCCGGCGTTTCCATTCTGGAAATCTTCATGGAGGCCCGCGCCATCGTTGCGGCCTATAAAGGCCTTTCGCCCCTCAAGAAGGCCATCTTCCGCACCCTGTTGCCGAATCCGAAACTGTTCGGCTTCCTGCTGAAGATCGGCGCTCCGTTCCAAGGGCTGGCCATGCGCGACGACAACAACGCGCAGGGCACCGCCACGTGTTCCCCGCTACTGCGCCCGTTCCTCGGCGAACGCCACATGCAGCCCCTCGCCAAGCAGACCCTCAGCGCCAAGATCGGCGCGGTGAACTCCCCCGCCGGGAAAAGCCGCTGCAAGGTGGCCTTCTTCCCCGGCTGCATGGGCGACAAGATCTTCACCAACGTTTCCGAAGCCTGCCTCAAAGTGTTCGACTACCACGAAGTCGGCGTCTATCTGCCTACCAACTATTCCTGTTGCGGCATTCCCGCCCTCTCGTCCGGCGACCTTGAAGGTTTCGAAAAGATGGTCATGCACAACGTGGACGTATTGAAGGAAGGCTCCTTCGATCTCATCGTCACGCCCTGCTCGTCCTGTACGGAAACCATCCGGTCCCTGTGGCCCAAGATGGCGGGCAAAATGCCCTACAAGTACCGCGACGCCATCAATGAGCTCTCCCAGAAGGCGATGGACATCAACGCTTTCCTCGTGGATGTGCTCAAGGTGAAGCCCCGCGCGTCCGGGCGCCACGGCCAGACCAAGGTGACCTATCACGAGTCCTGCCACCTGCTCCGCTCTCTCGGCGTCAGCGCGCAGCCCCGTGAGCTTATCCGCATGAACCCGGATTACGATCTCGTGGAGATGAAGGAAGCCGACCGTTGCTGCGGTTGCGGCGGCAGTTTCACGCTTTCCCACTACGATCTGTCCCGCAAAATCGGTCAGCGCAAGCGCGACAACATCGTCGCCAGCGGTGCGGAAGTGGTCGCCACCGGCTGCCCCGCCTGCATGATGCAGCTTTCCGACATGCTCGCCCACAACGGCGACAGCGTGACCGTCAAGCACACGATCGAAATCTATGCCGACTCGTTGAAGTAAACTGCCTCCGGCGGCAAGGGTGGCTACCGCCCCCCTTGACCCCCTGTCCGGGGGGAATGATTCCCCCCGGACCCCCTCAAAGGCGAAAAGAAACGGTTCCCATGCAGCTTACGCCGCATGGGAACCGTTTCTTTTCGCCTGGGGAACTCCAAGTGTAGTGTTCTAGAAAAACGTACTAACGAGAAAACTCCAGAATCATGTCATACCAGACGGCCCCGCCGTGTTGCGACAGGGAAACGCCCAGATTCCTGAAACCGAATCGGGTATAATACGGCAGGAGATGCTCCTTGCACGTCAGCATGCAGCCGCAACGCCCGTCTTCGCGGGAATGTTCGATGAGCGCCCGCATGAGCTGCCCGGCATACCCTTTGCGCCTGTGTTCCGGCAATACGTCCAGCCCGAACACGCTTTGCCATTTTCCGTCTTCCTTGTGGAGTTCGGCCTGCTCGAACATGACGTCGGAAATGGTACGGGCATCCGTTACCATGCCGTTTACAAAGCCGATGAGTGTTCCTTCATCTTCCAGCAGAAGAAAATGACGGGAAAAAACCTTGAGCCGGGCGGCAAGCGACTCCCGCGTGGCTGCCTCGCTCGCGGGAAAACAGATTGCCTCGACCCGGCAAATCGCATCCAAATCATCCTGTGTAGCCGTTCGTATCCGCATGAACTCCGCCTGATATCAAATACATTCCTAAAGTCCGATCCGGCTTTCAGGAAACCGCCTTTCCATCCCGATACCCTTTCCCAGAGGGCGCTGACCTTAGAGTATTTTTTTAAAAATTACATGTAATTTCAATATAATAAATAAAAAACTCAAAGACCAATACGCTCCTTTCCCAATGATACGCCGGACAAAGATAAACAACAAATCCTCCCCCGACCGGACAAGAGGGATTCGATAAAGCCAAAAGTCTTGGGAGGGGAAAGGGGGAGGTTTGGAGGGGGGAAGGGGGACCTTTCTGGAGAAAGGTCCCCCTTCCCCCCTCCAATTTTCTTCCCGCCTTCCCTAACGCGCTTCCTTCCACCACCATTGGGCGCGCTGGACCAGTACGTTGACATCACCGCCCGCGGCAACATTGAGGAATGAACGATACTGGCGGATGGACTCCTGACTCATGGGGTTGGCTTCAAAAAGCCACTCGAACAAGGGGGCGTCCTCGGTCAGGAGCTTGCGCGAGGCTTCCAGACGCCGCCGGAAGGACGGCGTTATGAAAGGCAACAGCTCCTCGTGCTCGGCAAGCGTCGCAAAATACGCCAGACTGGAAATGAAGTTCAGCCCCTGAATGGACGCGGCGGCACTGTCGTGGGCCTCGGCGGTCGAACGGAAGGTCGAGCATCCCATGTCTTTAAAAAGCCCCTCCACAAGGCCGATATGCGTATCCGTCGCCGCAGCGCCCGGCGTAATGCAGACGCGGAGGTCGGACGGCTGCGGTTTGGGGCCGAAAAGCGGATGCGTACCCACTACCGGCCCGGCGTAGGCCCGCTCCATTTGGCCCAAAGGCTGCATCTTTACGGAGGTAATGTCCGCAAGGATCTGCCCGCCGTCCAGATGCGGCACGAGGTGCGGCAGCAACTCCGCCATGGCCCCGGCGGGGATGCACAGGAAAACGGCGTCCGCGCCGGGCAGGGCCTCGGCGAAAACGTCATCGGTCAGCGGCAGATCCAGCCCCGCCACAGTATGCCCCGCCGCGCTCCAGCGTGCGGACAGCAACGTCCCCATCCGGCCCCGGCAGCCGACGATGACCAGACGCCGGGGCGTAAAACCACTTTCAGCCGTGTTGCCGCTCATGCCCGCACCTGTCCCCAGCATTCCCAGAAATTCGGGAACGATTTGCTCACGCAAGACGGATCGTCCAGCGTCAGACGCCCTCCCCGCAGCTCCAGCAGGGCCAAACTCATGGCGATACGGTGATCGCCGTGCGCCGAAAAGGCAATGCCGTCAAGCGAATGCAGACGCGACGTCAAAGCGGGATCGCCGTGTATGGTCAGGCCGTCGTCGTGCTCGTCGCACCGGACGCCCACCTTGGACAATTCCTGAGCCGGAACCGCGATACGGTCGCATTCCTTGATGCGCAGGTGAGCCGCGTTCCAGAGGCGGGTCGGGCCTTCGCGGAGGATGTCCAGCATCACGCGATCGCCCTGCAATGAATCCGCCCGCAATCCTTCAATACGTACGGGACGGGGCCCGATGGCTCCGGCGGCAAGCAGGTAGGACGCGCCCGACCAGTCGCCTTCCACGGCGTAGCGCCCGGCGCGGTACATGGCCGGAACCATGCGGAAACGGACATTCCCCGGTTCGGCCTGCTCCAGCGTATGCCAGTCGACGGCGCTCCATACGCCGCCTTCCTTCCGCTCCACGGAGAACGGCACGCCAAAGTTTTCCAGCGCCTGAAGGGTCAGGCCGACATAGGGCCATGAAACGACCTTGCTGCCGCCGATATTGATGGTCAGGGGAGCACGCGCCAGCGGAGCCGCCAGCAGCACGCCCGAAAGGTACTGGCTCGACTCGTCCATGCCGATGCCCACTTCGCCGCCGTCCAGCCCGCACGTTTTCAGGACGAAAGGCGGGAATCCCGGTTTCCCCTCGAACGTAAAGGACACGCCGAGCGTCTCCAGCGCGGCGGTCAGTTCCCCAATGGGCCGTTCGTGCATACGGGGCGCGCCGTGGACGCGGAAACGCCCCATCCCGGCGGCGAGCACGGCGGTCAGCAACCGGCAGGTCGTGCCGGATTCGTGCACGTCGCAGGACAGCGGATCCACCGAGCCGCCGTGCGGCTGCCCGCCCACGCCGGAAATCGCGTATTCGCCCTCCCCGGTGCGGACGATGCCCGCCCCGGCTCCCCTGAGGATCGCCATCGTGCGTTCCAAATCCTTGCTTTCGAGCACGCGGCTCACCACGGAATCCCCCTGAGCGAGGGCCGCGCCCATAACCATGCGATGCGATACCGACTTCGACGCCGGAGCCTGTACTGTGATCATCATTCCAACCCGCTTGCTGCTGATGAAAAAACAAAAAGGGCCGCGAACACTCCGTTCGCGGCCCCCGATCAACGCTTGTCCTGACGCAACACCGTCAGACGCACGCCTCAACGCCGCTTCTGCCCCTAAAGTAATAGTAATAGCAAAGACCCCAGTTCATGGGGGCTTCACTCAGGGAAAGGGCGGCGTTCAACGAAAACATCTGTCGGTTCCTTTGTGCAAAAAAACGTAGAGATCACCCTAAAACCAACGCGGCGGGAATGTCAAGTTACGGCTCCGCGACAGTGGGAAGCCCCCAGAGATTTCTTTTTCCTATATCTTCCACTCGGACCAGTGCCCGGCATCGGCGATGCGCCGCATGGCTTTCCGCGTGTTCTCATGGGAGCCGAACGCCGTAAGTCGGAAATAGCCTTCACCGCTCGGGCCGAACCCCACGCCGGGAGTCCCCACTATGCCGAAACGGTTCAAGAGCGCTTCGAAAAAGCGCCACGAATCCATGCCGCCCGGCGTCTTCAGCCAGATGTACGGAGCGTTCACACCCCCGTAAACGTCCAGTCCCGCCGCTTGCAGCCCGCCACGGATGGTCGAGGCGTTTTCCATGTAATAGCCCACATTGTCGCGTACATCCTGCCGCCCTTCGGGTGAATAGACGGCTTCTGCGGCGCGCTGAACGATGTAGGGGCAACCGTTGTACTTGGTCGTCTGGCGGCGGTTCCACAGCGGCTTGAGGGGCAGCATCCGGCCATCGGCGGCGCGCGCCTTTACGGTTTCGGGGACCACCACATACCCGCAACGCAGCCCGGTAAACCCGGCGGGCTTGGAGAAGCTGCGGAATTCCACGGCAACCTCTTTGGCTCCCTCCAGCTCATAAATGCTGTGGGGGATGCCGTCCTCCCGAATATAGGCCTCATAGGCCGCGTCGAACAGGATAAGGCACTGATTGCCGCGTGCGTAATCCACCCAGCGCTGCAGCTCGGGGCGGCTCAGGGCCGTGCCTGTGGGATTGTTCGGCAGGCACAGGTAGATGACGTCGGGCCGTTTCAGAGGCAGGGCCGGAACAAAACCGTTTTCAGCCGAGCAGGGCAGATAAACAATGCCCGACCAGCTCCCTTTTCCATCAAATGTTCCGGCGCGGCCTCCCATTACATTGGAATCCACATACACCGGGTATACGGGGTCGGTCACGGCGATGACATTCCCGCGCCCGAACAATTCCTGAAAATTGCCAAGATCACACTTCGCCCCGTCGCTGACGAAAATGTCATCGGGATCGATCTCCACGCCACGAGACGCGAAATCCCCTTGCGCGATGGCCTCGCGCAGGAAGCGGTAACCTTGTTCCGGACCATAGCCCCGAAAGCCCTCCGCGGTCGCCTGTTCATCCACGGCCTTATGCAGCGCCTTGATGACCGACGGCGACAGAGGACGGGTCACGTCACCGATCCCGAGGCGGATGAGCTCCATTTCAGGGTGATTTTCCTTAAACGCATTCACCTTGTGCGCGATATCGGCAAAAAGATAGCTGCCCGGCAACTTGAGATAGTCATCGTTGATCTGTGCCATTTGGTATTCTCCTGAATAAACTAAAAAACTTCCACAAGGACATCGCCGCCAAAGCCCCTCCTCCCGCATCTCCCCAATAGAAAAAACGAAAGTCTTTGGAGAGGGTGGGGGGAGGTTTGGAGGGGGCGGGAGAAGCCTTTCTCCAGAAAGGTTCTCCCACTCTCCAAGTGCTTTAGCCCAGCCATTCCCCTGTAAACACCGTCACTGCGCCGCCGGTCATGAAGACGTGGTTGGTGGCCTCATCCCATTCGATGTCGAGCTCACCGCCAAGGAGCTTCATGCGAACCTTGCGCTCGGTATTGCCGGTCAATACGGCGGCGACCACGGACGCGCACGCCCCCGTGCCGCAGGCAAGGGTTTCGCCCGCGCCGCGCTCCCAAACCCGCATCTTCAAATGATGCCTGTCGACGACCTCCACGAACTCGGTGTTCGTGCGCCGGGGAAACAAGGGGTGATGCTCAAACTGCGGCCCGATACCGGATAAATCCAAGTTGTCGATGCCATGCATGAAAACGACGGCGTGCGGATTGCCCATCGAAACCGCCGTGACGTTCCAGACGCGGCCCTGTACCCGCAGAGGCCGGTTAATGAAATCCTCGCCGGGCCCGCTCACCGGGATATCCTTGGGAGCGAGGCGGGGTTCGCCCATGTCCACCGTCACCGCCTCCACTTTTCCGCCGGAGACATGAAGCCGGAGCGTCAAAACACCCGCCAGCGTCTCGATGCGGACCTGTTCCTTATCCGTATGCCCGTTGTCGTAGACGTACTTGCCTACGCAGCGGATGCCGTTGCCACACATCTCGGCCTCCGAGCCGTCCGCATTGAACATCCGCATCCGAAAATCCGCCGCACCGGGATCGGAGGGAGGGCAAATGAGAATGAGTCCGTCGCTGCCTACGCCAAAGTGCCGATCGCTGATACGGCGGGCCAGCGCTTCCGGGCTGGAAATGGGTGCCTTGAGCGTATCCATATACACATAATCGTTTCCGGCAGCCTGCATCTTGGTAAACCGCATGTCTGTTTCCCCTATCGTTGAAAAACCGCCCTCCGCGCCGTTTCACAGAGGAAACGAACGGAGGATCCAACAAGCGCCATAACGGGCGCCCTCATCACATCAACCTGACAATCATTTGAAAAATATGGAAATATACACACACTGCCCATCAGAAGGACGGACTTTTCCGGAAACCAAAGTCCGATATGCGGCTTGCTTTTTTCGCCCAGTACGGGTATTCAAACCCTGTCCTGAAAATGTTTCAGGGTGGGAGTAGAGGGGCAGTCTTTTTCTTCGGAAAGAGGCTGCCTCTCTCGTTTCCGGACGCCCGAGCCCAAAAAAGGGAAGCCCTTCCCGGAAAGGCTTCCCTCTCTCCTGTTCCCTCCGGCAAAGCGCCATACTGCACACGGAGCCGTCGCCGGAGGACGGGCACCACGCCCAAACAGGCCCCAGCGGGATATTCTTCAGCAACGACAGGGCAGCTCCCCTGCCCGCCTCGGAAAGCGGAGAAACGCCCTCCCTGAAGCCCTAATGGAGCCACAGCAGTTCGGCGTAGCTCGGCAGCGGCCAGTCATGGCTGGCGCACAGGCATTCCAACGCATCGGCATGACTGCGGCACGCATTCATGGCCGGGAGCACGGTGTCACGGGCGTAGGCGGCGCGTGCCAGCGCCGTGCCGCCGAAATCGCCGTTGACGGCGGCTTCAAGGGTATCCAGAGCGGACATAAGGCCGCGCACCTGCTCGCGTACCCGTACAAAATACGCCTTCTCCTCCGCCGCATCGTCTACAAGAGCCGCTGCGGACGAAGCCGCTTTCGCCAAACGGGTCTGGTACGCCAAGGCGACGGGCAGGATGCGGGTGCGTCCAAGCTTCAACGCGGTATGCCCTTCGATCGATACGCTGTGCGTGTAGTTCTCCAGCAAAATTTCCTGCCGGGACAGCATTTCCCTCGGGCTCAGGACGCCGTGGCGCTCAAAAACAGCCATCACATCCTTGTCGCTGTAGTGGGCAAGGGCGGCCACGGTGTCCTTGAGGTTCGGCAGCCCGCGCTTTTCAGCCTCGGCAAGCCACTCGTCGCTGTACCCGTTGCCGTCGAATACGATGGGCATGTGCTCCGCGAACAGTTTGGCGAGCAGGCTCTGGATGGCGGCGTTGAGCGGCGTCCCTTGGGCAAGCTCGGCTTCCAGCATGGAGGCGATGTCGTCCAGCGCGCAGGCCATGGCCGCATTCAGGGAAATATTTGCCGTGGCGATGTTTTGGGAGGAGCCGAGGGCGCGGAATTCAAACTTGTTGCCGGTGAACGCGAACGGGCTGGTCCGGTTGCGGTCGGACAGATCGCGCGGGATATCCGGCAACACGGAAACGCCTATCTGGAGCGGTTCCGAGCAGCCTCCGGCGGCCTCTTTCCCGTAGGCGATGGCACGGATGATCGCGGAGAGGCTGTCCCCGAGATACACGGACAACACGGCGGGCGGCGCTTCGTTGGCGCCCAGGCGGTGATCGTTGCTGGCCCCGATGATGCCGAGGCGCAGGTTGATGCCGTGCTTGTGCACGGCGCGCAGGACGGCGGCGAGGAAAATGAGGAACTGGGCGTTCTTCATCGGGGTTTCGCCGGGATTCAGCAGGTTGTGGCCGTCGGAATCGCACAGCGACCAGTTGTTGTGCTTGCCCGATCCGTTGACGCCCGCGAACGGCTTTTCGTGCAGCAGGCAAACGTAGCCATGCCTCCGGGCCGTACGGCGCATCACTTCCATCGTCAGCATGTTGTGGTCCGTGGCGATGTTCACATCCTCGTACACGGGAGCGATCTCGAACTGGCCGGGAGCCACTTCGTTGTGGCGGGTATGCGCGGGGATGCCGAGCGCGAAAAGGCGCTGCTCCACATCCTGCATGTAGGCCAGAACCCGGCTGGGGATGCTGCCGAAGTAGTGATCCTCCATTTCCTGCCCCTTGGCGGGCTTTGCGCCGTAAAGGGTGCGCCCGCACATCATGAGGTCGGGCCGCTGGACATAAAGGCGCCGATCGACAAGGAAATATTCCTGCTCGGAACCCACCATCGCCTGAACGCCGGTAGCCGTCGTATTGCCGAGCAGGCGAAGGATGCGCAGGGCCTGTGCGGAAACGGCCTCCACAGAGCGCATCAGCGGTGTTTTGCGGTCAAGGGCTTCACCCGTGTAGGAATAAAACACCGTGGGGATGTACAGCGTCTTGCGTCCGTACTCGTCGCCAAGCAGGAATACCGGCGAGGTAGGGTCCCACGCCGTGTATCCGCGGGCCTCAAACGTCGAACGGATGCCGCCGGACGGGAAGGAAGAAGCGTCCGGCTCACCCTTGATGAGCATTTTCCCGGAAAACTCGCCGAACACCTGCCCGTCCGCCGTGGGAGACAGGAAGGCGTCGTGCTTTTCAGCCGTTAGCCCGGTCATGGGCTGGAACCAGTGGGTGTAATGCGTAGCGCCGTGTTCGAGAGCCCAATCCTTCATGGCTCCGGCGATGATGTCGGCATCGGCTGGATCAAGCGGGGTGCGATGGGTCATGGTCCGCATGAGGCGGTCATACACCTCACGCGGGAGGCGCTGACGCATGACGCGCGTGTTGAACACATCGCAGCCATACCCGTTGGCAAGAGCCTTGCCCTGCTCCGGAGCCGGAAGAGGCGCAACAGGCTGGGCGGTGGAAATATGATCAAGGGCTGTTTCACGGACGGTGGAACTCATGGGATCACTCCTCGAATAGGTTGATGCCCGGATAAAAGCAAAATCGGGGCCAACATATTCAAAGCGTGAGCGACGAACATGTCCGTTGTGTAACGGATTAAAATCACAAAGCTATCCCGTCTATACCCTGAGGTTGAATTCCAGATTTCCCTTCTTCCGGAGGAAAGGGATGAGGTGTGCATGAAAAAAATTCCACCTTTACGTAGAATTCATACATCCCTTTGATTTCATAGATTTTTCAATCGGAATTCCTTCCTTCATCCGCCAGCGTTCATTCCTTGAACGCTCAATCAAATTGAATTCCGTGGGGTTTTCTCCAAAAAGACCTTTTTGTAGGAAATACCTAGCAATCTACATTTTTGTAGATTGATGGCATTATGTCAGTGCAAAGCGCGCGGTTTTCCCAGAAAGACAAGGCATGTGTGGACGCTGTCTACTTCAACACAGCAAAACAGCAGATGGATAAAAGAGAATCTTTTTACAGGGCTGAGGGCTGAAGAGGCGGCATCATTTGCGGTCCGTTCTCCCCAATACCCTTCAGCATAAAAAAAGGAGGGAACCGAAGTTCCCTCCCGTGAATGGCATGAGGAGCGGTGGCTATTTCGCGTAGCCGACGGCCCGACGCTCACGGATGACCGTGACGCGGATCTGGCCGGGATAGGTAAGGTTTTCTTCAATCTTGCCGGTAATGCCCTTACAGAGCATGTACGTCTGATCGTCATCCACGTTTTCGGAATTGACCATGACGCGGATTTCGCGCCCGGCCTGAATGGCGTACGCTTTGGATACTCCGTCGAATTCGGAAGCGATGTTTTCCAAATCTTCAAGGCGCTTGACGTAGCTTTCCAAGAGTTCCTTACGCGCGCCGGGACGGGCCCCGGAAAGGGAGTCCGCGGCCTGCACCAGCACGGCCAGCGCGGTTTCAGGACGCTGATCCTCATGGTGCGCGGCGATGGCGTGCAGGATTTCCTTGCTTTCGTTGTACTTTTTGGCGAGATCCGCGCCGATGAGCGCGTGCGGGCCTTCGACCTCGTGGTCGACGGCCTTGCCGATGTCGTGCAGCAGACCGGCGCGCTTGGCTTTCTTGATGTCCATGCCGAGCTCGGCGGCCATCATGCCGCACAGGGCGGAAACTTCCAGCGAATGCTGGAGCACATTCTGCGTGAAGCTGGTACGGTAGCGGAGCTGGCCCAGAAAGCGGACGAGTTCGGGATGGATGCCGTGCACGCCCGCGTCGAACGTGGCCTGTTCGCCCACTTCGCGGATCTGCACTTCAAGCTCCTGCTCGCATTTGTGGACAACATCCTCAATGCGGGCCGGATGGATGCGCCCGTCCTGAATGAGGCGCTCAAGGGCCATCTTGGCGACCTGGCGGCGCAGGGGGCTGTATGCGGACAGGATGACTGTTTCGGGAGTGTCGTCGATGATGAGATCAACGCCGGTAGCCGCTTCCAGAGCGCGGATGTTGCGCCCTTCACGGCCGATGATGCGGCCTTTCATGTCTTCGCTGGGCAGGGTCACGGCGGTGACGGTGTGTTCGCCCACATAGTCGCCCGCATAGCGCTGGATGGAACAGGCGATGATTTCCTTGGCCTTGCGGTCCGCGGTTTCACGGGCTTCGGCCTCAATGAGGCGCATCATCTTGGCGGCCTCGTGGCGGGTACGGGACTCGATTTCCGCAAAAAGCCGCTGCCGGGCCTCCTCGGCGGTCAGGCCGGAGACTTCCTGCAGACGGTGTTCCTGCTCATCAATGCGTTCGTTGAGCGTTTCCTCAAGCTCGGCAAGTTTCCGCTCCTTTTTGGAGAGGTCTTTTTCGACGCTCAGGAGCTCGTGTTCTTTTTCGGTCGCTTTTTCAAGCTTTTCCTCAAGCCGCTCGCCCTGCTCCTGAAGCTTGCGGTCGCGGGCCTTCAGCTCGCGCTCGCGTTCCTTGAACTCGTGCTCAAGTTCGCGCTTCTGGTTGAACAGCTCGTCCTGGCCTTGAAGAAGGATTTCCTTCTTCTGCGCCTGAGCTTCCTTGCGGGATTCTTCGACTATGCGGGTCGCCAACTCGGTGGCGTCGCCAATCCGCTTGGCATTGAGGTGTTTATTGAGATAAAAGCCCACGCCCCCGCTGACGCATATCGCCGCGAGGACGCTCAAGGCAGTAAAAAATTCCATAAATCCCCTCCCTTTATAGTGTCGGGCCGAAGCCCGTTTATGCAATGTCATGAAGCTGCCGGCAGACAGCATCGTCCAAGACATGGGGAGGACATTCTGATGGGAAAAGAAGAAGACAACACGATCCGCACAATGGAAAAGACGGATCTGTATAAGCGGTGTCCCAGAACAGGACACCAGAAATGACCCCAGAGCGCCGTGTCAGAATACCGGTGCGGAACCTGGTCTCCCAGGGGGGAACCTTGGACAGATCTTTAGACTTCCCGACAAGTCGGGCATGCACACCAATCTCTCGCTCGGCTCCCAATTTCTAAGCTTGTGAGGTCAGCACCAATAGGCGGATCACGAACGCTCCAGGGAACATTTTGCCAACAAATTAATCCGTTTTCTCTATAAGCTCCAGCAAGTTGGCGAGGCGAGTCTCCACGCCGTCAAGCTGCTGCTGTGTTTGCAACAAGTCGTCTGCAACTCCCAAAACCAGAAGCGTCAGCAGTTTTTCCCTGCCGAACTGCCCTCCTTGGTTTTTCAATCTCTCATACTGCTTCTCGACGAAGGCCTGAGCCCGCTCGATACGGGCGGAATCAGCATCCGTACGGAAGGAAATGTCCATGCCGAGGACATTGAGCTGAAAGCTGTGCATACGGATATCGGCCGGTTACGCTTCGGCCGTAAACTCGCGAATCGTCGAGAGCAACGTGTCGATACGGCCGTTAATCTCTTCCTTAGTGTGCTGCTCCTGCTCCAAAGACTCCTTCAGAGTCTTGTTCTCCTCGTCGAGAGCGTTTACTTTTTCCTGCAAGGTCTTGTTTTCCTCGCGGAGGGTATCAATCTGGCCGAGAAGCTCAACCACACGGGTTTCCAAGAGATCAAAAAGTTCCATGCGAAGACTCTACTCTTTTTGCCGTTTCATGGCAAGATTGAGGGTGAGAAGAAAAGGGTACGATACAGTTTTCGCAAAGGCGGTCGCCGTGTCGGCGGAGGTGCCGGGGCCCACCTTTTCGGGAATACGCGCATCAAATCCGTTTGTCATAATCCGGAGATGTTCTTTTAGTAACGGAATATCCACAGTTCTTCAAGACGCTGGAAGCCTTGTTCCCACATTACCCGCCGAATACCCCTCCCCCGAGCGGCATCTCCCGGCGCAATTCTCTGATATAACCTCTGAAACGCACCTATTTGCGGTGCATATTCATTTGCTTGCCGCGCGCGACGGCCAGATCGCCGTCCGGCACGTCCTTCGTGATGACCGACCCCGCGCCCACGAGCGCCTCCGCGCCCACGGTGACCGGGGCCACCAGCGCGGTGTTGCTGCCGATGAACGCGTGCTCGCCGATGACGGTTTTATATTTATTCACGCCATCATAGTTGCAGGTGATCGTACCCGCTCCGATGTTCGCCCGCGCGCCGACCTCCGCATCCCCCAAATAGGTAAGGTGGTTGGCCTTGGCCCCTTCACAGAGGCGCGCCTTCTTCATTTCCACGAAGTTGCCCATATGCGCCCCGCGTTCCATTACCGCGCCGGGGCGGAGCCGCGCATACGGCCCCACGAGACAGTCCGGGCCGACCTCGGCATGGTCCATATGCGAGAAGGAATGCACCACCGTACCGCTTTCCACGCGGCTGTCCCGGATCACGCAATGCGATTCGATGATCACGTCCGAAGCGATGTGCGTATGGCCGTACAGCTCGCAGGGGCCGAACAGTTCCGCGCCCGGCTCCACGGTTACATACGGCCCCATGCGGACCATGTCCGGGCCGTGCATGGCCACGCCGGCCGCCAGCCGTTCCTCCACGATGGCACGCCGCCGCAGTTCCTCGGATGCCGCCAGTTCGGCGGGATTATTGATCCCGAGCAGGTTCGGGTCGCTGCCGCAGGACAGCCCGCGTACGACCATGCCTTCGGCCACGGCCATGCCCACAAGGTCGGTGATGTAATATTCGCCGCTCTTGTTCTCGTTGCCGAGCTTCGGGACAAGGCTTTCTACGGCTTCAAGGTTCAGCATGTAGATCCCGGCATTGATCTCGCCGGTCGGTTCCCCGTGGACGGCGACGTCGAAATCCTTCGCTTCCACGATGGCACGCAGTTCGCCGTTTTGACGGACGATGCGGCCATACGCGCCGGGGTTTTCCAGCGTCAGCGTCGCCACGGACACGTCCGCGCCTTCAGCATAAAACATGAAATCGCGCAGCGCATCCGTCGTGATCAGCGGAGTATCCCCGTTGACCACAAGCACTTTCTTCATGCCCGCCCGCTTCAGTTCCGGCAGGGCGACCATCAGGGCGTGCCCGGTACCGAGCTGTTCCTTCTGCTCCACGAAACGCAGATCGCGGCCCGCAAACGCCGCCCGCACCATATCCGCCTCGTGCCCGATGACGGCCCATACCGCCTCGCCGAACAGGGGGCGCAGCGCTCCCGCCACATGCCCAAGCAACGGTTCGCCCAAAATAGTGTGCAGCACCTTGGGCTTCTTGGAGTGCATACGGGTACCCTTGCCCGCCGCGAGAATCAGGGCGCAGCAGGAAGAGGAAAGCGCGCTGGAATTGGACATCACATCACCTCATGCGTATCTTTCGCCCGGGGGCGGACCCCGCGCGGTATCGTCAAATGTTCCCGCCCTCGGGGCGGAGGCCGTCCATGCGGCGGCGTTGCCTTATACTACGCTACAACTCACGTGCTTTACAAGCTCCCACTCCCTGCGTTAGCAACCGTTCGAGACTACAACAACGCCTTTTCAGGACAGCATATGACCAGCAATACAGACTCTTCGGCCCTTGTCATTTTTTCCGGCGGACAGGACTCCGCGACCTGCCTCGGATGGGCCCTCAACCGTTTCGATCGCGTCTTTACGGTCGGTTTCGACTACGGACAGCGGCATCATGTGGAAATGGAATGCCGCCGGAACGTACTGAACGCCGTCCGCTCGGACGCCTCCCTGCCCGCATTGTGGGCCGCCAGGCTCGGCGAGGACACCCTGCTCAGCCTCGGCCTGTTCAACCAGATCGGCGAAACGGCCATGACCAGCGACATGGAAATCGCGTTCAACGAGCAGGGCATCCCCAATACATTTGTGCCGGGCCGCAACCTCGTGTTCCTCACCGCCGCCGCCGCGCTGGCGTGGCGCAAAGGCATCCGGCATCTGGTGATGGGCGTCTGCGAAACCGATTTTTCCGGCTATCCCGACTGCCGCGACGACACCGTCAAAGCCATGCAAGTCGCCCTCAACCTCGGCATGGACGCCCGTTTCGTCGTGCATACCCCCCTGATGTGGCTGGACAAGGCCCGCACATGGACCCTCGCCGAGCAGGAAGGCGGCGCGCCTTTTGTGGAGTGTGTCCGTACCGTGACGCACACCTGCTATATCGGGGATCGCCGCGAACTGCACCCGTGGGGCTACGGCTGCGGCGAGTGCCCCGCCTGCAAGCTGCGCGAGCACGGATGGAAAGAGTATTCGGAAGGGAAATGAATGAATCGGGGAGGGGAAGGGCACCCTTTTGAAAAAGGGCTGCCCCTCCCCTTCCCTCCTAAAACATTTGTAACGAAGGCCGGGCGGACATGGCGTCTATGCCTCTCAATAAAAATCGGCGGCGACTTGATTCATTTGAACTCAATGATGAAACCGCCGCCTTCATTTCGTAACAGAGCAGGAAAACATGGCATACCGGGTCAAGGAAATCTTCTACACGTTACAGGGCGAGGGCGCACAGTCCGGGCGTCCGGCGGTGTTCTGCCGCTTTTCCGGGTGCAACCTCTGGTCGGGCCGCCCCGAGGATCGGGCCACGGCGAAATGCCGGTTCTGCGACACGGATTTCGTCGGCGCGGACGCCGGGGTTTTCGCCACGGCTGAGGAACTGGCGCAAACCATCGCCGCCACCTTTCCTGTGCTCGATCCCAAAGCCTACGGCGGGCGCAAGCCCTACATCGTATTCACGGGCGGCGAACCGGCCTTGCAGCTCACCCGCGAACTGATCGATCGCCTGCACGCCCTCGGGTTCGAGCTTGGCGTGGAGAGCAACGGCACGCTGCCCCTCCCCGGAGGGCTGGACTGGATCACGGTCAGCCCCAAGGGTTCCAACCCGCTGGCCACGACTTCCGGCCACGAGTTGAAACTTGTCTGGCCGCAGCAAGGATGTTCGCCCGAGGATTTCGAAGATTTGGATTTCCGGCATTTCCTGCTCCAGCCATGCGACGACCCGCGCAACAAGGCCAACACCCGCGAGTGCATCGCCTACTGTCTCCTGCATCCCCGCTGGAGCCTTGGTTTGCAGACCCACAAGTGGGTTGGTGTGAGGTAGAGGGACATGAAGATTTGGAGGGGGAGGGAGGCCCTTTCTGGAGAAAGGGCCTCCCTCCCCCTCCAAGCCTCCCCCATCCACCCCAAAGACTTTTATATGCGGGCTTCAGCCTGATGCCCCATGCAGGAACGGGCCGCACGAAAAAGCCGGGAAACTATCGTTTCCCGGCTTTTTTAAGAATCATTTTTTGCGGAAAAAGGGTGCTACCATTTTTTGAAAATAAAGAAGGCCGCGAGAACAATCAGGCTGAATCCGACGAGGTGGTTCCAGCGGAGGGATTCGCCGAGATACAGAGTGGAAAAGAAGGCGAAAACAGACAGGGAAATGATTTCCTGAATGGCCTTGAGTTCCGCCGCGCTGAAATAGCCGTAGCCCACGCGGTTGGCGGGAACCTGCAACAGATATTCAAAAAACGCTATGCCCCAACTGATCACGATGGCGGCGAGCAGCGGCAGCGCCTTATAGCGCAGATGCCCGTACCACGCGAACGTCATGAACACATTGGAAAGAATCAATAAAACGATGGTTGCTACCGGAACCGGAACAGGGAGATTCATGATGTCATTCCTCTTCACGAAAAGTCCCGGCACTGTACTCGCCCGACCGCCGTCACGCAATACGTCCCGGCCACATCTCCCCGCGCATTACTAACGAAGCGCTTTGTTTTCAACCATCAGCGGTCCGGCCTTCCCTCTCGCACATATGGGGAAAGGCTTCCACGCTTTGAAAGGCATGGCCGAGCCTTCAGCACTATCCGGCTTCCACACGCACACCTGCGCGGGACCTCACCGTCGAGTGCACTTTTCGTGAAGTCCCATGAATCCACACGCACACCTGCGCGGCACTTCAACCAACACCATACAACGGGACTCCCGACGCGCCGCCTCCCCACCAGTCGAAAGTTTTAGTGGGATGGGAGTGGGGTTTGGGGAGGGGGAAGGGCCCCTTTTGGAAAAGGGGCCCTTCCCCCTCCCCAATCTTCCTCACCTCTCTCATTGTTCCTTCAAAAATTCCCGCCAGCGGGCGGAGTGCTGATAATAGCTGATGCCCTCATCAAGCACCCGCTGGAGCGAGGCGTCGGGGGCCTTTACCCTGTCCTGCGGCTTTGCGGCCTCGGCGGAACCGATCTGCTGGCCGTCACGGTAGAAGTGCACCCCGCGAACAGGCCGCATGATCACCATCTCGTTGCCTTTGACATAGGCCAACTTCTGATAATTGCTCAGGAACAGACGAGATACATAGTCCGGATCGAGCGCATTCGTGCCGTAGAACTCGCCCGTATACTTGAAATGAAGCAGGGAGAGCAGCGTCGGCACGGCGTCGATCTGGCTGATCGGCTGATCGCGGCGTTCCGGCTTGATGAACTTCGGCGCGTAAATGATAAGCGGAATGTGATGGTTCCCCTGCTTGATCTCCTCGCGCCCGGAACTGCTCGCCCCGTGATCCGCCACAAACACGAACACGGTATCGTCAAACCACGGATGCTTGCGGGCCTCTTCCATGAATTTGCCGATGGAATAATCCGCGTACATGACCCCGCCGTTGCGCCCGGACTTGGACGGGATCGAAATCTTTCCGTCGGGATAGGTGTATGGGCGGTGATTCGAAGTCGTCAGCACGAAGTTGAAGAACGGCTTGCCCGCCGCATGGGAAGCGTCCGCCTCCTTGATCGCGCGGGCAAAGAGGTTCTCGTCACACACGCCCCAGATATTCGAGAACGTGATCTCTTCCGGCTGCATCACCGTACGATCCACCACGGTGAACCCGTTCCCGGAGAAATAGGCGTTCATGTTGTCGAAATAGCCGTAACCGCCGTAAATCCATTTGGTGTCATACCCGCGCTCGCGGAATACGCTCCAGATGCCGCGCAGATTGTCGTTGCCCTGCAACCGCACGATGGGCATCCCCGGCAGCGGAGGACGCGCCAGCGTGAGCGCTTCGATACCCCGGACGGTGCGGGTGCCCGTCGAATAGACATGGCTGAAATAGAGCGACTCGGAAGCCAGCTTTTCCAGTTCCGGAGTCAGCTTTTGCCCATCGTCACGGAATTCGCTGAAGAATTCCGAGCCCATGCTCTCCATGAGCACAATGACCACATTCGCCCGGACTTCCTTTTCATGCGGCGCCACCTCATAGGCCAGCGACGCGGGATCGCCCACCCTCCGGGCATCCGAGGCCATCAAGGGGGCCAGCGTCGCCACGGTATCCGCATCAGGGCGCGTCAAATAAAAATCGTTGTAGGAAAGTTCGTTGGAAAAGAACGCGTGGAACAGGCTGTACAGCCCATCCTTGGACAGCTCGGTAAGGTACCGATCGCCGGTATCTTCGGATATATCCATGAAGTTGACCATATTGAGCGAGCACGCGCACAAGACGAGCAGCGCTGCGCCGGCAAAACGCATGAGAAGCCGCGGCGCGGTGCGGATCGTGGAAAGCCAACGCCGGGCCAGCAGCGTAACGACTCCCGCCGCCACAGTGATCCCGCCCAAAAACAGGGCCACAGGGTAGGACTGGCTGATGTTTCCGATCACTTCATTCGTGTAGACAAGATAATCCACGGCCACGAAATTGAAACGGGAAGTGAATTCGTCCCAAAACAGCAGTTCCGCGACTTCCTCAAACAAGTGCCCCGCCGTGAACAGAAAGAAAAAGAGGATGGAAAGCCGCCTGTCCCACCGTCCGCCGTGCCACTTCCGAGGCAGGAGCAGCAGGTACGCCAGCACGGGCAGGATTGAAAAAAGGCACGAAACCATCGTCGTTCCCACCCAAACCGGGAACGAAACCAGAAGGCCTTTCAGCGACAGATGCAGGTTGGAAGATTCCCGCAGGGCCAGTATGGAAAGTTCCGTAAGCTCTGCGAAAAAATATATGCCTATGAAAGGGAGCAACCGCCGCACAAGGTAGCGCACGGCATCCAGAAACGCATACATGATGAAGCCTCTCTTGAAGGAAAAGATCCTGTTCGGAGAGCGCGTTGTTACACAGGAACTGTTACGATTCCGTGACAACCGGGGGAGAACAGCAGGACAAATATTTATACTTACAAGCTTGTTAAAAGAAAAACCGCGCAGTGCCCATGTGACAAGCAGGATGATCATCCATGCGCCGATCATTGTGAACAGCGTGTGCGAGAGGAAATGCTGTCCCCGCAGCATCTGGTAGAATCCCATACCCCAGCCCGCAATAAGCCCGGCCCCCAGACCGGCCCACCGTGCCCGGTGCGACCGGAAGCAAAAGAACAGCATCATGAGCGCAAAACCGCCCGAAGCGTGCCCCGCCGGGAAACACCTGCCGGGGGAACGGCCTTCATTGGCGGGGTTCCGGCATTCCAGCACGCCCTGATGGACGTATTCGCCCCCGAACTCCTCAATCTGCTTGGGACAATAAACGTTGGTGAACTGTTTCGCACCGCCGAGCAGCATCGGGACAAGGGCCAGACTGAGGAGCAGCAGCAAGCACCCCCTGCGGCATTCCGGCGGCAGATTCCACCGTGCGCCGCCAAGCACCCCGGCGACACAGGCTATCCCGAGAACCACCAGCAGGATTTTAGGGCCATCGTAGAAAACCCATGTCAGCCGAGCGTGCAGCTCGTTGGACACCACCCATTCATGCGTGGCGGAATCGAACCACAAGCGTTGAGCCGCCGTGTCCCAACCGGTATAGGATTCCATCAGCGCCACCAGCACGAGGAGCAGTGCCCCAACGGAAAGCTGGGTGGCGATCATGCGTTTTGTCATGTGCCGAGAACCTCTCCCGATATGCGATACGCTGGATATACGACGGGATTGTGACGATTTCATGGCGGGCACCAAAGGAAAAACCAAAAGGATGGGCAAAACCGGAAAACAGGGCGTACGCCGCCCGGCTATGCCCGCTTTCGGCGGAGGGGAACACTGACGGGTGGTCGATGAAAGGGAATGTCTTGGAGAAAGGGAGACGGGCTGTATCGGGGAGAGGGAACCGTTTGACGGGCGCTCTTCTCGAAAAAAGCCCTCTCCCCCCGATAGGCAATATTGTTTCTTGTGTTGTTATCGGAGGACCTTGATCCGCCCTCCGGACCTGACCTCCACAGGGGCCTTGGCGATATAGTCGCGCAGACATTCGATGTGCGCGCGGCCCGTGTATTGCCATTTTATTTTCTTGAAGGCGGCGAAGCCGTCACCGCCCTCCGCAGCATAGTCCACCGTGGCGACGCGGTATACCGCTTCCGGGCGCAGAGGTTCCCAACCGCCCGCCTTTGTGCGGACGGATACGGCGGAAACGCGTTGCCCCACCGGTTTCGCGGGTTCCACCGAATACGTGAGCCCCGCGACCTGAAGAAACCGCCCCGCCCCGTTTTCGTAGCCGGATGCGCCATGTTCAAGCGCCCCGAGCAGTTGTTTTCCGGTCAAATCGCCGACAACGAGCGTGTTGTCGAACGGCATGGTCGCCAGCAGGTCACCCATCGTGACCACGCCGGTATGCAGAGGGGAGCGCACAGTGCCACCCACGGACAAGGCGACGGTCGCGCCGGTATCCCGTGCTCCCCAGAGCAGGGCGTCCATGAGGACGTCGCCGGACGGACATTCCTGCACGCGGCAGAGATGGGCGTCTTCCTCAAGGTCAACCTGCCGACCGCCCGTGTCCCCGGCAAGCAGGATTTTGCCTACAGGCTGCCCGATGAGCGACCGCAACTGGGCGGCGTAGCTGTCCAGCCGGGCGGAAAGTTTCGCATCAGGCGGAACGGTGACGCTCCGGCCATCCAGAACAATGGGTTCGCCGTTCCAGCGCTGCGCGATGCCCGCGTCGTTGAAGCCTATCGCAATATGCCCAAGCAGCTTGCAGGAAGACGCCGCCGTCACGACCAGCACGGGCTCTCCGGACGGGGAGTGCTTCACAATGGGATACGGCCCGACGGCCTTGGGGTTTGTATTGGAAAGCAGGGAATGCGTATGCCCGCCGACGAACACATCCACGCCGTCCACCCGCCCCGCAAGCTCGCAGTCGACGTTCAGGCCCAGATGGGTCAGCGCGATGATAATGTTCACGCCCTGCGCCCGGAGCGACGCGACCGCTTCGCGCAAGGCCGTTTCCGCCGGACCGAACACGGCCTCCTTGCAGGGGGAGGCCAGAGAAGGCGTTTCCTCGTTGACCAGCCCCACAATGCCGATCTTGCGGCCTTGGCGCTCCACGACAATCCACGGGCGCGTGAGCGGCTTGCCCCCGGATACGGGCGGAAGCGTCAGGTTGGCGGCCAGCACGGGCACATGCGTCCGCTCCGCAAAGCGCCTGAATTCGCCGCAGCCGTCGTCGAACTCATGATTGCCCGGCGCAAAGGCCGTATAGTCCAGGGCGTCAAGCACCTCAGCCGCCACGTCGCCTTTGAACTGCGTATAGAACAGCGTCCCCTGAAATTCGTCCCCGGCGTCAAGGAGCACCACATTCGGTTCCGCCGCGCGCACCGTATCCACGGCCTGTTTCAGGCGCACGCTGCCCCCGGACCCTCCAGCGCACTGGGCCGCATAGCAGGCCGTCCCTTTTTCAGTGGTCCCGCCGTACATGGAATGGACATCGTTGGTGTGCAGGACCGTCAACTCAAATGCCTGTGATGGCGCCGCAAAGCACAGCAGGAGCAAAGACAGCAGCGGCAAGCGGATTTTCTTCATCATTTTTCCTTTTTATGGACGGGCCGCACCGGCACGCAGCGCGTTTGACAATCGGCACGGGCAATGGAATCCTTCCGCGGAAGAGGCACGGGCAGGGCTTCTCTGGAAACACCCGCATAGCGCGGCCCGCATTCCCGGAACATGGGGATGAAAGCCGGGGCCGCCTGATCCGTGCCTACCGATTCCCTTTCCTTTTGCCAAGAGAAAACTATGGATACCATTCGTCTCGTTTCATGGAACGTCAACGGGTTCCGCGCCCTGAGCGGCAAACCCGACTGGGACTGGTTCGCCTCCACCGACGCCGATGTGGTGGCGCTTCAGGAAACCAAGGCTGAACCCGCGCAGATCGCCGAAGAACACCGCAGCCCCGAGGGCTGGAATGCCGAATGGCTGGCCGCGCAGGTCAAGAAGGGCTATTCGGGCGTCGCGGTCTTCTCGCGCCAAAAGGCCGCCCTCGAACCGCTCGTCGTGCACCGCGAACTCCCCGATCCCCGTTATCAGGGGGAAGGCCGCCTTTTGCACATCGAATACCCCGCCTTCCATTTCTTCAATGTCTACTTTCCCAACGGAACCAAGGACGACGGGCGGCTGGCCTATAAAATGGGCTATTACGACGCGTTCCTCGCCCATGCCGAAGAGCTGCGCCGCACCAAGCCCATCGTGGTCTGCGGCGACTTCAACACGGCCCACCGCCCCATCGACCTCGCCCGGCCCAAGGCCAACGAGGAAAACTCCGGCTTCCTGCCCATCGAACGCGCCTGGGTGGACCGCTTCATCGCCGCCGGGTACGTGGACACCTTCCGCCACATCCACGGCGACGAGCCGCACCAGTACTCGTGGTGGTCCTACAAGCAGCGCGCCCGCGTCAACAACGTCGGGTGGCGCATCGACTACTTTTTCGTTTCGGAGGAACTGGCCCCGACCATCCGGGACGCGTGGATAGAAAACAATGTCTATGGTTCGGATCACTGCCCCGTGGGGCTGGAATTGGTCATAGCATAGTGTACAGACGGCGGAACCTCCGCATTCATTGCGGAGAGTAAAAACATGTGCGTGTGATAAAAATGGAATGCGGAGCCGCCGCGCCACCGGATAGGCAACGGGGCGGCGGCTTCGTTCCTCTTCAGAAGACAGCCGGAAGGCATGGCGGGGGAAGGAAGGGGATAGAAACGAAAAAACCCTGCCGAAGCAGGGTCTTTCAAGACAAGTGAGTGGGGCGAATGATGGGACTTGAACCCACGGCCCTCTGGGCCACAACCAGATGCTCTGCCAACTGAGCTACATCCGCCACATGCAGCTGTGGTCTTTATATCAGAGCCATATTAACGTCAAGCCTTTCCGCAATATTTTTCCGATTTCCGCATCCCGAGGCCACCCGGGGAAGCCCGAAGATGCTCCTTGACCAGCCAAGGAACCCGATAGTATCTTGTGTCCTTTCCTCAGCTTCCGCAAACGGATCGCACCTGCGTTCCGCCCTCGCGCGGGGCCATCCTTCATCCAACCGGCAACGCCCGGCTTTTCCGGGCCCACATACAGGGACAGTTCATGGACAAACTGATCATCGAAGGCGGCGTTCCGCTGACCGGCGTCGTGCATGTGAGCGGCTCCAAAAACGCGGCTCTCCCCATCCTCATGGGCAGCATCCTGCTCGACGAACCCGTGACCTACACCAATGTCCCGGATCTGCGGGATATCCGTACCACCTTCAAGCTCCTTGAACTGCTCGGCTGTCCGAACGCCTTTGAAAACGGGCAGGTCTCCGTGACCCCCGGCGCGCTCAGCCCGGAAGCCCCCTATGAACTGGTCAAAACCATGCGCGCCTCGGTGCTCGTGCTCGGCCCGCTGCTGGCCCGGCTCGGCGAAGCCCGCGTAGCCATGCCCGGCGGCTGCGCCATCGGGGCCCGCCCCGTGGATCTGCACCTGTCCGCCCTCGAAAAGATGGGGGCACGGTTCGATCTTGAGGACGGGTACATCCTCGGCCGCTGCCGCAAGCTCAACGGCGCGCACATCCATTTCGACTTTCCCACCGTCGGCGGCACGGAAAACCTGCTCATGGCCGCCGCGCTGGCCGATGGCGAAACCATCCTTGAGAACGCCGCCCGCGAACCCGAAGTCGTCGATCTTGCCCGCTTCCTCATAGCCTGCGGTGCGCGCATCGAAGGCCACGGCACCAGCGTCATCCGCATTCAGGGCGTCCCGCGCCTCGGAGGCTGCACCTACCGCATCATGCCCGACCGCATCGAGGCGGGAACCCTCCTCGCCGCCGCCGGGATCACCGACGGCGAATTGCTGCTCACGGACTGCCCCTTTGAGGAGCTTGACGCCGTGATCGCCAAAATGCGCCAGATGGGCATGGAAATCGAACCCACCGCCGATGGCGTGCTGGCCCGCCGCTCCTGCGCCCTGCGCGGGGTGGACGTGACCACGCAGCCTTTCCCCGGCTTCCCGACGGACATGCAGGCGCAGATCATGTCCCTCATGTGCCTTTCCGAAGGTTCCGGGGTCATCAGCGAAACCATTTTTGAAAACCGGTTCATGCACGTGCAGGAGCTCGTCCGCATGGGCGCGGATATCCGCCTTTCCGGGCATACAGCCATCATACGCGGCGTCCAGCGCCTTACCGGGGCTCCGGTCATGGCCTCGGATCTCCGCGCCAGCGCCTCTCTCGTGCTCGCCGGGCTCGCCGCCAAGGGAACCACGACCGTACAGCGCATCTACCACCTCGATCGCGGCTATGAACGCATCGAAAACAAGCTCAACGCCGTAGGTGCGCGCATCCGCAGGAAAGCGGAATAGCACGATGGCGGGGGATTTCCCCCGCCTTTTCCATTATTGGCGATAATCCACCTTAGTTTTCAGGAGTTGCTTCCGTGTTCCAAAAGATGCTTAGAGAGAGAGAGAGAGAG
>QWCN01001455.1_pt1 | contig 36441 bp, 31 predicted proteins | sample 1972711 | NCBI WGS metagenome assembly QWCN01 (sample SAMN09866707, study PRJNA288562) | Human gut metagenome isolate term1_stool, whole genome shotgun sequencing... | isolation source: gut | host: Homo sapiens | place: USA: California
CGGAAAAAATGATTGTTGCCTTAAAACAATGCATGGCAGATAATAGCGATGTAAAACTGCACGAAGATTTGTAGGAATAAAAAGACAGAGCATATAAAGCTGTTAAATGGTCTGTTTGGAAGAAAGCCGGATGATCTTCTGGAAACATTGGTAAATAGAGAGCAACATCGCTTGCAAAGGTATTTGTCAATAATTTCAATTTGCCGGAGTCAACAGCTATCAAAAAAATCCCGCCCTGCCCTGTTTTGATGGTAAGACGGGATTTTTATAACAAATGGAATTGTTTTACGGAACCCAATATCTGATAATCTGTACGATCTGTTCCTGTCTGACCGTGATTACTGTATTGTAACAGGTAAACGATATATCACTATTTTCAATGGCATTCGGCAGGTCTTTTAACTCTACTATCGGCAGGTCTGACTCCTGTTCAGAACCTGACTGATCTTCAAATGTCACATCATCCGACAAAGGAATCGTTACCTTGCCAACAGAATAATAAACCGGATAATCATTAACGGTCACAGTACGATACAAGCCGTCCTCTTCCATCAATTCAATTCCATCATTTTCAATGCCCCCATTAATCTGAATAAAACCTGTTTCGGAATTCTTTTCCACCTTATCCACTGTAATTTCTTTGTTGCAAAATTGAATTTTGGAACCGTTCGCTAAATTGTCTATGGCTTCCATTTCATAACGGTCATATTCATATACTTCTACCGTCAATTTATATCCGCCATCTGTTTTAATAAGGTCATCTGCTGTAAATGAAACCGAATATCCGCCATCAGCCAAGGCATCCTGCGCCGTTTCCAAAGGATATAATGGTTTTACCACAGCTTCCGGTTCTTCTGTATTTGTCCCGGTTTCCGTGTTTACCCCGATTTCTGCATCCGGTGCAGAAGCTCCGCATCCGGTTGCTGCACCTACGGTCAGCACTGCTCCCACTAACATAATAACTAATAAATTCTTTTTCATAATCTTTCATACCCTTCCTTTTTATTTTTTATGCAATATTTGTAGATTTCTTTCAGAAAAATACCACTGAGCAAAATCTTGATCTCCAAATTTCTTCAAAATTACTCCCTGTAATCCGAAAACCTCTGATACTCCGGCACCATATATCTGTCTTTATAGCTTTCTATAAGATCCTCTGCCAACTGTTCCTCGACCGGCTCTGCGCTGCTTATATCCCAGTCCCTGCTGTATGCCATATACCACGGCTGATCGGGTGATGCTGCCGCATCGTAAAGAATTGCCTGAACAACTGAAAGTTCCTTGCCGTCTATGGCATAATAGAACCATGCGCTGTTTACAGCTCCCGATGATGCCTCATTTGCAATAAGATAGCCGCCTTCCTCCAGTCCGGCGATATAATAACTGTCACGCTCCTGCCCGGCAAAAATCTGTACAGGAACGCCGTCTTCCAAGGTATACAATTCAAAGAGCATTTTATTCACAAATTCATCTCCGTGAATGGCTCCGATCATCAGCTCACATACCCCATCACCATTTACGTCCAGAAAAGCATATCCGACATTTTCCAGAGCGTTTCCCTCCTGACAGTAGAGGCTTAACTGGCTTAATCCTTCACTGGATAGTTTCTGTCCATCCCATTTTTCGCTCAGAGCAGCATAGTATTTATCCAAAACCTCTCCATACTGTTCCTCATAAGATCCCAAAACATCTGCTTCCTCTTTTTTAACAAATTCCTGCACAGTGCTTTCTGTCTGTTCTGTGACACTTTCTTCTCCTGCTTTTGCCTGTTCCACACTTTGCGTTTTAGTGCCGCAGGCAGTCAGGACAAAAAGCATCATGCCGATACTACAGGCTGACAACATCTTTTTCTTCATGACCATTTTTTCTTCCTTTCCATCATGTTATTATCTTCTCAAATTCTCTTTCCAAAAGCTGTTCATTATTACACTTCGCACAAGGGGAATGATTCCCGCAAAGCACCTCATGACACTTTTTCCCCTTTAGTTCATCAACCGAAAAATGCCGTATGTTTCCAATTAATCTGTATAGGGCAATCATAAAAAAACCGGCGTTAAAAAACCGTTAATTTTCCCCCCTGTTTCAGCAAAATATTGCACAAAGTATTTACTATTTTTTGTTCATAATTTATAAAATTTTATAAAAAGGTCAAAAAAAATCCCGCCCTGACCTGTTTTAAGGGTAAGACGGGATTTTCCATCTGCCGTTGCTTCTTTCCTAAACCCTGCTGTCCGGTTTTTGAAAAACTGCGGCTTCTTTCATGCTGTTTAACTGTCCGTTTCTGGTTTCCGACCACGAATACTCTTTCAGGTAATATCCCCCGTAACTTTTCAGTCCCTCCGTCTCCCCGTCCAGTATGCGGTACAGATCGCATTCCACCATGTCCTTCACGATATACTTGCTCTTTTCATCAGAACCGATAATATCCTCAATCCCGATTTTCTTCAGCTCGTCCATAAGCTGGTAGAAAGTGACCCGGTACAAAGTCTGCGTCTTTTCATCCGCACACCTGTCCTGCCACAGACAGGCTATGGCTTCCCCAGTCGTCAGCCCTGCTTCCCCCCTGTCCACCAGCAGGGCGAGCAGCTCCTGTTTTTTTCCGCCCAGAGCCAGACGCTTTCCGTCCACATACACGGTAAAACTGGGTATTGTTTCGATTTCCACCCTCTTTTTGGGACGGGAGCGCATCAGTGCAGCCGTTTCCAACGCTTCCCCGATCTCCTCCTTCGTGTACGGCTTCATGATATATCCAAGTGCCTTCACACCAAATGCATCCAGTGCATACTGCTCAAAAGCCGTCATAAAAAATATCCTGATGTTGCAGTCCTTTTTCTTTAACTCCCTCGCAAGCTCAATGCCTCCCATATCCGGCATCTCTATGTCCAAAAAGGCTGCGTCTATCCTGTTCTCCCCTGCATACCGGATTGCCTCCTCGCAATCCGAAAACAGACGGAGGCTTTCGATTTCCGGAAACCCCTTCGCCTTTGACCGGAACGTGTCAAGTGCCGGCTGTTCATCATCCACGCATATTACTTTCATTTTTTTCACTCCGTCTTCTGTATTTTATGTTTTCCGGGAATCGTAATGGTTACTGTTGTACCCTGCCCCGGAGTGCTTTTTATGTCCATTGTCCCTCCCACCATATACTTCAGGCGGAAACGGACATTTTTCATTCCGACAGATTCCTGCCCTGGTGCATTTGCCATGTCAAACCCCACACCGTCATCGGAAATCTCAATGATGCTGTCGCCATTTTCCGCCCATGTGTGCAGGATGACGGTTCCTCCCTGCTTCTTATGAAGCAGCCCGTGCCTGATTGCATTTTCCACCAAAGGCTGGAGAACCAGCGGAGGAATCTTGAAATTATCTGCCTCAATGTTTTTTGCAAACTGTATCTTTTCGCCGAAACGCACCTGCTCAAGAAAGACATATTTCTCCAGATGTTCCAGTGATTTTGTAAAGGTTTCCGGCTCGTCCTCCTCCATAATGTTAATGTTACTCCTTAAATAATGGGCGAACATGACCAGTGTTTTATCCGCTTTCTGCGGATCATATTCACACATACCACTGATCGCATTCAGGATATTAAATACAAAATGTGTCCGTATCTGGCTCATGGCAAGGACTATGCGGCTGTTTTTCAGTTCCTCCCTGAGCATTTCCGCCCTGATGGAATCCTGCTGGTTCTTCGCCACCAGCCATGCCGCCCTGACAAGATGGAACACAAACAGCACCGTAAATACTATTTTAATGCAGATGCCGCCCCGCCACCAGCCCGTGCAGGAGTTTACAAGCTCAAGCAGCAGCACGGTTAGCAGCACGATTGCGGAAGGCTGCATCAGTCCCCTACGCTTTCCGCCGTCCTTTGCATCCATAACGGTCAAAACGAGCAGAAGCAGGCTGACAGCTCCCTGCACCGCTGCCCAATAAATGCCCGTATCATAAATCCCCTTTGCCCCGGCAAGGGACACAACCATAAGAATAAAATCGGTAAGCATCAGCACAAATACTGCAATTTCCGATATTTTCCTGCGTTTCCCATGCAGCAGTTCAGCCACACACGCCCCCATCAGCCACGCCGCAGCCATCATAGCAAGCTGTCTGGCATATGTATTGAACGCCATCTGCCCGCTCCAGAGGGAAATGTCCTTTGCGTCAAGATACATATACGCCCCCATCATGAGCGACATGAGTCCGGACTTTAGCAGCAGGCTGTTGTCAGGGAGACGTAAAAGCCGATAGCCAGCCGCCGTTCCGATAAGTGCAATGGAAACCACAAGAATGAAAATACTAGTTGCCTTATATGGCAGGCTCTGACGCTCAAAATAATTTTCCATTACCACATCACCGCCTATGTAGATAGAATCCAGAAACTGATTATATGCGTCCCTGTTCCCAAAACTGTGGGGATTATACAATCTTATTTCAAGCACGTCCTCCGGCGATGCTGCCGGAAGCACCCACGATACCCACGTGCTGCCGCACATCTCCGGGAACTTTTCATGGATTGATTCATACAGGATTTCCCCATCCCTGTATATATCCACGCCGATGTGGTTTAGATAAAACCTTATTTCTGCCCCTTCCAACAGTTCTGTATCAAATCTGCCACGGAGCGTTACAGCCCCGTTATAAGAAGACAGATCTGTTTTTGCGTCAAGCAGCTGCCATTCTCCGCCGCTTTGACTGTACTCGCCTGTAAAATGAACAGGCATGGGGATTGACATGACAGCCTGATGACTTTGGCGGCTGGCTGATATTACAAGAAGTCCTGCTATGAGGAACATAACTGTATACAGAATTAAATTTATTGGTATTTTTCTCAAAGTATCACTCCTTAGTGAAAAATTCTTTTTATTATATCATAGTCCGAGTGGATCTGCATCTGTGGTTTTGGAGTTTTACTAATTCATTTTTTAATGCTTTGCTAAAGAAAATATTGTAATGATTTAAAGAAATGTAAATCATCTTACAGCTCTTTACAGCAGGAGCGAAAAAGCTCCCGACGATGAAGACCCTGGGTGGAGCCGCATCCAAGTCCGCAGACAGCGAGACCGCAGAGGCAGCGCCCTCTGGCGACAACAATGGCTTCTTCACAGCGAATGATAAGATTGATTTCTCTAACGTAAAGGTTGAACCTTTATTTGAGGGGGAGGTTGATTTTGATACATTCAGCAAGTCTGATTTCCGCGCCGTAAAGGTAAAGGAGTGCGTCGCAGTCAAGAAGTCCAAGAAACTGCTCCAGTTCACACTGGATGACGGAACAGGCACAGACCGTACAATCCTCAGCGGAATCCACACTTACTATGAGCCGGAAGAGCTGGTTGGCAAGACCCTGATTGCGATCACCAACCTGCCGCCGCGTAAGATGATGGGCATTGAGTCCTGCGGTATGCTGCTTTCAGCAGTGAATAATCTGAAGGATTCTGAGGACGAAGAACTGCATCTGCTGATGGCGGATAATCATATTCCGGCGGGAGCGAAGCTGTACTAGGATAGAGATTCTGTAAAAGAATAGTGTAAAGAAAATAATGACAGTTGGTTGTATCGGGAATTGGTACGGCCAACTGTTTTTGTTTCTGTAAATGAATATTAAAATAGACGTCTGGTTATAAAAAATGAAAAGTTATGATTTATAGTCTGTGTATGTTATAGATAACAATAATCTTGTAAAAACAGAAAAAATATGCTATAAATAACATAAAAGAAAAAAGAATATCAAATATATTTTGTGTGACATAATTTTGAATATATAGGATAAAACATGTCATACTTAACATAAATGGAGGTTTTGCTTATGGCAGCTCATGATATGGATTTAATTTTTGAACAGATAAATAATTTAAAGAAACCGATTATGCAAACGGAAGATGTACGTCCGGAAAAGGATGAATTACGTGAAGTACTCAACAGTGTATCAGACGAAATAAAAAGAGTCATGGATGAAAATGATTTTACGCAGGAGGATTTGTGTCGCATTACCAAGATGTCGCAGTCAAATATCAGCAAGATTCAGAATGGTAAGGTGGTTCCAAGAATAGAGACATTGCAGAAAATTGCGATGGCGACACATACAAGACTTGTCATAAGTTTTGAGAGTAGGGAAGAGGAGGAGTAAGGATGGCAGATATTAAGTTGATTGAAATTAATCAATTCAGAGGAATTCAAAAATTAGTTGTTTCTGATTTTTCCAGAATCAATCTTATTGTGGGGGACAACAACTGTGGAAAAACCACGTTTTTAGAGGCAATTCAATTGCTGTTCACCAACGCTCAGATGAGTTCGGTTAAAAATATCATAAAGCAGAGAACGGTATTGAATCCGAATGATATGAGCTTTTATGTATCTTTTATCAATATGTTCAATGTGAATCAGAAGGATGAGTTGCTCGACTTGGATATTTATGCTGAAAGTAATAAAGATTCCATTGAATTTGAGATAAAGGGTCATGAAAAGAAGGTATCCGGAGATGATGCACTTCAGATGTCGCTCGTGTCTGCGCGGCAAAAAATGGTGAAAGCATCCTCATTTCTGCCGGAAACAGCAAAGATATTTGAAGGAAGCATGATCAGCAAAAATAGTAAGAAAACAGTAGAAAGAGGAATTCGACTTACCTCACTGGATGGTACAATCCCTGGGCCAGTGGCTAAGAAGGAGGTTCAATATATTTCTTCCTTTGGACATTTAAGGTATGATCTTTTGAAAAATATCGTTGATAATGCGGAATATAAAAAACTGGCTATTAGCATTTTAAAACAGTTTGATGAATCGATCGTGGATATTTGCTATACAAAAACGGATGACGGGGCTTTTCTTGAATCAGTCATTACAGCAGATGGAGTTAATATGCCATTTTCTGTTTATGGTGATGGCATCAGGAAAATATTGTATATTTTGAATAAATTGTTTGACGCAACAGATTCGATACTTCTGATTGATGAGATTGAGACAGGATTGCATAAGAAGTATTATGACGAGCTGTTTCCGGTTGTTTTTGAGCTGGCTAAAAAGCTTAATGTTCAGTTATTTATTGCAACTCATAGTATGGAGGCAATTGACGCGATATTGGCTTATGGAAAATATGATGATGAAATGCAAGAGAATGATCCGATTAAGGTCATCACGCTAAAGAAAATAGACGCAAAGGATGGAAAGGGAAGTAATGTAGTTGCCAGAAATGTTACGGGGAAATATGTATATGATAATCGAAAAGCATTTGAATTCGAGGTGCGCCTATGATGACAGAATTAATGCTTGTTGAAGGCGTATCAGATGTTCAGTTGATTAGTTACTACCTGCAAAATGTGTATGGATGGAAACATGAGAAAGATAATCGGCTTGGGATTAGCCCAATGGATGCCCATGATCATATAGAAAGTCTTTCTAAAGATGAGAATCAACTCGTTTTATGTGGAGTAGGAGGCAATGGGAGATTTACGCATTTTGTAGAAATACATCGTATAAATAACATGCTTGTAGAGAGTGATATTTCTTCTATCATGGTTGTAACGGATCGGGATGAGGATTCTATTTCCAAAATAAGAAGAACTGTAAATAATTCTTTTGAGAATGTCACATTCAAAGCTGGAGAATGGAATAGCAATAATATAAAAGATTCTTTTGAACAGCCGAAAACGATAGATACATATCTTTTAATTGTACCTGCAGATAAAAAGGGAGCATTGGAAGATGTAATAATAGATGCGCTTAAAGATATTCCGGAAGAAAAAGAATTAATCCAGGAAGTAATCCTGTTTATCAATTCCTTAAAGGCCAAGCTTGTGCCGGATTTAAACCAAATGAATAAGGCCAATAAGGCTACGGTAGGAACCTTCTTCAGTGTAAGAACCCCCAAGCAGGCCATGAGATCCTTTGCTGCATTTGTTGCCACAATAGACTGGTCGAAATCAGAATCCTTAAAGGAATTGTTTGGGGCGTTTGGGCAGTTGGGGAGGAAAAGGGATGACGGGGAAACGAGCATATTCTGAATTGGAATAAATTGGAGAAAACTATGGTAGTAATTCGATAGTGAAAAACTGGAATTTCATAGAGAGTATTCATATTTATGGAGCCCTAGTTTTTTTGCAAAGTGCAAGATCCTTTTGCCCCTTATATAGAAATGAGATATAATAAAGGTAATATTTGAACACCTTAAAAGTAAAAATTACATTTATTGAAAGAGAAAAAATGATAAAGTATATTTGTAAGAAATGCAATGTAAATACAGAACGGTCAGAATGTCCGATTTGCAAGGAACGCACAGAATTAGAAAGCTCAACTATTTATTGGTGTGATGACTGTAATATCCCATTGTTTGAAGAAATCTGCCCAATTTGTGCAAAAAAAGCGCATAGAATAGGCGGTGATTTAAGACCAGTATACTTATAATGATTTACTTAAAGAAGTAGGAATTTGAGTATCAGATCAATTAAAATTCGGCACTACGAAGAAGGGAGAGGAAACCATCCATGTCAAATAAAAGAACCATAAATATAGATATATTCAACGACTCCATAACCTTCATAAAAGAAACCGAAAATCTAAAGAAAGCCCTCGAAAAATCCCGCGCCAATCAAAAACTATATTGGGAAAAGGATGAAATAACGATACCGGCCAATCCAAAAAGGAACTGTAAAACGCTTGTTTCCGGAAAAAGAAGCTTTGAAGCCGCTTCCCGTTATGCAAGGGAAGGAAAAAAGGTGTGTGTACTTAATTTTGCCTCGGCGACAAATCCTGGTGGTGGGGTGACGCGTGGAAGTTCGGCGCAGGAAGAAGGATTGTGTCGATGCAGTACCCTGTATCCGTGCCTGGATACCGAGGATATGTGGCGGAGGTTTTATCTTCCGCATAGGCGGGCAAAAGCTCCGCTTTATAATGACGACTGTATTTATACCCCGGGCGTGGTGATATTTAAAAGCGATACCGTTCATCCGGAGATGATGCAGGAAAGGGATTGGTATCAGGTAGATGTAATTACCTGCGCAGCCCCAAATCTCAGGGCAATTCCCGGTAATTCGATGAATCCATATGCTGGCGACGTGGCAGCGGATATCGGAAAAGAGCAGTTGTATGAGCTTCATTTACACAGAATGGAGCGGATTATGAAGATAGCGGCAGCCAATGGGGCAGACACATTGATTCTGGGAGCATTTGGGTGTGGAGCATTTTGCAATCCGCCGGAGATTGTGGCGGAAGCGTGGAAAACCATTCAGAGTAAGTATGAAGCTTATTTTGAGACAATTGAGTATGCTGTATTTTGCGGTAAACAGGATACTTCGAACTATGATACTTTCAGTAAAGTATTCAGCTCAAAGAAAACCTTTGATTTAACCAGATTTTCCGAAGCGCATGCAAAAAATTATCAGAAGGCCCTTGCGGAAGTAAAGGACGGATATAAACGGACGCACTGGATGTGGTATATTTTTCCACAGATAGCAGGCTTGGGAATGAGCCCTACTTCCCAGTTTTACGCTATCGCGAATCTGGAAGAGGCGAAAGCTTATTTAAAGGATCCGGTTCTCGGGGCGCATACGCTGGAATTATGCCAGGCATTGCTGCAACTGAAAAGTCGGGACGCGGCAGCGATATTTGGCTGGCCAGATGATATGAAGCTGAAATCCTGTATGACTCTGTTTGAACAGGCAGAACTGGAACAGCCGATATTGGGGCAGATTCTGGATGAATTTTTTATGGGGGAAAGAGATCAAAAGACGATAGAGCTTTTGAAGAAAATGGAACGGTGAAATGCTCCGACTTTAATGGTCACGGGGGAATTGTCGACACAGCGTATAGACAATCAGCCGCTTTACTTTCGTGGTCACATTATAGAACTTTATTGCAAGTAAAAGACCCTGAAGCCCGCGCCTGGTACGAAAAAGAAGCCGCAGAACAAACGGGAGTGGAATTCACAATTTCATTTTTCGGTACTCTGATATATTGCGGATAATAGTGTATAATATGCGAAATTTCGCATTTAAAACTGTATTTCCAGGCAAGATATGAGTGTTATAATAAAAGATATATATTAGAAAAAGGAAATAAAAAATTGGCAATCGAAGTAGAAATCAAACTGAAAATCCGGGACAGGCAGGCCCTGGCAGCGAAGCTGACCGAGCTGGGCTTCCGCTCCGGCAGGCTGCTGCGGGAGACGGACGTGTACTTCCGCGCAAAGCACCACGATTTTGCAGAGCGGGACGAGGCTCTGCGAGTGCGGGAGACGGAGGATCTGGAGACCGGGGAGAAGACGGCGCAGTTGAATTTCAAGGGGCCGAAGCTGGATGACGCCTCCATGACCAGGAGGGAAATGGAGACAAATGTTGGCGATGGCGGGACCGTCCGGGCGATTCTGGAACAGATTGGCTTTACGCCAGTGATTCCGGTGGAAAAAGTACGGCACTATTTTCACCGGGGACGGCTGACGGCCTGTGTGGATCAGGTGACCGGGCTCGGGGAGTTTCTGGAGCTGGAGATTCTGACGGAATCCGAAGAAGGACGGAGCGCGGCACTCACCGAGATAGAAGAAGTATTGCGGCAGATCGGGCATTCTATGGAGGATACGACCCGGATTTCTTATCTGTCGCAGTTATGTTCTAAATTGGAAAATGAAATATAGTCAAATTGTCATTTTTATAAGAGCATAATAGGACAGAGAATTTATTCATATAATAAATTAGCATAAGTACCAAAAGTTTGTAGTCTCTTATTATATAGAATAAAATATATTTTATATGCACAGAAAAGGTGTAAATATAGCAATATAAATTACAAGTCAGGAGAACAAAACCATGGAAGAACACCAGATCCCCCACAAGCGCCGCGTGCGCTACAAGGGCAAATATCCGAAAAAATTTGAAGAAAAATACAAGGAGCATCAGCCTGAAAAATATCAGGATATGGTGGAGCACGTGATCCGGAAGGGCAACACGCCTGCCGGCATGCACATTTCCATTATGGTAGAGGAAATCCTGGATTTCCTGAAAATCCAGCCGGGTGAGACTGGCTTTGACGCTACTCTGGGTTATGGCGGCCATACCAGGGCTATGATGCAGTGCCTGAAGGGACAGGGTCACATGTATGCCACAGACGTGGATCCGGAGGAGTCGGCCAAGACGAAGAAGCGGCTGGAGGATCAGGGCTTCGGCGAGGATATTCTGACCATTAAGCTGCAGAATTTCTGTACCATTGATGAGATTGCGAAAGAAGTGGGCGGTTTCGATTTTGTATTGGCAGATCTGGGAGTTTCTTCCATGCAGATCGACAATCCGAAGCGCGGCTTCTCCTTCAAGGTGGACGGCCCGCTGGATCTGCGCCTGAATCAGCAGAAGGGCATCAGCGCTGCGGAGCGTCTGGACACCATTGACCGGGACGAGCTGGCAGGCATGCTCTATGAAAATTCCGACGAGCCCTACTGCGAGGAGCTGGCGAAGGCCATTACTGATGAGATCCGCCGGGGAAATCGGGTGGATACTACCACAAAGCTGAGGGAGATTATCGAGAAAACGTTGGATTTCCTGCCGGAAAAGGAGAAAAAAGAAACGGTCAAAAAGACTTGCCAGCGGGTATTCCAGGCCCTTCGTATCGACGTAAATCAGGAATTCGAGGTGCTTTATGAGTTCATGGAGAAGCTGCCGGGCGCTCTGAAGCCGGGCGGACGCGCGGCCATTCTGACCTTCCATTCCGGCGAGGACAAGCTGGTGAAGGCAGCCATGAAAGAGGGTTATCGATCCGGCATTTACAGCAGCTATTCCAAAGACGTAGTGCGTCCATCAGTCGAGGAATGTGTGCGGAATCCTCGGGCCCGCTCCACGAAAATGCGTTGGGCCGTCCGGGCAGCGGAATAAAAGAATGCATTTTCGAGAAAACATATCTGTTATGTCAGGTATGAGTCTTGAAGGAAAGACAAAGGGGCGCTATACTATATAGAAACGCAGCGTGTGAAAAGCCGATAAACGGGAGCGGCAGAGAAGGAACACAGCTTGCGTATATAACAAAAACGGGAGGATTTTATCATGAAAATCGCAGTAACTTATGACAATGGCAATGTATTTCAGCATTTCGGAAAGACCGAGTCTTTCAAGGTATATGAAGTAGAGAATAATCAGGTCGTAAAAAGTGAAGTGATTGGCTCCAACGGAACCGGACACGGCGCTCTGGCAGGACTTCTGGCAGATCAGGGCATCGACGTACTGATTTGCGGCGGCATCGGCGGAGGAGCCCAGGCAGCTCTTGCAGAAGCGGGTGTGGAGCTTTGTTCCGGAGCGGAAGGTGACACGGACGCAGCTGTAGAGGCTTATCTGAAGGGAGAACTGACAAGCGCAGGCGCAACCTGTGACCACCATGATCACGAAGAGGGGCATTCCTGCGGCGATCATGAGGAAGGCGGCTGCGGCGGAGATTGCGGCAGCTCCTGCGGAGGCGGCTGTGGCCAGCCAAAGCTTACCGGACGCAATGTGGGCAAGACCTGCAGAACCCATTACAAGGGAACCTTCAACGACGGCACTCAGTTCGATTCTTCCTACGACCGGGGCGAGCCCCTGGAGTTCGTCTGCGGCGCAGGCCAGATGATCCGCGGCTTCGACGCGGCGGTGGCAGACATGGAGGTAGGCCAGGTGGTGGATATTCACCTGATGCCCGAGGAAGCCTACGGCATGCCGAATCCGGACGCCATTTTCACACTGGAAATCGCTCAGCTTCCGGGCTCTGAGGAGCTGGAGGTGGGCCAGGGCGTATACTTGACCAACCAGTTTGGCCAGCCGTTCCCGGTAAAAGTGGCCGCCAAGGACGAGAAGACCATCACCTTCGACGCCAACCATGAGATGGCGGGTAAGGAGCTGAATTTCAAGATTGAGCTGGTAGAGGTAAAATAAAGCAGAACAATTCCGCCTGCTAAAGCATTGACGCATCATAAATAAGTGTATATAATTGTGCATTAAGACTTTAAAAATTGGCATGCTAAGATAGCAGGAGGTATCTTATGAGCTATTATGACAGAGCTTTGGAGATGAAGGACGAGCTGATAGCCAACCGTCGTTATCTCCATGAAAATGCAGAGGTCGGACTGACGCTTCCGAAGACAAGAGCGTACGTGGAAGAAAAACTGAGAGAATACGGAATCGAACCACAGCGTTGTGGCGAGGGCGTGACGGGACTTATCGGAAAGGGCGGCAAGGTACTGCTTCTGAGAGCGGATATGGACGCGCTTGCCATGCCGGAGGAGAGCGGACTTCCCTTCGCCTCCAAGGATCCGAACGCAGCCCATTGCTGCGGACACGACATGCATGCTACCATGCTTCTGGGCGCGGCGAAGCTGCTGAAGGAGCATGAAAATGAGTTAAAAGGAACCGTCAAGCTGATGTTCCAGCCCAGTGAGGAGACCCTGACCGGCAGCCGCAATATGCTGGAGCATGGGATCCTGGAGAACCCGAAGGTGGACGCGGCTCTGGCCTATCATGTGGGTCCGGGACAGCTTCCCATTGGAATGTTTATGTATAACGCGAATTCCACCATGATGTTTTCTAATAATGATCTGCATATTCGTGTCAGGGGAAAAGGGGGACATGGAGCCATGCCCCAGAATTGTGTGGATCCCATCAGCGTGGGTGCGCATATCGTAGTGGCGCTGCAGGAAATTATTTCCCGGGAGATGGATCCGAAGGCGTCCTGCGTTATTACCATAGGCAGCTTCCATGCGGGAACAGCTCTCAATGTGATTCCCGAGGAGGCGGTTCTTGATGGAACACTTCGCGCGGACACAAAGGAAGCGCAGAAGCAGCTGGTAAAACGGGTTCGGGAGGTTGCCGAGGCCACGGCGAAGGTCTACGGTGCGGAAGCGGAGGTGGAGATCACCGATGGCGCGCCGCCGCTTATCTGTGATAAAGAGACTACCGAAGAGTTTGTAGGTTACATGCGGGAACTGGCGATTCCGGGTACCATGGAGCAGCCGGATGTGGCAGCCAGCGCCTCCGAGGATTTCGCCTGCATCGCGGAGCAGGTGCCATCGGCGTTCATGTATGTATCCGCCGGATTTATGGACGAACGAGGCGTGGCTTCGGCCCACAATCCCAAAGTGCAGTTCAACGAGGAGGTTCTTCCCCGTGGCGCCGCTTATCTGGCCTACTGTGCGGAGCAGTGGCTGAAACGTCATGGGAACAAACACTAAGTAGAAATAAAAACACGCAGGAAAGATGTCGGCTTCGGTCGGCATCTTTTTTTAAAACTGGGGAAAATGGAAAACAAAGTAATCAGTAGCTTGCGTGTGCCGGGCGAACCTGTTACACTGAAGAAAACAACGGAAACATGGAATCTTTATGAAAAATGTCCCCAAAACACGAATTTTCCGCAACTATAAGTAAAAGGAAATATCGTGCGAGAGGAGGAACCCCTATGACCGACAAAAAACTTCTGCACCTGCTGGATCAAAACCCGGAGGAGGGCATGGGCCTTCTAATGGAACAATATATGGGCCTTCTGTGGAGCGCATGTCATCTGTATCTGACGAATCCGGAGGATATCCGGGAGTGCGTACAGGAGACCTTTGCGGATTTTTACGGAAACCGGGAGCGGTTCCGGACGGAAAAGGGGACGATCAAAGCATATCTCTATGTGATTGCCAAGCGAAAGGCCATCCGGATGGCGACCCAGAACGGGAAGCAGAGTGCAGTCCCCCTGGAAATGCTGGAGGAAGCTGCGGCGGACAGCGGCGAGGACGCCATCCTGAACCGGGAGGCGCTGGAGCAGGCCCTTGGCAAGCTGAAGGAGCAGGACAGCCGGATGATCCGGATGCAGTATTACGATGGCCTGACCTGCCGGGAGATCGCCGAGGCCATGCAGCTCCCCGTGGAGACCGTGAAAAAACGGCAGCAGCGAAATCTCAGAAAGCTTCGGCTGGCATTGATGGTTCTGGCAGTACTGGGAATTCTGGGAGCCTGCGCGGCGGCTGTCATCCGGGTTCGGTTCAATCCGGTGACGGGGATCCGGGACGCGGAAGAAGAGATTTACAGAGGGACGACGCTTCCCCTGGAAGTGGAGACCGAATACGGCAGAATTACGGTAGAGTATGCCATCTGGCAGGAACAATCTCTCTATGTGAAAATGACAGTCGTTCACTCGGAGGAGGACGACTGGTTTGATACCGTCCGTGAGAATATCTGGGCGGAAAGTGAGGATGGCACCCACTTGCGTGGTTCAGGTTCCAGCTGTCAGGATCTCCGGAACGGGCTTCTGATTCTGGATTGGGATTTCACTTTCTATAAACCTCAGGAGCAGTTTCTTCTTCATTTGTTTGATCAGACCGTAACGTTACAGATGACAGCGCTTACGGAATACGACAGTCTGGACGCCATCGGCCAGCCGGTGACCCATAAGGGCCGTACCCTGGTGGTAAGCGGGGACTGGAAGGATGAAAATACCTTGCAGTTGAACGCCTGGAGCTATGGGAAGGAACTCTGGAAGATCTGCGGTCTGGGGCATTATCCCATATTGCCGGAGGAACGGGAAAAAGAGGATTATGTACTCTGGCTGCACGACGGCCTGGATGGCAGCGGCAGCTTCACAGCGGAGGTAAGCGCGCAGCAGGGCAAGCCCTATCAGCTGAGGATTCCGGCTGTCTCTCTGAAGGCAGAACTGGGAACGGAGGGTCCGCTTTTTGAGGTGCCCATACCGGCGGAAAATGGCTCGGAAGCAGTGGATATTCCCTTTGAAGTGGGGGAAGACTGCTATCATATCGTGAAAATAGAGCGAAAGGTGACAGAAACAGAGATGGAAGATGGTTCCATCAGGTATGGCACTCAGATACTTTTGTATGTAGAGCCGGTTACCCTGGAGAAGAACACAAAATTATTTTCCATTTCCGCCAGCTGGGGACGGATGAAGACGGGAACATCCTATTCTCTGAACCGGGAAAGCGGTGAGCTGGAAGCAGACGGAGAAACTGCGCCGGTTTTTACGGCTGAGGGAAGCACCTGGCCTCCGGCCACGTATTACGAGGGCGAGTACGCGGAATATCGGCGGGAGCTGATGCTATACTACGGACCGGATGAAGAGATTCCGGAAAAGACCTGGGTTCGCATAGATAAAGTTGTAAAAAACTGGGAGCAAAAATATAGCTATACGATCAGATAAAGGAGTCACCATGAAAAGAATCAAACAAATCTTCGACGGCGAATACGGCTGCGAGGAACGCACAGCCGACGAAAAGGCTAAAGTACTGGTCATCCTGGAGAATGAAACCGGTCAGGAGAGCAGCCTGTCCGTAGAGGACGACTGGCTGAGGGCGCAGGGGCTGGAGGAAGGCTCCGCGTGGCCGGAGAACTAGCCGAAGTCAAAAGAATATGGAAGAAAGCAGGACAATACGAAAAATCCGCAGGCCATCCGGTGAAAAACACCGAATCTCCTGCGGATTTTCTTATGATGAGTTCTATCCAGTGAACGTAATTGCCAATATTAGATACGAGCTACACCGCTCTTTCTTGCAGCCTCAGCTACAGCCTCAGCCACCCGCTCCTTCAGTCTGGAATCGAAAGCAGCCGGCAGAATATAGTCTGCGTTCAGCTCTTCATCAGATACCAGAGAAGCGATGGCGCGTGCAGCGGCAATCTTCATCTCGTCGTTGATATCGGATGCGCGTACATCCAGAGCGCCGCGGAAGATGCCCGGGAATGCCAGTACGTTGTTGACCTGGTTCGGGAAATCGCTGCGGCCTGTGGATACCACAGCAGCGCCTGCAGCCTTTGCCTCGTCCGGGAAAATCTCCGGAGTCGGGTTTGCGCATGCGAAGATGATAGCATCCTTCGCCATAGTAGCGACCATTTCCTTGGTCAGAACGCCCGGTGCGGATACGCCGACGAATACGTCTGCACCCTTGATGACCTCAGCCAGGGTACCCTTCTCCATGTTCCGGTTGGTGACAGCTGCGATTTCTTCCTTGATGGGGTTCAGCCCCTCACGGCCCTCGTAGATGGCGCCCTTACGGTCTGTCATAATAACATTTTTCAGGCCCATGCTCATCATCAGCTTGATGATAGCGATACCGGCTGCGCCTGCGCCGGAGGTAACGATCTTTACGTCCTCGATCTTCTTGCCTACCAGCTTCAGAGCGTTCATCAGACCTGCCAGTGTGATAACGGCAGTACCGTGCTGGTCGTCATGGAAAATCGGGATATCGCAGCGCTCCTTCAGCTTCTGCTCGATCTCGAAGCAGCGGGGAGCGGAGATGTCCTCCAGGTTTACGCCGCCGAAGGAGCCTGCCAGCAGAGCGACGGTATTCACGATATCGTCCACATCCTTGCTCCGCACGCAGAGCGGAATGGCGTCCACGTCACCGAAAGCCTTGAACAGGACGCATTTACCCTCCATAACCGGCATACCGGCCTCCGGTCCGATATCGCCCAGACCCAGGACTGCGGTACCGTCGGTCACTACGGCTACGGTGTTCCAGCGGCGGGTCAGCTCGTAGCTCTTATTGACGTCCTTCTGAATCTCCAGGCAGGGCTGTGCAACACCCGGTGTATAAGCAAGAGAAAGAGCCTCCTTGCTGTCTACAGCGGCACGGGGAGTAACCTCCAGCTTGCCTTTCCATTCATAGTGTAATTTCAGTGATTCTGCAGCGTAATCCATGATAAATTCTCCTTTTCTCTGATAAACGGCATCATTGGTATATCCATAATTGCGACCACTTTGTATTTTTAGCGGTACAATAATTTCTATCCGTATCATAGCGCGACTTTACAGAAAAGTAAAATATATATATAATAAGTTATTATAGGAAAAACCTATAGATCCGAAAATGTGTCAGGAAAAGGAGGCAAAGTCCATGACCATCGCCAAATTACAGCAGTTCCTTGCAGTCTGTCAGTTCCAGAGCGTCAGCCGCGCCGCGGAATTTTTGCATATTTCCCAGCCTTCCGTGTCAGGAACCATCCGGGATCTGGAAAGCGAGTTTCAGATCAACCTGTTCCGCCATGAGGGGAGGCGCCTGGTCCTGACGGCGGAGGGAAGCTTTTTACGGGAACGGGCCCAGAAGCTGATCCGCCAGTTCGACGAACTTTCCTGGCAGATGGAGGATCTGGGAAATCAGAAAAACCGGTTCCGTATCGGGATTCCGCCCATGGCCGGGACGGTCTTTTTCCCGCAGCTCTATAAGGCGTTCCAGGCAGCGTATCCGGAAATCACTCTTTCTATTACGGAATGCGGTTCCCTCCATGCGGAAAAGCTTCTGGAGCAGGGAGAACTGGATCTGGCCATGGCCACGCTCCCGGCGGCTCCTTCTCCGGAATTTTCCTGTCAGAAGCTTGCGCGGACACAGCTGGTGCTCTGCGTCAGTCCTTCCCATCGCCTGGCCCGGGCGAAAGCAATCGATGTGACCATGCTGGAGGGGGAGCCTTTGGTACTTTTCGGAACGGATACGGCGCCCTCCAACGCAGTGCTGTCCCTTTTCGCGGAGCAGCAGCTGCGGCCCAATGTGCTGCTTTATTCCAGTCAGCTCAGCATGATTAAGCAGTTTATTTCCGATGGCACGGCAGCAGCCTTCCTGATGGACGCCCTGGCCCGTCAGGAGCCGGATCTGGTAGCGGTTCCGTTTTCCGAACCCATTTATTTTGACACGGTACTGCTGTGGAAACGGGATCAATATCTCTACAATGATGTGGAGCACTTCTTGCAGTTTTCCAAAAAATTCAAATTTCAGGGAATTATTGAAAAAACATGAGGTTTCATTAAGATTCCTGAAGTTTATATTGAAGGAGAACAAGGCGATGAAGAAAAGTATAGGAAAAGAACAAATGTTCCGAATTCCCTATACTTTTTTTCATATCCGTGTTATAATTTTCAGTAACTTTAAGTATGCTAAATCCATCAGGAAAAGGAAATCACACGATATGAAAGAACAAGGACATTCGCAATCCGCTTCGCTGCTTGCTTATGAAAGCAGCCCCAAAGGCGGTGCTGCTTTCAAATTACACAGCGAATACCAGCCCCAGGCCATTGCGAAGCTGGTGGAGGGCTTTCAGGAAGGCAATCAGGCCCAGACTTTACTGGGTGTTACGGGATCGGGCAAGACCTTTACCATGGCCAATGTGATACAGGCCCTGAACAAGCCGACCCTGATTATTGCCCACAATAAAACCCTGGCGGCGCAGCTCTACGGCGAGTTTAAAGAGTTTTTCCCGGAAAACGCGGTGGAATACTTTGTTTCCTAGTAGACGGAGGTCGAAAAACAGAAAGTATTTTGTAGTGAGTCGGTGGTTGAACATCCAGATGTTGTGGAAGCGGTAGTGATGAGAGTATAGATGAAAAGCGAGTGGATGAAGCGGTTTTGTGACTAATATTGTCATTAGCGAAATTATAATAAGTAAATGTAAACAATAGAAACTAAAATGATATGTTTTATAAATAGATAAAATAAGAGGATAAATAAATGAATCAAGAACATGAAATTGTTTTATATCAAGTGGAAGACACTAATATTTATGTGAATGTCATGTTTAAAGAAGATACTTTTTGGATGACACAAAAAGCAATGGCAGATTTATTTGAATGCACAACAGATAATATTTCCTTGCATTTGAAAAATATTTATAAGGAAGAAGAGTTAGATGAAAATCGAACTACCGAGTTTTTCTCGGTAGTTCAAAATGAGGGACAGCGTAACGTTAAAAGAAAAGTAAAATGTTATAATTTAGATGCAATTATAGCTGTTGGATATCGAGTAAATTCTAAGAAAGCTACACGCTTTCGGCAGTGGGCTACTAAAACATTAAAAGAATATATTACAAAAGGGTTTGTATTGAATGATGATATGCTTAAAAACGGCAGACCTTTTGGAAAAGACTATTTTGATGAATTACTTGAACGCATTCGTGAAATCAGAGCCAGTGAGCGCAGAGCCTATCAGAAAATTACGGATGTATTTGAACAGTGCAGTTATGATTATGATAAAAATAGTGAGATAACAAAAGCATTTTATGCATTTGTCCAAAATAAGCTTCACTTTGCTGTTACCGGAAAGACTGCGGCAGAATTGATATATGAACGTGCTGATTCGGAAAAACCAGCAATGGGTTTGACTACATGGAAAGATTCTCCGGATGGGAAAATTTTAAAACGAGATATTGGAATAGCAAAAAATTATTTGAATGAAAAAGAATTATCGCGATTGAATAGACTTGTGACAATGTTTATTGATTATGCAGAATTAATGGCTGAAGATGAGATATTAATGAGCATGCAAGACTGGGTTGATCAAACGAATCAGTTTTTATTGAATAATAGACGAAAGGTACTGAATGGAAAAGGAAAAATTTCTCATGATGTTGCTATGCAAAAAGCTGAGAAGGAATATGAAGTATTTAGAGTTAAACAGGATAGAGAATATGTTTCTGAATTTGATCGGGAAGTAGAGAAATATCTTAAAGGAAATGATTAAGAAAGTTATTTGTAACAATTTATAAATTAGGAATATGTAGTGGGAGGAAAAAATTATGAAAATGAATTTTAAAGGATTAGTTGACTTGCACACATTACCCAAAACGACTCCGTTATTACCTTTATATGAGGCTATTATAAATTCTATACAAAGTATTGAAGATGCTCAAATATCGAATGGGAAAATAGAAATTATAGTTGAACGTGATAAACAAATGAATTTATTTAATCAGTGGGAAACGGATATAGAAAATATTATTATTGTTGACAATGGGATAGGCTTCGATGATGAAAATTATAATTCTTTTGATACTTATGCTAGTGAATATAAGATTCAAAAAGGTTGTAAAGGTGTTGGGAGAATGTTGTGGTTAAAAGCGTTTTGCAGTGTCAGTATAGAAAGTATATTTGTCGAAGAGGATAAGAAAAAATGCAGAACGTTTTTATTTGATGCAAATCATGCCGTTCATGATATGAAGGTTAAGGAATTAAGTTCGGATGTTTTACAAACTACTAAAGTACGATTAAATGGGTTAAGAGAACAATACAAAGGGAATTGTCCAAAAAAATTAGATACTATAGCGAAAAATATATTAAATCATTGTTTTACATATTATGTATTGGGAAAAGCGCCTAAAATAATAGTAAGAGATGAACGAGATATAATAGATATTGATGAATTATATAAAGAAAATATTGGAGATAATATAAAAATTGATGATATAGATATCAAAGGAACTACTTTTAAAATAATACATTCTAAGAATTATATGAATTCTAAAGATAATCATACAATGAACTTCTGTGCCAATCATTGGGTTGTACAACCTATCTCTTTGACAAAAATAATGGGGAATATCAGTGTAAAATTGAAAGATGAAAAGGGGGAATTTATATATAATGGATATATAATGTCCGAGCTGTTAGATAAACATGTAAATAGAGAACGTACAAAAATCGAACTTCCTGAACAGCCTAACTTAGTGGAAAATATTGGTATACATGATATTACAGAAAGTGTAGAAAAGGTTATTTTAGACTATTTAAAGAAAGATATAGAAGATAGTAATAAAAAGAAAAAAGAAATGATTCAAGCATATGTTTTCGGTAGAAATCCCAAATATAGAATGCTGTTGAAGAATAAACCGGAAATATTTAATGAAATACCTTGGGTAGTAGATGAAGAAAAATTAGAAATGGAATTGTTTAAACAAGAACAAAAATTTAAACTGGAATTGAAGCGAGAAGGGAAGGAACTAGAGCAAGAATTAAAGAATGGAATTGTAGATTATGAAAGTTATTTAGAAAAACGTAATAATTATGCAGAAAAAATGTCTGACATTGGGAAGAGTAATTTGGCAGAATATGTAATGCATAGAAAAACGATTTTAGATATTCTTGCGCAGAATATAAGATATAAAGATCAAGAACAACAAAAATATGCGTATGAAAAAAATATTCATCAACTTATTTTTCCAATGACAAAAACTTCAGATGATATAGATTATTTGCAACATAATTTGTGGATAATAGATGAAAAATTGGCATATCATCATTACCTTGCATCTGATATGAAAATAAAAAAGATGGAAGAAGTTGAAAATAATAGTGGAAAAGAGCCAGATTTAATAATTTTTGATTCGCCGTTTGCATTTACTGACGAAGAGGAGCAACCATATAGAAATATAACGATAATTGAGTTTAAACGACCGGGCAGAGAACACTATAATGATGCTGAAAATCCAATTAGGCAAATTAAAGAATATATGGATGATATAGTAGAGGGAAAAGTGAAGACGAAAGATGGTGAATTTCTGAATGGAACAGAAAATATTCGATTTTTTTGTTATATTATATGTGATGTGGATTTAAGTATAAAGAAGCTGGCTAAACTAGAGGACTTGAAAGTAACTCCAGATAATATGGGTTTTTATAAGTATATTGATTCTTATAAAGCGTATTTAGAAATTATTCCCTATAATAAATTGATACAAGATTCGAAAAAAAGAAATAGAATATTATTTGATAAACTTTTTAACCAAAGTTAGTAATTATGTAAATTTAGGAAGATTATTCAGGAGAAATCATATGGATCATTTTGAATTAGTATCAGAATATAAACCAACAGGCGATCAGCCGAAGGCAATCGAAGAATTAGTGAAAGGTTTCAAAGAAGGAAATCAGTGTGAGACACTGCTTGGCGTTACCGGTTCCGGTAAGACATTTACCATGGCGAATGTTATTCAGCAGATGAACAAACCGACATTGATCATTGCACATAATAAGACATTGGCAGCACAATTATATGGGGAATTTAAGGAATTCTTTCCGAATAACGCAGTGGAATATTTTGTCTCTTACTACGATTATTACCAGCCGGAGGCCTATGTGCCTTCGACGGATACTTATATTGCAAAGGATTCGTCGATCAACGACGAGATTGATAAGCTGCGGCTGTCGGCTACGGCCGCCCTGATTGAACGGCGAGACGTGATTATCGTGTCCAGTGTCTCCTGTATCTATGGTCTGGGTGAGCCGGAGAATTTTGAGAAAATGATGGTTTCCCTGCGGCCCGGCATGCAGAAGGATCGTGACGAGGTGCTGCGGCAGCTGGTGGATATCCAGTATGACCGCAACGATATGGATTTCAAGCGCGGTACCTTCCGGGTGCGGGGTGATGTGGTGGAGATTATTCCGGCCAATGAGTCCGAGCTGGCGGTGCGGGTGGAGTTTTTCGGGGACGAGATCGACCGGATTACCCAGATTGATGTGCTGACCGGCGAGATCAAAGGGGAGCTTGAGCACGTGGCCATTTTCCCGGCGTCTCATTACGTCGTACCCATGGATCAGATTAAGCGTGCGGCAGCCGATATCGAGAAGGAGCTGGAGGAGCGGGTGCGTTACTTCAAGAGTGAGGACAAGCTTTTGGAGGCCCAGCGCATCGCAGAGCGGACGAACTTTGATATTGAGATGCTGAAGGAGACCGGCTTCTGCTCCGGTATCGAGAACTATTCGAGACATCTGACCGGCGCAGCGCCGGGCACGCCGCCCAATACACTGATGGATTATTTCCCGGATGATTTTCTGATTATCATAGACGAGTCCCATAAGACCGTGCCCCAGATCCGCGGCATGTACGCGGGCGATCGATCCCGGAAGACCACGCTGGTGGATTACGGCTTCCGTCTGCCGTCGGCGCTCGACAACCGTCCGCTGAACTTCGAGGAATTCGAGAGCAAGATTGATCAGATTATGTTCGTCTCCGCCACGCCGGGCGAGTACGAGGCTGATCATGAGATGCTGCGGGCGGAGCAGATTATCCGGCCTACGGGACTTCTGGATCCCAAGGTGGAAATCCGGCCTGTGGAGGGCCAGATCGACGACCTGGTGGGCGAGGTGAATAAGGAGGTGGCAGCAGGCCACAAGATCCTGATCACTACCCTGACGAAACGCATGGCTGAGGATCTGACCGACTACATGCGGGAGCTGGGTATCCGGGTCAAATACCTGCATTCGGATATCGACACCCTGGAGCGGACCCAGATTATCCGGGATATGCGTCTGGATGTCTTTGATGTGTTAGTTGGTATTAACCTGTTGCGTGAGGGTCTGGATATTCCGGAAATTACCCTGGTGGCGATTCTGGACGCGGACAAAGAAGGGTTCCTGCGTTCCGAGGTCTCCCTGATTCAGACCATCGGTCGTGCGGCACGAAATTCTGAAGGCCATGTCATCATGTACGCGGATACCGTTACCGATTCCATGCGGCTGGCCATCGATGAGACCGAGCGCCGACGCGCGCTGCAGGAGGCATATAATAAGGAACATGGCATCACGCCGAAGACCATTCAGAAGTCCGTACGGGATCTCATCAGCATTTCCAAGGAGATTGCCAAGGAAGAGCTGCAGTTCGAGAAGGATCCGGAATCCATGAGCAAGAAGGAACTGGAGAAGCTCATCAAGGACATTGATAAGAAGATGAAGAAGGCGGCTGCGGATCTGAACTTCGAGCTGGCGGCAGAACTGCGTGATAAGATGATAGAATTAAAGAAGCAGGCAAATGAGCTTTAAAACCTGCGTCGCAATGCATTTATGAGGAGAAAAACAATGGATAAATTTATCAGAATCCGGGGCGCCAACGAGCACAATTTAAAGAACCTGGATATCGACATCCCCAGAGATAAATTTGTGGTGTTGACGGGACTAAGCGGTTCGGGAAAATCGTCCCTGGCCTTCGACACCATTTATGCGGAAGGACAACGGCGCTACATGGAGTCCCTGTCATCCTATGCCCGTCAGTTCCTGGGTCAGATGGAGAAGCCCAATGTGGAGAGCATTGACGGCCTGTCTCCGGCCATTTCCATCGACCAGAAGTCTACGAACCGGAACCCCCGCTCCACTGTGGGAACCGTGACGGAGATTTACGATTATTTCCGACTGCTCTATGCCCGGATCGGTATCCCCCATTGCCCGAAATGCGGCAAGGAGATCAAGAAGCAGAGTGTAGACCAGATGGTAGATCAGATCATGGCCATGCCCGAGCGGACGAAAATCCAGCTGCTGGCCCCGGTGGTCAAGGGCCGCAAGGGCGAGCATGTGAAGGTGCTGGAGCAGGCGAAGAAAAGCGGCTTCGTCCGGGTTCGCATCGACGGCAATCTCTATGAGCTGTCCGAAGAAATCAAGCTGGAAAAGAACATCAAGCATACCATCGAGATCGTGGTGGACCGACTGGTGGTGAAAGAGGGCATAGAGCGCCGCCTGGCGGATTCCATCGAGACGGTGCTGAACCTGTCCGACGGTCTGCTGGTGGTGGATGTCATCGGCGGCGAGACGCTGACCTTGAGCTCCAGCTATGCCTGTCCGGATTGCGGCATCAGCATGGAAGAGATTGAACCCAGAAGCTTTTCCTTTAATAACCCCTTCGGAGCCTGCCCGGAGTGCTTCGGCCTGGGCTACAAGATGGAATTTGACGAGGATTTAATGATTCCCGATAAGTCCTTAAGTATCGCGGAGGGTGCGATTACGGTCATGGGCTGGCAGTCCTGTACGGACCCGTCCAGCTTTACCTATGCGCTTTTAAAAGCCCTTTCCAAAGAATACGGCTTCGATCTGACCATACCTTATGAGCAGCTGTCCCCGGAGATCCGGGACATACTGATTCATGGAACCAATGGCCGTGAGGTGAAGGTCTATTATAAGGGGCAGCGGGGCGAGGGCGTCTATGATGTGGCCTTCGAGGGCCTGATTAAAAATGTGGAGCGCCGCTACCGGGAGACCGGTTCCGAGATCATGCGTCAGGAATATGAGACCTTCATGCGGATTACGCCCTGTAAAGCCTGCGGCGGCCAGCGTCTGAAGAAGACGTCTCTGGCGGTGACCGTGGGGGAGAAGAATATCGCGGAAGTGACGTCCATGTCCGTGCTGAAGCTATATGATTTTCTGAAGGAATTGCAGCTTACAGAACAGCAGAAGCTGATTGGTGAACAGATACTGAAAGAGATTAAGGCCCGCATCGGCTTTCTGATTGATGTGGGACTGGATTATCTGACCCTGGCCCGGGCCACCGGCAGCCTGTCCGGCGGCGAGGCTCAGCGTATCCGTCTGGCCACTCAGATCGGCTCCGGCCTGGTGGGCGTGGCCTATATTCTGGACGAGCCCAGCATCGGCCTGCATCAGCGGGACAACGATAAGCTGCTGGCGACCCTGAAGCGCCTGCGGGATCTGGGTAATACCCTGATTGTGGTGGAGCATGACGAGGATACCATGTTCGCGGCGGATTATATCGTGGATATCGGCCCGGGCGCGGGCGAGCACGGCGGCAGGGTCGTGGCGGCGGGTACGGCACAGGAGATTATGGCCTGCCCGGATTCCATTACCGGAGCTTACTTAAGCGGAAAATTAAAGATTCCGGTGCCGGAGACCAGAAGAACTCCCACGGGCTGGCTGACAGTCAGGGGCGCTGCGGAAAATAACCTGAAGAATATCCAGGTGGATTTCCCCCTGGGCGTCATGACCTGCGTCACCGGCGTGTCCGGTTCCGGAAAGAGCTCTCTGGTCAATGAGATTCTCTATAAGACCCTGGCGCGGAAGCTGAACCGGGCCCGCACCATTCCGGGTAAATACAAGGAAATCACAGGGTTAGAGCAGCTTGACAAGGTCATTGCCATCGACCAGTCCCCTATTGGGCGGACGCCCCGTTCCAACCCGGCCACTTACACCGGCGTATTCGACCAGATCCGCGACTTGTTCGCGTCCACAGCCGACGCCAAGAGCAAGGGCTATAAGAAGGGCCGTTTCAGCTTCAATGTGAAAGGTGGCCGCTGTGAGGCCTGCTCCGGCGACGGAATCATCAAAATCGAGATGCATTTCCTGCCGGACGTGTATGTGCCCTGCGAGGTCTGCCAGGGAAAACGCTACAACCGGGAGACTCTGGATGTGAAGTATAAGGGCAAGAGCATCTTTGACGTGCTGGATATGACTGTGGAAGAGGCCATGACCTTCTTCGAAAATGTGCCGTCTATCCGCAGGAAAATTGAGACCCTGAACGACGTGGGACTTTCCTATATCAAGCTGGGACAGCCTTCCACGACCCTGTCCGGAGGGGAAGCCCAGCGGATTAAGCTGGCCACCGAGCTGTCCAGACGGAGCACCGGCAAGACCATCTACATTCTGGATGAGCCGACTACGGGCCTACATTTTGCCGATGTCCATAAGCTGACGGAGATTCTGCAGCGGCTGGCCGAGGGCGGCAATACAGTCGTGGTCATCGAGCATAATCTGGACGTGATTAAGACGGCCGATTACATCATTGACATGGGACCGGAAGGCGGCGACCGGGGCGGCACGGTCATTGCCAAGGGCACGCCGGAGGAAGTGGCCAAGCAGGAGATCTCCTACACCGGCCAGTACCTTAGAAAATATTTATAGAAAGTATTTTTAATGGAAAAGTAATGGGATAGCAGGCTTTCTGTGTATTTTAATCCTCGGAAAAGGGAATAAAATCCCTTTTTCGAGGGTTGTTTTTATTTATTTTTTCGCATATACTAAAACAGAATATAGAAACAACCAAATCCCAATGGAGTATACACAATGATTCAGAAATTATATGAAACCCTTTGCAATATAAATGAAACTGCCAATGTCCTGCGGGACGAGCCCATGAGCCGTCATACCACCTTTCGCATCGGTGGCCCGGCGGCCGTTTTCTGCATGCCTCAGACGGTACCGCAGCTGGCAGACACGGTAAAGGCCTGCGTGGAAGCTGGCGTCCCCTATTATATCCTGGGGAATGGCAGCAATGTGCTGGTGAGCGACGAAGGATATGAGGGCGTCATCATCCAACTGTTCCGCAATATGGACGGCATTCGCGTAAATGGCACTGAGCTGGAAGTAGAAGCCGGAGCCCTGTTGGTACGCATGGCCCGTCTGGCGGCCAAAGAAGGACTGACCGGACTGGAATTCGCTTCCGGTATCCCGGGAACCTTAGGGGGAGCACTGGTCATGAACGCCGGAGCCTACGGCGGAGAGATGAAGGACGTGGTCAAAGAGGCTGTGGTCATGAAGCCGGACGGAGAAATCCTGCGGCTTAAAAAAGACAAGCTGGAGCTGGGTTACCGTACCAGCGTCATTGCAAAAAAGGGCTATCTGGCTCTGAGCGCTTTGCTGGAGCTGGAGAAAGGCGATAAAGGGGCGATTGAAGCCCGGATGCAGGAGCTGAAGGAGGCGAGAACATCCAAGCAGCCGCTGGAATACGCCAGCGCAGGCAGCACCTTCAAGCGGCCTGAGGGTTATTTTGCAGGAAAGCTCATCATGGACGCGGGACTGCGTGGTTACAGCGTAGGCGGCGCGCAGGTGTCTGAGAAGCACTGTGGCTTCGTTATCAACCGGGGTGGCGCGACGGCCCGGAATGTGATGGATCTGGTATGCCATGTGCAGGAAGAAGTAAAGAAACAGTTCGGTGTGGAGCCGGAAATGGAAGGAAAGCTACTTGGTTTTTAAGAGCGTCGAAACAGACAGGAGAAGATACAGATGAGATTTGTAATTGTAACAGGAATGTCAGGCGCGGGACGAAGCACCGCTCTTCGGGCGTTGGAGGACGCAGGTTATTTCTGCGTGGATAATCTGCCGATTTCTCTGATTGAAAAATTTTCTGAGCTGATTTATCCGGGTAATACGGAGGTCACGAAGGTGGCGTTGGGCATTGATATCCGAAGCGGAAAAGCTTTTAACGAGCTGGCGGCCACTCTGGAGGAACTGACCGTGGCAGGCGTGAACTATGAAATCCTGTTCCTGGATTCCTCTGACGAGGTGCTGGTGAAGCGCTACAAGGAGACCCGGCGTACGCATCCGCTGGCGCAGAATGGCCGCGTGGCCGACGGTATCCAGGAGGAGCGCAAAAGGCTGGAATTTCTGAAGAAGCAGGCGGATTATATCATTGATACCAGCAATCTGCTGACCAGGGAGCTGAAGCAGGAACTGGACAAGATCTTTGTGCAGAATAAGAACTTTAAGAACCTGGTCATTACCGTCCTTTCCTTTGGCTTTAAATACGGCATTCCGACGGATTCCGATCTGGTATTTGACGTGCGGTTCCTGCCGAATCCCTATTATTATGAAGAACTTCGGAAGCTCAGCGGCAATGACAAGCCGGTGCAGGATTTCGTTATGGGCTTCGAGGTGTCCCACCGGTTTCTGGACAAGCTGATTGACATGATTCAGTTCCTGATTCCGAATTATGTGCTGGAGGGCAAGAACCAGCTGGTGATCTCCATCGGCTGCACAGGCGGCAAGCACCGCTCTGTCACCCTGGCCAATAAGCTTTATGAACGGCTGCGAAACAATGCGGACTATGCGGTGCGTATCGAGCATCGCGATATTGAGAAGGATGCCGTTGTAAAAGCGCATTAGGGAAATGAAGAGGTGATCTATGTCTTTTTCCAGTGAGATCAAGCAGGAGCTCTCCGCCCATGTGCCGCCGGCCAGACATTGCAGACTGGCTGAGATGGCCGCCATTTTAAACTTCTGCAGCCGCGTGGAGAGTGTTGAAGGAGAGTCCCCCTGCGTGAAAATGCACACGGAGAATCTGGCCGTTGCAAGAAAGTACTTTACATTATTGAGAAAAACATTTAATATAGAAATGAACGTGTCGACGCGGCAGAGCAGAAATCCCAGGGGAAGTCTCAGCTATGAGGTGACTTCTTTCGGAGGACTGGAGCCCGTGAAGCATATGCTGGTGCAGAATCAGTGCTGCAGGCGGGCTTACATACGGGGAGCCTTTCTGGCGTCCGGCTCCTTGAGCGACCCGGAGAAGGGCTATCATTTTGAAATCGTGTGCAGCGGGGAAGAGAAGGCGGATGAGCTTCGGGAGATGCTGGCCAGCTTCGGGATAGACGCGCGGATCACGCTGCGAAAGCGCAGTTACGTGTTATACGTAAAGGAAGGATCGCAGATTGCGGACCTTTTGAATGTGATGGAAGCCCATGTGGCCCTGATGAAGTTCGAAAATGTCCGGATTCTGAAGGAGATGCGCAATTCCGTCAATCGACAGGTGAACTGTGAAACTGCGAACTTGAACAAGACCGTTTCAGCAGCGGTAAAACAGATAGAGGATATCCAATTTATTCAGAGAACCATTGGCTTTGATGAGTTGCCGGAGAACCTGGCGGAGATAGCAGTACTTCGTCTGGAGCAGCCGGAGACGACCTTAAAGGAGCTGGGTCAGATGCTGACGCCGCCCGTAGGGAAGTCCGGTGTGAATCACCGTCTCAGAAAGCTGAGTCTGATAGCAGAGGAGTTAAGGGATCACAAGGAGGAGAATTATTATGATGAAACAGGAAATCACGATTCAGATTCCGGAAGGGCTTGAAGCCAGGCCGGTCGCATTGCTGGTACAGGTGGCGAGCCAGTACGGCAGCGAGATCTATGTGGAGAGTGATAACAAGAAGGTAAATGCCAAGAGCATTATGGGTATGATGACCCTTGGACTCTTCGCGGGCGAGACCGTTACCGTTTCTGCGGACGGTGAGGACGAAGAAGAGGCTATGGCCAATATCGAGAAGTTCTTAAGCAGCAAATAAGCAGACAACTGTGAGGGACTGCCGGGATTTTCCGGCAGTCCTTGTTTTTTGTCCGGAAATTTGTTATGATGAAACGGATCATACAGTCTGGAAAATCAGACAATTGAAGGAGTTACAGCAGCGATGGACGCGTATACAGGCTTTGCGGAGGTTTACGATCTGTTTATGGACCAGGTTCCCTATGAGAAATGGAGCCGGCGGATCACAGAGATATTAAAAGAATACGGAATTCCGGACGGTCTGGTGCTGGATCTGGGCTGCGGAACCGGCAGTATGACGGAGCTTCTGGCAGACGCGGGCTACGATATGATCGGCGTGGACGCTTCCGAGGAAATGCTGGAGCTGGCCTGTGAGAAGCGCGCCGAGTCGGGACACGATATTTTGTACCTTCTGCAGGATATGCGGGAGTTTGAGCTTTATGGCACGGTGCGGGCCATCGTCAGCGTCTGCGATTCCCTGAATTATATTACGGAAGAGGAAGATCTGCTGCAGGTGTTCCGGCTGGTGTGGAATTATCTGGATCCGGACGGCGTGTTCTTCTTCGACATGAATACCATTTACAAATACAAAGAGATGCTGGGTGAGACCACCATCGCGGAGAACCGGGAGGAGGGCAGCTTTATCTGGGAGAATTATTACGATCCGGAGGAACAGCTGAATCAGTACGATCTGACCCTCTATGTGCGGGATGAGGACGACCGGTATGTGCGGTTCGAGGAGACCCATATCCAGAAGGCCTATGCGCTGGAGCGGGTGCTGGAGCTGCTTGAAAAAGCGGGACTGAAGGCAGAGCAGATCTTTGATTCCGACACGGAAAAAAAGGTTACAGATACGACGGGAAAGTTCTGTATCGCAGCGCGGAAAGTGTGAGATATGGGAAGTTCAGATAAAGCGTAGAAAAGTACAGGCGCAGAAAAATGACATAATAAGAGGAGTAAAATTATGGGAGATTATATTGTAAGAGCAACGGCCGCGGATCACCAGATTCGTGCCTTTGCTATCACATCCAGAGAAATGGTGGAGCAGGCGCGCTCCATCCACAATACCAGCCCGGTAGCCACCGCGGCCTTGGGACGTCTGCTGACAGCCGGCGCCATGATGGGTTCCATGATGAAGGGCGACGCGGATCTGCTGACCCTGCAGATCAAGGGAGCCGGAGCCATCGGCGGCATCACCGTGACAGCGGATTCCAAGGCAAGAGTAAAGGGCTATGTAGATGAACCCATGGTGCTGCTTCCGGCGAACGCAAAGGGAAAGCTGGACGTGTCCGGCGCCATCGGGCCTGGTACCCTGCGGGTGATCAAGGATCTGGGCCTGAAGGAGCCCTATGTGGGAACCGTTGAACTGCAGACTGGCGAGATTGCGGAGGATTTGACCTATTACTTTGCCACATCTGAGCAGGTTCCATCCTCGGTAGGGCTGGGCGTGTTGTTAAATAAGGATAATACGCTTCGCCAGGCAGGCGGCTTTATCATTCAGCTGATGCCCTTTACCGACGACAAGGTCATTGACGCACTGGAAGCAAAGCTGTCCACCATGGATTCAGTGACGAAGCTTCTGGATCAGGGCATGAGCCCGGAGCAGCTTCTGGAGTATCTGCTGGGTGATTTCGGCCTGGAGATTAACGACACCATTCCGGCTTCCTGGTACTGCAACTGCAGCCGGGAGCGGGTGGCGAAGGCCATCGTCAGCATCGGAAGCAAGGACATCCGGGAAATGATTCAGGACAACAAGCCCATCGAGGTGAAATGCCATTTCTGCAATCATGCCTACAAGTTTGATATTGAGGATTTAAAAGAGATTCTGAAAATAGCAAAACGCTAAATAAGGAGAAGCTATGAGACACGGGTTTATCAGAACGGCGGCGGTGACGCCGAAGATTCAGGTGGCGGACACGAAGGGAAATGGCGCGGAGACCATTAGGCTTGCCAGACAGGCGGCGGAGCATGGCGCGAAGATCATCGTATTTCCGGAGCTTGGCATTACCGGCTATACCTGCTCAGATTTATTCTTACAGGAGCTTCTGTTAAAGAGCGCCCGGGAGGAGTTGTTCCATATCGCCAGAGAGACGGCAGATCTGGACGCGCTGATCTTCGTGGGACTTCCCTGGGAGAAGGACGGCAAGCTTTACAATGTGGCGGCGGCTCTCTGCGGCGGACACCTGCTTGGCCTGGTGCCGAAGCTGCATCTGCCTAACTACGGGGAATTCTATGAGCTGCGTCATTTCACACCGGGAAATCAGGAAGTGGAGGACGTGTGGGTTCCCGAGGAGGGAGAGGACGGCGATTATATCAATTTTGGAACGAAGCTGCTGTTCACCTGTGAGGAGCTTCCGGGACTTAGTGTGGCTGCGGAGATCTGCGAGGACGTGTGGGTGCCGAACCCGCCAAGCATCGGTCATGCGCTGGCAGGCGCAACGGTCATCGTGAACTGCTCAGCCAGCGATGAGACCACAGGCAAGAATCTGTACCGGGAGTCTCTCATAGGCGGACAGTCGGCCCGCCTGGTATGCGGATATATCTACGCCAATGCAGGAGAGGGTGAGTCTAGCCAGGATCTGGTGTTTGGCGGTCATAATATCATTGCGGAAAATGGAACGATTCTGGCAGAATCGGCCCGATTTACCAGTGAGACCATTTATGCGGAGCTGGATATCGCACGGCTGGTGGGCGAGCGCAGAAGAATGACCACCTTCCGGACGGATAGCTCCAGACCCTATGTGGAGGTTGGCTTCCATCTGAAAAAGGAAGATACAGAGCTGTCCCGTTATGTGGATCCGGCGCCCTTCGTGCCCGGCAGCGACAGTGACAGACAGCGGCGCTGTGAGGAGATTTTCGCCATTCAGTATATGGGCCTGAAAAAGCGGCTGGAGCATACCCATTGCAAGACGGCGGTGGTCGGTATCTCCGGCGGTCTGGATTCCACTCTGGCGCTTCTGGTTACGGTGAAGGCTTTTGACAGTCTGGGACTGGACCGTTCCGGTATTCTGGGCGTGACCATGCCCTGCTTTGGAACCACAGACCGGACTTACCGGAATGCCTGTGATATGGTAGAAAAGCTTGGAGCGACGCTAAAGGAGGTGGATATCCGCGAGGCGGTGACCATCCATTTCCGGGATATCGGACACGATCCGGATGTGCATGACGTGACCTACGAGAATTCCCAGGCGCGGGAGCGTACGGAGGTTTTGATGAATCTGGCCAACCAGGCGGGCGGCATGGTCATTGGTACCGGCGATATGTCGGAGCTGGCCCTGGGTTGGGCCACCTACAATGGCGACCACATGTCTATGTACGGCGTCAATGCGGGGGTGCCGAAGACGCTGGTGCGCCATCTGGTGCGATATTACGCAGATACCTGTGGGGATGAGAAGCTTTCCGAAGTACTGCTGGACGTCTTAGATACGCCGGTGAGCCCGGAGCTGCTGCCGCCGAAGGACGGGGAGATTGCTCAGAAGACGGAGGATTTGGTGGGTCCCTATGAGCTGCATGATTTTTATCTGTATTACATCTTACGTTTCGGCTTTGAACCGGCGAAGATTTACCGGCTGGCTCAGAAGGCCTTTGCGGGCGTCTATGATAAGGAGACCATGCTGAAATGGCTGAAGGTATTCTACCGCAGATATTTTGCCCAGCAGTTTAAGCGGTCCTGTCTGCCGGACGGCCCGAAGGTGGGTTCTGTAGCGGTATCGCCGCGGGGAGATTTGCGGATGCCCAGCGATGCCTGCTCTGCGTTGTGGCTGGCGCAGCTTGAGACCTTAGAGTAGGAAATGAAATTTGAGTTATGTAAACCAAATGATGGGCCGGTATCATAGGCCGCAAATTAAATTCAGGGGAGAAGAACATGGCATTTAAGATTATTACGGATTCGGCAACGGATCTGCCCAAGGAGATTGTCGAGAAATACAAGCTTCATGTGATTCCGACGCCGGTAACCATTGATGGAACGGATTATTTTGACGGCAAGACCATTTTCCCGGAGGATTTCTACCGGATTCAGGCGCAAGGGACTGATATCAAGACCTACCACATCAATCAGTATATGTTCCGGGAGAATTTTGAACCCTACGCCAAGGCCGGGGACGAGGTGCTGTATATGTGCTTCTCTACCGGCATCGCGGGTACTTTCAATGCGGCAAATCTGGCAAAGGAAGAGCTTTTGGAGGAGTATCCGGAGTTTGATCTGACCATCATTGATACCAAGTGCGCCTCTCTGGGCTTTGGTCTGGCAGTGGAGAAAATCCTGCGGATGCAGGCAAATGGCGCGCCGAAGGAGCTGATCATTGAGGCCGCGCAGTTCTTCTGCGATCATATGGAGCATATCGTGACGGTGGAAACCCTGGAGTATCTGTACAAGGGCGGCCGTCTGAGCCGGACTTCCGCAGTACTGGGCGGCGTGCTGGATCTGAAGCCGATCATCGAGGTCAATGACGACGGTGCGCTGGTAGCCATTGAGAAGGTGCGCGGACGGCATAAATCGCTGAAGCGGTGCGTGGAGCTGGTGGGCGAGCGCGGCGTGGATCTGGATAAACAGATCATTGGCGTAGTACACGGAAATGATCCGGAGACCTGCGAGAAGGTGAGTGCAATGCTGATGGAGAAATATCATTGCAAGGGGATTATCAAGTCCTGGGTTGGATGCGCTATCGGAGCGCATACGGGCCCGGGTATCATCGGTATTGTGTTCCTCAGTGCCAGTGAAGAGAAGTATGCGGAGTATTTGAGATAAACGGACGAAAAGAGAAAATATCCCCCTCGCCGGGCACGCATTATTTTCCGGCTTCTGACCGCGCGGCTTATTTGCGCCTGAACGCCAAACTCGGCCCTGAAGGGCCTCAGACAGTGGCTCCTTCAGGCGCTGCCTAGCGCAGTCAGAAGCTGCGGAAAATAAGCTAACGCCCGGCGAGGGGGATATTTTCTCTTTTCTGGTAGTTTAAGCTCAGGGAATCCCAAGAAATTCTTAAGAATTATCGTTGTGTGGATTTAAAAAAGCCTTGTTATAACTATGGATAGACAGTAAAATGTAAGAGTATCATTTTACTGTCTATTCACGTTTCAAGAACGATATGAGGGTGAGAACATGAACAAAAAGAAGAATACAATCCTGGTCTGTGATGATGACAGGGAGATTGTGGACGCGATAGAGATTTATCTGTCCCAGGAGGGGTACCGGATTTTGAAGGCCTACGACGGGGTGCAGGCGGTGGAAATGCTGGAGCAGGAGGATGTGCAGCTGCTGCTGATTGATATTATGATGCCGAAGCTGGACGGCCTGCGGGCGACGCTTAAGATTCGGGAGAAGAGCAGTATTCCGATTATTATTCTGTCGGCCAAGTCGGAGGACGCGGATAAGATTCTGGGGTTGAATATCGGCGCGGACGATTACGTGACGAAACCCTTTAATCCGCTGGAACTGGTGGCCAGGGTGAAGTCCCAGCTGCGCCGCTATACGAAGCTTGGTAATGCGATGGACGAGAATCAGAAGATCTATCAGACCGGCGGCCTGGTTATGAATGATGATCTGAAGGAAGTGACCGTGGATGGTGAGCCGGTGAAGCTGACGCCTATTGAGTATAATATTTTGCTGCTTCTGGTGAAGAATCAGGGTAAGGTGTTCTCCATTAATCAGATTTACGAGAGCATCTGGAATGAAGACGCCATCGGCGCGGATAATACGGTGGCGGTTCATATCCGTCACATCCGGGAAAAGATCGAGATTAACGCGAAGGAGCCCCGATATCTGAAGGTGGTGTGGGGCATTGGATATAAGGTGGAGAAGCTGTAAATGAAGCGATGGGAATATTCGAAGCCGTGGAAGCTCACGGCGCTGCTATTGAATCAGATTTGCGCGGTGGTGCTGGTGCTGTCCGTGGTCGTGTGTACGGTCTATGTGGGCGGCAGCGGCTTTGGCTTCGTGGGAAAGGATCAGACCTTTGAGAGCACCGGTT